>LSQX01115191.1_pt1 | contig 168214 bp, 129 predicted proteins | sample 654561 | NCBI WGS metagenome assembly LSQX01 (sample SAMN04489861, study PRJNA283612) | anaerobic digester metagenome | isolation source: 4 biogas reactors fed with cattle manure at either 37C or 55C with and... | place: Denmark: Kongens Lyngby | collected 2014 | reverse complement strand
AATCGCTTGGGCTTTTTTTCTCAGTACTAGTAATGCTGCTGTCTCAGCCAGGGCGGCCTCTTTACGGCGGAGTTCTCTTTCAAGTTTCTTAACTTCCTTGTCCTTTTGACGAAGTTCTTTTTGCAGACGTGATGCTTCCTGAGCTACTCCGCCATTAGCTTGCATACAGGCATCTTTCCAAGCCAAGACCTGTTCAACGTATAAACCTTTGCTGCGGCAATATTCGGCCAACTCAATCTCACTGAGAGAGCTTGTCTCCATAACAATTAAAAATTTATCTTGAGTACTCCAGCGTTCGGTTGCCTGTTCACCACCTGGCATAGGCAAGCCCTTGGCCCTGGCTTGTTTCTTCCATTTATGCAAGGTTGCTTCTGACAAGCCGGTTTCTCTGGCTATCTGGCTAACGGATTGATTCTCCGGCGGCATCATCTTTTTCACAATAGAGTACTTGAACTTATCACTATATTTAGCCATCATTTCACTCCTCTGTGTCTGTAATGTTACTATACTTTTAATAGAGCTCCATGACAACTATTCTGACACAGGGGGGCGGAGTTGCATTCACAACTCTATTATTGGTAATCGTTAAGGCTATTCTTATCTTTTTTATTGGTCGTTGGTTGATCAAAGTGGTGCTTAAACAAGTTAAAAAGATTTTGGAGAAACACTCCTTCGACCCTATGCTGACAGGATTTATTGAATCTTTGCTTAAATTCCTTTTGTATTTTGTTTTGATCATGGCCATACTCCAAACCTTTGGGGTAGAAACTACTTCCCTCATAGCAATACTGGGAGCTGCTTCTTTGGCTATAGGCTTAGCACTGCAAGGGAACCTGGCCAACTTCGCCAGCGGTGTAATGCTAGTTACTTTTAAACCTTTTAAAGTAGGAGACTATGTAGAAGTAGGAGGAAACTCCGGTAATATCGTGGAAATAGGTATATTTCAGCTAATTATGAAAACACTGGATAACAAACAAGTAATCATTCCCAACAGTGCTGTAACCGGTGGAGTTATAACCAATTATAATGCCTATGATGAAAGACGCGTGGATCTTACCATCGGAGTGGACTACGGAGCCTCCATTGACCATGTGAAAAAGGTTATTCAGGATGTCGTTGAGGCCCATGATAAAGTCTTGGCAGATAAACCGGTATTTGTCAGGATGGCTGAAATGGCGGATAGCTCTCTTAACTTTGCGGTTCGAGTCTGGACTCGCAGCGAATATTATTGGGATGTTTACTTTGACCTTAACGAAAATATTAAGAAGAAATTGGATGAAGAAGGCATTTCCATACCTTATCCGCATCTTACCATAGAGATGAAAAAATAGGATCCAGATCCATCTTATCTCCCTAACCAGGTCTTGTTAAGTCAGCCTTTTTTTGACTACGGCTTAGTATTCTTTCTTCCATTTGGCTTAGCATCCTGGTTTTGGATAGGGAGAAAACAATCAAGGCTATCCATATTAGACCAAAGGAGAGTAAATGACCTCGGGTAAACGGTTCATGATATAGTAAAGTTCCCAATAACAGAGTCATGGTAGGATTGATGTATTGCAGAAAACCCAGGACAAATAGGGGCAACCTGTGCGCACCAGCTCCAAATAAGAGCAGTGGTACAGCGGTTACAATACCGGCTCCAAACAATAAGCCTGATTGAGCTGAAAGAGAAAAATGAAATGATCCCAAGTTTGCTGCCCTCAGGTAGATTAAATAAGCCAGAGCGAATATGCAGGTTAGCATGGTTTCCAGGGTTAAGCCAGTTATGGAATCAAGACTGGTAAGTTTTTTGAACAAACCATAAAAACCAAAAGACAAGGCTAGAATTAAAGCTACCCAGGGAAAAGTTCCATATTGAAGAGTAAGGCTTAATACCCCGATGGTGGCCAAAAGAAACGCCAACAGCTGCCATAGGGATAAACGTTCCTTTAAGAAGATAATTCCCAGCATTACGCTTATCAATGGATTTATATAGTATCCTAGGCTGGTTTGGACAATATGATTGTGGTTAACCGCCCATATATAGGTACCCCAGTTCAAGTTGAGTATTACCCCGGCGGTAAAAACCCCTAGCAGTATACGGGGACGCCCTAATAGCCCTTTGATTTCCCTTAAAAAATTTTTTATTTTGCCCTGAAAAAGCATTAGTACCCATAAAAAGAAAACCGACCAGACAATACGATGAGCAAGTATCTGCAAAGCTGGAATCGTTTCCAAATACTTCCAATAAATTGGAAGTATGCCCCATATTGTATAGGATCCACCTGCCATAAGAATGCCATTATAGTATTTGTTATTGACAAAAGCTTTCATCCTTGGCTCCTTTGTTCACTTACTTAAACTATTATAGGTGGGGAGATGAGCTGGAGCAAGCAATTATTGTTTTTATCAACTCACATGATCAGGGGACACAAGCGATATGAAAATTTTGCGTTATGCTTGGAACGGGCGGCCAAAGACTTCCCCACATCTATTTGGTGATTAGACACACTGGGTGAATCGGCATAAACCATTTTCGTGTGCACCTTATAATGAAGGATTTAATGTTTTTGATTGCGATTGCAAGTAATCTACAGTATATTAAGGTGGAGGAGGTATGGATTATGTTTAAAAACATTCTGGTTTTGGTGGATGGTTCTGATTTCTCGTTAAATGCAGCTAAAGTAGGATCATCTATGGCCGAAAAATATACGGGGAAGTTAACTCTGTTGCATGTAGTAGGAAAATCTTTTAGCAAGACTACCATGCCTGAATTGGAGCTGGAAATCGCCGGACTTAGGGCTGAGGGTAGTCAAATACTGGCTAATGCTCTTAAGGCAATAGGAAAAAACGAAAATGAAGTGGAGCTTGTATTATCCTGGGGTAATCCGCTGAATATTATATTGGAAGAAGCAGAAGATAAAGCTTATGACTTAATTGTAATGGGCAGCCGGGGATTAGGTGCCATAAAAGGCTTGCTAATGGGCAGCGTAAGCGAAAGGGTGAGCAAGTCGGTAAAGTGCCCGGTGTTGATAGTAAAAGACTTAGTATGAGCCTATAAATTAAATTGATATGCTCCCCTAAAGGTGAAAGGTTAAATGAAAAACCAACTGCCGGAAGGGGAGCATTTGCTGTCTAAAAAAATATCAAGTTCGATATTTGATGGCCCTGTGAAAAGTTATATTTCGCGGGAGAATCATATTTAATTTTAACGTGTCTATTAAAGCGGCTAAATTTATATGGCCTCATCATCATGTTTTGTGCCCGATCTTCTTTTTGATGCCAGTATCATTATTATTATGCCAGTGCCCGCGGAAAGAATGGATCCTATTATTATACCAATCTTGGCCTGGTAAAATAAAATGGGTTCTGCGAAGGCCAGGTTAGTCACAAAAAGGGACATGGTAAAACCAATACCGGCCAAGCAGCCTGCCGCCCAAATCTGACTCCATGAAACCTGGTCCGGCAGCTGAGCCAAACCTAATTTGACGGTTAACCAGGCAAATAAGGTTATCCCTAACTGCTTGCCAAAAAATAGTCCCGCTATTATTCCTATGGTTACGGGATTAAAAACACTGCTTCCTTCGCTGCCCTGAGCAATATTCACTCCGGCATTGGCCAGAGCAAAAAGGGGGATTATGAAATAGGATACCAATGGATACAAAGCATCCTCTAGTCTCTGTAAAGGAGTATCCAGGTTGTCAACTGTACATTTAAGCTGTTGCATCATACTTCTCTGGGTTTCATCCACCATCATGATTTTGAATTCTTTTTCCGGGAAGCTGTTGAGGATGCTGTTAGTCTCCTCTCGAAAGCGTTTCTGATCTAATTGAGCTCGCGATGGTATGGTGAAAGCGAGTAAAACACCAGCTATAGTGGCATGAATACCGGAAAGGAAAAAGGCTAACCATAAAGCTAAACCCAGCAAGGCATAAGGATAGGTTTTTCTTACTCCCTTAATATTTAAAATAATTGAAATCACAAGTATTAATAAGCCGATGCCCAGACTAATCAAGCTAATTTCTTCAGTATAAAAAAGAGCAATGACCAGAATAGCACCCAGATCATCTACAATAGCCAAGGCCAACAGAAATACCTTCAAAGGAAGGGGAATTAATGATCCCAAAGCCAGCAGACATCCCAGTGAAAAAGCAATATCAGTAGCCATAGGAATACCCCAGCCATTACTGCCGGGCCCCCCCATATTGAAAGCCAGGTATATCAAAGCAGGAGCCAGCATTCCGCCTAGGGCCGCCATTACAGGGAGTGAGGCTTTCTGAAAACTGGATAATTCTCCTACCAGCAATTCCCGTTTAATCTCCAAACCAATTACAAAAAAGAAGATTACCATAAGGGCGTCATTAACCCAATGTAGCAGACTTTCTGAAATAGCAAAGTTTCCCATACTAATGCTAATGGGAATATTCCACAAAGCATTATAGCTATCAGCGTAGGGGGAATTAGCCCAGGCAAAACCAGTAATTGCCGCAATAAGCAAGAGAAATGTACCCAACATCTTATCGTCTATAAACTTTGACATTGGTTTCATAAGCAGTTTTAGTAAATGATAGCTGTTTTCTTTCATCATTTTTACCTCTCTTATTAAATAGATTGGAGCAAAAACAAGAATTCAAAGAGTTTAGTAGGTATATTCTATCATAGAGCGGCAGCTTATTCATACTCGTTAAGAGTTAATGAAACCATTAGCTTGGAAAAATAAGGCAAGCCCAAGCTGCCTGCCTCTATTAGTGCACTAATAAAATATTTGCATTCCTAATATTATAAATGTTTATATTAGTAAATGTTGTAAGGGAGCTTTTCAAATGTCCTAGAACGCTTGGCTATATGAAAAGCGAAACTACCATCCCTCCAGAGCCATTAGAGCCCACTGCTGGCAGTGTGTGGATTGATAATTCTTCTGCCAGCAGCTCTATTTTGGTCTCAGGTTGCCCTGGAACCAATATTAGTTAGTAAACCACTGGGTAACATATATATATATATAGGATCCACTCTGGTAAAAGCCTAGTCCCAGTTTTTTAAATCCGCTATTCAGAATATGACTAATTACCTCCTTGAAGGTAAGGTAAGATAACTCAAATCAGTAATAAATTACTAGTTGTATATTTTGCCAGTTATCTTCTTTGAATAACGAAATAAGGTATATTTAGGAATTACTAAGCATTAGAGGTAATTTATGACATTGGTTCTCGCTCTTAAACTTAATAGTATTTGGGACTCACTAGTTGAGCACATTAAGTTACGAGCTATTGGGTAGAACGTCTATTGCATAAGAAAATAAATAAGAGCCTTATTATTAAGGCTCTTAACTTGGTTCTATAATGTGGTGGCGGAGAAAGGTTAGAAATTCTTTTGGATTTTAAAAACTTTCTTTTTGAACCACCTATTTTAGATCTTGGGTTTAATTAACTTGAATTAACTAACTGGACTTTAATTGGTTTTACTCTCTTGAATCAACTATTTGGTTTTTAAGGTACTGAATTAACTAACTCGGGTTAAATAAACTAAGTTCTCACTCATTTTGATTTTGGACTAAATATCATCTTTGGGTCTAGTTATCCTTCTAAACTTGAGATATACTATTTCTCCGCCACCTAAGCCTATTATAATTTTTAATTATCTGAAAAGCAAGAGATATAATAAGACTATATTTGATCCTAATTATATCCCTGTTCCCGATCCCTGGCTTCATCTTGAATTTCCTGTCTGAAACCATCCAGAGCATCTTGTCTTCGTTTATTCTTAGCTTGTAGAGACTTTTTGGTCTTCTCATCATCTGTTTTTGCAATCATTTCTTCTGCCGCTTCCATGTTTTCAATGGTGTTGTCAATACTGGCTTGGATTTTATCCACATTATCCTTACGATCATCAGCTTTGTGTTTCATAAAATCGCTCCTTTCTCATCCGTATCTAAATCATATTTTGGGCTAATATCTATGTTTTATGCTGTTGATTCCTGCCAGTTAATTCCTACTATAGTTAATAATTAATCTTGGGGCTCGGCTTGATTCGATGCCATAAAAACCGAGCAGAGAGTTCCTAGCCTCATTACCCCTGATAGCGATGCCATAATTGGGGGTCTGTCTATTGTACCATCGCCTCACCAATGATGTTAAATCCAGGTTTATAATCGAACCCCGGGATTGAGCCGAAGATATCCAGAACCTGTAAAGTAGATTAGAGGCAGGTTGCTTATTCCAGGTAACAGTTGATTCACGCCAGGACCCCAAATTGCGGCGCACACTGGCGCGTATTCTGGACCCGGCCGGTATTTCATTGCGATATATTCGTAACTGCAGACGAGCAGATACTATACGTCTGCGGGGTGGAATAGAAGCTAAGGAGAATTGAAGCAAGGAACGATAATCATCACCTGTTTGCTGATACTGGCTTATATACAAATATGCACTCTGACCAAAATTTTGACTGGGATAGTATTGAGAAACATAAGCATCCTTGAGCGGAAAAATAGTTTTTATGCTCAGAATAATTACTCCTTTCCTTGAATTGTTAGTACATATTATTTAAACTGGTATAATTATGTGATAATGGCTTGGATTAACTTCAAAGGCCGATTAATTGACAGAATAACCGAGGTGAGTTTTACACCGCAGCCTTGACAGATAATCATCTGAGCAGATTATAATTGTATAACGATACAATTAGCAGCTAGCATGGTAAAGGGGAGTAGAATAAGGATGCCAAGATTCCTACCCTAATTATGGAGGACATAGTAGTGATTAAAGTAAACCAACATATTAAATTGCTGGATTACCCTGGTTACCAGCATCCACATTGTAACTGCCTTTTAATAGAAGACGATATCAGATGTATAATTGATAGCAGCTGCGGGGCAGATGATTTAGCTTATTTAAAGCAGCGACCATTAGACATTATTTTACATACTCATGGTCACCACGACCACTATTTTAATAACCATTATTTTCCCGGCAGCAGCATATATATGCATCAAGCCGATCACGCTATAGCTCAGTCTACCAGCAGTTATCTGCATTTCTTTGGAATAGAACCTCTGGGTAAGAATCCCCAATTGAGTTCCATGTTTCTGAAAGCAACTCAATATTTAACTACCGAAATTCATGCCACTATTGAAGATAGGCAGAGTTTGGACCTGGGGGCCACCCGCTTGGATATGCTTCATCTTCCAGGGCATTCAGCAGGCCATTGTGGATTCTTTTTTCCTGATCAGGGTTTTATTTATACCGGAGATATTGATCTGTCCGCTTTTGGTCCCTGGTATGGTAATTTGAACTGTACTATCCAGGATTTTCTTGGGTCATTGGATCGATTAATAGCATTAAAACCAGACTATATTATTACCGGCCATGGGGAAGGAATAGTCAGAGAAGAAGTTATCCCCCGCTTGAAAAAGTACCGGGATGTAATTTATTCTCGAGAACAGAGAATACTAGACTTAATAAAAAGTGGAAATCACACCTTGGAAGAAATAGCGACAAAATGCCCTATATATCGAAAAATACCCAAACCTCAGGCCATCTATTACATTTATGAGCAGGTTATGATACTGGTTCATCTATGGCATTTGGAAGAACAGGGAATTATCTTCCAGGAAGACCAGGCTTATTACCTAAGATAAGTGTTGTGCACGAAAAAGTTTTATCCCATTTACCAGGTGGTTTCTAATCGCCAAATAGTAGGGGCGGTCTTTGACCGCCATTCTGGCATAGTCCAAAATAATTGGTTGTTCCCTGAGCATGTGGCTTGATAAGCAATATGCCAAAGGTTAAACAAGCTTATTATTGGAGCCAAGTGAAGAAGATTGTAATAATATTCAGCAAGGTCAGGTAAAAAGATTGTCACTAATACTTAACAATTCCAGCCCAAGAAACATTTACTTTGGGTTTATATCAATACAATATAAAAATATTCGTAATATTATGTTATTATTTTAATATAAATATAATATACAGGAATTGAATAATGTATGCATAAATTAGTCGAAGTAATAGGTATAAGGGAAGAAAATTGCACCAATTGCCATCAATGCATAGCTGTTTGCCCAGTCAAGATTTGCAGCGATGGTAGTGGAGATGTTGTAAAATTCAATAATAATTTGTGTATTGGCTGCGGCCGATGTATTGAGGCTTGCGTTAAAAGCCATGGCGGTGTGGTTGAGAAAAGTGCTCGCTTTGCCATCGATGATGCTTCTAACTTTGCAGCCGATTTGCCCAATAAAAATATTATTGCCCTGGTAGCCCCCTCCGCTCAGGGCAATTTTGATTTGCCCAAGTTAATCACTGCCTTGAAAAGCCTGGGAGTTATCAAGGTCTATGATGTTTCTCTGGGTGCAGAGATTACCATAAGATCCTATCATGAGGCTATTGGCAAAAAGCAAGCCAAAACTCCGGTAATAGCACAACCTTGTCCTGCCATTGTAAAATATATTGAGCTACATCATCCTGGTCTGGTGGAATATCTAGCACCAGTAGGAAGTCCGGTTCATAACCTGGCCGTTTATGTGAAATCCTTGCATCCAGCTGCTGATCTGGCTTTTATATCTCCCTGTTTGGCCAAGCGCCGCGAGTTTCAGGACAGCGGATTAATTAAATATAATGTGACTTATCAATCAATGTTAAAAATCCTACAGGAAAATTATCTCGATCTGGATTCCATGCAGGATAGTCAATTCGATAATGTGGTTCCTGCTGGGATAGCCACAAAGTTTTCCACGCCTGGAGGTTTAAAGGAAGCCTATCTTTATCACTATCCGGACACTCCCCCCAGCAGTATTTCTAAAGTAGATGGAGCAGCGGTGTACGAAGGTTACTTAATAGATTTGGAAGAATCAATTAAAAAAGGTCTTCCGCATATGCCATTAATTGTAGATATATTGAGCTGCGATAATGGTTGCAATATGGGGCCTGGCTGTATCAATAAATCATTATCCAAAGTTGAATATTCCGTATCCCGGCGGGCAGAAATAGAAACCAGTGATGAAGTGGCCAATAAGCAATTAAAGAACTTTTTAAACGAAATTTCCGTTAAACTTGATTTTAGCTATGGCAATTATGTTGATTTATCTGCTCAGAATCAGCTAAAAATTCCTAGCGAGAATGAATTGCAAAAAATATATATACAAATGCACAAACTGGAAGAAAAAGACTTCAGGAATTGCGCGGCCTGTGGTTATAATTCCTGTTATCACATGGCATTGGCTGTATTTAACGGTTTAAATAAGGTTGAAAACTGCCATCTATACCAGGAAAAAGAACTGAGAATTGAGCAACAAGCCCTAAGCAATATGCATAACGAACTCAGCAATGTTTTTGATACCATGTCAGATGGAGTAATTGTGTTAAACCAGGAGGGTAGGGTTAGCCAGTTTAATCCGGCAGCACTAAATATAACCGGTTATTCTGGTGAGGGGCTGTTAGACATTCATGTGGTTGATCTTTTTAGTGGAAAGGCACCTTATACTCTTAAGCTTCTAGAAACCGGCCAAGACTTTTATGATAAAGAAATATTGATAGACGGTAAATATAGACAAATTCATGGTACAGCCACTGGTAAAGCCATATTTGATGATTCCCATCAAGTGGTGGGGGTTACTATAATACTGAAACCTATGGAACAGGTACACCAGATGGTAAATACCTTAACCGGGGCCCAAGCCAGTTTTACCTTTGAATCTATAATAGGCGAAGATGAACAACTGCTAAATTCAATTAAACTTGGTATGATGGCCGGTTCCAATGATTCCAATGTGTTATTGCAAGCTGAGAGTGGCACTGGCAAGGAAGTATTTGCCCAGGCTATCCATAATTACAGTCGGCGAAGAAATGGTCCTTTTGTGGCCCTTAACTGTGCCGCTTTGCCTCGAGAACTAATAAGTAGTGAATTGTTTGGCTATGCCGAAGGAGCATTTACTGGAGCCAGAAGGGGAGGAAGACCGGGTAAATTCGAATTTGCCAACGGAGGGACCCTATTACTCGATGAAATCGGTGATATGCCGCTAGAACAGCAAGCTACTTTGTTGCGTGCCATACAAGAGAAAGCAATTCTGCGAGTAGGCAGCAATACTTTGGTAAAAGTTGATGTTAGAATAATTGCAGCTACGAATAAAGATTTGCTGGGCTTGGTTGATCAGGGAAGATTCAGGGCTGACCTTTACTATCGTCTAAATGTAATTAATATTTTCATACCCCCTTTAAGAGAAAGACCCAAGGATATCAAACTGCTTTTCCATTACTTTTTGCATGAAATGGCTCCCAAGTTAAACAAAAGCATTAGTAAAATAGATCCGGCACTAATTAGATGTTTAGAGCATTATGATTGGCCCGGTAACGTCAGGGAGTTACAGAATGTAGTGGAAAGAATCCTTTTAATGGCGGAAGACGGGCAGCTTACCGTTGATCATTTGCCTATTGAAATTGCCCGGGCTGCCGTAGGATATGGAACTGTTGTGAGAGAAAGCGATGTGCATGCACCTGGCAGTACTCCCAATCTGCCGTCTCGAAATGAGAGAAAAATATACGCCTTGGAGCAGGAGAAAGAACGCATATTAACAGCACTAAATATGCACGGTGGTAATGTGACTCGTGCAGCCACGGAACTTAAGATGTCGCGCAATACCCTGTATCGGAAAATGAAAACGCTTAATATAAGAAATTAGAACATTGATTCCCCTGCGATAAGTTCTGCTCTCAAGATGATAAAGGAAATATATTAACAATAATGTTTATTAATTGACTAAATTCCGCAAAATCTTCTTGATTGGATATTATTGGCTTTGATTAAGCGGAAGTGCAAGGTATAATAACAAGCAAGGTTATCCTTTGGCGATATTTACCATAACTTGAGTCAAATAAGCTTGGGAAAATCAAAGGATCAGTTATACAAGAATGGAATTGTTTGAGCTGCTTATTCGAAGTGCAAGAAATAAGCAGCGCTTTTAAGCATAGTCTTAGAATAAATCTTGCTTAGGCTTGGCTTGAGCTTATCCGCATTAATGACATTTCCCAAATTAACAACAAAATAATGAGAATAGTGATGTTGGTAAAAGCATTGGTGGCTCAAATAAAGTAAATATTAATATTCAGTTTTGGCCATTTGTGTACGTATTTTCTTTTGGGTGGTGAATCTTTAGACTAAGAAAACTGTTGTTATTATTAAGGACACAATATCGACAGAAGTATTGGCAGATTTCAAGCATAGATGCTTCCGATCGGGCTAACATGTTTGAAATAAGGTTTCTGTATACAAGGCCAGCAATATTGATGCTAACAGTAAGCTCTGAGCATTAATGGTACACCTTATTCTAATAAGAGTGAGTATAAAATCATCAATGAACTTAGGGATTGCAGATGAATTTGGAAAGGAAGTGACAGTTATGGCAAGAGAAGTAGTAGTAGCAGGTCTGTGCCGTACACCAATAGGAACCTTTGGAGGTGCCCTTAAGGACACTAGAACCGTAGAGTTGGGTAGAATAGTCATGGAAGAATCTATTAAAAGATCTGGAGTGAAACCGGAGCAGATTGAAGAAGTAATCTTTGGCTGTGTACTGCAGGCCGGACAGGGGCAAAACATAGCTCGGCAGTCCATGATACATGCGGGTATTCCGAAAGAAACTACTGCCTTTACCATCAATAAAGTGTGTGCCTCGGGAATGAGAGCAGTACAATTAGCAGCTCAGGTTATTAAAGCTGGGGATGCGGATATTATTTTAGCTGGTGGTATGGAATGTATGAGTATTCATCCATATTATCTGCCCAATGCTCGTTGGGGATATAGAATGAACATGTATAAAGGTGACCTTATAGATGGTATGGTTTATGATGGCTTATGGGAAATATTTAATGGATACCATATGGGGATAACCGCAGAAAATATAGTAGACCAATATGGTATAACCAGGGAAGAACTGGATGATTTCGGATACATGAGCCAGGTTCGAGCAGCCCAAGCCATTGCTTCGGGTCGGTTTAAAGATGAAATCGTACCCGTAGTAATTAAAACCAAGAAGGGTGAAAAGGTATTTGACACTGACGAACACCCCCGGGCTACCACCAGAGAAAAAATGGCTACCCTAGGTGCCTCGTTCAAAAAAGATGGAACCGTCACCGCAGGAAATGCCTCCGGCATAAACGATGGAGCGGCGGCCATGATTGTCATGTCCAAAGAAAAAGCCGATGAACTAGGAATCAAGCCTATGGCTAAAATCGTCAGTTATGCCTCCGGTGGGGTTGATCCTTCGGTTATGGGTTTAGGCCCCATTCCAGCTACCAAGAAGGCCCTGGCCAAAGCCAACATGACCGTAGATGATATAGACCTAATCGAAGCCAATGAAGCCTTTGCCTCCCAGTCTTTGGCTGTTGCCCGGGATTGCGGATGGGCTGACAAAATGGAAAAAGTTAATGTCAATGGTGGGGCCATTGCCCTAGGACATCCCATCGGCTGTTCCGGGGCCCGGATTATAGTGACTCTGCTTTACGAAATGCAAAAACGTCAGCTCAAAACGGGATTGGCTACCCTGTGTATAGGCGGCGGCATGGGTTGTACTACCATATTTGAAAGCTTATAGATATCAGCTGCAACACCTAACTCCATAATTACCACGATAGTGTAGCTATAAAGACTGCTCTGCAGTACCGGGGAAGTGTACTTATCAACCCGGTACCCGCAGGGCAGTTTGCACATTTCAATGCTCTATGACCATATTTGACCGGAAATATGATAGTATTTGATCTAGAAATACTTTGATTTATGATATATCAACGCCTCTGAAAAGGGGCATTTTTTGATTTTAGCATTACTTTCCGGAGCAAATCGTATAAAAATTTAACAATCTTTATATCATAAAGATGAATAATAAATATAATGTTGCAAAAGTGTCACATTAATGCATGCCGAAATTTATAAATGACACTTTTGGTACAGGGATGTGACAACATTCGCAAAAATACGACAATGCTATATAATTCATAATGCCTCTGAAAAAGGGGTATTTTCTTGTAGTGGAGGATATTAGCCCGGAATATATTAACTTGGCATGTGTTTTGCATTTAAAGAATGATAAAGAAGAGGAAACAAAACGGTGTAACAGAGCTAGTGAATGATGTAACAAGCACAAATGCAGTTCCTGATTGTGAAAGGAGATGAGATTTATGGCTATAGTATTAGAAAAAATGTCGAATTACACTTACGAAAATCCTGACCATGGTTCCCAAATCATTTCCTGTCCTCGTTATATGAAAGATGTGTATACTCTTGGCATCGATCTCCAGTATTACATCGGTGATATGTATTTGCATTTGGCTGAATTAAACCAAGGAGAAGAGAAAGCAAAGTACCAAAAGATGGCTGTTAGCGAATTGGAAATCAAGCAGAGGATGCAAGAGATCAATGAAGCTCATTTAAATGAAATGCTGAGTTACTTCTATAACAGCGGAGGGCAAATTGTGGAAGCCTCATTGGGATCCGAACAGGCTAAAGAGATACAGCCCTTTTTCAATCGGATCATGGCTACTTTCATTAAGCGGCTGGAAAGGGCTACGCTGTTAGTGGTTGCGGACGGTATAACTCCGGAGCAGTTAAATAATATGATAGATGACGATATTACTGAAATGTGCGGCAATATGTGTAAATTATTTAAAGTTGATGAAATTGTTCGAGGTTTTGAAGTATTAACAGAGATCCGGGAGAATTTTCGGAAGTAACGACTTATAAAGATTAGAAAGGTGGGAGCAAATATGTTGAGTAAGAAAAGTATTATTATTCGATACGCGATATTTCTAGGCTGTTTCCTCTTATCCGGTACTGAAACCATTACCGGTTGGACCGCCACCCTATGCGGGGTATTTGGAACCATCGAATTAGCTTGTGCATTGCTACGGTATTCACCTTTGGTTGAACTCCTGAGCATGGCTGGGGTAAAAGTTCCAGAAATAGTAATGGCTAAGAATCTAAGTTACACCTACTCGGACAGCCATGCTAATCTAGCCACCGGCTTAAAGAAGTAAAAAAGCAACTAACATAAACTCTTCACACTCTCTTAATACCCCGGTAATTAAATTACTGGGGTATTGAGCATTTTCTGATTCTAGTTATGCTTGATTCAGGCTGCCTTAATTCATTAGCTGTCTAAGAGTTGGATAAATAATTTTAAGCTGCTGCTATAAATGACTATAAGCAGATATACTCGCTGAATGATGTAGAAAAGACAGGAGTTCATAATATTAATGTCGAATAACTAATAAACTATTTTATTGATTATATATCCACGCATCCTTTGACGGGAAGTGAAATTAATGCAGGCATTGGCTGAATTAATTAGAAATAACGAAGATTTTATTTTAAAAAGAACCCTGGATTATGCAGGGCAACACAATTATGTAAAATATACTACTACTCTGGCTGAAGCCAGGACGGTATCTATTCGAGGTGTTTCCGAAGCCCTCTTGACGGCATTGAACACCTATAATGAAATACCTGAAATAAATATCGATGAAGATTATTCTGCGGATCATATTGCTAGCTATGGAATTCTTCAAGCTAGACGTCATCGCTACCGAGGAGTAAATCTGGAAATGTTCCTGGGATTGACTATATATTATCGGCAGGCGTATCTGGATTTAGTCCTGGAGCATAATTTTCCTGATACCATTAAAAACAAGTATCTATTATTTATCCTGCGCTTTTTTGATCACCTTAAAATAGCTTTCATAAAAGAATGGACAGGTGAAAGCAAAGAAAAACTCTTGGAACAACTGCAGATGAGTAACCGCAATATTACCAACGAAAAAAACAAGTATTTAACCCTATTTGAAAGCATTCCCACTCCAGTCATAATTCTTAACCAGGATAATTTAATCGATAATCTCAATTACTCAGCGATGGAGTTTTTACACGGGACTGCCCTGCCCGGGTCTGACTATTACTCTAAAAATAAGTCCAGACAGCAGTTAGAAGATGTTTTTCCCTGGTTGGCAGAAGATTTGCATAAGTTTACTGCGGGAAATAATATAAGGTTTAAATTGGAAAAGGAAATATGTATTCCTGGTAATAGCGCAAAAACCTTATTGATCAGCTTTATGAGGATGTTGGATGTTAGTGAGAAGTATAAGGGTACAGTAATAATTTTTACTGATGTTACCGAAATTAAACAAATGGAAGCAGCCATGACCAGGCTGGATAGAATGCATCTGGTAGGGGAGATGGCTGCTAGCATCGGACACGAAATTAGAAACCCTATGACTACAGTTAGAGGATTTCTACAGATGTTGAGCGGAAAAGATGTCTACCATGAAGATATAGAATCATTTGAATTAATGATTGAAGAATTGGACCGGGCTAATGCCATAATAAGCGAATTTCTTTCACTGGCTAAAAACAAGCTGGTCAAGCTGGAAATGAATAATCTCAACGATATTGTACTAAATATTTTTCCATTGATAAAGGCTCAGGCTACAGCCCAGGACATGAATATCCAACTCGGATTAAGGAAAATACCTGATACTCTTTTGGATGACAAGGAGATTCGTCAGCTTTTCCTGAACTTGGTTTACAATGGTTTGGAAGCTATGCAGCCCGGGGGAACCCTGCATATAAAAACTTTCCTTCGGAATAAGGAGATTATTCTGGCAATTAGAGATCAAGGCTATGGAATAGACCCTGAAGTGCTGGATAAACTAGGCACCCCTTTTTTGACTACCAAAGCAGATGGAACCGGCTTGGGCCTGGCAGTATGTTATAACATAGCCGCCAGACACAATGCCAATATCGATGTAATAACCAGCGCCAACGGCACTATTTTCACGGTTCATTTCCCGGTTGAAGAACCACAAAACCATTAAAGACATAAGCTAGAATTTATGGACCATCCCTAGTCTTTAAGACTTCATGCCCTACCCATACTATTCTGAGGGCTTAAATGGCGGTTCTGGTGACCAGGGATAAAAATCAGGCATATCATTTTGAGCACTCATAGTAAAATTAGGCAGCCGCTTTTCCAAAAAGGCTGAAATTCCTTCGCCGGCGTCTCTTTGTTGTCCCAGCCAATGATAAGCTTTTGATTCCAGACGGTGGGCTTCCATGGGATGATTGGCTGCAGTCATGCTCCATAACAATTGACGAGTAAGAGCGAGGGAGACCGGTGCTGAGTTCCGGACCATTTCCAGAGCTATGTCACGAGCCGCAGGCAATACTTCTGATGGTTCTACTACTCTGCTGACCAAGCCGCATGCCAAGGCTTCCTGGGCTGTAAAGACCTTTCCGGTAAGAGCCCATTCCAGGGCATTACCTATACCTATTACCCGGGGTAAAAACCATGAAGCACAGGCATCCACAACTATACCGCGGCGAACAAAAACAATACCCATCTTAGCTGTGGTGGAGGCAATACGAATATCCATAGGCAAGGTCATGGTCAGTCCGATCCCAACTGCTGGACCATTAATAGCGGCAATTATGGGTTTTTTTAGCCTATAAATTCGCAGAGCCAAGATCCCGCCACCATCCCGATGCTCATCCTGGGATACTTCATCATAATTAAAAGTGGAACCTCCTTCTTCCAGATCCATTCCGGCAGAGAATCCACGTCCGGCTCCGGTGATAATTATAGCCCTTATGTTATCATCCTCTTCGGCCCGATCCAGGGCGACTATGATTTCTTCCCGCATGGCTCGGACAAAAGCGTTTAAACGGTGGGGACGGTTAAGGGTAATAGTCAATATCCGCTCCTCGACTTCATACTTAATGTACTTGTAACTCATTTATCTGCCTCCTTTATTAAATCAATCGCAGGAACCGTCTATATCATTATATCATGCAGTCATAACCAGGTGCTGCCAACCAGCAGTGGAAGGAAGCAAGCTCTGAGGACTTTAATCATCAGGCCAGAAGGCATTCAGAACCCCTAATTCATATATGCCCATCAATCATCTGCTTGTGTCTTACTCTGTGCTTATTCGCTTTAGCAGTATATCTGGGCTAGAATAAGAGTAATAATGGGTTTATAATTAAACAGTCTATGTGTTAAACTTCCTTTAGAGGTGGTAGTTATGAAGAAGAAAAAATACGCAGAACGAGTTAAGGAAAAACAACAGTACATCGATATCGCTACTATGGGAATCCTAGGTTGGGGATTAGGTAGCTTTGCCAGTTGTATTTATTATTTATCCTTATGGGAAGCTTTAAAAGGTTCAATTCTGGTCTTATTAGCTATACTATTAATGAATTCCTGGGCAGAACCTTACGAATATCGTTCCACCTATCTAAAGTGGCTTATGATATTGTTATTGGTGCCAGCAATAGGTTATTTGGTTGTTTTTTTTACGGTTCCACATCCCACCAATTTCAAGTTACCCTATCTGATCATTGGCCTGTTTTTTGTGGCAGCACTATTTTCTAAAACCTTAAAGACTAAAAAAGATCTGGGTTTCTAGCATCATGGAATTGATCACAGTAGATAAATGTGATCAAGCTGAAGGGATACAGCTAACTTTACCTTGGATTTCATTTGATGGTATTATTAGTTAACGTACTTTTACCCATAATATTAATAGGAGGAGTCTGATTTATGAATAAAGTAGAGAAAGCATTAATCCATGCACTTTTTGTTCACCTTCATCACAATACTGATAAAGCTATAGATTTTAATCTGTTCAAGCAGCTTAATCAAAAAATAGAGCAGACCTGGCCTGGAGCATTACTTGTAGGCCCGGATGCGAATGATGATGCAGCTGTGTTCAGAATTCCTGGTTCGGATTGCTTTATAACCGCCAAAATGGAAAGCCACTGTTCACCCAGTGTGCCCCGGCCTTATGACGCTGCTGCAACCGGAGCGGGTGGAGCCATGCGTGATGTGGTGGCAATGGGGGCCAGACCTATTTTTCTTCTGGATTTTATTGGGACACGCCCTTTGGAAGAGCAGGTTATAGTAGGGCCCTGTGGCTTTGATGGCCAATGTACCTGCGGGCAATGCCAAATAATGACCAGCAAGGATAGGATAAACCTGATGCTGAAAGGGATAGCGGACATGTGTGAAACCATGGGAGTATTCGTAGTAGGAGGAGGTTTTTCTACTTCCTTTAGCGATATTGTGCCGGCAGTGGTAGTATCCGTAATTGGCAAACAAGTAACTGAAGAGCCTCTGACCAAACCGGCCAAGTCCGCTGGTGATAAAGTGATAATAGTGGGAGAAACAGGGACCGATGGCAATGATACTCTTTACCGAGCAGGTCTGGTATCGGTAATGCAACCGGCCCTAGCTTGTTTTATCGAAGAAAGAACTACTATGGAAGCTACTCTGTCTGCCTTTGCTACCGGCAAAATTAAAGCTTGCTCCGATCTGGGAGCAGCCGGCATTGGAGCTGCGGTATGTGAATCGGCACGATTTGGCGGCTTGGGGGCCAGGATTGAGTTGGATAAGGTTCCGGTTAACACTGGATCCATTACTCCGGAAGAAGTATTTATTTGTGAAACCCAAGCTCGCATGTTGCTTCAGGTAGCAGCTGATGATGTAGATGAAGTATTGGAAGCCATTAAGAGTAAAAACGGTATAGCGGCTGTAATTGGAGAAATAACTGCCAAAGACTTTAACATTTTCACTTACGGGGATAATATTATAGCCACCATACCTAATAAGCCGAGCCCAGAACAATTAAGCAGTTTAAGCGATTAAACTCTTTTGCAGTAGCTGTATTATTGATTGCCCTGCTAAAAGTTACATGGGATTGACTAGCCATATAAATTTGTAAACAGTATATAATAAAACTAGCACTAACTGTTGCCCAGCCAGTGCTAGTTTTATTATATGGTTCTCTTATGTTTAAAAACATATTATCTTGGTTTTCGCAGGCAGCTAGTTTACTTCTATAATTCTCTTATAGTCAGGTTAAAACTATAATTGGAATTAGAAGTGTGTAGCAGTTCTTCTACCGATTTAAGAATAGCATTTACTACCTGAGGAGATTCCTGGACAGAGACGGAAAAGAGCATTTTATCCTGGCTACTATTAAACATAGGTGCTTCCAAATCCAGGGGGGCTTTATAAACCGATGCCAGTTTAGCTGAGGTAGATTCATCGCGGGTTTTCGTATTCTCATTCTGCTCTGAAGTATCATGGTTTAATTTCAATTTTCTAAGCATATAATAATACTTGCTGCGGGAGAGATTCCATTGTTTTAATACTCCTTCTACCCCCATATTCTTTTTCATCTCTTCATGAATTGCTATTTGTTCTTCTCGGGGTAAATCTTTGAACTGTTCCAGTGACACAGCAGTCATTTCGTATACCTCCTGTTTGTTCTTAATTCCATTATTTCCTAATCCAATGAATTCTATAACTCAGTAAACAGAATTTATGTTCGGCTCTGGATGACAAATGTGTAATCTTATCCCTCTTTTTAGTGTATTAATGTTAAGATAGATAAGAATTAAAAGAAAAACTAAGGAGGTAATTTGAATGCGGAAATGTTTGGTAGGGTTACTTACTCTGCTGCTTTTGCTGGTTTTTATTGTTCCAGCAGTAGCAGCGGATCTTACCCTAAATGTAAATGGCAATGTGTACCAACCGTTAACATCACCCCAGCTTCAGGAAGGAACCACTTTGGTACCTCTCTATGCAATTGAAAGAATGGTCGGTGCAGACGTTAGCCAATCTGAGGAGAATATTGTGATTCAGAAAGATCAGAATACTCTGCTTCTTACTCTTAATAGCACTCAGGCCAGTTTAAATGACAGTTTAATAACCCTGCTTCAGGCTCCGATACAGGTAGAAGACGAAATAATGGTACCGTTAAGGGCAGTTTTGGAAGGTCTCGGAGCAACTGTTGATTGGGCAGGGGAAACCCGTACCGTACTGGTATCTTTCCAGGAACAACGTGATGGAATGACTACTGAGGATTTACTACTCAAATCCACCGAAGCTTTAGCTTCATACAATACTTACAAGGTCAGAGCAGATATGACTCAAGATATGCAGATGCTTAATCCCGATAGCGGAGAAACAGATCAGATGGAGATGCAAATGCTAATGGAAATGGCTATACAGAATGAACCCGTGCTGGTTTATGCCAAAACTGAGGCAGTCTCCACCAGTCCCGAATTACCTGAGGCAGAGGACATAATCACAGAAATAGTAATTAATGAAGATGGTTTATACATGACCATTCCTGAGGAGGGATGGGTGAAGCTTACTATACCTGGCATGGACCTCCAAAGCTATTTGGAACAATCCAACCAGGACCCTTTAAAATCTTTACAAGATCTATCGGAGGCTGGAGTAGTGATAAGTTTTGGCCAGGACCAGGAGATTAACAATCGATCATATTGGGTTCTTAATGTAACAATGGGTCCGGCTAGCTTTAGTCAGCTATTAAACCAAACGTTGGAAGGCATTCCCCTTCCCGAAGTAGATGATCAGAATACAGGCGAAGTGCTGTCTCAAATCCTGCAAAAACTATTTGATAATATGAAAGCAGATATGTTCTACAATATGCTGATTAATAAGGAAACTCTGATTCCGGAATTTATGAATCTATACAGCACTGTGGAAATAAAGACCGAGATTCCAGACCCGGAAAACAATAATGAACCAGTATCCCTGGATATGACCATGCAACAGACCGGAACTTATGAGTATTTTGACCTTAATGAAAGCTTTACCATTCCCGACCTTAGTCAGGCTAAAGACCTACAGGAACTAGATTTAGACAGCAAAACCGAACAGGCACCTGCTGAGTAAAATAGTAAAACAAATACAATTGACTGCTGGAGATACTCTGTAGATGACTTACAGCAAAACTTAAAGGAGAAAGCGGAGGATCACATGATCCTTCGCTTAAATATTTGGCTGCTATTCACGGTTATGTTTATTTCTTTAGCCTTATATTAAAATAAGAATAATGAAGTATACTTGATCTATTGTTTTATCAGTGATATGCATTCAAAGTCAGAGGGCTTAACAGAAATGGAGGTATCTAAAGATGAAAAAATGCTTGAAGTACTTGTTTCTGCTCATGTTTTTGGTAGGGGTGGCTGGTTGCTCCCTCCGGGAGTCACCGGCGCCAGATCCTGCTCCAAATGAACCGCCAGTGCTTGAAACCATGGAGGTAGCAGTCTATTATTTGAAGAGTACCAACAATGATATGTACCTAGTCCGGGAAGTACATGAGGTAGATAAAACCAAAGCTGTAGCCCAGGCTGCCTTAAATGAATTGATCCACAGCACTCCGGTCACTGAGGGAGCTTTTAATGTACTTCCGTCCGATACCAGAATTAATGGCATCCAGATTGAGGAGGGATTGGCCACTGTAGACTTCTCCAGCCAGGTGTTGCAAGCCAATGTGGGCTCCAGTGGTGAAGGCTTGGGTATAGCCAGTATAGTCAATACTCTGACCGAGTTTCCAACTATTCAAAGGGTACAATTCATTGTGGATGGCGATCCCGAAAAGGGCATGGACTGGTGGGGTCATGTAGGTCTTTACGAGCAACCGTTTACCAAAAATCTCAGTGTGGTTTATGAACCGGTTATTTGGGTTACTGCTCCAGTTGCCCAACAGGTAATTAAGAGCCCAACCAGCATAAAGGGCACTGCCCGAGTATTTGAAGCTACGGTGAGTTTTCACTTAAAGGATGCTGATGGGAAGATACTGGGCCGGGGTTTTACCACCGCCAGCGAGGGCGCACCCGGGCGGGGTGAGTTTGAAGGGGAATTGGTTTTCAATCCCGAGACAGCAGGTAAAGGACAGCTGGAAATCTTCGAAGTCAGCATGAAAGACGGCAGTGAAGTGAATAAGGTAATAATTCCGGTTGAATGGAAATAGTAAGTTAACTTAGGGGCCTGGCCCCTAAGTTAACTTAAGAAACGCTATAGGTGAACACAGGAGTAAATAAATGAGGAACTGGAAAATACTAACGCTGGCCCTATTATTGATGGTATTCCTAGCGCTAGCCGCTTTTTATCATGGCTTAGTCCTTAAGCGATACCAAATTAATACGGATAAATTAAAGCCCGATGCTTCCATTAGGATAGTTTTAATCAGTGATTTACACAATCATATATATGGTGAAAAGCAAGAGCCACTTATTTCATTAATCCGAAAACAGAAGCCAGATATAATTGCCTTGGCAGGAGACATAGCAGACGATCAGGTGCCGATAATGGGTACTGAATTATTTCTAGCCGGTATTAAGGGAATGGCACCGATTTATTACGTTACCGGCAATCATGAATTTTGGTCCCACGATATTGATAACATTAAATCTATCATTAGCAAGTATGGGGTAAGTATTCTGGAAAACAATTATAAGCCAGTTAGGATTGGCGACTCATCCATTATCATTGGCGGGGTTGATGATCCTGATATAGTGCTTTTTGATAAAGCCGACCTGGATTGGGAGGGGGGATTGCATAAGGCCTTTTCCCCTTTGCAGGATTATCCTGAATTCAAAGTACTCCTATCTCATAGACCGGAACTAATAGATATTTACCTGAAAACAGATTTTGATTTGGTTCTATCCGGTCATTCCCACGGGGGACAGGTGAGGATTCCATTTTTTATAAATGGACTTTACGCTCCCAACCAGGGTTGGTTTCCCCAATATGCGGGGGGAATGTATACTTATGACACTTTGACTCACATAGTAAGCCGCGGTATTTCTTTTAACCCCCGCTTGCCCCGAATATTTAATCCTCCTGAAGTAGTGGTAATTGATATTAAGGGGAAATAAGAATGGGTTTGATAAACATTTCATGATTGGACCTAGGCCGGAAAGAGTAATATCAAATGCAGAATTTTGAATTCATTGCTGACTGACCCCAGGCTCTGTATATCATTATGTATCTTCATGTGGAGCGGGCTACGCTCCACAAAACTCTTCGTTATCATTCTCCTGCGAAAACCCCAGTACAACTAGTTTGGATGTATAAATAAGGCGTTTGATGCAGCATAGTAGCACCCTTGGAGTACTACTGATCTTCCGCCGCGCTTCACAATTAAGGTTGCACCAGTGTGTGATTACCAGCTACGAAATGGACGAGTATACTCTTACCTCAGTGTTCCTGACTATCACCAAAAATCAACCATATTTTGTTAAACACTTACACACAATATAAGTCATTACCTGCATATACATATACATATAACAATATTTACTGGGCAAATTGGCCAGAACCCAAGGAAATTCGAAAGGGGGGGCAGACTGTATATGGACTTTGATTTTCAAGACATGATTTTAAAAGATCGTGATTCCAAGCAGCATCAATCCTTCGAAGGAAGCTTTTTGGAATACTTGAGCATTGTTAAAAGCAGCCCGGAGGTAGCTAAACTAGCTCATGAACGAATGTATAAAATGATCATGAGCCAAGGGGTTGAATCCATTAAAACTGAGGATCATCAACGGTTAAAGCGGATATACGGAAAAGAAACCATAAAGAGATACAAGTTCTTCGAAAGTGATTTTTATGGCATTGATAAAACCATTATGGATATTGTTCGATATTTCCATTCTGCGGCCATGCGGGGAGAAGAATCTCGCCAAGTGTTATATATGGTGGGACCGGTGGGGTCAGGCAAGTCATCTTTGATGGAAAGCCTGAAAAAAGCTTTGGAGCAACATCCTCCCATCTTTGTACTGAAAGATTGTCCCATGCGGGAAGAACCACTGCATTTAATTCCTAAACACCTCAGGGCTGAATTCTCAGAAATTTTAGGCATGAACATCGAAGGTGATTTGTGTCCGGTCTGCCGTTACCGACTGATTCATGAATATAAGGGGGAATATGAAAAATTCAGAGTAGTGACCAGTGACTTTTCTATTCGCTCCCGTAAAGGTATAGCTGTGGTACCCCCGGTGGATCCAAATAATCAAGATACCTCAGTTTTAGTGGGATCGGTAGATATATCCAAAATGGATTTATATCCTGAGGATGACCCCAGGGTGTTGTCCTTAAACGGTGCTTTTAATGCTGGTAATCGGGGACTGGTAGAATTCATCGAAATCTTCAAGAATGATGTGGAATACTTGCACACCATACTTACAGCCACCCAGGAGAAATCAATCCCTTCTCCCGGCAAAAATTCTATGATCTATTTTGATGGCATCATACTGGCTCACTCCAATGAATCTGAATGGAACAAGTTCAAGGCCGACCATACCAACGAGGCTATACTGGACCGAATCGTAAAGATTGAAGTGCCCTACTGTCTGGAGTTGGATGAAGAGGTTAAAATATATCAAAAAATTCTAAAACGCAGCAATTTCAAGGCTCATATTGCCCCTCATACTATAGAAATGGCATCCATATTTGCCATCATCAGCCGTCTGACCCGTTCTGCCAAAGTAGATATTATAAGCAAAATGCACATATACAATGGGGAAGAGGTTTTACAAAAAGATGCTACTCAACGAATCGATATACGAGAACTAAGGGAGGAAGCAGGAAGAGAAGGCTTCGAAGGTATTAGTACCCGTTTTATTATGAAAGCCATTGATAATGCTTTGTCCGAGTCAGAACACGATTGTATAAACCCTATCATACTTTTGGATTCACTGGCCACATCGGTAAAAGCCAGTGATTTCGGAGAAGAAGAAAAGAAAAGGCTGCTGGCTTACTTACAGGATGTGGTTAGAAAAGAGTATAACCGGATCCTGGAAAAGGAAGTAACCAAAGCGTTTATCCATGGTTATAGAGAACAAGCTGAGAGTCTGTTTAATAATTATCTGGATCATGCCGAAGCCTTTGTAAACAAAGTTAAACTTAAAGATATAAATACCGGTGAAGAACTGGACCCGGATGAAATCTTTTTGTCCTCCATCGAAGCCCAGCTTGGTTTAACCGGTAATGCAGCCCGGGGATTCAGACATGATGTCACCGCCTATATGTTTACTCTTTTACGCAATAAGAAAAGGATTGAATATGACAGTTATGAACCCCTTAAAGAAGCCATTGAGAAGAAATTAACTGCTTCGGTCCGAGAGCTGTCGCGTATAATTACTTCAGCCAGAGTAAGAGATAGTGAGCAGAGCGAGAAATATAATCAGATGGTGGAAGAAATGATAGGAAATGGTTATTGTGAACACTGTTGCAACGTTATACTAAAATACGCCGCCAATAATTTGTGGAAAGACTAAAATTTGGATTCTTCTATAGAGGAGAGTGATCGAGTTGGCCATTTTCCGTGATCATGACCGCTGGGGCCGAGACCGAAGTGCGGAAGACCGCAGACGTCACCGGCAGCTGGTGGAGGACTCCATAAAAAAAAATATTGGGAATATAATTGCTGAAGAGAGCATTATTGGACAAAGCAAGGATAAGGTTATCAAGGTTCCTATCCGAGGCCTTAAGGAATATGGCTTCATTTTTGGTGAAAACCGCCCCGGGGTGGTACCGGGAACCGGGGAAGAAAAACGTGGTGACCGTTTTGCAGGACCAGCAGAAGGTTCTGGTACTGGTGATGGAGCAGGTACAGCGGAAGGGGAGGATTATTATGAACTGGACATAACTGTAGAAGACCTGGCCGAATACCTGTTTGAAGATTTGGAATTGCCATATATGGAAAGGAAAAAGTTTTCTTTGATTGAAAGCGAAAAGAGCAGTAAACGCTGGGGCATACAGAAAAAGGGGATTCCACCTCGACTATCCAAGAAGCGTTCTATGCAGGAAAGAATAAAGAGAAAAAAATCCCTGGAAAGATCCTATCGGGAAATGGATATTGAATCAGATAGAGAAAGGGTTCCCTTCCATGAGGAGGATTTACGCTATCATCGGGTTAAAGAACAGCTGCGTCCTCAATCCAATGCTGTGGTAATGTGCCTTATGGATAATTCAGGTTCCATGTATCAAGAAAAAAAGTATCTGGCTCGCAGCTTCTTCTTTCTGCTTTATCATTTTGTCAAATATCGCTATGTAAATGTTGAACTGGTATTTATAAATCACACCACTACTGCTCAAGAAGTTAATGAAGATGAGTTTTTTCACCGGGGAGAATCAGGGGGGACTTTTATCAGCAGTGCCTACAAGAAGGCTCTAGAAATAATCGAGGAACGTTATAGCCCTGAAATTTGGAACATTTATGCCTTTCATTGCAGTGACGGCGATAATTGGCCGGAAGACACTCCTTTAGCTATTGATCTTGCTAATGAATTATGTTCCCAATGCAATTTGTTTGGCTATGGTGAGATAAGGTTGGCTATCGGTTCTTATCGCAGTGCTTCCAGTTTGCTGAAGAAGTTTGAAGGGGCTATTAAGGCTTCCAATTATGTAGCTGTGTATATTGACGGCAAGCAGGACATCTGGCCGGCCTTCAAAAAGCTTTTAACCCTTAGCGATAGGAGTGATTAATTTGGATTACCAAATGACAGACCTGGAGTATTATAACCGGATTATTGAGCAAGCTACCAGGGAGTTTGGATTAGATTGTTACCCACAGGATTTTGAAATCTGCGATTATGAAGACATGCTTAGCTATGAGGCCTATTCCGGCATGCCTTCACGTTACCCCCACTGGAGCTTTGGCAAGGCCTGGGAGAGGAAGAAAACCTTCTATCGCTACAACTTAATAGGTTTGCCTTATGAAATGGTGATCAATTCCAACCCTTGTCTGGCCTATCTGATGAAAGAAAACACCCTTGCCTTACAGGTCCTTACTATAGCTCATGTTTATGGACATAATGATTTCTTTAAAAATAATCGTTTATTCAAAAATGGAACCAGGGCGGATTATACCGTAGAAATGTTCAAATCCCATGCTTCTCGTATAAGTGATTATATAGCAGATCCAAGCATCGGTTATGAAAGGGTAGAAAGGATACTTGATGCTGCTCATGCCTTGCGCTTTCAAGTTTACCGAATAAGTAACGAAAAGCACCTATCCCCGGAGGAAATAAAAGAATCCCATATGGAAAAATACTATAAGGCGCAATTAAATATGGTTTCAACGATCAAAGATAGCCAAGGAGAACAACCCAATTGGGATAAAATACCCTTGGAGCCTGAGGAAGATATTCTCCTCTTCTTGCTGCGATATGCCCGTTTAAGTGAATGGGAGAAAGACATTATCAGTATTGTGCGCTCAGAAGCTCAATATTTTATGCCCCAGATGGAAACCAAGATTATGAATGAGGGTTGGGCCAGTTTTTGGCACTTTAAGATTTTAAATCATATAAACTTACGGCAACCATTATATTTGGAGTTCATAAAAAGACACAATCAAGTTATTGCTTCTCGTCCGGGAACCCTTAATCCCTATCACCTGGGTTTCAAAATATTTTGTAAGCTGGAACAGGAAGGGAAACAGCTATTTGATATTAGGGAACAAGAGAGGGATGTTTCATTTATCCGCAGATACCTGGACGAAGAGCTGTGCCAGGAGTTAAATTTATTTGAATTCCAAAAGGAGAAGCAAGAATATGTGATAAGAGAGATTTCTGATGAGAGCGGGTGGAAAAAAATACGTGATACCTTGATTATGAACGTGGGCATGAATGGTATCCCGGTAATAAAAGTATCGGAAACCGATGCAGCCAAAATATTGCATTTGGAACAAGAATGGGATGGCCGGGAATTGTTACAGGATTATGCTCATAAAACCATTAAATATATTGCCCGTTTATGGGGAAATAAAGTAAGGCTGCGGGCACGGATTAATGGAGAATATAAGTTACTGGAATCTGATGGGGTATAAACCAAGGCTATACTAGCTGGTGAAAGGCAGGCAAATACTGGTGTTTAAAACCAGAGTATTCAACTTAAGCCGGAACAAAGTACTGTTCTTGTTCATAGTTTAATGTTAAAATATTAAGAAATGTGAAAACAATTACACGGAGGCTATACAATGGAAGCAACATTCACTGCAGCACGTAGACTCTCCGTTCGTGCCTATTTTGATTCATTTACTTACCAATTCTCATCTCTATCAAAAGAGCCGGGCTTATTGATTTGCACCCTAATCCTAGTTGTATTTTCAACTGATCCTATCTTTTTTTACCTTGTGCCATCTTTGGCTCTCCTGATCTGTTGGGATTTATATAGATCCCTTCAGCTGAAAGATTATCTCCAAATAGGTATTCAGAATTACATTGGCCTAGTGAAGCTTAGTACATGGAAAAGTGTCAAGAGTCTTCATCTGTATTTCCGAGCAGATGCAGTTTTCGCTCTGGTCAAGCCAGCTATAATGGACTGGAATTTCAGCAATCAAACACGGCTTAATTATTGGAAAGAAAGGTGAATGCTTTGAAAAGATTGGAAGGCAAGGTATCAATCATTACAGGAGCTGCCCAGGGTATCGGTCAAGGTATCGCTCACCGCTTTGCCCAAGAAGGAGCCAAGGTAGTCATATGTGATATCAACCAAAAATTGCTGCAGCAGGTGGCCCAGGATATTATGGAGCAGGGGGGAGAGGTTCTAGACTTAATTGTAGATATTACCGATGGAGCATCTGTCAGAGCTCTGATTAAGCAGGTCATGGATAAATATGGAACAGTTGATATTCTGATTAATAACGCAGGAATTACCAGGGATGCCATGCTTCATAAGATGGATGAAGAACAATGGAATACGGTTATGAGTATTAATCTAACCGGTACCTTTAACTGTTGCCGGGCTGTAGCAACTATTATGAGAGAGAAGGGCTATGGCAAAATAATTAATATATCCTCGGCAGCCAGGTTTGGTAATGCAGGCCAGGTTAATTATGCAGCTACCAAGGCCGGGGTAGTAGGTTTAACTCGTTCTCTGGCCAAAGAGATGGGGATGAAAAATGTAAATGTAAATGCAGTAGCTCCCGGGTTTATCAAGACAGCTATGAGTGATGCGGTTCCAGCTGAAATTATCAAGGAGAGAACCAAGTTATCAGCCATTCCACGTCAGGGTACGGTAGAGGAAGTAGCTAATGTCTGCCTCTTCCTGGCCAGTGATGAATCATCTTTTATAACTGGTCAAGTTATTCACGTGGATGGGGGACGCTATATGCCCTAGGCGGTTAACTGCCTGGTTTCCTGGCAATTATCAAATTAAGTAGATTCTAGGAAAACGAAAGAGGCAGGAGCTGTGTAATCTATACAATCAAGTCAACAGGATATTGATGAATAGCAAAGCCCCTTATCTGCCGGTATTCCTGAGAAAATAGGGAGGTGATATGCTCTACTGACAAACGCAGCACAGATTATAGCAGTTGGTAAGAGAAAAAGAGACGCGGCAGACATGATTTTCCATTTGATATATGGAGAGGAAAAGAGTTCGATATTGAAGTCTGTATCATTCTCTGCAACAGCCAATATAGCATGGAAGCTTCCAAGTTGGACAAGATCTCAGATCATCGCGGAGGTTTTCAATGCTGATTGTTCACAGCAAAAACTAAAGTTTCTAAACAAATCATCAGTAAATAAAAGGAGCAGATATTATGGAAAAAGTAGTTAGCAGAAGAAATATTAAATTTTTACTATATGAGGTTTTTGGCGTGGAAGACCTGACCAAATATGAGTACTTTGAAGATCATAGCCAGGAAACCTTTGATATGATAATTGATACCGCATATAAACTCGGTATGGATTTTATGTACCCGGTCTTTCAGGAGATGGACGCCAATCCTCCCGAATATGTGGATGGAATAGTAAAAACCCATCCTATAGTAAAAACCACTATGCGTGACTTCGGCCGGGACGGATGGATTAATGCCCCCATGGCTTATGAATATGGCGGACAGCAGATTCCTCAGGTTATTCAAAACGTTATTCAGTTCATCTTTACCGCATCAAATTATTCTTTGGGTGCATACGTGTCCCTTACCCGCGGAGCAGCTGACCTGATTGTTCACCATGGTTCCCAGGAACAAAAAGATCTTTATTTGGAAAAGATGTTTGCTGGTGAATGGCAGGGAACTATGGCCTTGACTGAGCCAGATGCGGGCAGCTCTCTGTCTGACATTAAAACCAGCGCAGAAGACACTGGAGAAGGTTATTATAAAATCAAAGGGCAGAAAATATTTATCTCAGCTGGAGATACCGATGCAGTTGACAATACAATTCATATGATGCTGGGCAGAATCAAAGGAGCTCCAGCCGGGGTAAAAGGAATCTCCTTATTTATCGTTCCCAAATATCGTATCAAAGATAATGGCGATCTGGAATATAATGATGTTTTCTGTGCTGGAATTGAACATAAACTCGGCTATAAGGGATCACCTATATGTCAGCTAAGCATGGGGGACGAAGGGGATTGCCGCGGCTACCTGGTAGGTGAGGCTAATAAGGGTTTGGCATATATGTTCCAAATGATGAATGAGAAGCGTATTGGGGTAGGGATTGGAGCTACCGGCAAGGCCACCGCAGCCTATTACGCCGCCCTGGAATATGCCAACCAGCGCTTGCAGGGCAGACCACTAAACGAAAAGGATCCTAATTCACCACAGATTCCTATTATCAAACATGCTGATGTTAAACGCATGCTGCTCTTCCAGCGGGCTATCTGTGAGGGAGCATTATCCTTGGCTCTGCAAAACGCTAAATACCGGGATTTGGTTAAAGTTGGAGAAGATGCGGAAAAATTTGACTTAATCTCAGATTTGATGATTCCAGTGGTAAAAACCTATCCTTCCGAAATGGGTATACTGACTACCAGTACCGCAATCCAGTGTCTGGGAGGTTATGGATTCTGCCGCGACTTCCCGGTGGAACAGTATTACCGCGATATCAGAATAGATACCCTGCATGAAGGAACTACTGGTGTTCAGGGTCAAGACTTGCTAGGCCGAAAAGTCACCATGAAGGGCGGCAAAGCCTATCAACTAGCCATGGAAGAGGTCAGAAAGACCATAGAGGAAGCAGCAAGCATTGATGAACTGAAGGCTTATGCAGCCCAGCTCAAAGATGCTCAACAAGTATTCAGCGATGTCACCGATTATCTCTTAGCTATAAAAGAAACAGGTGATAAAGAAAAATTCCAAGCTGACGCCAGTGTTTATCTGGAAATGGCTGGAGTCCTCTTCATCGGCTGGCAATGGCTGCTGCAAGCTGTAGTCGCCATCAAAGCTCTGCCCACAGCCATTGATGTGGATAAGAATTTCTATCAGGGTAAACTCATGACTTGCCAGTATTTCTTCAAGTATGAAATGCCCAAACTGGAGAGTTTAGGAAAAACTCTGAAAACCAGTGATGGCTTAACCGTAGCCATGAATGCTGCCCTATTTGAAGACTAAAACTGTTCTTGTATGATTGCTATTGAAGAGTACAGGAAACTTGTTTATATATTCAGATATATATATATCATGCTCTGGTTGGGCTCAGCCCAGCCAGGGCATGCCTTCTTTTTATTTCTGATAGCCTATTTAGATCTCATCTTGAGTATTTCATGCCTGCCATGGTCGATAAATTCCGTGCCAGATAAGGCCGTATTGTATAAAAGCTGCGCTCTTAGCTGATAGGGAATTGCATATCGATTCTGTGTTAACCACTAGTTAATATTGCTTTATAATTAAACTATAACTAGAATAGCCTAAGCAGAGTAGCAGTAAAGCAAGTTTCGGAATCAGAGGTAGATAGCTTGAGTAAAAAATTATACATTACAGAAAAACCATCGGTGGCAGGAAGCTTTGCCAGCGTTTTAGGTATAACAATATCAAAATCCGATAGAGCTCAAGGCTTTGCGGAAAATTCTCAAAGCATTATAAGCTGGTGTTATGGACATCTTGTTACTATGGCTTATCCGGATAAATATAATCCGGCCTACAAATCATGGCGTATAGCCCATTTGCCCATTATCCCCCAGGAGTACAAATACGAGATTATTGATCATACTGGCACTCAAAGACAATTTTCTGTAATAAGGCAGCTGATGCATCGTGATGATGTAGACATGATTTACTCCTGCACTGATAGCGGGCGGGAAGGCGAGTACATTTTTCGTTTGGTCTATCAAGAAAGTGGAAGCAATAAACCCGTTAAACGGGTATGGATATCTTCCCATACTGAAGATGCGGTAAGAATAGGGATCGATGAAGCTCAAGATATTTCTAAGTATGATTCCTTGTCCCGGGCGGCCTATTGCCGAGCTAAAGAGGATTGGCTTTTTGGCATGAATTTTAGCAGACTATATACCTGTCAATACGGCAAAGATTTGGCAGCTCGTTTACAGGAAGATAAACCAACGGTAATAGCCATTGGAAGAGTGATGACCTGTGTCCTGGGCCTGGTAGTGGAAAGGGAATTGGAAATAAGGAACTTTGTACCCCGGATTCATTATGGAATAGTAGCCAGCTTTTTATCGCAAGAAAAGGGGATAGCATATAAAGGTAAATGGCAGCCCAAGAAAAAGAGGGGAAGAAAGCCAGCCGATGAAGCAGTTAGCGAAGACGCATATTTAAGCCAAGATGAAGCCAAGGATATTATAAGAAAGTTAGAAGGACAGGAAGCCACTATAAAAAAGGTAGAGGTAAAAACCAAGAAGGAAGCGCCGCCTTTGCTCTTTAATCTGGCTGAATTGCAATCAGAAGCTAACAAAAAGTATAAACTTCCGGTGGATAGAACTCTGGAGATTGCCCAAAGCCTGTATGAGAAAAAACTTATATCTTACCCCCGAACCGACAGTAGGGTATTGTCTACGGATATCGTTCAGGAAATACCCAAAATCCTAAATGGCTTATATAAAAATGCTGACTTTAAAGAATCTGTCCTTCGAATAAAAGACTTTGGCCAGCTGGCCATTAATAAAACCAGCAAAAGGTTTGTGGATGACAGCAAAGTGACAGACCACTATGCCATCATCCCCACCTATGTGACAACTGACTTATCCCGATTGGACCCGGACCGTTGCAATATATACAGCTTAATAGTAAAACGCTTTTTGGCTATTTTCTATCCGGCTGCAGAGTATAATACCGTCAAGGTAGAAACAGATATCTTAGGTGAAATATTTGTAAGTAACTCCAAGACTTTAAAAGAGCCAGGTTGGAAAGAAATCTATGAAGTCACTACTACCAAGAAAGAAGAAGAGATCTCTGTTTCACCTATTCATAAACTAATCAAAAAAGAAAAGTGCCATACCAGCCTTCTGGAATTGGAAGAGAAGGAAAGCAAACCACCATCCCGTTTTTCGGATGCTGCTTTGATTCTAACCATGGAAAAAGCGGGAAAGTACATAGAAAATGAAGAGCTACGAGAGCAGATTAAAACCTGTGGCATAGGCACCTCAGCCACTCGCTCCGGAATTATAAAGAAGCTTGCGGATATCCGCTATATTAGAATAAATCCCAAAACCCGCATTGTATCACCTGAGCCTAAAGGGGAAGCCATAGTTGAACTACTTCGTTTAACGGCAAAAGAACTGTTAAATCCAATCCTAACCGCTAGTTGGGAAAAGGGCTTGTTTATGATTCAAAATAAGGAAATCACCGAGGATGTTTTTGATGCCAAGCTAAACAGCTATATTATCCGCACTATACAAAAGGTGAAACGCAATAGCTAGGCATCAAGCTTGAATAGTTGTTTTACCTACAGCCTATTAGCTATAATTACATAGAATGGAGGTTGTAATATTTGATAGTAACACCGGAACATATAATAAAGAAGTACTTTCCAGAACCGGTAGAAACAACCCGGGAATTATATAATCGGCTGGAATTCGATGAGGCAGTTTATCCTTACTCTAATTGGCTGAAAGATGCGGAACAGTATTGTTTTTCACAATATCTGGATGAGTCACAGTATACCCTGATTCCTGATAGCGAGGAAAAAAACTATCGGATCAGTCAGAAGGCATTTCTGGTACTGCTGGAGAGCAGTCCGTCCAAAATAGGTGACGAGATCAGGGCAAGTTTTGCCGATATCTCGGAAAGAGTGTCTAAAGACCCTAGCTTTCTAAAAAAATTGCAGGATCAACTGGATCAGGAAGCTGGGATAGAAAAAGTAATACCCAAGGTATCCAAAAGCCTAAAAACCAAATATAATCAGTCAGGACAGGATGCTTTTGAATTCATGATTAAAGCCGATAACCGCTTGCATTTTGATATTATATCCGGCTACAATTTTCAACCTGGGGACAAAATCAATGATGCTGCATTTTGGTTTAAACTGGTAAAGGAACAGGGTATTCCTTACCATATAGTTGATATATCATTTACTCTCAGCAATGAGAAAACTTTTTCCAATCGGACTATATGGTCCTGCATGGAAAATAGAGATTATTATCCAGCCATACATTTGAGCAGGATAATTAGAATCAACCTGTTTGGAGATAACAAAAAGCTAGTAGACAGTTATGATTATCGTTTTAATGCTGGGCAGTTGAATGGATTGGGATCCGATCTACAAGAGGCAATGGACATGCTGCTGGAATTTAAGCCAGTAGAAGGTTTAGATATTGCTCAATTAGGGGACACAATATTACAAAGTTATAATCTTAATGATCAGGCTTATGCCCAGGCAATTAGCGAAGTGGTACCGGTCATAATGGATTATAAAAGCCAGGCCTCTGTGGAGATGTTAGAGAATTCATTTCATGAGGCGGTAGATAACTACTGGGAATATTATGTTTTACAGGATGATCCGACCAAAGCCATTGAAGATGACCTGGAGCAGATGATCACAGACCGTAAACCCAGGATTACTCTGGCCTTAAGCGTTTTTAACCTGCTTGATCAAAGCCATCTGATGGACAAATATTTTCATAAGAAATACAGCGATAAACAGAGGGATGTTATTTCCATCGAAGGCAGTCTGCGCTTGATATTTGCTCTGGCCGAAGCTGAGGGACTGGACCCTAACGCTGATCACGAGAAACGCATCACTGATATCTCGGCTATTGTTGCTGATCATTTCGATTTCATACAACAAATATTAGCAGAAATGGGGCAATGGCCCGATAAAAAATAGCAAAAAATCCCGGGGACAATACCAGACACTGAAAAATTCTTAAATGGGTATGCTGAGCGTAAGGGAAGCATCTTGTAACTGTATAAACAGCATAATAAGTTATTGCTGATAAGATCCTTGGTCGCCTTCGATTCCTCGGGATACCAAACAGGTTCTTGGTCAGCGGTTTCCGACGGTCCCATAATCCTTAAGGGACCTTTCTGGTTCCTGATGTGTATTGGAATTCCAAGAGGTGGCGGCGGTAGCGCTGAGGAACAAACTGGGATTGAAGCCGGGGATTGAGCCTGGATTCAATGCCTATCTTTTGAAAATATAGCTGCCAGAGTTGCTGCCAATGCTGGTCCTTATCAGCTATATCATCTTCCATGAGGTAGGCAAAGTCAGTGAGATACCATTTATCTTGTATTGGTTTCATCTTGCTATCATCCTGTCCAACGTAAACAATGGCCAGCTTTCGCTTTTGGTCGTGAATAATCCATCGTTCGCCGGCCAAACGGTCGGCGAAGTGATCGGCAATAAGAGTCAGAATATGATGATCAGGTGACATAGCGGCATACAAAAATCGTCCAGTGTCTTTAAACCTAAGTAAGCCTAGCAAACGATGAGTTTCGATTCCCACCCTGCGGTTCAGTTTATGCAAAGAATAGACATCGGGATGGCTATGATAATGATCTACTTTAGCTCCCATTTTGAAACCCAGCCGAAGGTAGTTGAGAATAAGATTTTCCTTATTGGAATCGGACGAGAGATAAACATGATATGTTTTTTCCAAAGCATCCCCTGATATTTTTTCTTCAATGGCAATATATACCCGCTTAGCCAGAGCAGGATCAGTCTCAACCACCTTGGTATTAACCATCAAGCCAGGTTGGTAATAATCCTGCTGGTAGATGCTGCTAGCTGCTGCTCCATAATAATGGTGGTATATACAGGTTAAGAGGCCATCAAAACTGCCATCGTACAGATAATCCATTATTTCTCACTTCCAATATGCTAAAACAAGCTCATTTGTTGCAAGGGGGCCTCGGGTACCATAACTTTACGTATTATTGCCGGGTCATAGGGCTTATTCCCAGCATAAACCCCTTTGCAGGTAACGAAATATTGTGCCCGTTTGAAAACCACACCCATTTTTTTTAACTGCTCCACCGAGATAGCCGCTACCCGACGTTGGCTTACGATACGCCAGGCTGATTTGGTTCCAATCCCCGGTACCCTCAGCAGTTCCTCATAAGAGGCCCGATTGACCTCCAGAGGAAAGAATTCCGGATGCCTGAGAGCCCAGGCGGTCTTGGGGTCGATTTCTGTTTCCAGATTGGCATGAGTGCTATCTACGATTTCCTCCGCTTTAAAATGATAAAAGCGCAGGAGCCAGTCGGACTGGTATAAACGATGTTCTCTCAGCAGGGGTGGTGCAGTATTAACAGCAGGCAAGTTGGAATCCTTATTGACCGGCACATAAGCTGAGAAGTATACTCGTTTCAACCGGAATTTCTCGTATAGAGCCTGGGCGGTATGTAGAATGGCCAAGTCACTATCCTGGCTGGCGCCTACGATCATCTGGGTCGATTGTCCACCAGGAACAAAACGAGGAGTATGCCTGAAATGCCTGCGATCAGCTTTGTGCTCCTGTATTTTATCCGTTAGCTCCTTCATGGAAAGATATATGACTGAAAGAGACTTTTGCGGAGCCAGCAGCCGTAAACTACCTTCAGTAGGCTGTTCAATATTCACACTCATCCGGTCAGCCAGCAGTCCGGCCCGATAGATCAATAAGGGATCGGCCCCGGGAATCACCTTTACATGTATATAGCCTTGAAATTCATATTCCTCTCTAAGCAAGGTCAGGACCCGGATGATCTTTTCCATAGTATAATCCGGAGATTTCTCCACTGCTGCGCTCAGAAACAAGCCTTCGATATAGTTGCGTCGGTAAAACTGAATGGTAAGCTCGGCCAGTTCCCGGGGAAAAAAACTAGCCCGGGGAATATCATTGGAGCGGCGATTAACACAATATTGACAATCATAGATACAATCATTGCTCAGTAAAATTTTAAGCAAAGATATACATCGTCCATCACTGGACCAGGCATGGCAGATGCCAAAAGATCTGCAATTCCCGGTACCACCTGAATTATTCCGTCCTACCCCGCTGGAAGAACAAGATACATCGTATTTGGCCGCGTCGGCCAGAATATCAAGCTTAGTCATGATATCCATCTATATTCACCTCGCAACATTAATAACTCCCTAGTTTTTTTAAGTATACTACAAAAACCGAGCAAGACAAACACTTGTTCGTAGGCAGCTATGAAGTGGATCCATAGGGGCAGGTACCTTGATTTAATATCAGCCGACCTGTCCCCATGATTTCACCATTAGCAGATTTGTCCTCTTGTTTGGTTATCAAAAATACTGTTGTTGCAATTGTTCTCGATGTCTCCACCCTTATTATCAACAACAAGGTTGCCCTGTACGACATTTTCATCGCCATTGATTTGGATGCCGGTTCCACAGTTTTTCTCCACCAGGTTGGCAAAGGCGATATTTCTATTGCTAGAGATGTCAATACCGTCGCCATCGTTAGCTATAATGCCGTTTCTTACCGCGATAGAGTTGTTGCCAAACTCCAACTTGACTCCATTGATGGCATTGTTTTTAACCCAGTTGCCATACAACAGCGTGTTTTGCCCCTTAGCAAAGATGCCTTGACCATTGTTACTGTAGATTTTGTTATTGATAAGGGCATTGCCAGTTGCCCCAGAGGTCCATATTTCCACACCGTGGCCAACATTATTAAAAATTAAGTTTTCCAGCAGCCAGTTGCTGGTTGAGCCGGGGGCTGACCAAGCAAGTAATACCCCAACGGAGAAATTATCACGAATGATATTCTGGTAGATGAAGTTACCGGTAGAATCTTCAAAGATAATACCGTCAGCATTATGGTTTTGAAAGATGTTCCCTATAATCCGGTGGTAACCACCTCTATAAGCCCATATGGACCGGTGTGAACTTTGGATAATAAAACCATACACTTCTACGTTGTAGGTGTTGTCAAGTTTTATTGCATTCTCAGTACCGCTATCAGACTCGAGGATTACTCCATGCTGTACTTTAGCGACAATCCTGATGGAGTTTTGGCTGACTATTACTGATTCTTTATAAAAACCTTTATCCACCAATACTATGTCACCTGGATTTGCTGCATTAACGCCAAATTGTATAGTATCTTGGTCTTGTGGGACCCGAATTATGGCCATAAAAATCACTCCTTTTTGTTTACTAATGGTTTTCTACATTCTATGAAATTTGGTAGTTTTTGGTGATGCCTCATCAAACTTCCACTCTTTCTAAACTATACTGGGTCACTGAAGTCTGCAACATCAACACCAAATTCCTTTGGTATCAAGGTCTTGTACGAATGAAGTATAGCAGACAATTTTACTATTCTTTGTTCACTACTTGATGGATCCTTCTCTAGTAATTAATTACATGGATTGTCTTGTGTATACAATTGGGTAAAAGCAGGTAAATATCGGTAAATGGTAGAATACAATTATATCCCTTATATATTTATCCAGATAGCTAAGTACCATTAAGAACCACTACTTGGAGTATAGGAAGGTCTCAAGCAGCTACAGATATCATTTCTATATTATATTTGGAAGCAGCAGGCCTCAATCACAAGAAAATATGACTTATTTGTAGAATATGATATATAAGATATAAATTTTTATTTTACCCAATGGACAATTGATGGTAAAATACATTTGCTATTATTGATGAGCAATGAATCCAAACCAAATGAGAAGTAGGAGATGTTATGAGTAGATTAGTTGGCACTATTGCCAGGGGTATTCGTACGCCAATTATTAGAATAGGTGATGATCTGGCAGAGATAGTTGTTGATAGTGTAATAAATGCATCTATCAGTGAGAATTTTGATTTGCGTAGCAAAGATGTAATTGCGGTGACGGAATCGGTGGTGGCTAGGGCTCAGGGTAACTATGCCAATATTGATCATATTGCCACTGATGTTATGAGAAAATTCGGTGAAGTTCCTCTGGGTGTTATCTTCCCGATTTTGAGTCGCAATCGTTTTGCCATCTGCCTGAAAGGGATTGCTAAAGGAGCGAAGAAGATTGTTCTGATGTTGAGTTATCCTGCCGATGAGGTAGGCAATCGTCTTGTAGACTTGGAGGACTTGGATGATAAAGGTATAAATCCCTGGACCGATGTGCTTACAGAAGAATTGTATCGTGATCTATTCGGATACCAAAAGCATTCGTTTACTGGGGTTGACTATATAGAATATTATAAAGATATTATTACCGATGCCCAATGCGAAGTTGAGGTAATCCTGGCCAACGATTGCCGTCATATATTAAAACATACTGACTTTGTTCTTAACTGCCATATCCATGGCCGCACCCGCACCAAAAAATTGCTCAATACTGCAGGCGCCAAGAGAGTATTGGGCCTTGATGATATCCTTAACGATTCAATAGAGGGCAGTGGATATAATGAGGACTATGGCCTGCTGGGAAGCAATAAAGCAACTGAAAATTCGGTTAAATTATTTCCACGGGATTGTATGCCGGTGGTGGAAAAAATCCAGCAGGGAATCCTAAAAAAGACAGGAAAACAAGTGGAGGTAATGATATATGGGGACGGGGCCTTTAAAGACCCAGTGGGACAAATATGGGAATTGGCAGATCCAGTGGTTTCGCCAGCTTATACTTCTGGTTTAAACGGGCAGCCCAATGAAGTTAAATTAAAATATCTGGCAGACAACAACTTTGCCGAACTAAAGGGCGAGGAACTAAAAAGAGCAATAACGGAATATATCCGAAATAAGGATAAAGATCTGCTAGGCAATGAGGTATCTCAAGGAACAACACCCCGCCGTCTGACAGATTTAATTGGTTCGCTATGTGATCTTACATCAGGCAGCGGGGATAAGGGCACCCCAGTGGTTCTTATTCAAGGCTACTTTGACGACTATACCATAGGTAAAACCGTAAAGAGATAGACAGAACACCATAAAAATGACTCACCAGCTAAATGATGCCCGGGCTGCACAGCTTATATTAGTTGTCTGCCCGGCATAATCCAGCCACTAGCATCTCAGACCCATTTCTCCAAAAATAGTATTTTCATCCATTATTTCTCTCACATGCTAAAAATGTGGAATTTTACTTGTTGTATTTTATATGTTCGTGTTAAACTCTAACCAAATACAATGAATTATGGGAGGGTAGTATGGTAGGAAATATTTATAAAACAGTATATAATGCTAATTCAATTGCATTAAAATTCAAGGGAAACAATATAAGCTATGAAGAGCTGGATAAGGCTGTTAATTGTTATGCTAGTCTATTATTCCAGCTGGGGGTGAAAGACGGGAAACGAGTGATACTAAGTTGCCCCAATTCACCTGAGTTTATCTATTCCTATTTTGGTGTGGTGAAAACTGGAGGCATTATAGTACCCATAAATGTACAGTTAACCATAGAAGAAATTAAATATTTTATAAATGATTGCCATGCTGAATTTATAATATTCCATCCTCTAATTATTGAGAAATTAAATCATACTAAAGAATCTCTCAAAGAACTATTAGGTATAAAGCTCATTGTATTGGACCAGGAATTTGAGCAAAATATTTGTGATATTTCACCTGCAACCTTTGAAGAAATTACGGACGAGAACGCAGTTTCTACATTTTTATATACTTCCGGTACTACGGTAAAACAGAAGGCGGCAATGCTAACCCATAAAAATTTGTTGGTAAATGCCGAACAATGCCAGATTGCCTTTCATGGAGCTGTAGCGGACAACTATATGTGCGCGCTTCCGATGTTTCATGTATTCGGATTTACCATCTGTATTTTGAACCCGCTATTAAGCGGTGCAACAGTTACCATACTGGAAGGCTTTCATCCCAATCAGGTAGTAGAATCTCTGTTAAATGATGATATTACTGTTTTTATAGGAGTTCCTACCATGTATGTATTATTGTTGGCGGCATGCAAAAACAAATATACTTTTCCCAATCTGCGCTGGGCGGGTTCTGGGGGATCATCACTACCGGTTGAAGTTCTTAGACAGGCCCGGGATGTTTTAAAGTTACCTATTGTTGAAGGATACGGTTTGACTGAAGCATCCCCCGCAGTATGCTTTAATCCTTTGCACGGAATACAGAAGGAGGGGTCCATAGGTTTGCCTCTTCCTTATGTCAAATGCAGGATTGTTGATGAAAATGATATGGAAGTTGCCGTTGGTGAAGTCGGTGAACTGTTGGTGCAGGGCGAAAATGTAATGTTAGGATACTACAAGCAGGAGCAAGAAACTACAGAAACATTAAGGAATGGGTGGCTCCATACCGGCGATCTGGCTAGGCAAGATGAAGACGGATATTACTATATCGTAGAAAGGAAAAAAGACTTGGTTATAGTTGGGGGGTTAAATGTATATCCCAACGAGATTGAAGAAGTTATATATCAGTATCCAAAGGTAAAAGAGGCAGCGGTGGTGGGAGTCGACGACAAATTGAGAGGCGAGTTTGTTAAGGCATTTATTGTTCTTAAAGAGGGTGAAGAGTGTACTGCCAAGGAAGTATCCATGTATTTAAGGGAACATCTGGCCAATTATAAGATGCCTCGCGTAATTGAATTTGTTTCAGATCTTCCCAAAAGCGGCTCAGGAAAAATCTTGAAGAGGTTACTTAAAAATATTAACTAGAGTATATACAAGATAAAACATTGCATGTTTGTTTTACGACTTAAGGAGTAGCATTTTTTTACAACAATAACAGTATTTGGACAAATAAGGTCATAACACGAATTTTACTTCAATATTCTGGTGAGCTTGGAGGAAATTGTGGAATTGGTGTAGAAAGATAGCTTTATTTACAATATGCTGAAATGATTTCTTCCGAATAAGTTTGCTAAATAAGTTCGTACTATACTTCAACCCATGGGGAAATTTACCGATTAATAAGAGGGTGATTGTTATCTGTTGTGATTTTAATTCTATCGGAGAAGTATTGGCGTATTTAAAAAGAGAGAATATTTCTAGTATTGATGAGAGAGCTAACATCATTCAAGCATTCATTGACAAAGAGATTCAGGAGGGTGGTAATGCTCATGATCGTTATCTGGAGAATGGGCCGTCAACTCTCATAAATGTTATTACCGAACACTCTGGTAGCAAAAAAGAGTGTATTTTGTGGTGTGTAAATCATTATCTTAGTTTAAACAGAAACGAAAATGTTATTGAAAAAACCTGCAATGCACTCCGCCAATTCGGAACCGGATGTGGCACCTCTGCACCATCATGTGGCATGAGTTCTTTGCATAAAGAAATTGAAAAAAGAGTTGCCAATTTGCTAGGTAAAGAAGAGGCTGTGCTATTCCCAACGGGATTTACTGCTAACCTTGGTTCCATTTCTTTTCTGGCTGGAAGCAGAGATTTGATTATTTTTGATAGAGAATGTCATTCATCAATGCTGAATGGGATAACACTATCTAACGCTAAACGGATTCCCTTTAAACATAATAGTGTTGCAGATTTAGAAAAAAAGTTGAACAGATATCAGGACTCATATGAAGATATATTGGTTGTGCTTGAATCAGCCTATTCCATGAGCGGGGATTTATCTCCACTCATGGAAATTACTGAATTGAAAAAGAAGTATAAATTCTATATTTATGTGGATGAAGCCCATACCTTTGGTATATATGGCGATAAAGGACAGGGTTATTGTTATGAATTAGGGGTAAGTGATGAAGTGGATTTCATTATGTCCACTCTATCTAAAGCTACTTCTTCCGTAGGAGGGTTTCTGGCCTCCCAACATAAATACTGTTCATTATTGAGATGGTCCGATGCCTATACCTTTCAAGCTTGTTTAACTCCAGCCGATGCAGCTGTAATTCTGGCTTGTCTGGATGAAATTGAGGATAATCCTGACATGATAAGGGAACTCCATGCTAAAAACCAATATATGCGGAATCTGTTACAATCTAAAAGGTTTAATTTGGGACAAAGCCAAAGTCCCATAATTCCAATAATGATTGAAGATCATAATAAATTGAGAATGGTGGTTAATGAACTTTATCAGGAAGGTGTTTATTCAACGCCAATCGTATATCCGGCAGTTAAGATGAATGAAGGAAGAATAAGACTAATACTAAATCATGCCCATTCCAAGGAACAGATAGATTATACGGTTGAGGCTTTAGAAAAAATATGTAAAAAGTATCAAATAATATAAGTATATAGGTAAATCTATTAAAAGGTTGCAGGATTATTGACCGAGTAGCAAATAATATTATTTACCAGATAACACGGAGTTAAAGATGCAGCTACATCCATTGAGCTTGAGTTTCACTGACTTAGACTTGGAAACAGAATATAAGGCTTTTAATGACTATGAAGCCCGGGGCTTTAACCGGATTGGCATAGCTCTTTCAGGTATGGCCTGGCTGGTTCTAAATATATATTGTTATTTATTCTATCCTCAAAATTTTTTTAACATGACGGTGGCTCTAGTTGTTTTTTTGTACCCCCTTTTTATCCTTATCTTTGTAGTAACATCTGATCCCAACAAGGTAAAATACTATCAGCCTTTATCTGCTCTGGCCAACTGCCTGGCCGGATTGATGTTTGTTTATGTTGGCCATTATTTATGGTCCAACCATATTCTTACTGTCTGTGGCATAATGGCTTGTGTTTTGTTCGGCTTCTTTATTTTACGTATCCGGTTTAAAATTGCCCTGGTTGAAACTCTTATCTATATTGCTGTTTATGAAGTTTCGCTATTAATGTTATCAGGCTCTGATAATCCCGATATTCTTCTGCTTGCCATTATTGGAGTACTAATTGAACTCATTTGTACCATAGGTGGCTACAGTTTAGAAAAAAATTCTCGTAAAATGTTTTACCAGAATAAGGAACTTATATATCAACGACAAGTAGCCGAAGCGGCAACTCAGGCTAAAAGTGATTTTTTAGCTAACATGAGCCATGAATGTCGCACACCTCTTAATGCAATTATTGGCATGTCCCATCTAGCTTCACAGACCAGTTTAACCCCTAAGCAGCGCGATTATTTGGATACTATTTATTCCTCGGCACACACATTGCTGGAAGTGATAAATGACATCCTGGATTTTTCCAAGATCGAAGCCGGCAAAATGGATATCGAATGGGTAGATTTTAACTTAGATGACATACTAAGCAACCTGGCCAATCTGTTTAGTTTGACTGCCCAGCAGAAGGGTATTGAACTGCTCTTTCAATATACCGCTGATGTACCCCAGGGGTTGAGGGGGGATCCCCTTCGCCTGGGCCAAATTCTTTCTAATCTGGTTAATAACGCCATCAAATTTACCGAACAAGGTGAGATTGTGGTCAATATTGAGTCTTTGATGCAGGATAAGGACCAGATAAACCTGCATTTTTCGGTCAGTGACACCGGCATCGGAATTTCCCAAGAGCAGCAAAGCAAGCTTTTCCGCGCATTTATCCAGGTAGATGCTTCCACCACCCGCAAATACGGTGGTAGTGGTCTGGGGTTGGCTATTTGTGAACGATTGGTCAAACTAATGGGTGGCAGGATATGGGTGGAGAGTGAAGCAGGGGTTGGCAGCACCTTTTTCTTTACGGTAGTCTGCGGATACAGTCAATCCCTGGAATCTAATCTAAACTCACTTATTCATCGGGAACATATTAAGGTGTTAGTCATCGACCATAATCCGCATACGGTAGGTATATTGACCGATATGCTAGAATCTCTGGGTTTTGCTGCTACGGGTGTTGATTCCAAGGAGCAGGCGCTAGTCGCACTAAGGAAGGGTATGGATATAGTGCTTTTAGACCAGGCAATGCTGGCTATGGACGCTTTAGGAAAATCCAGCTGGACCAATCTTGATAAAATAAAAAAAAGGCCGAAATTTATCGTTACCACGACCTATATGTTATCGGAGCCGTTAGATGATGAGGAGGAATTAGGAATCGCTAAATCTCTTACCAAACCCATGACTCAAACCCAGCTGCTTAATGCAGTGATGGAAGTATTAAATGGAGACAGGGATAAATCTTTGGCCTTTAACTGCTATGGCTCTGACCCTGCTTCTGGTCAGACCGTTGATACCAAAGGGGTCAGAGTCCTATTGGTTGATGATAACGAAATTAATCAGCAGGTCGGGCAAGAAATAATGGAGCATATGGGACTGCAAGTTGATATTGCCGCCAACGGCTTGGAGGCTTTAGAAGCTCTGGAGGAGAATGTATACGACTTAGTTTTTATGGATGTGCAGATGCCTTTTATGGATGGTTATGAAGCTACACGCAGAATACGCAGAGACTCCCGTTGGAGAAACCTACCGGTTATTGCCATCACTGCCCATGCGTTGAGCACTGATCGAGAAAAGAGCCTTCAGGCTGGTATGAATGACCAAGTAAACAAGCCTATTGATCCAGATGAACTTAAGAGAGTCATAGCAAAATATACTAAGAACAGCAGCCTAACACAAGCCTACATCGGCAGATTGGATCCCCAGGACAGCAAGTCGGAAATTCCACCTTGGCCCAATATGCCGGGGATAGAATCTGCTGAAGGATTGGCCCGTGTGGGCTGCAACCGGGAACTTTACAAGAAACTGCTTCTTCAATTTGCTGCCAGCAATGCCGATACCCCGGATAAGCTAAAAAACACCCTAGCCACAGGTGACATTCAAGAGGCCAGCCGATTGCTGCACACGGTTAAAGGGGTGGCAGCCAATATTGGGGCCAATCACTTGGCCGCTACCGCTGCCGAACTGGAGACAGAGCTGAGGCCAGGAAGTCTCCCTATTAATGATGTGTTGCTCCAGAAATTCATAGCATCCCTTATGCTTGTTACCGCAGGCATACGAAGATTTGAGGAAGCCTTGGAGGTTTTACCGGACAGCAAAAAGCAGGATAGAGTAATGACCCCTGTAGATGCTGACAAACTACGGCCCGAATTGATCAACTTGGCGCAAATGCTGGAGAGTGGATCGATAAAATCCATGACTCAGCTTAGCGTTTTGGAAAGTTATTTAAGCAATACCAGGGTAGAAAGACAGTTTGAACAATTAAAGAAAGATGTAAATGTGTTTGATATGGATAGTGCCTTGGTCAAATTAAAAGGCATTGCCTCAGAATTAAAGATTTCTATATAGGCAGGCGGGAATAGGAATGACATTATTTACGGAGCAAAAAAGAGTAATGATTGTGGACGATACGCCGGAAAACATTTCTATATTAACGGGGATATTAAAGGATCATTACGATGTGTCGGTAGCCATCAATGGACAGAGGGCATTGAATATCGCAGCCATGGACCCACCCCTGGACTTGATATTGCTGGATATTATGATGCCGGAAATGGATGGTTATGAAGTATTTGCCAAACTGAAAGCCAATCCCAAAACCACTAATATTCCGGTTATCTTTGTAACGGCCTTGAGCGCATTTGAAAATGAAGCCAAAGGCTTGGAACTGGGTGCTGTGGACTATATTACCAAACCCTATAATCCAGCTTTGGTTAGGGCTAGAGTGAAAAACCATTTGGAATTGAAGATCTATCGAGACAAACTGGAGGAGATGGTTCAGATAAAAACCAAGGAACTGATGCTTACCCGTGATGTTGCCATAGAAACTCTGGGTTTTTTAGCCGAATACCGCAACCTGGAAACGGGCAATCATATCAAGCGCACCATGTATTATGTCCGTCTTTTGGCTAAACGACTCCAGGACCATCCAAGTTTTAAGGATTGCCTGACTAGTGAGAAGATAGAAAACCTTTGGAAATCAGCACCGTTACATGATATCGGTAAGGTGGGAGTGCCGGATCGTATTCTTATGAAGCCCGGTAAGTTGACCCAGGAGGAACTGATTGAGATGCGGAAACATACTATCTACGGATGGAATGCACTTACTGAATCCGCATCGCGACTAGGTCCTGATTCATTTCTCAAAACCGCCCAGGAGATGGCATACACTCATCACGAAAAATGGGACGGTTCAGGTTATCCCCAGGGTCTTAAGGGGTCAGAGATCCCAGTTTCCGGACGACTGATGGCAGTAGCCGACGTATATGATGCTTTAATCACCAAACGGGTATATAAACCGGCCTTTCCCCATGAAGAAGCTGTAGAAATAATCAGGAATGGCAGTGGTACTGCTTTTGATCCGGATATTGTGGAAGTATTTCTTCAATATGAGGATGAGTTTCATCGTATTGCTTTAGAATTCAGTGATATGACAGATGAAGAATAATTCTTCACACTCCTTTTTTTTTGGGTGATTGTTCCACACCGAAGCCATTACTCATTAACAAAGTATTACCCTATTGATAGTAGACAATGGTACCATGTACGACATTTCCCAGGGAATTCGCTATGCAGTTAACTGGGCAGAGCAAAATAATCAAAAAATTGTTATCAATCTGAGTCTAGGTGCTCGTCTTCCAGACTATCCCTTGACTTTAGCTGAAGCAGTTCAATATGCCCAGGATAAAGGTGCTGTAGTAATAGCTGCTTCAGGTAATGACAAAGGTGGTTTGCAAGGATTTTATCCCGCCTGTCTGCCGGGGGTAATTGCCGTGGCAGCATCCGGCCAGGATCATCATCCAGCCAGCTTTTCCAACCTAAGCGGCCTGACAGCTCCTGGTGTGGATATTATCTCCGCCCTGCCTAATAACAGCTATGGCACTTTAAGCGGAACCTCCCAAGCCGCTGCTTTCGTATCTGCCGCAGCCGCTATGCAATGGTCGGCATATCCTGACAAAAGTCCGGCGGAACTGGATACAGTATTACACAGCAGCCAGAGTGATTTTTCCGAAGGATGTACCCAATATTGGTGGGGAAAGGTTTGTACTTATAAATACTTTGTCCTAAATGCTCTAGATTCAATCTATAGATTAGGCGAAGAGATTTCCCTTTACGACACCCTTGAATTCTTAAATACAACTTATGATGCACATTTATCCGGGGAAATTCCTTTTGCCGTAAAGGTTAGCAATCCGGCCACAGTTACCGGAGTTGAGTTTTCCTTAATCCTTATGAGGAAAATATAACCCTGGGAACTGTAACCGGCCCTATTGAAAGCGGAATATATAATCTCTCCTGGGACAGCACTCAAGCTTTGGTTGGGAGGAAGTATAATTCCTGATGGCTCTTACACCATACAAGCTCGTTCCCTGAATGCTTTGGGTGAAGAGCTGGCATCGCAAACCTATGACTTCAAACTAGCCAATCAGCAGAACAGTGGCTTGAAAATTACAGTTAACAAGCCGGATGCCTCCATAGCCGCTGGAGCCCAGGTAGCGGTCTACCATCGCTATTACCATAATAAATATGATCAAATAGTCTATGAACGGGTTTGGGAAGGCTCGGCCGATATTAAGGGCCAGGTTATCGTTCCTGGCAGCCTGGCTAAAGATGGCAATGATTATGTAGTCACTGCTCTTGGTACTGAGCCCAATTTTTTCTATTACCAGATGCTAAGATCTCCCGGAAACTATACCCTGGTGGTTCTCTAAACAGCACGGATAATCAAGTAACAGTTCTTATCCCTGCCAGGACAGTATCTGCCGACGGAAGGGTAAAAATTGCTCTGAGCAGCAGCCAAAATCTCCCTTCAATGGGTAATATGATTTTCGGCAGCCAGGTTTACAACATTAATCTGGAGCAGAGCAGTCTTACCGGCCAGATAACTATAAGCATGAAGTATGATCCCCAACTCTTTAAGGATATTCCCAGCGAACAAATCGGCATCTATTATTGGGACGAAAGCAGAAACCACTGGGCTTATCTGGGTGGGGTTGTGGACAGCGCTAATAATCGAGTTACAGTTTCAGTCGATCATCTGGCTCTGTATGCAGTTATGGCTAATACATCTATACCAGTTTTCAAGGATATTCAATCCCATTGGGCTTACCAGGAGATTGTTAAACTGGCTAACTTAGGGATAGCAGGGGGTTATCCGGATGGAAGCTACTTGCCAGATAATAAAATAACTCGGGCTGAATTCGCTAAACTGCTGGTAGAGACCATGGGCTGGACTCCCAGCCAGAAAAAACTAAACTTTGTTGATACTTCTCATCTTCCAACCTGGTCACTGGGTTATATTGCCACGGCAGTGGATAAAGATGTTATTAAAGGCTATGCTGACAACAGTTTCCGTGGTGATCAAGTAATTAACCGGGCGGAAATGGCCACTATGGCAGTAAGGACCTTAAGCACCGAAAATGGTGTACAGGGAGAAATGAAAAAGAGCAGCTTTGCCGATGATAACAATATTCCGGATTGGGCACGAGCTGCAGTGAATGGAGCAGTAAAAGCAGGAATCCTCAAAGGATTACCAGGTAATATCTTCGGCGGGGAGCAAAACGCCAGTCGGGCAGAGACAGCTGTCATTCTGGTGCGTATGCTTAACAATCCGGAGCTGAGTGAGCAAAGCAATGACGCCCAGACTATTGCTGCCACAGGAGTAGTATTTGTAAGCGATATATCTGGAAGACACTACGAACTCAGAAGCTGTTCCAGCAGTGAGGATGCAGACTATGTTCTCATACCCAATAGTGAAGTCCTGGCTCAACGACTGGAGACCCTACTTGGTCAAGAAGTTATGGTGACGGGAAACATCGGATCTGGTAATGACATTCATATGAGTGGTCCGCTCCTGCAAGTAACAGGAATTACCACTCAGTTTGGTTCCTCTGGCGGCTGAGCTAAATAAAATGTAGCCGGAGGCTTCAATCAAGGAAAAATATATGCAGAGAGGCTATCTCCAACGGTATCAAGAGGGAATTAGCTGTGAAGATGAACAAACGGACTCATTATAAATAACTTAAATCTAATCCATTAGCCATTAGTTAGACTAGGCGGTACTGGGGTAATTCCGAGAGGTATCCCCAGTACCGCCTTTGTTTAATAAAACCATATGCCCTCGCCCTTGTTAGCAAGTATTACTGCCAATTCATAATGTCTGCATTTCCACCTCTATACTCCAATTTATCTTCCTGGATTTTGCCGTTGAAATCCAGGAGGCAGTTGAAATTTTTCTGCAGGCGGGAACGAACGATACGCCTGATTATTTTGGAATCGCTTGTGATGTGGAGGATACCGAAAATATCGAAAACCTCATTGGCTTGGAAGTATTTGGCACAGACCGGCCGTTTAAAATTACAGCAGGTACGTATACCATGGCGGCTACAGCCTTTTACAGTAATCCTTATACTTCTCAGCCCCACCGATATACCCTGGTTACCTACAATCTCGGCCGGCAAAATATAACAACAGGACAAACCATGGTCATAGGCGGGGAAACTACTGGTGGAGACCGGTTTAAACTGGGCAGTTTTTATATCAACGATAAGGAAATCAACCCGCTCCTGGTCCCTTCCGTCTATGCGGAGGAAGATGCCTATTATCGGATCCGGTTTACAGACGCCCAGGACCATTCAGTAATTCGTACCGGTAGTGTGGATATCGTCCCATCACCTGACGGCGGCGTCATATTGTCCTATACTGACATTAATGAAGCAGAAGGCGAAATGATTCCTGCTACCGGCATGGTATCAAGAAATTATAGATTTAATTATAAACCCCTATTTTTGTACCGGTATGTCAATGGCAACTGGACAGAGGTGGATGTTATGGAGCAGAGCATCACCTTCCTGGACTATTCCATGAAAACCGGTGAGGCCCACCTGAAAAGCGATGCGTCCTATCTTAAGCCGTCCGGCAGCTACAAGGCTCAGGCCTATGTATATCTAGACAATACCAACTACATAATTCAGGAGGGCTTTTTCAACGTCATCGGTCCCAATACGGAAGCCAAGAATTTAACAATTATGGCTTCCCTGGATGGTACCAACCCATGGGGAAATGTGTCTACCTGGGACCTGGCAGAATTTATGCTGTACCGGTTGCAGGACGGGGTTTATACGCCATATCCTTCCGATGCAGCATATACGCCGTTAGTGAACGATGCTTATGTGCCCGGAATTTATACCTTAAATAATATTCCTTTCAGCCCCACAGAACCCTTGCTGCTAGTGCTCTACGGGGCAAACGGGCAGACCACCGGTGGATTTCCGGACTACACTGTTTTGTACAGGCATTTCACTCTGTCGGACCTTTTCCACGACCCGACCACCAATACCTGGACAATCAATGTGGACGGAACAGCTTATCAACTAGTCAAAACCAGCATTTCCTCTGTAGATGAAATTTTAAAGCCGTCGGACAGGACGAGACCAGCATATTGCTCTCCTGGGAAGCTTCTACAGATACGGGCAGCGGGATTGCGGGATATGCACTCTGCAGGGATGGGGTAAAAATCGCCGCCCTTGGTGCCGCCGATCTCTCTTATCAAGATACCCATCTGTCACCGGGAATCAATTATGCCTATACCCTTACAGCAATTGACCTGGCAGGAAATGAAAGCTTAGTGGCACAAACTACAGGAAATCCTTCCTTGGAGGGAGACACAGAGCCCCCGTCCGCACCTGCCGGCCTCACTGCTGAAAATGCCCCGGGAAGCGTGGTCCTGCGATGGACAGCTGCTACAGACAATATCGGGGTTGCCGGATATATCATTTACAGAGGTTTGAGTGCAGACAGCTTGACGGAAATAGACAGGACTACAGGCAGTCTGTTGCAGTACAGCGACCGGAGTGTGGATTTTAACCAGACTTATTATTACCGAATTGAAGCCTATGACCCGACCGGGAACCAATCCGCAGCTGACTCGGAACAAGTGGTTTCGATAACTACCGAAGCAGCTGTTATATCAGAAGTCCGTCTGGATATGGCCAAGAATGACTTTGGATATGCCGTCAGCAGAGAAATTAATCTGGGTGTTTATGCCAATTCCGGCGCACCGGCAGCCAGCGCAGCTGTTTGGTATGAAAAGTGGAATGGTTTAGATGAATCCTTGGGTACCACAGAGGTCACCCTAGAATTCAACCTAAAGGAGGCACCGGAAGGTTTTTATTTGGCAGGCTTCTCTTTGCCGGAAGGCACCATACGTATCAACCGTATTCTAGCCACTGTGGGTGATGAAAGTCATCAGGCGGAAAGGGAGGGCCTTTTTCCCATACATTTGTGCCGGATGGTTACGGACAGAGCTTCAGGATGGAAGGGTTAAACATATTCCAGGGAGACATCTTGCATTGCAGCTTCGAAGCAAAGCTGCATAAACCACACCTTTACGATAATGTAGAGATTGCCGCCGTATCAGGCAATTCCTAGGACATCATTCCTTTGACCTATTACCCGGACGAAGGGACATTTTTCGGGTATGGTACTCTGGGCGAAGACGGGTCCATGATCGAACAGATCCGGCTTATGTATGACTTGAAGCCCTTCTCCGCTGCTTTTCCTTTTACCATGGAACTGCCGCAGGAAATACCTGATAATGATGATTTTTACTGGAGGCTGCCGCCGGAAATCCGGGATGCAGAAATTACAGTGGGTTCGCCTGGAGATAATGCCGATCCTGCCATGGTAAACCCCGGTCCCGTAGATTTTTTACAGTTGGCCGGCGAAGATGGGCAGTATGTGCTGCCTCAGGTAACCATCTCCCTCCCTGCAGGCCAGCAGTTCGTTATCCAGCAGAGATATTTTCCGGCTGAAGGCAGTCATTTGCTGGATAGCTCGCAAAAACTGGATTTGGGCGACGGCAGGTTTGCATATTTTGGCTTTGAGGAAATCCCGGAAGAAAAATTTACTGCTATCATCCGGGCACCCTTGCAATACCTGCTGCCCATGGAGGTGCCTGGGGATTTTTCCGCCGCCGGATATGGGTTGAACAGTGAAGTATTCGGAGTAACGGAAATGTTATTTAAACTCAACGATGTACGGGAAGCCAAGAATACCATATGGGATATATGGGAAAATATAGATGATTATAAGGAGCGCATGAGCGGCATCGACCAGCTGGATGAAGATTTGAGCAAGGGTGGCTGTGGAGGCATGGCAGATGGCATGATTGACAGCACATTGAAGGGTTTGCGGAAAAACGCTTCAAATTTTGCCTATGGGAAAAGTCTCATGAACGTAGCGGGTTATGTGGCTCCCGGTATATACAATGCCATGGCTGCTGAGATGGGCGGAATTATTATGCAAGGATATGAAGGAATTTTCGCTCAGCAGGCCAGGGATATACTGGATGCCCTGCGGGAAGTCCGGGATTCAGAATGCGATAATGATTACTATGACGATGATGACTATGACCGGGACAGAGATAAAAAGAAAAAGAAGAAAAAAGATTATGACAAAGAGATTTTTGAACCGCTTATCCTGGTGGATCCCAGTGGCTATGTTTTTGAAGCAGTACCGGAAAACAGGCTAGAAGCTGTGTCGGCAAGCATTTATTGCCTGGATGGAGACGGCAAATGGCAGCCTTATGATTCTGAATCCTTCGACCAGGGCCCCAACCCCAACATCACTGACATTGCAGGCAAATACGGTTGGGACGTGTTCTCAGGGCAGTGGCAGGTGGTCTATGAAAAAGAAGGTTACCAGACGGAAAGAAGCATGATCCTGCCAGTTCCACCTCCCCATGTGGATGTAAATATCAGCATGGTATCACTGGATGCCCCCGCGGTTGCCGAGGTGTATGCCGGTTCGGGTGGGGCCTATATCCAGATGGAGTTTTCCCATTATATGTTGACGGACGCGGTTACCAATGGAACAGTAACGGTCAGCAGCGGCGAAACCATAGTCTCCGGTACGGTTGCTGCCATGGACGCCAAAACTACATCAGGCGGAAATAAACAATATGTCCCCGGGGACGACTCTCCAGGAATTGTAGTGGAAAACGGCGTTTCTGTAGCTCGGGTATTCCGGTTTATCCCGGATGGCGGCATTGATTTGACGGTGGGTGCAGAATATACAGTCACGATTTCTGGAAAAGCCACCGCATACAACAAACGCTCCCTTTGCGAAAACCAAGGGGCCACAGGGATCAATTCCCATGGAGATTGGCAGGGTACGGTGACGGTTCCGGAAACCGCTGAAAATATATCCTGAAGAGGCAAACAGCTTCACAGTAAGCTGGTCATCCAATAGTCCCGACATTGCTTCGGTCAATGAGGATGGGGTAGTAAATGGAATCGCAAAGGGTACTGCTACCATATTGGCACGTACATCAACAGGTCTGGTGACTGGGATCACCATTGAGGTATATGAAGAACCCCGTACGGTTCCACTATCGGCAGACTATACAAAGAATACCATCCAATTTTGTCGGGATTATATGGTGTTAGGCCAGGGCTGCTATATGATGGCCACAGGTGATCGGCAGGGCGAAGCAGGATTGGTGGCAGGGGATGAGCGGTATATTCCAGTCAGCTGGCGTATGAATGACACCGCAGGGAGTAGCGGCAGCTGGTCTACGCCTCCTTATTCCACCGCTTATACTGCATCACAGGAAGGTTCACTTACCACCTGGGTGGTATTCAGGAAGCAGGTATTTGACGGACAACAATGGGTAGATGGCAGCGAAAGCGAAAAAACTTCTTCCTACACTATTTTGGTCTATAGCCAAGACGGCGGCTCCAGCACGATTCCAGGATCTGGCGGTGTATCCCACTCGGGCAATACCAGCGCCGGTGATAGCGGGGGAGCCCTGGTATTTAACCCGGACGGCAGCCCTGCAGATACTGTTATTCAGATTCTCTCAGAACAGGATGCCACTGCATTAAACCTCAAAAACAATACGGCTTTGTTTGCCCAATTGATGAATGTACAGATGCTACCGGCTTCACAATGGTTTCAACTGCCAGGTCTGGATGGAGAGGTTCTTAAAATCCATATTCCATTGGAATCGGCCTTGCTGCAAGCCAACGGCTTGGATGAAAATAGCAGGAAGTTGGGCGTATACTGTTACGATCCGGAAAACAAGGAGTGGGAATATATTTTCGGCAAATATGACGACAAAGCTGATGCCATGGTATTTTCCACAGAGCAAAGGGGGATATTTGCCCTATTTGAAGCCCATAAAACCTTCCCGGATATCAGCGACTGCTGGGCCAGGGAATATATAGAAATTCTGGCGGCGCGGCAGATTGTGGACGGCACCGGCAATGGGTATTTTGAACCCCAAAAACAGCTGACCCGGGCGGAATATCTGAAAATGTTGATAGAAGCCTTGGATATTGAACTGGAGACCAAGCTAACCACCAGCTTTATAGACGTGGATAAGAACCAATGGTACTACTGCTATGCGGCCACAGCCCAAAAGCTGGGCATTGCCACGGGTGTTCCGGGAGGCTGTTTCAATCCCAACGACTTTGTTCTGCGGCAGGATATGTCCGTCATGGCAGTCCGAGCCCTGAAAGCTGCGGGGATAGAATTGGAAGATAACGGTATCCAGAAGGTGTTCATCGATGAAAGCAATATTTCGGAATACGCTAGAGAAGCTGTCAAGACTCTTGTGGCAAGAGGTATTCTGACCGGAGACGACAAAAGGCGCTTCCTGCCGAGAAAGGGAGCGAACAGGGCAGAAGCAGCCAAGATAATATACCTGCTTAGGTAAAGCCATATGATTTGGCTCTCGTTAGTGAGAGATTTTTGCATGCCTCATTTAGGAGTCCCAGGTGCCAGCCACCTGGGACTCCTAACAATTTATCGTACGATGATATTATATTTCTAGCTCATCGCACTACATGCTATAATTATCGTACGAGGTGATTAATATGAATGAAACCACAAAAGTTATTACCGCCACCGAGTTGAAGACCAATCTGGGTAAATACATCGACTATGTTATTGATGACCACGAGGTTGTTATTACCAAAAACGGCAAAAAAGCCATAAGGATTACCCCTTACATCACGGAAATCGAACGATATTTTATAGTTAAGGAAAACGCATTAGATTACCAATATGGCGGCAAGAAGGTATCCTATGACGAATTCATGGAGATTTATGAGAAAAGTGAGCTAAGAATGGAATATATCAACGGTGAAATAGTCCTTTTGGCCTCCCCCAGCACCTATCATCAGGATATATCCGGGAATTTGTATACCCATCTACGATCATATGTAAAAGGCAAGAATTGCAAGGTTTTCTATGCTCTTGATGTCCATTTCTATAAAAAGGACCTTAATACACCCGATGTAATGCAGCCCGATCTGCTCATAGCATGCGATTTGGAGAATAACGTTAATGAAAACGGCCGATACATGGGAACACCCACCCTTTGCGTTGAAATTCTGTCCAAAAGCACACGTTCCAAGGATATGGTAGATAAACTCAATACTTATATGTTATCCGGTGTGAGAGAATTCTGGATTGTCGATCCTTTTAAACATTCTGTTATGGTCTATGGATTTAAGGATTTCGAAATCGACGAGTATACCACCTGTAAACTCCAGGATACTCTAACATCGTATTTTTTTGAGGGTTTAGAGATTCCGATAAGTGAAGTATTTTAATTTAGCCCATTAATGATCAATGCCTTCCAATGACAAGGTGTTATGTGAACTACTCCCACTTACACTTCATTTAGAAGTGGGAGCTTCTGGTTTCAACACCCGGCTACTGCCGTAGCTCCACCTGGGGCCGTCCCGGCCCTCAAGATATTTATTGCAGCGTTTATATCACGATCTATCTCTAGTCCGCAGGGACATTTATGTACTCTTACGGACAAAGACTTCTTGACCATAGCACCGCAATTCGAACAGATTTGTGATGTATTCCGCGGGTTCACAAATATTACTTTCTTACCGGCACTTTCAGCCTTGTAAGAAACATATTTGATGAACTTAGCCTAGGACGCATCGGAGATTGACTTAGCTAAGTGATGGTTTTTAACCATATTCTTGATTTTCAAGTCCTCAAACACAATCACATCATAGTTTTTAATAAGCTTTTTACTTTCATTATGCAAGAAATCATTGCGCTGGTCTTTAATTTTACAATGTATCTTAGCTAACTTATTTCTTTGTTTCTTGCGAGAATTAGAGCCCTTCTTTTTACGGGATAGTGATCTCTGTTGGGATTTAAGCTTAGCTTCAGATTTGCGTAAGAATTTTGGGTTGTAAATCAGGACGCCATCTGAAAGAGCAGCAAACTTCTCGATACCAACATCAATACCTACATCTCGAAAAGCATTAGGTAATAGTTCGGACTTGGTTTCACATGCAAAACAAACATACCAGTTATTAAGCTCTCTTTTAACCGAGCAGGTTTTAATTATTCCTTTAATCCCACGATGCAATTTAATTTTTATATTGCCAATCTTAAAAAGTTTTAATCTCTGGTTGCCTTTATGATTATCGGATAAAGAGAACCCAGACTGCGGATAAGTGAAACTATCATACCAGCCACGTCCCTTAAATCTCGGGTAGCCGGGTTTTTCGCTTGTTTTAAGTCTGCGAAAGAAATTCTGAAAGGCTTTATCAACTCGCCTGAGTACATCTTGTAAAATCTGCGAATAGATATTCTTATATCCAGGGAAATATTCTTTTAAAGTTTTTAATTCGTCAGCCTGGTTATAATAATTCAGCGAAACTTCAAATTGCCTAAAAGCTATCTTTCGCTGCTCTAAGGCGCAGTTATACAGCACCCTGCAGGATTCCAAGGTATTTACCAAGAGTTGCCTTTGTATTTTATTTGGATATAATCGGTATTTATAGGTTCTCATATCTATATTATACCAAACTGATGTTCGTAACGCATTATTCATATGATACGAAAACTGCGGCATTCATCACTCACCTACGCTACCGCTTAGAGGAGGGTGTCTTCTGCCGCCCCAAGATAAATCTTTTCTATTGCCATTACAACGCAATACCCGACGTAAATACCAGTAATGAGAATGGTTATTCCCAGCCTACTAAGATAATAGGGTAGGGGAATAGTCTCCCAAACAATCACCCAAACCTGCCTTTCTTCATCAGAAACTTTAGATTGTCCTTGTGAGAATCGGGGAACAAATCATAGTGTTTTAATAGTAATCGCTGCTTTTTTCCTGGGGGAATAATTCCTGCAATTTCTGCTATATGGGAAGATATTTTGCCTCATAAATGTATCAGGAATACAATATCCTATGATAAAATTACAATATTATGGTGCTTATATATTAATCGTAAAATTGTACAATAATCATCTCCAGCAAGAGGACAACTAATAAATAACAGTGCCTGCCTATCTTCCTTTCAACATAGTTAAAAGGAAGATAGCGGTAGAAAAAGGAGATATTAAGGTTATGCCTGGAAAGAAGGACTTAGAGATTGATCAGATTTTAAGGGATGCACTCGCTCGTAGTGAAGCGTACGCACTCAAGTCTGAAGCCAGACGGATAAAAAAACTTTGGAAACAGGTAGAGCTGCCGATGAGTCTTAAAGACTGCCTCTTAGGCCTTTCCAAAGACCAGTTGGATACTATTAGGCGCAATCTAGATATTAAGAATATCAGCGCTTTAAATAAGAATGAATTGGCAGAATATCTGGCCAGGTATCAGATTAAAAACATGGGTAATACACTTAGGTTGCTGGATCAGGGAAGATTGCAGCTCTTGCAAACAATTGCCCAGTCAGGCGGTTACATAGTTAGTGATAGTTTTGGTTTTGATGTGTCTTTCTTTTTTGAATACTGCCTGGCATTTTGCGGAACCATGGACGGACAGCGTATAATGTTCATGCCGGACGAACTGCTGCAGGCTTTTCAGGCAGCAAATGACCGGGAGCTTGCCAATATAGCAGCTCGTAATACAGATTGGATAAGTATGACCTGCGGAGCTCTCTATTACTATGGGATCATGGACCCATGGGTTCTTGCAGATAAAATAGCTCATTTAACTAAACAAAGGGTGGATTATAAGCAATATCATTCGGTAATAGCAACGGCATCTGATTTTTATCAAGAGATAAAGTTTACCGGACATGGAATTATGGATAAACGGGTGAATGACCCTAAGGAATTGAAAGCCGCAATAATGAAACATTATGAGCTTGACTATTATACTTTTAGCAAACGACAGCTGCTGGACGCCAGTAGAAGTGAATTTTTTGAACGCACTCCGGCAATGAAGGATCTGGCTAGGTTTCTAATTCATAACTATGCCTTTCCCAAGGATGATGCTGATTATATTTTATTGGAAATTTCAAAAATGATTCCGATCAAAGATTCAATCCATGATATCATTGAACAGCTGAAAAATTTCATCGAAATACCCGATTTGCAGTTTGCTCAAATCCTGGGTGGTTTGGTCGCTGAAGTACTTAATCATACCAGAAGGTGGGAACTTAAGGGACATACTCCTTATGAATTAATCCCCGAGCAACAAAAACATTGTTATCCGCAGGTTAAGTCATCGCAAGCCAATACAGCCAGTGTATACAGCATCAGAACCGGGGCCAAAATTGGCCGCAATGATCCCTGCCCCTGCGGCAGCGGCAAGAAATACAAGAAATGCTGTGGCATGAACTAGCCATCAGGACTGATGGCCAAACAATGGGGAGATTGGGTCTAGAAAAAAACCGTGTAAACAATAGCAAGACCGAAAAACAGGAAAGCTGCGATAGCGCCTTTTTGTCCAAGGGGAAAACGATGGATTTTGGATAACTTAAGAACAATGATGGCGGGAATCAAACCTACATATAAAGCGGAACCGATACCTCCGGCAAAGTTCAGCACTGTACTAAAAGCTTCACCGCCTTCGGCACTTAAATATAGGCTGAATAGAATTACCGGAACGATAATGAGTGGTATGGCATAAGAAGGATTTAATTTGAGTTTGTCTTCAAAGGTCAACTTTAGAGATATACCAATCCCATATGAAGAAGTAAGTATGGCTAACATTGCAAATAACTGGCCCACGATACTCAATGCAGGGCTCAGATGCTTACTTAGGCCAAGAGTAGCGACGGAGGTTACTTCTTCCCCCATTATACCTAGGGATACAACAAAAAAGAAAAAATATAAGGTTGCAACTACCCAGAAGCCTGATGTAATTACCAGCGCACCTTGTCTTTGTTTCGCTTTTATACCATAGATAACACTGGGAATCACCAAGTGCCCTGCAAAAGCAAAAACAACAATTCCCCAAGCATCAAGTATCCTGGAAGGTTTAAAAAACAGATAATTCTCTATCGTGATAGCAGGCGTGGCTCTGAGCATGACCCAGACAAGAAGGACAACTAAAAAAATGGTTACCAATGCATTGATTCTATTGCTGCTACCCGCTTTCAGGGTCAGAAGAAAAGCAATCAAGGCAATAAACAGACCTGCCCCAAGCCAATATGGCACATTCAAAAGAGAATGCATCATCTCCCCAATAGCAATCGGGTAAGCGATCATCGCTCCATAAGATGAAATCAGCATTCCTGCTAAAGCCAGATAACTAGTGCTTCGTCCTAAGTATCTGCGAAAAATAGTATAAAGAGAAACTTCACTGCTTTCCATGTATACAAGTTGGACGATGTACATAGCCGTTAAATAAGAAAAGAATGCACCCAGGCAAAAAATTACTGTACCGCCTAAGAAACCACTTTTTGATAATGCATAAGGCAATCCAAGTATACCCGCTCCAATCAAAGTGCCAGCGAATAGAAGTGAGCCTATCAAGTTATCAAATTTCATTATTTTACCCTCATTAATGTTTAAATAATTTTATATTATATATTAAGAAATGGCAAATAAACAGGAAAAACGATGTGGCTTTAGCAGCTGAAAATTGGGGGTAAGAATCGAAAAACATTGTTTCAGTTAATAATGCGCTTGCGGTAGACTTAACTGGACAGGTACCTGCCAACAAAGGAATAGGGTTTAAACAATATAGTGGAGTTGGGGGACAGCTAGACTTTGTACGCGGAGCCACTATAGCCAAAAATGGGCAATCATTCATTTCACTACTGTCTTATAGAGAAACCATCGAAGAGCTTCAAGTCAATCAACTTCCAATTTGTGTATTACGGTGTAAGACGACCACGAGTCCGGTGATTTAAGGCCACCTTCACGCCCAAATAAGGCCATGCTTACGGGCGTGAAGGCCAGCCTACTATTTGTGGAATAAATATCCGACATAATCAACAATCTGTCATAGTCCGGAAGTCTCTTACGTTAAATTCAATAGCACACTAGAAATTCTTGCGTCCGTGGTTGAAAGGAGCATTACTCGATGGAGTCACCTTCCTTCTTGGAGGCACTCAGACCATGGCGTTCCCGCATTGATACTTTTCCATCTATGATGAGATATTTGGTGCCGCAGTATAGGAAAGCGCCCTTGTACAGGCATTCTCCATTCTTTTAAAAGTATATTTGTCTGCCATCCTAGTCAGACTCGCACAGGGTTTGTATCCCTGTTCCGGGACTTTGCCATTTTCCAGAAAAGCTTTAACTACAATTGTGGTATTTGCTCCAACTGTGTCCGCCCATTCAAGGAATGCTTCTTTACTGTAAGCAAGGTATTTTTTGTGGTTATCTGGCATATGCTCGCTATTTGCGATCGGAGTATGCTGCTTTTTCTTCAATCTTGGATGTGATGCAACCCTTGCTCCCTGAAAGAATGCTTCCACCGTAGTAGATGTCAGTCTGACTGATACCTCCTGGCCAATTAAATCGAATGGAACAGAATACTTGTTTATCCCATCAGTTATGAGATAATCATTACGAACGGTGGCAGTTGACCAGACAACCAGTTCATACGGGGAAGCAGGCAGCGGTTTCATGAAAGATTTTTCTTCATTTTGAAATGCTGTGAGCCTGCTCCCTTCTCTTTTTTGGAAAGGTTTTGCATTGAATTCTCTCAGTTTATCCCAAACCGCTTCATTCAACTCCTGGATGCCGAAGAACTTATCATTTCTAAGTGCTGCAATAATCCAAGTAGAAGTGTGGTTTACTGTACCTATAACATCAAACCAATATGACTAACCGAGTGAATATATTATATATATTGACATTGATTAACTGTGCAGATTTTAGATTGGCTTCTATCATAAATATTTTCGATGCCTTAAAATAAAAGACTTGTCACCGAGAAAAGAGAGAGGGTACTAAAAACAATCTCGTTATCCACCTCTTTTTTCTCTTAGTTTACATAATGTTCATTATCGGAACCAAAGGAATTAAAAAGAAAACCGGCTAAATCCGGTTTTCTTACTGAATATTATGGGTCCAGTTGGATTGTATTAAATGCTCTAGAAAGGTATTTTTAAGACCAGATAATGATTCGTTGGTTCTGCTGACGATGTTTATATCCCATGATAGGTTCAAGCCTTCTACCGGCAGCTGACAGAGAGTACCTTGTTGTAAGTCTCTTTCAACTACCGGATAAGGCAATATAGAAATTCCTTGATTATTTATGACCGCGTGTTTTATTGCTTCAAAATTTGTTATTTCCATTACTATATCAAGTTCATCATACAGAATATTATAGTTCTTTAGATTCTTGCTAATATAATTGCGTAATATAGATTCTTCTTCTCTAGATATAAATGGTTCGACCAGTACTTCTTGTAGGCTAATATTTTCTTTCTTCATCCAATAATCAGTTGCTGCTGCTATAAATATTAAGTCACTTTTACCAATGTTACAAAAATCCAGGTCGCGGTCATAAAATGCATTTCCTTCGATAATCCCTAAATCCAGGTTACGGTTTTTTAACTCACTTATTATCTGCTGACTATCAGCTATATATAATTTTACATAGCTGCTGGGATGTAGTTCTTTAAACGCCATAATAGAATTAGGCAGATAATAGTTTCCTGTAGTATAACTAGCTCCAATGTTAATGATTTCTTTGTCCAATCCCGACAAGCCGGCAATATCGTTTTCCATTTGCGCATAGAGGGCTAAAATTTTGTCCCCATAATCATAAAACCTTTTGCCGGCCTCAGTTAATTTTACCCCGTTATTACATCTTTCAAATAAAGAAATATTATAATGCTGTTCTAATACTTTAATTTGAGAACTGATAGCTGGCTGAGTAAAATTTAGTATTTTGGCAGCTTTTGTGAAGCTTTTTACCTGTGCAATGGTTCTAAATATCTCGAATTGTTCTACGTTCAATATTATCGCAACCACCTATACCATAAAAAAATTTTATTTCTTAATATATATAATATCATTATTCGACACAATTACAAGATATTGTCGAAATATTTTCTGAAATTTGTAACCATGCTCTTAAGCTGTTAAAATAATAGACAATTATTCCATAAGAAGAAAATGATTGGTTTGGAGGTTAGAGTCGCTAATGTATGTGGTATATGGAGAAATAACCTTATTCTTACCCTATTGCTCCAATCTAAAGGAAAAAAGGAAAATCATCTTGAGTATTGTAGAGCGCATAAGAAAGCGATTCAATATTTCCATAGCTGAAGTAGATGAACACGAGCTTTGGCAGCGTTGTTCCCTGGGCTTTAGTGCTGTAACTTCCAAACACGGAGAAATTGAATCTATTGTTGAAGCTGTTTACAGTAGCTTGGATCGCCATATCAACGAACTTCAAATCCTGTCCTTCCATTACGATATTATTCGACCTTCCGATAAATAAATCTACTTACCACTATTTACCATCTAATTACTGCAGGAATTTAACATAATTTGACGAATTTTACTAGTGCTTACTATTTTGTCATAAAAGCTATATCAAGGAAAGGAATGATACTATTTGAAGATTGTAGGCACAAAGTTAAAACGTCTCTCTGTTTCCATTATTGCAGTACTATTTGCTATAAGTGTATTATTTGTCAATCCTCTATCATCTATGGCATTGATTGACAACGCCAGCATTAGCAATACCCTTAATGCTGACAGCCGAACCTATAATTACACTATTGGTGAAGCCGACTGTATCGGTTCTGCAGTAATTTATCCTGACTCGGCAAAGTATTCTGCTCCCCCCTCTGCTCCTAAAGAAGACCAGTCCAGTAGCAAGCCTAAAGTAAGTCAAGAGACGCTGGCCCCTGGTACCAAATATGCTACCGAGCTCTATATCATAAAAAGTGGCCAACCTGGTCCGGTAGTAATGATTGTAGGAGGCGTACACGGTAATGAAAGAGCTGGTTATACTGCTGCAGCTGAGGTAAAGGATTGGGATATTAAGAAAGGCACTTTGTTGGTACTGCCCCAAGCTAATGTTCTGGCTGTTGACAAAAAAGTAAGATACATCAGCAGTCAAGGGGATCTGAATCGGGACTTCCCCCAGTCTTCCGTGCAAAGTGCTGACAACACCTTATCCAAAGCCATCTGGTCGGCAGTAAAGAAGCATAAGGTTGAATGGCTGATGGACATGCATGAAGGTTATGATTATTACAAAAACACTTCTACCAGTTCAGTGGGGCAAAGCTTGATTTATTATCCCAACAGCGGTACTAAGACGGTGGCATCCAAAATAGTTAGCACTTTGAATAGTGATATTAGTACATCTTACAAGAAATTCAGCCTCTTGCAATATCCGGTTAAAGGCAGTCTAGCTAGGGCATCTGGACAGTATCTGGGGGTAAACAGCTTCATTTTTGAAACCTGTGATAATCCTAGTTTATCGGTTAGAGTGAATTATCAACTAAAAGCTGCCAAAACCCTTTTGCAGAAACTGGACATGATCTAAAATTCTGAATGGAGTTGGGCCCTTAGGAGCCGAACAACTCGTCGGCTCCTAAGGGATTTTTATTATCTATTATGACTTGCTGTTCAATCTCCACTGGCTGGCACTGATTTGACTAGTGGCTAATTAGGGCCCGGAATACTCAAGCGGTTTGGAGCTTAAGTCTTAACGGTTGAATACAGCAATTTTTCGCCTTTTATAATGTCTGCCTATTCCCTGGCCATTAACAGGGATCATTTTTTACCATAAATTAACTGCAGGTATCTAACATTTAATGACGAATTTTACTATTGTTTACCTGAATAACAATCATAGTAAGTGACGGAATGGAATGATAAATTATGCAAAATCTAAGCAATAGCTTCAAAACCATCATTATTATATTGAGCATAGCGGTCTTAAGTATTATTACCATTACTGGCAGTAGCCAGGTTTTAGCTGCTACCAACCCAAAGGTGGAATGCAGCACCAACAAATATACCCTGGCTGCAGATACCAAGTATTCTACCGATCTTTATGTTATTAAGAGCAGTAAACCGGGCCCGGTGGTTATGATAGTGGGCGGTGTACATGGCAGTGAAAGGGCTGGATATTTAGCAGCAGACAAAGTTAAAAACTGGACTATTGATAAAGGAACCCTGCTGGTTCTGCCTCGGGCCAACAAGAGGGCTATAGCAAAAGGCCTAAGAGAAGTAAGTGGTGAGGGCAACCTGAATCGTCTATTTCCCCGATCGGCCGGAAAAAAACCAGCTCACCCACTGGCAGCTGAAATTTGGTCGGTAGTTAAAAAATACCAGGTGTCTTGGCTTATGGATATGCACGAAGGTATAAATTATACCAAAAAGAGCGACTCAGTGGGTCAAAGCCTCATTTACTATCCTGATCGCCAAACTAGAAATATGGCCCAGCAAATATTAGAGGATATAAATAAGGAAATTAATACGTCCTATAAAAAATTCAGTTTAAAAGAATATCCTGCTAAGGGCAGCCTAGCTCGTTCTTCCGGCCAATATTTAGGAGTAAACAGCTTTATCTTTGAAACCTGTGATAACCCCAGTATAGCCCAGCGGGTTAATTACCAATTGAAAGCTGCCAGAACCCTTTTGCAGGAACTAAACATGCTTTAATTAAGAACAAGATATAGCCCGGCGCACGCCCCCAGAGGCAACAATCCTTCCTGCGGTGCCCTGGGCTATTGGAATGGATGCTGGAAGACTGGGGGTAGCAATCACTAAGGTATTTCGACTGATATTGTCCATATTGCTATTGCTGAGATTTCTTCTGCCGGAGCCTGAACTACGCCGAGTTCTGCTAGTTCTACCGCTGTTTCTTCGCTCTGGACTCCGATTTCCCGAAGCAGGACTATTTGAATTGCTGTTTGGAACTCTGGAACCGTCTTGGGATTGCCTGGAATTACTAAGAGCTGCTTTGCTGTTCCGCCTACTGGCATTGCTTATATTCCAGCCTTTCCTAATATCCATTTTTTCATCCCACTGCATATCATTTATAATCATCCATCGGATGATGTCAATCTCTTCGGCATATTTGGGATATAGCTGGGTTCTTTCAATATCCCGCCACATCTGATCAAAGTCTTGCACAAAATAATCCCGGTTCCCTGAATAAAATGCTTCTTGGGCCTCAGCCGTATTTAAATAATTATTGGGCAACTGCATATAATTACTGGCTACAATCTTGGCTAAACACAATACCCCCATTGCTATTTTTTGTGACATGAGCCAGCTACCTGGAGTTCGATACTCAAATCCTCCATAACTTTTTTCCCGGTATTCCCCTAAAAGGCCATACTTTTTACGCCGTTTACACGCTGTATGGGGTTTTTCAATCAGAAAAACCAGCAAGCCCAGGTAATTGTCCAATGCTCTCATTAAAGCTGCATTTAATTCTACATTGCTAAAATGAATATGACCCCCAATAGAATAACCTGACACTGGATGACTACCTGCCACCCATTTAACGTTACTATAGGCAGCCATGGAACTAGCTCTGACTAGGGCATATCTGATATTGGCTGCCAGCTGCAGAGGTGATTTCTCTGGTTTGGGTCTTAATTCAGCTATTGGCCTCTGTTGCCGATTGGGGAGTCTAATATTGTCACAGCCTACCAAACCTTGAACCGGAAAGAAGTGGGAGGCGGATACCAGTTTGCCTGTACGATTATTTATTATCATAAATTCCGGATCGGCTCCCAGTTTGACTTCCTTCTTTTTATAGTTATATATTCTGTCCAGTTCATCTAGCAAGACACTTATATCCTTATCTCGTAGTCCGGGACTGGATTCGGCGAATATGAACTGCAGTCTTTTACGAGAGTTCAACTGAATTCTAATTAAGGCCACATCCAGTCCGGATAATAATAAAGCCTTTTTAGCTATCTCCGCTACTTTGGTTTTCTGGTTTTCTCTCATATATCTAATTTTATTGCCGCTCTTGCTGCCAACTTTTTGACGTATAAATATAATCTTCATGTCGAAAACCAGGACTTCATAGATTTTGGATGCCGCTGATTCTTCTACTCCGGCATTAATCCCATTTGATTTCATTATAGATACCAGTTTATCCCTGTCAGAACAGCGTTTGATAGCTTGAGGAGTATTTATGGTTCTCACGTCAGCTGTTCTGCCGTTATCAAGAAATATATGCAAATAAGGATCTTCCTCAAGCATAAACTCATCCCAGCTAGCTTCTTGATAACGAGATTTGATGGCTTCCAAAAGCCTTTGACCTGACTTGTTATTTTCATATACTAGGTTAAGCTTCATATATACCTTTCCTATTCTTTTGCCTGGCTGCATAAATGCAGTAGTCGCAGAGATATTCCAGGTGTCTCATCCTTATATCATCTTCGTCAAAACTGGATGGTTTCGAGTTTACTTCCAGTACCCACACCCTCCCCCCTTCGTCGATTCCCAGATCCATAGTCAGTATGGCTAGATTTATGTCTAGTGCTTTCTCCAGGATCAGCGGGACGGAGGATACTATTTGGGCTAATTGGGTATCTATGTGTTTTCTGCTACGCTGGGAGGGAAAAACTCGCAGCATCACTTGCTGAAAAACCTCTGCCCTGCCGCCATTGGGTATATGGGTAACAAATTTGTTCTTCGCTGCTACTCTGACTGCAGCACCGGTTAGAATCCATTCCCCCCGATGATTTTTTTGCACCTGACTGCGTACATCAAATATTCGAGATTTATAGCGAGCTAGTTTAATAGCTTGCTGCAGCAGATATTCCCTTTTAATACCTGCGTTGCACTGTAGATGACGAAAGAGCACCTCCACAGTATAAGGTCCTTTCCAAACAGGTAGGGCAGAAGACGTGCCAGCATAAGAATACAGTCCAGGAGAAAGCATTTTGATTTTATAGATGCCTTTCCCAATAGAACCATGGTTGGGTTTCATAAATATTTCATTATGGATTTTCAGCATGGAATGCAGGTTAGTCCGACTAAAACTGCGAGTATCTGGTATTATACTCCGAGTATCCGGGTGTTTTGTAAGGGCTTCATATACTTCCCTTTTATTTAGAAAACGGCTATTGAAAAAGTGAATTCTTCTATCCAGATTGATTTGCCTCAGTAAGCGATTGGTCTGAGGCAGCTTTTCTATTTTGCGCAGGCGAATTCGATTATAAATAATATCAGGCCAGGGGAATAGTCCAGGTTGCCAAGAATTATTGATAATGCTTATACCTCGAATTTGATGGAGATTCCGTTGTATCCCATCCAGCCCAAATAAATAAACAAATATACCTCTGCTCTGGGCATATTGAATCAATTCTCTCAGCATTTTTCCGGTTTTGCCATGAGGGTGACGGTTCTTATTTACTGCGCTGGTCATAACTGCTACAACCGGACCAATCCAAATTTGATTATTATCCAGGTAGTATATATGATAGGTGCTGATGGGTAACTTAAGCTCTTGGGCTGCACTATGGTTCAGCAGCAGCTTGTTGTCATCCTGGGGCTTATCATCATTGGCAGTTATTCTGGCCATACAAATCCGGTTTCCAGCCTTGATCTGAGCCATAGTGTGAGGTGAGAGTTCTTGCCTGAGCTTGGGGGTTAAGGTGACCATAGCAGCTTTTTTCATTGTATAACCCCTCTTGATTAATATATTTCATTTTATGAATATTAATAATATACGGTGCCTAAAAGAACTACAAAACAGATGCCAGGCAGCCCCAATCAATTATATTTGTACACAAAAAGCAGGGAAAGAGTTGGCATCATTACCATTCATGGGGCTGCTGAAATAATATAAAAACCCCTATCCTGCTGGTAGGGGTTGGGTTAATCATGAAATCAGTCTGGGCTATAAGATGAAAGAAATTAAAATTGCTAAACCCAGAATTGCCTTAATGACCTTACTTGTTGGGCTTTAGAAAGAGTTTCTCTACCTTGGGGATGCTCTTGGAGATAGAACACACCATCAAGTGGTCATGAGCCTTAATCTCATGTTCACCGCTGGGAATAATAACCTGGTCTTCCCTCACAATGGCGCCTAATACTGATCCGGAAGGAAACTTGATTTTGCTTAGCTTTTTACCTGCTGCAATAGAACCTGGTTGGGCTACCAACTCCATCATTTCGGCCATTTCTTCCCCCATTACAGTAACTGATACAATATCCCCCCGGCGAATGTATTTTAGGATAGCACCTGCAGTTAACATACGGGGGCTCATAGTAACATCAATGCCGATTTGATCTACCAACGGCATCAGGTCAGATCTTTTTACCTTGCAAATAGTCAGTTTTACTCCCAAGCTTTTAGCAATTAGTGAGGACAGTATATTTAGGCGATCATCATCGGTGACCGATACAAAAATGTCTGTAACGCTAATATTTTCATCTCTCAATAATTCCAGATCGCTGCCATCACCATTAACTACCAATGTATTTTTCAGCATACTTTCAACTTTTCGGGCTCGTAAAGTATTCTTTTCGATTATTTTAATATTAATGGGCCAGCGCTCTCTTTCCAGAATCTTGGCCAGGTAGCAGCCTGTTCTTCCCGCTCCCAGGATGGTAACGTTTTCAATCTTTTTGGATTTTATGCCCAAATAGTTTAAAACCGAGGTCATAAGTGTGGTTTTAGCCATGACATAAATTTTATCTCTGGAATACAAGATATCATTACCAGCCGGAACTATGGTATGATGCTGCCTGATGATCGATACTATAACAAAACTGGAGGTATCCAGGTCTCGCAGTCTGGTACCATGCAAAAAAGAGTCAGGGGGTATTTCTATTTCCAGCATCTGTACTCTGCCGTCAGCATAGTACTCAACACTTAAGGCTTCAGGATTTCGTATTATTTTGACTATTTCCTGAGCAGTAATCCTTTCTGGATTTATGATCAGATCCACTCCCAATAGGGCTTCGGGAGAAAATATGGGAGTTTCCATATATTCAGTGTTTCTAACCCGGGCTACGGTAGTCTTGACTCCATATTGCTTGGCTAACAGACAGGCGATCATGTTCAATTCATCCATTTCTGTTACGGCAATAAGCATGGTGGCACTCCTCACTCCAGCTGCTTCCAGAGTGGCGGGAGAAGATCCGCTGCCCAAAACTACCTGTACATCGAGATTATCGTTAACAATATTGAGTCTATCTTCATCCTGCTCTATTACTACTACATCCTGATTCTCACTGGACAAGAGCTGTGCTATGCTGAAACCAACTTTGCCGGCACCAATAATAATTGTTTTCATATTAATCCACCTATACATTAAATCTAAAGTTGATTAAATCCCCATCCTCAACCAGGTATTCTTTTCCTTCCAGTTTAAACAATCCCTTTTCTTTTACTGCATTTATGCTGCCCAGTTGTTCAAAATCTTCATATTTAATTACTTCGGCCCTGATAAAACCCCTTTCAATATCCGAATGTATTTTACCTGCCGCAACTCGAGCTGGAGTGCCATTGTTTATGGTCCATGCTTTAACTTCATCCTCGCCGCTGGTTATGAAGGAGATCAGCCCCAGACTTTCATATACACTCTTAGCGATTCTTACCATGCCGGTTTGTTCCAATCCCAGTTCTTGCATAAATGGCTTTTTTTCTTCTGAATCCAATTCAGCAATTTCTTTTTCAATTTCCGCCGAAACTTCAACCATCTTAAGACCATGTTCCTGTAGGTAATCCAGCAATTCATCTCGCCCCGGATAGTTTTTCTCCATGATTTGGCTCTCGGCAATGTTAACGCAGATCAGTATGGGTTTATTAGTAAGAAATTGATAGGTTTTCATAATTTCCTGCTCTGTTTCGTCCAACTCCACCGTGGACAGGTGTTTTTCGTTTTCCAGCAGGTACTTCAATTTATCTAATAGACTACGTTCTTTTTCCAATTGCTTTTTCTTTTTATTCTCCTCGATTCGTTTAATGCGTTTCTCAATCAGGTCCAGATCAGCCAGAAGTAGTTCATAGTTGAGGGTTTCGATGTCTTCTACTGGATCCACCTGCTCATTGGGGCTGTTGGCAAATGCTTTTATTACCAATAGTAACGCATCAGCCTGACGTACTGCATCCAAAAACACTGAGGCGGCTTTTTCTCCCCCTGGCACTAAACCTGGGATATCAACCACCTCTAACTGGGCATAAGTAGTCTTTTTGGGTTTATAATAGTCCGATAGCCGATCTATCCTGTAATCAGGTACACGAGCCATAGCAGTATTGGCTTTTCCCGGCACCGACCCTTTGCCAGTATTTTCGGTGAGCAATTCAAATATAGTGCTCTTCCCCACCATGGGCATACCCACGATTCCAAGCTGCATCAAAATCTATCCCTTCAAAATTATTCAAATTTCATTATATAGTGTCGCTCCGTAAAAGACCATAGTCTGTTTACAATACTTAAATGTGATTCGTCTTGCAAAAAGACAGTCTGACCATTCGTTTCTCTTATCCAACCCCGCTAAACAGACTTTTCGCAGGGAATCTAAAATTGATAGAAAATTTTCCTGCTTTTTTAATATTTTGCAGAATTCTACATCTAGTTGGCTATCCTGTTATATATTCACCTAATATAAAGCGCATTAAATGCGCAAGGTATGCAAAAGGAGGTGTTAATCTATGTCCAGTATAAATACCATTCATAATCCCAACGAATTGAGCAAGGTTTATAACCTGCCTGAAACTATAAGCGAACTATATAATCTGGCCCTAGAATTAAATCAGCAGATCTCGGATAGTTTAATCAGAGTTCTTCCCAACTTGGCAGATAATAATCAAAAGGCGGTGAAGAATCTGCTTTACTATCAAAAGATGGAAAGGAATACCCTGATTGAGCTTTTGCATAATGAACTCAATAACTCTTATCGGGCTTTTTATAATCATAATAAAGACTTTATAAACGTTTATAAGAAAAAGGAAGAATGGGATGAAAGTAGTAATTGGATCAAGAAATCTCTAGATGCCTTTGCTGAAAAGACAAATAACTTGGAATATCTTGGCCAGAAGAACAGGAACCTTAGCCAAGTAGACTTTTTGATACTATACCTGGGATTACGAGACTACTGTTCCAATATGTTTCAGCAAATGTCCGCCAATTACCGGATGGACAGATTAAGCCATGGTTGTCAGGAATTAGTGGTGTTACTGGATCAGCTGAGTGATGAAATTGGTGAGGCTTATACTGCTCAAAAATGATTGATCCTTGGGGGGAAGATGCTTATCCCCCCAAGGTGATTACAGACTCAATTCCCCCAGCGTGAGAATAAAGAATATTCCGGTAACCAGTATTCCTAGGGATAGTAAAACATAACCCCCAGTCGAGCTAAATTGATAAAGGCGTTCCGCATTACCGATATTGAAGAAAAATAATGCCAGGGCCAGCACCAACAACAATACAATGAAATTGGGAGCTCCTGATCCTGGGAAAACCAAAGCCAGATATAAGCTGTAAGCCAAAAGCATGACCAGGTTGATCCGTAATAGAAGTTTATAAAAGTTATCTTCTCGTACATTTTCTCCTTGTTCATCTGCTGGGATACTATCAATAGAAAAGACCTGAGCTTCCTTTCCCGTCTTCTCCTCTAATCTTTTCAGTAAATCTGCGTAGACCTCATCAGCGGGAGTGATTCCAATAAACCCCAGTTCAGATTTAATGAATAGAAATCCCTGTGCTGTTTGCGAGGCATATAACCTAATCGGTCCTATCCCTCTAACGGTAAACAAACCCATTTTCAATCCAGGCCAGTTGGCTCCGATAATAGAAAATATATTAAATCGACCTTTAACGTTAATTAATTCATTAATCTGTTCGTAGGCAATAGTGAAACGTCTAAATCCCGCTTTGATAGTTAGACCTCTCTCATTGGCCTCATATTTTAAGGTAAAAGCGCTTATAAGAAAACCAATGTAGACCAGCATGAATAAATAAGCAGGAAACAACAACATAAGTTTTAAAACCCGGTCTTCTTCGCCCAAGGAGAAGTTTATCCCCCACAAACAAACCCCAAATACAATGCCTCCCACAATCAGCCCATACCAGGCACCCCATGATTTACGAGGCTTATATTCCATCTTCATCCCCTCCAGGTATATTATTTACCTTGGTTTGGACTGGGACAATCATAGGTATAAAAACCTTTTCCACTGCTTACCCCCAGATGCCCTGCCCTTATCATGGTCCCCAGCAGAGGGTGGGGGCGATATTTACTGTCCCTAAATTCATCATTGAATCCTATAATGGTCCGGTAAATATGGTCCAAACCTATTTTATCTGCTTGCTCCAACGGTCCCATCTCCATACCCAGCCCCAGTTTAATAGCAGTATCTATATCCTCCTTTTCTGCCCCTCCGTCAGCATATACAAATATAGCTTCGTTGATAAATGATAGTAGAATACGATTCACTACATAACCTGGACTTTCCCGTTTTACCAAAACGCTGTGTTTGCCTATTCTACGACAGAACTCTCTGGCCTTTTGCACGCTCTCCTCGGAGGTTTCCAACCCTTTGATAATCTCTACCAGTTTATAATGATGTACCGGATTGAAAAAATGCATACCCAAAACCCTGTCAGTTCTGCCCGTTGTAGCAGCTATTTCAGAAATAGACAGAGAGGATGTATTGCTGGCCAGAATAGCATTTTCGCCGCATAGGCTGTCCAATTCAGCAAATATTTGCTTTTTAACCGACATGTTTTCAACTACCGCCTCTATAACCAGGTCCACATCTTTCAAGTCAGATAGATCAGTGGTTCCTTTTAAATTGTTAAGGGCTTTAAACCTGTCCTCTTGAGTAATTAAACCCCGGTCCAGCAACTTGCCCAGGGTCTGATCAATGGTATTCAATCCGTCTTTTATCAAGTGCATCTGCAAATCCCGCAGAATAACTTGATATCCAGCCAAAGCTGCAGCCTGAGCTATGCCGGCACCCATTATTCCTGCTCCTAGTACTGCGATTCTTTCCAACTTATAAACCCCTTCCAAAAAGCAACCAGCTCTATTTGAAATCCCCAAAACTAATCCCTACTGCTCGAGCGGCATGGACCAAATCACTGTTAGGATCGATCTTCCGAATCTCTTTTATCGCATCCTCTAAAGGTACTGTTGTAATCTCGGTGCCTCGCAGACTGACCATCCGTCCATATTGACCTTCCATAAAAGCTTTTACCGATGCTACTCCGTAGCGGGTAGCCAGAACTCGGTCAAAAGGTACTGGTGCGCCTCCTCTTTGCAGATGTCCCAATACAGTAACCCTGATTTCAATATTTTTCAATTTGGCGCTGATCTCTTCAGCCACCTTCTGTCCCACTCCCCCCAGTCTGATGGGATCATGACTGGTAGGAACATAATTCTGCACTACCATTTCTCCGCCTTCAGGAAAGGCCCCTTCGGCTACCACTATAATGCTAAATTTCTTGCCTTTTCGATAGCGCTCGGATATCTTGGCCAGAATCGAATCAATTTGGTAAGGGATCTCCGGTATCAGGATGACATCGGCACTGCCTGATATACCAGCATGCATGGCTATCCATCCGGCATAACGCCCCATAACTTCCAGAATCATTACCCGGTGGTGTGATTCGGCTGTGGTGTGCAGCTTATCCAAGGCCTCGGAGGCAGTATTCACCGCAGTATTAAAACCGAAAGTAACATCGGTGGCCGATAGGTCATTGTCAATAGTTTTGGGAACTCCCACTACCTTAACTCCCAGTTTATCGAAACGATGGGCAATATTAAGGCTGCCATCCCCTCCTATTACTATCAGCCCATCCAAAGCCAAGTGTTCCAGGTTATGCAAAGCTCTATCAGATTCGTCACTCTGGGTTATCTGCCCCTGCCGCATGGAATAGTAAGCAAAAGGATTATCTCTATTACTGCATCCCAATATAGTGCCACCGGTATGACTTATTCCAGATACGGTTTTCAAATCCAATGGCATATAATCGTTTTCTACCAATCCACGAAAACCGTTCATAAAGCCCACTACTTCCAGACCATATTCCAGGTTGGCGCATTTGGTAACCGCCCTTATTACCGCATTCAATCCAGGGCAATCGCCGCCTCCGGTTAATACCCCAATATGACTGATATTATTCGTCACCAATCTCCCTCCTTCATCCTTCATCTAGAAACATTGTTTACCTGCTATTTCATGTTTTTTATTTATCAACCACCATGATCAGGGAACACAAGTGAATATAAAATTTTGTGCGTTGCCCCACGGGCGGCCAAAGACCGCCACCACAAATTCCCATCTCAGATCCATATTAACGGTGCGAGTCCGTAGGGGCGACCTGTGGTCGCCCGCAATGATTGCCAATTTATCGGCGTATAAACCATTTTCGTGTGAATCCCATGGGTTAAGGAACACAACCGTAAAAATTCGGGCTTGGTCGGAAACTGGCGGTCAAAGACCGCCCTACAATTATTTGGCGATTAGTAACACTGGGTAAATCGATATATAATTTACCTGTGTATCTTAGCCAGAATGCTAAATCAGATCACCTTTCTAGTATAATTCTCCAACTACAAGTATTTTCCTGTTCTTTTAAGGTTTTTCTGCCAGTTTGAGTGAGACTATCATGGGTTGGGCTTCTCTATATACTTCTAAAACTATGGTATCTCCTACCTTTTGATCCTTCAAAATATCTTGCACATCATCGTAGTTGTTAACCGCTTTTTTATTAATTGTTGTTATCACATCATATTTTGCCAGACCAGCTTTTTCCGCAGGCGATCTAGGTTCTACAGCTACTACTACTATGCCCTTATTCTCAACCTTCAAGTATTCGGCAATATTCGTATCCACAGGTTGCAGACCAATACCGATATAAGGGCGGATAATCTTGCCATTGCTAATCAAATCGTCCAGTATATCCCGGGCGGTGTTAATGGAGATAGCGAAACCAATACCCTGAGCCTGGGCATTAACAGCAGTGTTAATCCCTACTACTTCCCCTTTAGTATTAAGCAGAGGGCCACCACTATTTCCTGGATTGATGGCGGCGTCAGTTTGAATCAAATCTTTATAAATCCGCTTTTCTATCTGCATAGGCCGGCCTTTGGCACTTACTAGCCCTGCTGTTACCGTATGGTCTAAGCCATATGGATTGCCAATAGCTATTACCCATTCCCCTACCCTCAATTGCTCTGAATTGCCCAGGGTTAAGGGTACCATTTTTTCCTTGCTGGCGATCTTTAGAATGGCCAAATCCATTTCATAATCCTGCCCCACTACTTCTGCCTTTAGCTTATTGCCGTCATTGAAGTTAACCATTATCTCATCAGCTCCATCAATGACGTGCTGATTAGTTGCTATATGCCCGTCTGCACTGATTACAAACCCAGTTCCGATACTATTTTCAACATTTGGGTTCAGGTCGCCAAAAAACTGCCGAAAAAAAGGATCACCATAAAAGGGATCGCTAACACTACGGCTGCATTCCACGTTTACTATGGAGGGGCTTACCTTTTGAACTATATCGGGAATATCCACTGGTCCTAGCATACCCGAGGAAGGAGCAGGGTCAGAATTGTCATTAGGCTGGTCTATGGCCCTATCTTCTGTTTTTGGAGCTTCTTGGGCAGCATTGGGTATTAACTGATCATAATTAAACAGTAAAACAAAACAAGCTATTAAAGCTAGAACAAGTAGAATTAATATGGCTTTCAGCCATGTGGGAATGGCATTTTCTCTTGGCACATTATCACTCCTTACTTATTGACTAAACTGTCACCGTTTTATCATAATAAAAGCCAGTGGCTTGGCCTATCACGCTGACCAAACCTCTATTAGCTGACCGCCAGCTGCGAAAGTTCAATAACTGAATCAATACCCCTTATCCAGCTTAACTGTTTATAATCTCTCATCAATCCTTACAGCACGGGAACAAAATTTACCGATTAGAAACCTGAATATATTATATAATAACAGAATTACACTTGTCCTGCATAAATGTACGGTAATAATCCCATTACAGCCCCTGCCAGTTCCTCTCCCAACCCTAAACGCCACCTATCTCCATTTCGGTGGAAATGGCTTTAATAGATCTTCTTTTTCCATATCCAATGGGAAAACCTGCTAAATAGGCTCCATATTCCAGAGGCCTTTTAAAAGAATTACGCATTATAATCTGGGAGGTATCAGTACTAGTGGTTTTTCTTGGTTTTGAATTAACTTCGATTAACCAGAGCCATCCCTTTTTATCTATACCGATATCCAGCCCCAGTTCTCCAAAACTTCCAGCGCTGGCTGTATCCAGGGTTGTAGCTACCTTCAGACAGAGCTCTTTTATTCCTGCATTCTTTTCTTCGATTAGGGCTTTCTTTTTATATAGGGTTTTCATCAACACTCTGCTGGTAATAACCCTGCCCCCCCGGCTGAGATTGGATATACTGCTTTTCCCTGGAGCCAAGCGGGCAAATTTTTTGCCGATTTGCCACTCGCCCTGTCCATTTTTTTGAAAAATGATACGTAAATCGAATACGGAACCGTGATATCTGCTCAAATCCAGTCCCTGTTGAACAATATACGGCTTTCCTTTTCGGTATCCACTGGTCTTTTTCAAAAGTTGATTGGCACTATTACTGCTGCCGTTAATTCTGCCCTTTGAATAAACGGTAAACTTAAGGGTGGAGTCAACTTGCTTTCTCACTTTAATAATACCTATACCAAGACTTCCATTGCTTGGCTTTAAGTACAATACACCGTAGCGTTCAATCATATAGCTTAAGTTTTCTTCATTTAATCTGCGGGTTTCCGGCAAGTGGGGTATTAGCCCCCAGTTTTGGCATAAAGTCTGATAAACCTGCCATTTATTAAGATATGAAGGATTAAAAACTTGGCAATATTCCAATTCTGACAGCCTTTGCAGGGTGGATTGGACACTTTCTCTAATTTCACTTTTGCGACTGGAAATGCGATTATATACTACATCGGGCAATGGGTATAGGGACGATTCCCAAACCCCTTTATCTCCACTTAATAATCGATAATTATAGCCCTTTACCGTCCTGCTGTTCCAGTTTATACCCGAAGGCAAAAATATATAAACCATGGCTCTCATGCCCTTGCCTATCCTGCTGAGATAACTTAATTCAGCCTGCAGACTAGTAGGTTCCATATCATCCAGGTTGGCCCGGTTAGGCAATGCAGTAGCCAGAATTCCTATTACCGGTCCCAAATGAAGCCTATGCTCTTCTTCATCATACCTCAGCCTTAATTTTTTGCTGCTTTTCAGGTTAAGAGCCCGAGCCAGGTCTGGAGATATGGAAAAGCCTTCGCTATTTTCCCTGGTTCTTACCCTACTCCTGACTACTATGCTGCCCACCCTGACTTCAGTCATATCCAAAGGGGGGATATTATTCTGCTCCATTATTTTTCGGGCAATATATATTTCCTTGCTCATATGGTTATAACCTCACTTTTCCATATTTAGCCGGTCCCTCTCCGGATTGTTGATGCCGATAAGATGGGTTACTGGATATTCAATTTTGATGACTCCATTTACAGCTGGATAAGATGGCTCTTTAGGGGCTACATTAAATTAATGGAGCTGCTTATTGATATCTGCAGCTGGCAGATATGCTGAAGAGTAAAGGTTCCGGATCAGTTGCTCTGTCCTGAGATTATCTCAATAAACTGTTTTATTAACATTTTTTATTGTTTTGTACCTTATAATATGAAATAGGCTTCATATTTGATAATATTATTAAGAATGCCAAGCTATTAAGCTATTTATGATGGAGATGAATCCAATGCGGCTGATAAGCGCCTGTTTATGCGGTATAAACTGCAAATATAATGGCAAGAACAATTATAATCCGGTATTTGAAGATATGCTGAAAAAGGAGCAGTTAATACCCATATGTCCGGAAAAAATGGGAGGCCTCTATGCTCCACGCTCTCCCTGTGAGATATGGGGCGGAACCGGAGAACAAGTTTTAGCAGGCAAGGCACGGGTAATAAGCAACGAAGGCCGTGATCTTACCGCCGCTTTCGTAAAAGGAGCGGAAAAAACGTTAAAGGTGGCCATCGATCTGGGGATTAAGGAGGCCATATTCCAAAGTCGAAGTCCTTCTTGTGGTTGTGGGTACATTTATGATGGAACATTCTCATCTCAGCTTATTAAAGGAGATGGAGTTACCACAGCTCTACTTCGAAGGCATGGAATCAAAGTAATTAATGAGGCAGATTATTTGAGCAACTTGCTTTAAGACATAAAGGAGACGAAATCATTGAGAGTACTAAGTTTGTTTTCAGGCGGCCTGGATTCACAATTGGCCGTAAAGATAATACAAGAACAAGGTATTGAGGTAATAGGATTACATTTTACTACTCCCTTTTTTGGCGGCAGCCGGGAAATCATTAAAGCTGCACTGGATTTGAGTATTGAATTCAGGGAAATCGATATCAGTGAAGGTTACATTCCCCGGGTCTTATTGAATCCAGTTTATGGTTATGGGAAAAACTTTAATCCCTGCATCGACTGTCATGCTTATATGCTGAATTGGGCCGGGAACTTGATGAAAGAGTATGAAGCTTCTTTTATTATTACCGGTGAAGTAGTGGGGCAAAGGCCTATGAGCCAAAATCGTTCCGCCCTCAATGCCGTGGATAAATTGTCAGGCTTTAAAGCTTATGTGCTGCGTCCCCTCTCCGCCCGCTTGCTGGAGGAAACTATTCCGGAGAAAGAAGGCTGGATTGACCGTCAGCAGCTTCTAAACATTAATGGTCGGGGCCGAAGCAGGCAAATGGAACTGGCCAATAAATACCAGCTCAAAGATTATCCTTCTCCAGGCGGAGGTTGTTTGCTGACTGAAGCTGGTTTTGCTCGTCGCTTGCGTCATTTGCTGGAATATGTTAGTGAACCATCCCCTATGCAACTGCAAGTTTTACGCTTGGGCCGGCATTTTTACCTTAGAGATGGGGTTCTGTTGGTAGTGGGCCGAAATAAATCAGAAAATGACCGCTTGGCGAATTCCAATATGGATGGTGATTTCCTGCTCAAGGTGGCTGATAGGCCAGGGCCTTTAGCCTTAATCAGAGCTATGCATAGTGATTTGAAGCCAGAAGATTTAGAACTGGCATCCTCCATTGTAGCTAGGTACAGTGATGCCAAGAATGATAAGCAGGCTCGGATCAAAATCTTTAGCAATTATAGCGATAATATAGACAGTATGATTATTAAACCTCTTTCAGCCGAGGAAGTGCCAGCCAGTGTTTAGTAAATATGATATCGATTCCCTTAACGTTTTACAGGAGAATCAATCTTACTCAAAGATATGCAGATCAATTTGTTTAAACATTTCCTGGTATCCTTCTTCTGCCGGGTGAGCTCCGTCCAAAAGAAGTAGTTCAGTTCTCAAGCGGCCCTTTTCATCGTAAAAGGCTCGATTAAAGGCAATTACGGGTATATTCTTTAATTCTGCATAATTCCTCATCCAATCCCTAATTCGAGCCAACAAATCTTCCAGATATCTGTCATCAATGGGGGTAGGCAGTCCGAATACGGTCTTAATGCCATTTTCTTCCGCCTTTTCGTCCATCAAACGGATATTGGTCACAATTCTATCAAAGGATTCTGCCATCAGTATATCATTAGCTCCACCCATTATTATTACATGGCTAGGCTTATAGCTTAATACTGCCTGGTCAAATCGACGCAACATATCGCTGGTAGTGTTGCCGTTAATCCCTTTATTGATTATTTCCACTCCCAGGCTTTCCTGCAAGCTCTTAACCCAGGAAACCGAAGGACCAACTGGGAACCCCCAGGTTATACTGTCACCCAGACAAACGATTTTCATTGATTCTGACAATTCCTGCACCCTCCTGTTAAGATCACTGTAATAAATATTACCCTGGTCCATAAAGACCAGGGTAATATCCCAGTATAGTCGTTCATTAATCTTCTTCGCTGACAGTGGCCTGCAATTGATCTAGTATATCTTTTAGCTTAGTTAAATTATTTCCATAACCAGCCCAGTCACCAGAGCTGAGACTTTCTTCTGCCTGATCATAATACTGCTTGGCCTGCTTGGCCAGTTCTACAACTGTCTCGCTACCCGGACTTATCACTTCCGAATCATCAGGTGGAGTCGGCTCACCATCCTCGGGCTCTTCATCGGCTCTGCCAAATAAGGAAATAAGTGCTTGTTCCAGGGTTGGCTCCATTACCGTCTTGTTGCCGAATCCTGCAATAACTCGCTTTAATTCAGGCAATTTGCTGCTATCGGCTTGCAAATACATGGGTTCTACATAAAGTATGGAGTTACCCATGGGAATAACCAAGAGGTTGCCGCGGTAAACCCTTGATCCTCTTTGATCCCACAGGCTGAGTTGCTGAGCTATAAGGGTATTCTGGTTAATCCTGGATTCTATCTGCTCCGGACCATAGATAGTTTCTTGTTTGGGGAAATTATATACCAGCAGCTTTCCGTATTGGTCCCCATCCATACGGGCACACATCCATCCCACCATATTAGGTCTGCTCTTGGGGGTAAATGGTAGCATCAAAATATACTCGGCTTCTTCTTCCCCCGGCAATTTCATAATAATATAATAGGGTTCCATCGTTTGTGATTTATCATCTACTACTTCAGTAGGAATCAGCCATGGGTCTTCTTTATTATAGAACACATATGGATCGGTCATATGAAAGGTACGATAGGTATTGGCTTGAATTTTAAACATATCCACGGGATAGCGGATGTGCGCCTTTAATCCTTCAGGCATCTGACTGATAGGCTTAAAAATGTCCGGAAAAATGGCAGCGTAGGTCTTGATAATAGGGTCTTCTTTATCAGCAATATAAAAATCCATGTCTCCAGTATATGCATCGATAGTCACCTTAACTGAATTGCGCAAATAATTATTGCGGTTGGAATCAAAGGGCTCTGAATAAGGGTACTTGTTGGTATAGGTATAGCCATCCATAATCCAGTAGAGTTTTCCATCTTCGTTAATAACAATATAAGGATCGGAATCATAGCTCAAATAAGGGGTTACCATCTTCACCCGATCCACAATATTTCGATTCATTAGTATCTGACTGTCATTGGTAACCTGAGAAGAAAGCATCATCTTATAATCCTTTAATACCCAGGAAAAAACCAATTTGCGGAAGATAGAGTTTACCTTAATTCCATTATCGCCTTCATAGGTTGTATAAACGTTCTGTTCCCCCATGGGATAATCGAATTCTTTCTGCAGGGTGTTAACAATTACATAGTTATCAGTTACTTCCCCGAAATAAATTTCTGGCCGTTCTACATTAAGGTCAGTACTTAAACGAGGGGGAATATCCTTAATAAAAAACTCTGGAAAACCTTCCTCCGCTACTTCAGTGACCGGACTTACTACCAGACCATATCCATGAGTATACATTAACTTCTGATTAATCCATGTCTTGGCCTGCTCCGGCAGCTCAGCCTGATCTATCTCTCGGGCTGATAGCATTACCTGTCGATAATTACCGTCAATCTTGTAGCGGTCCACATCCACATCATCAAATACATAATAGGGTCTGAGTTGCTGTAGATTCTTGTAGGTGGTCATTAATGGCTGCCAGTCCCACAATCTGATATTATCAATAGTTATTTTGTGATCAGGGTCATAGATATCCAGTTGATTGTCTACATCAAATTGTTGGTTTTCTGCACTATCCAAGCCGTAAGCAGCTCGGGTATATTCAATAGCTCTCTCAATATACGGTCTTTCCTTGTTAAACTCGTTGGGCTGAACTATGAAATTCTGTATTATAGTAGGGTAAACCCCTCCCATGACAATGGCCACCAGTAACCAAATACCAATGCTTATTATTACCAAATTAAACTTTTTGACAAAAATATTTGCGATTATAACCAGAGTGATAATAATGGATATGGCCATTAATATTTTGTAAGCTATCAAGCGGGCGTACATATCAGTATAAGTGGCCCCGAATACAATTCCTTCCGGTGAAAACAAAACCCCGTATGAATCAAGTACGTAGCCCCAGGCTTTCAGGGCAAATATCATAGCTATAAGTATGGCTATATGACTTTTAGCTACAGTAAATTGTCTCCAATTGCCAAAAATCAAATCAGAAGAAGCATTTAAGGCATATATAACGCCAACTGTGATGGTAACCAGAATTAAACCGGTCATAATGGTGGAATATATAAACTGATAGAAGTTCAAATTAAAGAAATAAAAACCCAGGTCCTTAGAAAATACTGGATCAACTGTTCCTACCGGTACTTTGTTTAAATACTGTTGTATAACAATCCAATAATCACCGGCCACTGAACTAAGAATAAACCCGCCAAATAAGCTGACCCCAATAAAAATCCATTTGGTGTAGGGTCCCTGCATAAAGTCGCGCCAAGGTGAAGGCCTTTCTTGATCCAGATAAATCACTTCACGACCTTCATCTTCTTCCTCGGGCTTTTCTGTTAGGCCCATATTCTTACGAGTTATTCGTAAATTAATATAAAACAATAGAAATCCAAAAATAAACAAAGTGACATATAGAGTTATTTTACTGAAAATTATAGTAGTAAAAACACTAGCATATTTAACAGAATCAAACCATAACCACTCCGCATAAAGTCCAGCAAAGAGCGACAGTACTCCTAGTAGCACAATGAATACTATCAACCTGACAGTGCTGCCGTTAAGTCTCTGTTCCATTTAATATCTCCCTCCAAATATTTAATACAACTGGATACATCATTTCTTAGCCACTCCGAGGGAATTGTCCCTTTTAGCAATATAATACTAGATGATCCATAACTAATTTATCCATATAGATATAGGGTACCACAAAATCGCAGGGCTTCAAAAGGCGATTTATGGCTGAACCAGACCTTTAGCACTTTTTATTGGCTTCAGCTTCATTACCACACCTGTACCCACTTAAGCATTATCATATTTCTTTATACATTGCTCACTTAATCCCCTGCCCAAAAGCCAATATTTTTGTTTAAGCAGATATCCAATATTCACCATATATTGTACGCTTCACCCGGCCCGGTACTCCTTTCAACGTGGGGCGAGACTTGAACAGGTATATGGGTTGTCCCATACGAAATCTGGCAACGGATATTTATGCATCCAAACCTGAGTAATTTAACTCTTCGCAGGACAATCAAATCATTCAATTTGAAGAAAGGGAAGGCGATTTATGGCTGCAGCCAATTCATACTTGCGCGGTAGAGCCAGATCACCGGGATGGAATCCCGGTTTAAATCCCGTAGCCCGATCCAAATCCTTTTCCAAATCCGCATAAATGGAATCAATAAGCTTTTTAAAACTAGGTCGACCATCCAGGTATCTATCCAGATGGGCCAAGCACTCTGCAATAGTCCGGGTTTGGCTGCTGTCCAGTAGTTGCTCCAAGCCAGACAGGTCCACTGCCTCCTTCCCCACCATGATGGTATGGAGTCCCTTGGCTGATATCTTCACTCTATCCCGGGCTGAATTCTTTGGCTGAACTTTCTCTATTATTCTGTCTCTGTACTCCAGTAAATGCTCCGATACATCCGATAGTCGATTGCTGCTGATAGATTTGGCTACCTCCTGAGCCCGGGTCGTTACATCAAAAACTCGATAAGAATCCAACATTACTACCCGGTCTGCTACATCCAGATAATCACCCGCTCCACCTATCACCAGTATGGTGGATATCTCATTTTTTTCATAAAGGGATCTTACTCGATCTATGAAAGGGGTTATAGGTTCCTTTTCCTTAGCCACCAGGCTCTGCATCCTGGCATCTCTAATCATAAAATTGGTGGCACTGGTATCTTCATCCATGAGCAGCAGATCTGCCCCTGTTTCTATGGCCTCTATAATGTTGGCAGCTTGTGAAGTACTGCCGCTTGCATTGAGGCTGGAAAACTGCTGGGTATCATCCCCACCGGGTAAGTTGTCAATAAAATATCTTATGTCAACCTTTTGGATTCTACGTCCATCTTCAGCTCTAATTTTTACTGTGTTATAACTGCTGATAACCCATTCCCGGCCATCTCCCCGGATGTGATTATAGGCGCCCTTCTCAATAGCCTTTAATAAGGTGCTTTTGCCGTGATATCCTCCTCCCACAATTAAAGTAACCCCTTTCGGCACTCCCATGCCCTTTATGGGGCCATGATGCAAGGTGGCTAATTCCACTTCCAGACCGGGCGGGCTCTGGAAAGGAACGCTGACTGGCAGGGGTAAATCACTGCTGCCGCTAGTCCGGGCTAAAATAGATCCATTGGCTACAAAAGCAACTAATCCCATCTCCTGCAACCCTTGGCGTATTTTTTCCTGATCCTCAAACAAAAATACCCATTCAGTCATCTCTTGCTCCCGTTTGGGATTAAAGACCACCGCCTCTTCCACTTTACTAAACAAGCTCTGTCCCAGTATTTCATAAGCCTTTCTCCCTAATATCCTGCGGCCGGCAGCTGGTAATTCCACTTTTAACCTAATTTCCACCCAATCAGGGGTAATCTTACAAGAACTGCGCTTTAATACTTGTTGCTGTCCGGCGTCAATCATCACCGTTTTTTTTTGGCTAGGCTGATCTTTACCAAAGCTATCAATACTTCTCCTTGCATAACGGGTCAGCAGGTCTTCCAGGCCTATGCTGCGCCGGTCTTGATATAAAAAGGGGGGGAATCCAGCTTTAGACATGGGAACTCGCACCCTGACTCTGCTTGGTGGTGCAAAAGGATCACTTTGAACATAATCAATATACAAAATAGTATCCCCATATCGATAAGATCCCTGGATATCCTTGTAGGCTTTATAGCTGCGACCATCAATTTCACGTAGTTTTGCATCCAAATCTTTAATACTAAACATTTGTTTACCTCCCTAAGCATTTGTTTAGTTGAGGGGTTATGAATTGTTTATTACAATAAATCACCTTAAGAAAAGTATCTTAAGGTGATTTTACATTACTAATTATTATTTTGGAGATGCTTTTCTTTTAGTTTTCTTTTGCAGACCAAATAATGCCATGGGATCCACTTCCTCACTAAAGGCCAAGGCCCACTCCAGTCTTTTAATTATTTCCTCGGTGCTGCCGGATCCAGTGTATATCAAGGGCTGACAGGTAAAACTGCTGATAAATAACCTTAGCTCTAAAGTAAGCTGTGCCAATACCTGGACTTCCTGCTGAATATCCTGACTGGATTCCTGGGTCAGCGCCCTTAGCCTGTCTATTCTCTGTGCTATTTCTTCCAGGTTTTCGTTAATTATACCTGCTGGCAGAAAATTGGTCATAACTACACCTCAGTCTTTATCAAATGCTGACATGCTGGTCATTTTTTCCCCACTGATCCTGCTAATACCTGTATAAGAACTATTTTTGCATAGCCAGGCATACCACTCGGTCTACCAATTGCTCATAGCTAATACCGGCTGCCCGGGCTGCATCTGGGACCAGGCTCATGGCAGTCATGCCAGGTATGGTGTTGATTTCCAGAACATAAGGCTTATCATCTTTATCAATCATAAAATCAATACGGGCATAGCCCTGACATTTAAAGGAAGTATAAACCTTTTTGCTGATTTCGATAACTTGTTTCTCCACTGATGTGCTTATTCGGGCAGGTATCAGGTGTTCACACATTCCAGGAGTATATTTGGATTCATAATCATAAAAATCATTAGCAGCTGTAATCTCAATGATAGGCAACACCAGGGGATCTTCATTTCCTATGATGGATACGGTTAGTTGCGGACCATCAATGAATTTCTCGATTACCACTTCACGGTCATAGGCAAAAGCTGCTTCAATGGCGGAATCCAGTTCAGACTGGTTTTTCACTATATAAACCCCAATGCTGGAACCCTGAGTAGCGGCCTTAACTACCAATGGAAGCCCCAGCTTCTCAACTATCTGAAGTGAGTTTTGCTGCTGATTTTGAAGATATTCTGCTTTATTGATAATTACGAAATCAGCAGTGGGTATCCCTTCATAACAGAGAATCTTTTTGGTAGTGCCTTTGTTCATACAAATAGCACTGGTTTCAACTCCGGAACCAGTATAAGGTATACCTAGAATATCAAGATATCCCTGGACTGTGCCATCTTCCCCATACTTTCCATGCAAGGCTATAAATATTATATCGGGGTTCATCTCTTTGATCCGATCCAGGTTATCCCGATTCAAGTCCAGGGTTCTGGCCTGGTAGCCAACCTTTTTTAAAGCATCATAAACACCTAGACCGCTGCGAAGGGATACTTCCCTTTCTTCGGACAACCCACCCATCAACACCAGAACATTTATCATTATTTTCACCGCCTATTAATATTATGGCCCGTTTACACAGGCAGACTTATGTAAGAAGTATTACTCTTTATCTATTATTATGCCAGCTATAGGATTATTTTAGATTATATTCCAAAGCAAGAGATTTTGCAGCGTTTTATTTTCATTCTTTTTTATTATGCTATCTTTTTATTGTTGTGCCAAGCTATAAACTTATAGAGCTTAACCATGAATATAAGTCAGCTTACTTAAATAAAACCTTGATACGGCACTAAATTTATGCTAGAATTTACTTTGCTGACAATGTCTTATAAATAGTGATAAACGCAGGGGAGTAGCTCAATTGGCAGAGCACTGGTCTCCAAAACCAGGGGCTGGGGGTTCGAGGCCTCTCTCCCCTGCCATTTATTTTTAAATCAGATTTTGCAGCTTTCAAAAACAAATATGATCCATATTATAAGAAATATTATTGAAAAAAGGCCAGTGTTCCTGACAAGAAACTCCGGCCTTTTTTGATATTTTAGGCCTGGCTTAAAACAAGGCCTGCTTCACTTATCCTAAAAGATTCTATTTGGCAGCTTTAGCCATTTCTTCTGCCTTTAATTCCCGGCGCAGGATTTTACCCGTACCGGTCTTGGGAAGAGCATCTCTAAATTCAATGGCCCGTGGATATTTGTATACCGACAGCTGCTCCCTGGCCCACTCGACCAGTTCCTTTTCGGTAATTTTTCCTACATACTCGGGTTTCAGCACCACAAAGGCTTTAACATCTTCACCCCGATATTCATGAGGTGTACCCACAACCGCGCATTCAAAAATAGCCGGGTGCTTATAAAGATATTCCTCGACCTCTGCCGGGAACACACTGAATCCTGAAGTCTTAATCATCTCTTTCAGCCGGCCGCATAGCCATAAAAATCCGTCCTCATCCATTTTTGCTATGTCCCCGGTCCTAACCCAGCCTGGAGCTGGGAAAGATTCGGCACTTTCTTCCGGTTTGTTCCAGTAGCCAATCCCAACACTATCATGACAAACCCATAATTCACCTTCTTCACCCATGGGCACATCTTCCAGGGTTTCCGGATTCACGATGCGAAGGTCCACTCCCGAAAAAGGCAATCCAATCGATCCGGGTTTGATCCATCTGGGTATAGTCTGGCAAACCGTGGACATGGTTTCGCTCATGCCGTAGCCTTCAGCCAGGCGAATACCTCTCTTAAGATATTTCTCCTGAACCGATTCAGGCAGAGGAGCACCTCCCATCCAGGCCAGGGTCCAAGAGCTTAGATCGTATTTATCCGAATCGGGGTGGTTGATCAATGCAATATTCATAGTTGTTACAGCACCAAAGCCGGTAACCTTGTATTTGTCTACCGCTTTAAGGGCAGTCAGAGGATCAAAACGGGCAATAATGCAGATGGTACTGCCGCACCATACGGCTTTTAACATGGAGCCCATCATTCCGGTAATGTGGAAGAGGGGCAAGGCAGTTAAGCTGACATCACTGGGGGTACCCTTGGCATTATAGGAATAGGAGGTAGATTTGGCGATTATATTGCGATGAACCAACATAGCTCCTTTGGGAAATCCTGTAGTCCCTGAGGTGTATTGAAGCTGTGCCAGGTCTTCCGGCTCTACCAGTTCCAATTTTTCCAATGGCTCGCCATCAATAAAATCTTTCCATTTAATGGCGCCCGGACATTCAGGAGGAGTAATCAAGAGATCTGGCGGAACTGGAAGAGTAGGTTCTTCCGGTAGGTATTCTGCCAATGATATTACTACCACTTTCTCCAGGTCAGGAAGTTCATCTGTAATACTTTCATAAATGTGATAAAGATCATCTTCCAATATCGCCACTTTAGATCCGCTGTCGCTAAGAGCATAGTGTAGTTCACCTTTTTTGAACATGGGACTGCCTGGAACTACTACCGCACCTAAGGCATGAATGGCAAAATAGCTGAATACAAATTGGGGACAGTTCTGCATGCCCAGGTATACCCGATCACCTTTTTTAACTCCCAGGCGTTTTAAACCTCCCGCTGCTTTCAGCACCATGTCTTTGAGCTCGGTCCAGGTGAATTGGGTACCGTAATAGATAATTGAAGGTTTTTCCCGGAAAATATAAGCGTTATAAATCAATCTCTGCACTAAGGGATCGCGTCCGTAGTGTACGTCTTTACCTAGTAGATAATCACCTTGATAGTTTTTTTCCCAGATTCTTTCCATTGGTTTGAATGTCATAATATTCACTCCCTCACAAATACCCTAAAAATAATACTACATCTTGGTTATATTTTTACTACATCTCTGTTTCGTTAAAATGCAACTTCTGTGATTGGAGTCCTCTGTTCCCACAACACAACTATCAATATCAACTTGAATTCCTTACTGCCAGCAATAATTTATTGCAACATCGCAGTATTATGTCCTCTGCCTTATGGTTTTGTATTCTCACCCGCCTTTCTTTATAAACCAGTTCATAATCTAAGCCGGCTTTCCTCTTACTTCTATCAGTGAGTACAGACAATGCAATACTCGGTCCTGTCGCCATATTCCTAATTCGTGGCAATTCAGGTCATCTACCACTTAAAAGATCCGTTCACAAGTGTGTAAGCAAAAACTGCGGATAGACTCAGTATTTTCACCGTAACTCACCTATTACCTAATTAATAACTTGCTGTATCTTATTTAAGAAAATTCCTTTTCAACTTCCTGGCGCAGTTTATTTTTTTCAATCTTACCCAGAGGAGTCATGGGTAGGGTATCTCGAAAAATATATTTCCTGGGGATTTTATAATCAGCCAGGTAATCCTTTAGGTGCTCCTGAATAACCTTACCATCCAGACTAACCCCGGGCTGGGGAACTACATAAGCTCTTCCCACTTCACCCATGATCTTGTGAGGCTCGGAAACTACCGATACCAACATAACTCCAGGATACCTTGATATCTGCTCTTCGATTTCAGCGGGATATACATTATATCCTCCGGTAATATACATATCTTTTAGCCGTCCTACCAAACGCAAATCTCCATTCTCATCCAGCAGTCCAACGTCACCTGAATAAAACCACCCTGTATCATCGAAAGCAGCGGAAGTTGCTTCAGGCATATTATAGTATTCCTTAAAAACATTGGGACCTCTATAGGCAATTTCTCCCGGAGTGCCATGAGGCACTTCCTGGCGTTTCTCATCAACAATCTTTAATTCCCACTCCGGAGGACATTTGCCCACGGTTAAATTGAGATTCTCCACACTGGCTCCCGGATCAGAATAGGTACTCAGTCCTGAAGTCTCTGTCATTCCCATGGGATTACATACATAGGGGGTTAGTTCTTTGATTTTGACCAGTATATCCCGGGGGGCAGGAGCTCCTCCGATCTGGCAGAATCGTATGCAGGATGTGTCATAATCATTGAAATTTGGCAGGGCGAAAGTCATAGCCCACATGGCAGGAACTCCTGATTTCATTGGTGGGCGATATTTTTCTAAAAGCTCCATTCCTCTTTTGGCATCAAAGGGTCCGGTTAATACCACTGCACAACCGGCAATGATAGGCGTGGCACCATATTGGGTAGCACCACTTACATGATTCACCGGAGATGAAGTCAGAACATATTCCCCTGCTTGCATTCCGTCAGGAAGGTGAAATTCATCTTTTTGTACTAAAGACATAGAAATAACATTGCGGTGGGTTAGCAAGGCTCCTTTGGGTTTGCCAGTGGTTCCAGATGTGTATACTATTATTAAACCATCATCGGCACCAAGCTGAGCTTCTCTTTCCTGCAAAGCCTGATCATAAGCTGAATAGTCACCCTGCATTATGTCATTATAGGATATGGCATTGGGTATGATTGGCTGGCCATCTATCACCCAAACCCCTTTAACTGATGGACAATTATTGAGGGCTTGACCCAGACGTTCTTGATAATTGATATCACCTAGACTGTATTGACACAAAATATATTTGGGCTGGCAGTTATTAATTATGTACTCCATTTCAGGAGCGGTATTGCGGACATTCATTCCTGCGATTATGGCCCCGGTCATGGAAGCAGCCATATACAGAACAAAGAATTCAGGTCGTCCCACCGTTACATAGGCGATACGGTCCCCTTTTTGAATACCGATCGACAACATATACTTGGCTAATTGCTGAGCATCCCTGTAAAAATCCCGGTAGGATAAGCTTTGATCCTCGTAAATCAAAGCCTCATTATCGGGTATCTCATAAGCCCATTTTTTTAAATATTCCGAAAACTTTGGCAATGCTCCTTCCAAACGATTCCCGCTTCGATTAGGCAATATCATTCACTCCTTTACACATATGGTCAAAACTGGTCAAATTCAATGCACGGTCATTAATATCTTCAAATGCTGCAGTATTATAGCAACTGATGTGTTTGGAGTCCCAACTGTCCGGTTTTCGACACAGTCAATAGTAATCCCTTTGGTCTGCTTCTGTAAATCCAAGAAAAAACCTTATACTGACTGTAGTCCTTACTGTCCGGTTTTCGACACAGTCAAGTATAATTCCTTCTTGATTTTCAATAAATTTTTACTTTTTTTTGCATATCCTGTCAGTATATCGTCATTGAATATTATATTGGTGTATTAGTATATAGATAAACTCCATAATAGAATTCAATTCCAGGTGCCATTAAACTCGATACCGGGGTTGCTCCTCATGTATAACACTTGCCCGGGTGAATACATAAAGCTTATGCTTCCCCAGACATCCTTGGGTATAAAAATAGGCTCAACCTTCAACTTCTGAAGGTTGAGCCTGGAAAATCAATGTTTCCGTCCTATTGTCCAAATATCTCAGGATATTTGTTAATGAATTGACCCTTTAGTTCTTTATCAAAATCAAAGGTGGCAAAATAGTCAACCGGTGTTTCCGTTCGACGTATTAATTCACTGGATCCGTCTTCTTTCAGCAACACTTCTGCCGAGCGTAATTTGCCATTATAGTTATAACCCATGGCATAGCCGTGAGCTCCAGTATCATGTATAACTATTAAATCTCCCATATCAATTTTTGGCAGCATACGATCTATAGCGAACTTGTCATTATTCTCACACAGGCCTCCGGTAATATCATATTTGTGATTACATGGCTGTCCTTCCTTGCCCATTACGGTAATATGATGATAGGCGCCATACATAGCCGGACGCATGAGATTAGCGGCACAGGCATCCAAGCCTATATACTCTTTGTAGATGTGTTTTTGGTGTACAGCAGTAGCCACCAGACAGCCATAAGGCCCGGTCATAAACCGGCCCAATTCGGTAAATATTGCTACCTCCCCCATGTCAGCAGGAACCAGTATTTCTTCGTAAACCTTCTGTACATCAGCTGCAATGGCATAAATATCAGCTGGAGACTGCTCTGGCAGATAAGGTATCCCGATCCCACCCGAAAAATTAACAAAGCTTATTTGGGCACCGGTTTCCTGCTTCAATTCTACTGCTGTTTGAAACAGAATTTTGGCCAGGGTTGGATAATACTGATTGTCAGTGGTGTTGCTGGCTAAGAAGGCATGTAAGCCAAAATTTTTAACGCCTTTGGCCTGTAGTTGTTTAAACCCTTCACTTAACTGGGAACGGGTAAAACCATACTTGGCTTCGCCGGGGGTATCCATGATAGCATTATTAATAGCAAAATCACCACCCGGGTTGTAGCGGCAACTTATAGTTTCTGGCAGGCCGGTTAAGCGATCCAGGTAATCAATGTGAGTTATATCGTCCAGATTTATGATGGCATTTAGTTGGCGAGCCAGAACAAAATCCTCCGCAGGGGTCATATTGGATGAAAACATTATTTCATCTCCCTTAAAACCTACTGCATCAGATAGCATAAGCTCTGTATATGATGAACAGTCAACACCGCATCCTTCTTCTTTAAGTATTTTCATCAAGCTTGGATTAGGAGTGGCTTTGACCGCAAAATACTCTTTGAATCCCGGGTTCCAGGAAAACGCCTCATATAATCGGCGAGCATTTTCCCTGATCCCCTTTTCATCATATAGATGAAAGGGGGTAGGATATTTTTGGGTAATCTTCTTTAATTGATCCAGCTCAACAAATGTTTTCTTCATAATCAGCCTCCGTTTTAATGTTTCTAATTGATGCCTAAGCAAGGAGCAGGCAATAGTTAAAACTTCCCATTACTGCTGCAGGAGCGGTACTGCGATATGATTAAGCTTGCCCATCCATATATGCTGGAATGCCCAGACTACAAGCACCTTATTGCTTTCCGGGCACAACCCATGTGAAGTAAATTATAACATTTTTCTGCATCAACCAAAATGAGGGCTTGAATGTATTCAGTATTCCATAAAGATATTTAATCAAAAAAACGCCTGAAACACAGAACTTCGGCGCGGGGTTTGTTATATAAAATAAATCAGATAGGGGTAATGGTGCTAGATTTCACTTGCGAATAGCCAATGATGCAGTAATTAATCCTTCTATCCTATTAAGCTGGTCTTCATTCAGACTTTGTGCGAATCGGCAGTATTGCTTTTGCCAGTCCCAATAGGCATCTTTATCCTCTGCAGCTGAATATAGGTCAAAAGCATCAGCCTCGGCCCTCATCTCTTCAATAAATATCAATTTGGCCAGCAGAGCTAATTCAAAATCCCCCAACTGAGAAAACAAGATCCAGTAATCCTGATCATACAAACAATCGGATTCCAGTACATCGATAAAATCGCCCAGTGAATGTATGCCTCGAATAATCACTTGGGCTCTTAGGGAAGGATCTGAAGCAACACTAATTTCTTCGAGCAGGGTACAGAAACTTTCGTTATTCATAGTCTTGCCTGCATCATAAATAATAGCTTGAGTATTAGTGGCTTCTCTTTCCAGTATCACTACATTATGCAGGCTGTCGTTATTTAGGGCAGATAAAAGCCGTGGCATCAACACCCCAAAATATTCACGAATATAGTTTTTCTCATTTTGATCTTCTATATCCAGCTCTGCAATTAGGCTTTCTATAGCTTCTTTGATTTGGGACCGACATTTAGGTTCATCCAGTCCCATCAATTTGTCTCTCAAAAAACGGTACTGAATTGCTGTCATTCTAATTTCAGTGGGTCTATTGCCTGACAGCAGGGAAAAAATAGAATTGCAGAGTACTATCTCAAATATGTTTATCAGCGCTTCTTTATAATCAATCTGATAAAGCTGCCCGTAATCAGACAGCAATTCTTTGATATCATTTAGGCTAAACCGATGGCAAAACTTGTTCTCCAAAACCAAGGTGTAAAGGTAATTTCGAATATAGAATATACCCTGCACTTTCATATCATCTAAGAGTAAAGGATAATCTATACTTCCCATGGTATCATTGGAGGCAAATTCCGGATCATAGTGTTCGATACAAGCCGGCAGAGCTTCATCTACAGTAGATTGGTAGGCTTCATTATCAATATCCAGTTTAAGTATTTCCTGGTAGAGGGTTTTCGTCTCTTGCCAACATTGATTGACCAGCTCCAAACCTCTCCGGTGTACTTCCTTAACACCTACAGTGCTTAAAATCTCGATAGCCTCTCGGGGATTATTCAAGTTGCTGATATAAGCATCCACACAATATAGAATGGATAGCATCAATCGCTCTCCGGTTTCAACTTTAATTGAGCTACTATCGCCCTGGCTGTACCGAATAACGGTATCTTTTAACAAGGAAAGGAACTGCTGGTGGATATGCTCCAGATGCTGCTGATCCAGCCAGGCCAGTTCTTCAACTCGCTGCAGCAAGGATATGGTATAGTGATAGGGATCTAGAGGCAGTTTCGTTAAAGCTGGATATGCTTCATTAAATCTGTGGGCCATTAGAGCTTTCTTCCTCCCTATTATCTTCCCATGACCGCCTCCCGATATCCCCAACTAATATCATCATTTCCCGGTTTCTCAGCAGATCTAATGATCCCGAGCAAGAGGTGTCATAGTATTCCTTCATCAGAGATAACAATTCCTGGTCACTGATTAGGTCCCTGGTCTCGTTTTTGAAACAATAGAAAATATCGATTAATTCACTTAAGACTTCAACATAATTATGCTTGTGGATATAGGGAGAACTGCAAAAAGTTTTTATCATATTTTTGATTGGTTCATTGCTAAGTTCGATTCTACCGTAATCCCTCAAGGCTTGGTTTCTGGTCTTTAATATTTCCAGGGCTCCTATTGTATCAAGTATTAGACCATATCTTTCCGAAAGCTGATTAATTTCAAGGATTTCGTCTGGAGTAGCAATTTTATTCAATCCCCTGTAAAGATCCAAGATGGGCACATAATTTCCCCCTCCAAGTCGAATACATATAAGATCACTTATGAGAATCCCAGCCAAAAATAGATAGCACATAAGCTTGACATTTTTTTGTACTTATGATATATTAATTATTTGCCTGACACCTATATTATACTTGGCAGCTTGAACCTTGTCAATCTGTGCCTTCCCCTATAAATATCTCAAGCTACCACTGTAATTGATCTAAATCCATAGTTTCCAGCAGTTCCTTGAGCTTAATGATTTCTTCCCGGTTGAGGGTTATGCCCTTTCCCATTTTGTCGTGTCCAGGAGACCAATCCCTTATATCTATTTTGGCAGGCCTGGTATTCCAGCTAATTAAATTAATTTCTTTCTGCCAACCTTTGCTCCCCTCCGACAATGTTCCAATAGATTGAGTAATTTCAAACTTAATATCCGCCACCTGCTTACCTCCACTCTATTCTTTTCCAACATTGTATTATTTTGTTATTTACTTGGCAATAGCCTAATTAAAACCACAAACCGGGTCTGCTCTTAATGTCAAAACCCGGTTCTTATTCAATGTAAGTAAAGTTAAGGAGCCTGGCCCCTTAACTTATGAAGGTATTAATAAAATGCCTTATTACTTCTACGCCTCCAAACATAGCTCCCAAGCTGCTGCCTACATTGGATAATGCAACCACCAGCAGGATATGGGTTACTTTATTGTTCCAAAATCCTTTTATGGAATTAATATCCTGAGCCATATTTTCAAAATCCTGTACCAGTGGTTTTTTAACTATAGCTTCTGTTAAACCGGCAAACCAACCGGCGGCCAAAAGGGGATTCAGAGAACTTATAGGAGATACCACAAATGCGGTAAGTATGGCTAAGGGATGGGCAAAGGCCAGTAGTGCCCCTAGTGCTGCCAGTGAACCATTCCAGATTATCCAGGCTGCCATCTGATCCAGCCCGGCTCCTCTATCTGCAGAAAAGGTAGATGCAATTAAAAGCAGTATCAGTATCGGTATAGCCCAGCCAATAGCTCTGCTGATGCGTGAAGGAGGCTGAATTTGGGATAATTTAACCAGATCATGTTCCCTCAGGAGTGCTTGCTTAACCCCGGGTATATGACCTGCACCTAATACGGCAACCACCTTATTCCCGGGAGCTTGCTTGATATTCTGGGCCAGGTACTGATCTCTTTCATCTATTAAGATTGATTTTATGTCCGGGAAAGATACCGAAAGATCCTCCAGGGCTGCACTTAACATATCACTGCTCTTCATCTTCTCCAGTTCTTCTTCACTCATCTCTTCATCCATGAACATACTCAGGAGAAGCTGAAAGAAAAGCTTAAATTTCCCCCATAATCCGATGCTTCTCCACAAACGCATCATAGTTGTCTGTAGATCCCGATCAGCCAAACAAAGTTCGGCTCCCACTTCCTTAGCGGAAGTCATCCCCTGCATCATTTCCTGCCCCGGTTTGATATTGAACTGATCAGCCAGCCTTTTTTGATATGAAGATAAAATTAAATTCACCAAGAGCAGCATAGCCTTGCCGTCTTTTATGATCTGAGTAATATTGGAATTTTTCCAACGCTCATTATCGGTCAAATTGCGGTAGCGCGCCTCACACAATTCTATGCACACTGTATCCGGCCTTTCGCTCTCGATTACCTCTTTAACATCATTCACACTCTTGGATGATACATGAGCAGTTCCTACTAATATCAGCTGTTTGCCGTCCAGTTCTATAAAATGAACGTTTTCATTATAATTATTCACCATCATCACTTCCTAATATAACTTGTTCAGATGACTCCCAGATAATAATAGCATATTCAAGGAGATAATAAGTCAAAATACCAGCCTTAATCCAGTTATTTAAACATAATAGTATGAAAAACGCTGCCTTTAAGCTTAAGTGATTGCCTCTGTATTATTAGCTTTTTTAATGGTACAATTTCAAAGGTATTCCACTGTGATAAACGGTTTTCATTTATGCCCGCATTAGTTATGGTGGTTTAAGATTTGACATGTATTTGGATAGGAATAATAGAGCATGGATGAAAGAGCCATTCAACTTGGAGAGAGAAAAATAAGTCAGCTTTTATGGCAATTTTCCTTACCGGCCATTATAGGAATGCTGGCCAACTCTTCTTACATGATAATAAACCGCTTGTTTATAGGCAACGTAGTAGGTGCAGACGCCATTTCTGGCTTGTCCGTTACCATGCCCATTTCTTTAATCATGACCGCCTTCGGTATGCTTATAGGTATAGGGGCTGGAGCCATGATTTCCATTCGTCTAGGCCAGAACCGCGCGAAAGAAGCAGAACACATTTTAGGTAATGCTCTATCCCTTTTATTGATAATATCAGTGCTGGTATCAGGGACTCTGTTATTATGGCTGGATGAACTGCTTATTGCTTTCGGAGCCAGCCCTAATACTTTGCCTTATGGCCGGCAGTTCATCAGTATTATCCTATTTGGTTCGCTTTTTCAGTATGTAAGCTTTGGACTGGTTGCTATTATCCGTTCTGAAGGCAATCCTCGGATCTCCATGAATATAATGCTCCTTAATGCCGGTTTAAATGTGGTCCTGGATTTCGTTTTCGTTTACCTTCTCCATTGGGGAATGCCGGGTACAGCGGTAGCAACGGTAATTTCCCAGGCCGTGGCTGCTACCCTGGCTATACGCCATTTTATAGGTTCATCTAGTGTAATCAAGCTACACTGGAAATTTATTCCTCCCAGCCGCCCCATTATCCAGGCGATATTAAGCATTGGTATGGCTCCTTTTGCCATGCAGCTGGTTTCCAGTCTAATAGTAATTCTCTACAACCAGGGCCTGGCCCAATATGGAGGAGACTCCGCCATCGGAGCCTTTGGAATTATTTATACCATCACCATGTTTACCCTCATGCCGGTGGTTGGTATCAGCCAGGGACTGCAACCCATAGCCGGATTTAACTTCGGGGCCAGGAAATATGTCCGAGTCAAGCAATCACTTAAACTGGCCATACTATTTGCTAGCTTCATCGTTTCCCTGCTATTCATCCTTATTCAGCTGGGAGCCGGCCCTATTATGCGATCTTTTTCCTCTGAGCAAGAACTGCTGAACCTGGGTATCCATGGCTTAAGAGTTTTCTTATTATGCTTGCCAATAATCGGTTTTCAGATAATCAGTGCAAATTTCTTTCAGGCTATCGGCAAGGGGTTTACTTCCATGTTCCTTAACCTTCTGCGTCAGGTTATTTTTCTTATCCCCATGCTGCTGATTTTCCCCCATTTCTTTCAACTGAACGGTATATGGCTATCTTCTCCGGTATCGGATTTAGCTGCCTCATCAGTAACTGCCTTGGTACTTTTAAGACATTTGCGTAAATTAGATATTAATCGAGACCAATTGAACCCACAAGCCTACTAGCAACACTTTCCATTGCCTCTAGAGAACCCCTAAGTATCTAGGTAAGAATTTGTAATTTTTCAACAAAATTATTATAGTAGATAGTGATTGGAAGCAAATTGTTTTGCATCAAGACCGATATATTTTATCTTTATTTGGAGGTGGATGATTTGCAGGCGACTCCTGCCTATCAAATCGACCCACAGGCCGTAAGCTATTGGCGTTGGTCTGGTCTTATAAATTCTATTATTTTCTGGATGATGGTATTGGCATATTATAATACAATGAACCTGTGGAATCCACCGGGCTGGATTTTCCCAGCCCTGCTGATCGCGGCCATCTTAGGGACTATCTTTTATGTTTTTCTTGTCCCACAGATAAGGTGGAATACCTGGCGTTACGATGTATCTGAACAAGAGATAGATTTGTATTTTGGGGTGTTTGTTAAACATCGCACCTTGATCCCCATGGTCCGGGTTCAGCATGTAGATACCGAACAGGGACCACTGCTACGTTATTTCCAGCTTTCTACAGTTACTATTTCTACTGCTGCCGGCAAACACCAGATTCCGGCTTTGGCTGATAGTGTGGCCGCGGAGTTAAGAGCCCGGATTTCCCTACTGGCCCGAGTGGTGGATGAAGATGTATGAACCACATAGGCTGCATCCGGCAGCCATACTGGAATTTCTGATCACCAATATATATAAATTGGTTCAAGCTATGCTACCTTTAATGCTTCTGGCCCTGGGCAACAGTGTTATTCGCAAGTGGCTAATTGTCATCCTGCCGCTTATGCTGCTTTGCTTTATCATCTATGGTGCCTTATATTGGTTGCGTTATGTTTATTATATTCAAGACCATGAACTGCGCCTGGAATTCGGGGTAATAGTAAGAAAAAAGCGCTATATATCTTTTGAACGCATACAAACGGTGCAGGTATCTGCCGGAGTAATACAGCGGTTGTTTGGCTTGGTGAAGCTGCAGGTGGAAACCGCAGGCTCAGGCAGCAATGCGGAGTTGTCACTCCCGGCTGTTTCCAGAGCTAAGGCCGAGGCACTGCAAATGATTCTGCAAAATACAACCGGCTTTAAATCTGCTGTAGCAAATGAAGAAGATCTGCAACAATTCCAGCTCACTACTCCTGCTCTGCTGCTTCTAGGAAGCACCTCTAACAGCCTGGGTCTAGTCTTGGCCGGTATGCTGACTATTATTTCACAGTTGGATAAGCTTATCCCCGGCGAAAACATATGGGAAAGGTTTAGCGAGTACGCCGGTCAGGTACTCTCCGAAACGGTGGGTACCATTTTATTAATCCTTGTTGCTGTATTTCTGCTGGCCTGGTTGCTTTCCCTGCTGGGGAATATAATCCTGTTTGGGGGTTTTTCACTTAAACGGGATGGAGACAATTTGAAAATCAGCCGCGGCCTGCTGGAGAAAAAACAGCTTACAATACCCATTAGAAGGATTCAAGCAGTCCGACTGGTGGAAGGTATTTTACGCCAGCCCCTGGGAATGGTAAGTATCAAGGTAGTTACCATTAGTAATACTGGAGAAAAGGGTGAAGGAAATGTTATCATGCCTATAATTGCCTTAAGCGAGGCAGAGGATTTTCTGAGAAAAGTAGTTCCGGAGTTCTATGTCAGCTTGGATACTGAGCCCCTTCCTCTTCGTTCTCGAATAAGATATATCGCGATAAACCTAATTCCCGCTTTAGTTATGGTAATACTAGCATCATACTTTCTTCCTTATGGTTATCTTAGCCTGATCTTGCTCCCCCTGGCTTTGGGGCTGGGAAAGATACAATATCGAGATGCCGGTCTTAAAGTGCAGGATGGTATAATGTTAATACGATCAAGAACTTTAGGCAGAGTCAGCACCATCATTCCGCGACCCAAGATACAATCCCTGTCTATTACCTACACATATTTTCAAGCCAGAAATACATTGACCACCTTGAAAATTTCTATTGCCTCTGGCACTGTTGCCACCTGGGTAAAATTAGTCGGCATGGATGAAAATAGAAGCCTGGTGATCAGTCAGTGGTTTTCTCGATCACTAGGCTAACAGTCACAACCAACTATCCCTAATTAGGTAATTGGTTGACATTATTCAATATGCTTATAAATGTTTCGCTGACCCCAGGGTGCGGGCGGAGTTGAGTACTGACAGGAGGGCTTCCCCTACATCGGCAAATACTGCCTCCCACATGGTAGCATATCCGAAGAATTAAGGCAGATAAGATCAGCCCGCAGCTTTTTTTATGCTTGCTATGGTCTAAAGCGAATTTGGAGTATAATAAAATTAGATATTGTTCATACCACTATTCTTTCTATATCTCTTATCACTATTTAGTCCAGGTAAGTAACTCTTTAAAATTTGATAGCAGGGAGGATTTCTATGTTTAAGCAGATTCTGGTTCCGGTGGACGGCTCCGATTTTGCAACTAATGCTGCTAGAAAAGCGTTGGTAATCGCTCAAAAACACGATAGCAAAATTACCCTTCTGCATGTAGTAAACCATTCTCAGCTATTTAGCATGGGTTCACCGCAATCTCTGCCGGTTATTACTGATCTCATGATTGAAGGAGTCATAAAAGGAGCTGAAAAAATTTTGGAGGATACCAGGCAGGCTTTAGGACCAAGTAAGGTGGAAATAGAAACCAAAATCGAATGGGGAACCCCGGCTCAGGTAATTATTAACCTGGCCCGTAATCAAGCCTGTGACCTGATTGTTATGGGCAGTCGTGGTCTAAGCAAGATGTCCGGCTTGTTTTTAGGAAGCGTTAGCGACCGAGTAACCAAAATAGCTCCATGTCCGGTAATGTTAATTAAAGAATAATTCTCCAATATCTAAACAAGGAGATTTTATCATGAAGCGCGATTATCTGGTGGAAGAAGCCTGTGAACTGGCAGCTCGCACTCATGCCCACCACTTCCTCAGCGGAACTGATATCCCATATATAGCTCATCCCATGGCAGTAGGTATTATACTGGCAGAAGCCGGCGCTACTACTGAGGCAATTATAGCAGGGATACTCCATGATGCAGTTGAAGAAAGCCAGCTTAACCTGGTGGAGATAGAAAAGCTTTTTGGTTCTCTGGTGCTTAGCTTTCTAGAGACCTATTCCGAAACCGACAAATCACTGTCCTGGGAAGAAGGAAAGCGAAAAACCCTGATCAAACTACAGGGCGCTGATCGGGATACCTGGCTTATCGTTTTAGCAGATAATCTTAACAAGATTCGCAGTATGGCAAGATATTATGAGCTGGATGGTGAAAATATCTGGAAACGTATGCAGCAAGGACGACAAGAACAGGAGTGGTATTATCGAGGGCTGGTGGAAGCCCTGCGACAAAATTATAGATTTCGACCCTGTATGTTCTTTGAATTTGAAAAGCTGGTAAAACAGCTTTTTGATTAGTTGGCTTTAATACTAGAAATACAAGTGATCACCACTTAATTGTTGGAAGTTAGTATATGCAGGTATTTTCTCAGATTTTCAGATTCCTGGTCTTCAAACCTTTTCAGCACCTTTTTATTAGCGTCCAAGATGGCCTGCTTGACAGGCTCTTTCAAAGCTTGTCCTTTATCAGTTAATACTACCTGCAAAGCGCGACGGTCCCGTGGCACTGCCTGTCTTTGTATCAAGCCTTTTTGCTCCACTCGATCCAGAATCCCAGTAATGGAAGAACTGTCTAAAGAAAGTCGTTCAGCCAGTTGCCTGGGCGTTTGGCTATCCTCTTCCCATAGACAGCTTAATATGGCATATTGTCCAGGTGTAATTCCAAATGGAGCCAACTCGGCTTTAAACAGCTGCTGTACCGCCTGCTGGGCTTTGGTAAGGGTAAAATTAATACATTGTTCCAGTTTCATATATACTATAAATCCTTTCCAGGCGTCTGAGGCCTGATTTTGAAATCGTTATAGCCTGAGCTAACAGGCTAATAATAAGCTTTGTTATTAGTTTATGACTTTTTTATCTGGCATACAAGATTCTTGCTTAGAAAATAATTTTGCGGTGCTTAAACCTTAAGTTTAGCCGGGTTAGATTTCAGCAAGAAAAACAACCCAGGCCAGTCATATGGAGAGCACAAACCAACCTCAGGTTTTAAGCCTTCACTGCAACCCTTGAGCCCACCAATGGCTTTAGGGGTTAATAATAAACTATGACCTCAGATCACGGCAGTTGTCCCAGGTGGGGCCCTCAAGCCGAAGGTTGCCTTATGTAATTGGGGCTTAAAAGCCTTGAGGCACCTCTGATTTCATCTGCTTTTCCTATCATTATCAAATAGTCCTCAGCCTGAAGAGTGTAATCCCCTCCTGGATTGGGCAGGTATTCTTCACCCCTATTAATAGCTAAAATGGTAGTGCCATAAAGTTTGCGCAAATCAACTTCAGACAGTGTTTTTCCAGCTACCGGTGAAGCCTGGTCCACCTTGATCCTCTTAACCTCCAGCTCGCTAAAAGACTTCCTGAAAGCCTTCATTTCTTGACCTAAAGCTGCTACGCTTCTCAGCATTCCATAATCTTCGCTGCGTACTTGAGATATATATTCTTCTATCTCATCCCGGGGCACCAAATATTGATCCAGAACCTGGGCAAATATTTCTACTGAAGTTTCATATTCTTCCGGAATAACCAAATCTGCCCCCAAGTCATGGAGATCTTTCATGTCAGCAACCAGCCTGGTCCTTACGATAATGTATATTAAAGGATTAAGCTTTCTAACCGTATAGGTTATTCTACGCAGGGCAGCAGAATCGCTAATGGCAATAACCACTACCCGCGCTTTGTCAATATTAACGTGTTTAAGGACGGTTTCATGAGTGGCATCTCCAAAAAATATGGGCTGGCCTCGCTCCTGTTCCTGTCGCACTGTTTCAGAATTCAGTTCCAGTATTACATAAGGAATACCTGCATACTGGGCTGCCCGTGATAAATTGCGACCGTTTAAACCATATCCTACAATAATAAGATGATTCTCTTTTTCAATACCAGTCTCCGGGGCTACGGTCCAGGAATGCCTCCCACTCCTCAATCTCTCCGGTATAGGTAAAATACATAAACGAGCTGCTACCTGAGGAGCTATGGATATCAAAAAAGGAGTTAACATCATAGTCAATATAGAGGCAGCTAGAAATCCTTGATATAATTCTGGACTCAGTAATCCATGTTTTATTCCTGTCTGAGCCAGAATAAAGGAGAATTCTCCCACCTGGCATAAAGTAAACCCTACGATAATAGATACCCGCAAAGGATAACCAAGAATTGTAGCCGCTATCATCGCTACCAGCCCTTTAAGAGCTAATATAGCTAATGTATAAATGATCAGGGTTCCCAGATGAGTCAACGCGATCTGTATACTTAAAAGCATACCAATGGAGACGAAAAATAAGCTGGTAAATGTATCCATGAATGGTATTATATTGGCCAGGGCTTGATGACTGTATTCTGATTCGGCAATAATCAATCCGGCCAGGAAAGCTCCCAAGGCCAGAGAAAGACCAGAACTGTAAGTCAGACCAGCTATAGAAAAACATATGACTATGATGCTCAACATAAACAGCTCTCGGCTCTGGGTACGGGTGATTTGATAAAGCACCGGGGGAAGCACATATAAAGATAGTATAATTACCGCTACCATCAAAACCACAGCTTTCAGCAATATCCACCAAAGACTACCGGTTGCTGCTGAATCTGCTGCCAACCAGGGAGTAAACAGCATCATGGCTACAACTATGATATCCTGATAAATAAGAATACCCAGGGCAGTCTTCCCGTTGGGGGTATCCATCTCCAGTCTTTCCCCCAGCTGCTTAAGTACAATAGCGGTACTACTAAGTGAAACCAAAAAACCCAAGAATATTGCCTGGTTAACCGGCATATTCATTAACCGGGCGAAAGCATAAGTTAATAATATGGTTAAACCTACCTGAATACTTCCTCCCAGTAAAATGGTTTTTTTTATGCTTATTAAGCTTTTAAATGAAAATTCCAGACCTATGCTGAACAGTAATAGAATGACTCCTATTTCAGCAATGGATTCTACCTGATGAACTGATTTTACCAGTCCAATTCCATAGGGGCCAGCTAGTATGCCGGTAAATAGAAATCCTACAATAGAAGGAATCCTAATCCGATGACAGACATACAGAACTACTACTGCTATGGCAAATATTACTACTATATCATAAAGTAAAGCAAATTCTATATTAATCACCCTCTTGTTAAACTATATGCGGGTTCAAGTACAGAATATACAAAAAATACCTGCAGCGCAACTTTATCCGCTGATCAGCCGGGCCAATTCCTCCTCATCCATTTGAGGCAGGTAATCATACAAACCAATTTTTTCCAAGCAGACTTTTATATCCTGCCAACGGTATACTACTCCTATTAAGGCCTGCTCCAAATCTTCCATTTCACCGGCTTGAAAATAGTCGCCAAATATACGGCAAGACCTTATCCGGCCATGTTTAACCTCCAGCCTAATATCAATATGCCCCCAGGCCAATGATGCTGTCTTTCTACGGTTAAATGCCGGTGATTGGCCATAGTTCCAAGCCCAGGTAGCATATTTATTCTCTCGCAAGGCTTCTACTGCCTGTAATTCAGCCTGGCTTAATTGATAAGTACCCGGACCTGGTTCCAGTTGGAGCAGCTCTGCGGCCAGTATTTCCTTGAACTCCTCCACTTTTATGTCCTGGCTTAAGTGGTCCCTAATATTGGTCACCCGGCTGCGAACTGATTTGATACCCTTGGAAGATATTTTATGCACTCCTGGATTCAAGGCCAGGGTCATAGCCTCCAGGTTGGAGTCAAAGAGTATGGTTCCATGATGCAGCAAGCGCCCCCGGTACTTGAACTGAGCATTGCCAGAAAATTTTCGGCCCTCAATAGTAATATCATTGCGCCCGCTGTTTTCCGCCCTCACTCCTATCCGGTCCAAAGCCTTTATTACCGGCCTGGTGAATTTATCATAATTGGCGAAGTCAAGGTTTTCATCTACTACCAGGGTGTAATTGAGATTGCCCAAATCATGATATACCGCGCCTCCACCTGACATTCTGCGTACCAGGACCACACCTTCCTGATCCAGGTAGGGCTGGTTAACCTCTTCGATAGTGTTTTGGTTCCGACCTATTATCACTGCCGGCTTATTTTGCCATAAAATAAAAGTGTGGTTAGGACCGGTCCAGCTTGTCATTAGGTATTCTTCCAGAGCCAGATTGAAATAAGGATCACGGGAATGGTTTACGACTTCTATCATGCCAGAGTAACCTCCCAACCTCTATATTAAGAATAGGGGATAGCAGTCTTGCTGCCTCCCCTGCAATAAGTTATATGTTTCGCGGGTTTGGATGCATAAATATCCGTCGCCGGTTTTGGCAGAGAAACACATCCTGATTCAACGCCTGGATGGGGCCAGATGGATAGCCTGCCCCTGCACATCCAGTACTGCTTCCAACAAGGCCTCGCACAGGGTAGGGTGAGGATGAATGACATCAGCAATTTCGCCCGTTTTCATTCGATTTTTCACTATCAGGGTTCCCTCGCTAATCAAATCACTGGCATGGGGCCCGATAATATGTACTCCAATAATGGTGTCTTCACTATCAGCCAGGACTTTTACCATCCCATCGGTTTCTCCCATGGTAAGGGCCTTGCCATTTGCTGCAAACTGACACTTGCCAGTCCGGTATTCAATGCCCTGGATTCGCGCTTCTTCTTCGCTCATGCCCACACTGGCAATCTCTGGAATGGTAAAAACGCAAGCCGGAACTGCATGGTAATGTACCCGCGGGGTCAGCCCGGCCATATGCTCTACAGCTGCAATTCCTTCTTCTGATGCAGCATGGGCTAGCATATAACCTCCAATAAGATCGCCGATGGCATAAATGCCTTCTACATTAGTAATAAAGCTGTGTTTTACTTTTATGAATCCGGCCTGGTCTCTTTCAATACCCAGTCCATCCAGATTCAAACCCTCCACATAAGGTCTGCGACCAGCAGCCAAAAGCACCATATCGGCCTGGCTTTCAACCATCCCCTTCTTACCCTGGGCCACTATTTTCAGGCCCCCCGGCTCCTTTTCTATTCTTTCCACCCGGCTTGCAGTATGAACTTTAATCCCCTGCTTTTTGAAAAACACTAGTAAACGCTTGGCCAATTCTTTATCCAGGTTGTTTAATAAATAAGGCATATACTCAAATACTTCCACCTGACTGCCAAAGGTATTAAATATGCTGGCAAACTCCAATCCTACTACTCCGCCACCGATGACAGCCAATCGAACTGGAATCTCATCCAAGTCCAAAATTTGGTCACTGCTGACTACTCCAGGTAAATCCACTCCTGTAATAGGTAGGGAAGCAGGAACGGATCCGGTAGCCAGGATCAAATTTCGTGCCTTAATCAACTCACCATTTACCTCTACCGTATTGGGGTCCAGCACGGATGCCTTACCCTGTATTTTCTCCACCCCATTGGACTGCAGCAGTTTTTCCACGCCTTTGGTTAAGCCAGAAACAATACTATCTTTACGGGCTCTGGCTCCAGCCATATCAAAGGAAATTCCTTCTACCTGTATATTAAACTCCTGGCTTTGACGAATTTCTCTCAAGGCCAGTGCATTTCTATAATAGGCCTTGGTGGGGATACAACCCCGGTTTAAACAAACCCCGCCTATTTTATCTTTTTCTATCAGAACTGTCTTCATTCCCAGTTGGCGGGCCCGAATAGCTGCCACATATCCACCCGGCCCTCCTCCAATAATGATCAAATCATTCATTTTAGGGAGCCTCCCATTTAACAACTGGTTTGCGAGCAGCCTTGACCTCATCCACTCTCCTGATTACTGCATTATGGGGAGCATCTAAGAGCAATTCCGGAGCTTCCTTGGCTTCCTTAGCAATAATTTTCATGGCAGCAATGAAATCATCCAGCCGTTCCTTGCTCTCCGTTTCTGTGGGCTCAATCATCATGGCCTCACTTATTATCAAGGGAAAATATACCGTGGGGGGATGATAGCCATAGTCGATCAGACGCTTGGCAATATCCATGGTCGAAATCCCATGAGGATCAGCTTGCTTTTTGGAATTAATGATAAATTCATGTTTGCACAGGCGGTCCAGGGGAATATTATAATCATCCCGCAGTTGATGGCGCATATAATTGGCATTCAAAACCGCGTTTTGGCAAGCATCTTTTAATCCTTCCCCTCCCAAAGCCTTTATATAGGCATAGGCTTTTAAAATTACACCAAAATTGCCGTAAAAATTTCGGGCCTTTCCAATAGAAAGTGGCCTATCGTAATCGAAGTTATATAGTTCCCCTTCTTTTACCACCAGTGGTTTGGGCAAAAATGGCAGTAAATGTTCTTTTACCCCTACCGGACCTGCTCCGGGCCCTCCGCCTCCATGAGGGGTACTAAAAGTCTTGTGGAGGTTAACATGGATAACATCAAATCCCATGTCTCCGGGTCTGGCTACCCCTATAACTCCGTTTAAATTGGCCCCATCATAATAAAGCAGGCCCCCAGCTTCATGCACTACGGCTGCAATATCCTGTATTTCTTCCTCAAACAAACCCAGGGTATTGGGGTTTGTAAGCATCAACCCCGCTACTTCCTTATTCATTTTACTCTTCAGGTCATCCAAATCTACCAGCCCCCGCTGATTGGATTTTACTTCAATAACATCAAATCCAATCATATTTGCCGTAGCCGGATTGGTGCCATGGGCTGAGTCGGGTACCATCATTTTGGTTCTTTCTCTATCTCCTTGATATAAATGATAGGCCTTAATAATCATAACCCCTACCATTTCACCATGGGCTCCGGCAGCAGGCTGTAAGGTAAATCCATCCATCCCGGTTATTTCCGCTAAGAACTCCTGCATCTCATAATAGATCTGAAGAGCTCCCTGAATAGTCTCTGGGACCTGGTATGGATGCAATGCTGCCAAACCAGGCAGTCTAGCCGCCCATTCATTTATCTTGGGGCTGTATTTCATGGTACACGAACCCAGAGGATAGAAACCATTGTCCACCCCGTAAGCCAGCTTGGATAGTTCGGTAAAGTGCCTTACTGCTTCTACTTCACTGAGTTGAGGCAGATCTGTATCCTTATGCCGCAGGAATATGGGGGGGAGAGTGTGATTAATATCCGGCTGGGGCAAACCTGCCGAGGGTAGTCTAAAGGAATTGCTTCCTTTTACTCCTTTTTCAAAAATAAGTTTACTCATCCATTTTCCCTCCTAACACCGCGGCTAGATGGTCAATTTCAGCCCTGCTTCTTTTTTCGGTGAAGGCCAACAATAGGGCATCTTCCAATTGGTACCCTCCTATTATGCCATTAGCTAATAGCTTCTGGTTGGCTGCTGCCGGATCACTGACCTTTACTGCAAACTCCATGAAATAAGGTTGCTGATATTTGAGTTCCAATCCTGCCTCTTCCACCTGCTTCCCAGCATATAAAGCCAATTGATGGGAGCGCAGAGCTATCTCTTTTAGTCCCTCTTCTCCTACAAAAGCCAGGTACATACTGGCGGCTAAAGCGCATAAAGCCTCATTGGAACAAATATTGGAACCGGCTTTTTCCCGTCTTATATGTTGCTCCCGGGCCTGCAGTGTTAACACATAGGATCTTTTGCCATCCAAATCAGTGGTCTGTCCTACTATGCGTCCAGGTATTTTACGCATTAGATCCCGACGAGCAGCAAAGAATCCCAGATAGGGTCCTCCCAAGCTTAGACTGCAGCCCAGTGGCTGTCCTTCCCCTACCGCTATATCTGCCCCCCATTCGCCGGGAGATTTAAGTAGCGCCAGGGATACTGGTTCCACGGCCATAATAAACATCCCTTTATGGGCATGTACCGCTTGTTCTAGTTTTTCTCCATTCTCCAGCACCCCAAAAAAATTAGGCTGTTGAATAATGGCGGCAGCAGTCTGATTATCTATCTCTGCTACCATGGCATCAATATCAGCCGCCCCTTCTCTTCCCGGCACCAAAACCACTTCCATGCGCCCAGACAGAGAATAGGCCTTTAGTATCTCCAGGTATTCAGGATGAACTGTATCAGATATTATAATCTTTCTGCGTTCCTTACCGCTGTTGCAGGCCAGGTTGCAAGCTTCGGCCAGAGCACTGCCGCCGTCATACATAGAGGCATTGGAAACATCCATTCCGGTCAATTTACATATCATAGTCTGGTATTCAAAAATGGACTGCAAAATACCCTGACTTATTTCAGGCTGATAAGGGGTATAGGCGGTATAGAATTCTGAACGCAGCAGAAGTTGATCCACTGCCGCTGGTATGTAACGATCGTAAGCTCCAGCCCCTAGAAAGCAAGGATAGTCTTCCGTACTGATATTCCGTAAGGCCAGGTCTTTCATACAGCTACGCAACTCCATTTCCCCCATGGCAGGAGGTAGAGTCAATCCCTCTTTGATTTTTAAATCATCTTTAATATCGCTGAACAAATCGTCCAAGCTATTTAATCCCATGGTCTTAAGCATATCCTTGGCCACCCAGGGGGGATTAGGAATATACTTCACGCAGGTCCCTCCTTATAATAAGCTAAGTAGCAGTAATACTGCCGCCCATCTTTCTTTATTCCAATGTTTCACAATAGGATTTATACTCATCGGCCGACATTAGTCCTTCCAGGTCGCCCTGATCACTCAGTTCTATTATGGCAATCCAGTTTCCATAGGGATCTTCGTTCAATAATTCCGGGGCTTCCTCCAACTCCTCATTGACTTCCATAACCTGTCCTGAGACTGGACTAAAAAGGGTAGCTACCGCTTTCACCGACTCAACTACTCCCATGGATTCTCCTGCTGCTACTTCCTCATCCAGCTCCGGCAATTCAACAAATACAATATCACCCAGATGATGCTGGGCATAATCGGTAATACCCACATGACCCTTATCGCCATTCACTTTGATCCATTCGTGCTCTTTGGTATAGAGTAATTTTTTGGGAATATTCATTCTAACCCCTCCGTTATATTATATTAATAGCATTAATGCCTAAAACTCGCTGCCTACCCTGGGCTGCTAGCTGCCAGGGAGAAAGTAGCATAAATCAGTCATATTTTTATTGACCTGCTTCCCTTTCCCTATTTAGATTTGGTCTTTTTCTTGTAAAATATGCCCTTACCAACCCTGGCCTTAACCGGCTTGTTGCGGATAAGAATATCTATTTCAGTGCCTGCCTCGCAATGCTCCATGTTTAACAGAGCCAGTCCTATTGGCTGTTTGAAGGTGGGTGAGTGCATACCGCTGCTTACATGTCCTACCGGTAAGCCACCTACTTCAACTTCATAATGGGAACGGGGTATGCCTTTGCCCAGCATGGAAAACTCCACTAACTTCCTTTTTAGGCCTTCCTGTTTCTGTTTAAGTAAAGCTGAACGACCAATGAAATCTCCCGCCTCTAATTTAACAAAGAAACCCAGACCCGCTTCCAGGGGGGTAATATCCTGGTCTATTTCCTGCCCATATAAGGGCAGTTTGGCTTCGAAGCGCAAGCTGTCTCTAGCTCCTAATCCTATGGGGCTAATCTGCTCCCCCCCGGCTCCCATTATTTCTTCCCATATGAATTCAGCCTGCTGGGGCTGTACATAGATCTCGAATCCATCTTCACCGGTATACCCGGTCCGGGATACCAGGCATTCTACTCCCGATATATTAACCTGGGGATTAAACCAAAAAAACCTGATCGCATTCAGGTCCAAAGAGGTTAATTTCTGTAGTATTTGCTGGGCTGCGGGTCCCTGAAGAGCCAGTTGTGCATATTCTGCCGACCTGTTGCTGGCTTCTACTCCCGGAATCAGGTTTTGCTGAATCCACTCGTAATCCTTGTCAGCATTGGCAGCATTGACTACCAAAAGATAGTTTTTGCTGTCATAACGGTATACCAGTAAATCGTCAACTACACCACCGCTGGGATAACACATAGGTGAATACATAACCTGAAAATCCTGCATGCTTTTCACGTCATTAGTGACCAGTCGCTGCACCATCTCTTCAGCCCGATCACCGATTATAATAATTTCCCCCATGTGGGATACATCGAATAGACCAGCTTTTTCTCTTACCATATTGTGTTCTTTAATAATACCCATACCTTCGTATTGCACTGGCAGTTCCCAACCCCCAAAGTCAATAATTTTGCCATTGTACTTTAGATGCATGGGATAGAGTGGGGTTCGTTTCAACGACATCGTATTCCTCCTTACCAAATGTTTAGTTACCTGTAAAAGTAGAGCCAGGCTGATTCAATTGAAAACACCTTATAAAGCTCATCTTTAAGCTACGTTAAATGAATGCTGCCATTTATTGACTAGGTGTGGCCAGCTAAACAGAAGCAATACCCCGATTAAATTGCTAACCTTTTCACATTATATATTCGCTCCTAAAATTCCTGCATCATATATCAGTATAATCAAAAATATTTTAGAAAAATACAATTTTCTTATTAAACTTATTTTGTTTCTAGGTTCTAGCCTGTAATTGTATTTGTAATACATAGGATTATTGGTGGTTGAAGAAGGTTATGGCATAATTTGGATAGACTTAAAGGTAGAGCAGTTATCCCAGCATCCATAGGCAAAAAAAATAACCCGCCGCCGGCAGGTTTATATGGAGATGTAATAGGGATGGGGGGGTTAGTGAATTCTATCTAGTTGGCACAAGCTGGAGAGTGAGAGTGTATATTAGAAGGAAGTAGACTTGGGGAAATGCTCTGGTCTATCATTAATCCACTTTCCTTCATAAGCAAGGGTTCCGTCCGTATAATAGGATTTGCCTTGACCGCTGCGTACACCATGCTGCCATTCGCCTTCATAGCGAAGGGTTCCATCCGGGTAATATTCCTTACCCTGTCCGCAGCGATTGCCATCTTTCCATTCCCCTTCGTATCTGCCTCCGCTTCTATAATAAGCAGAGCCAAAACCTTGAGGTTTACCATCTTTAACTTGTCCTTCATAGGTGGCCACTACATTGTTTCTTAAGGTCATATTCACGATTCTTGCCATCCATGAACCGCCTCTCATCAACTTCTCTTCCACGCAATCTATTTTATTTCAATCCTATGGGCATCTGAAACATCCTCTTGGACCTTGGGGAGGACAATCTTTAACACCCCATCTTTATAATCCGCAGTTATGCCTTCGCTATCGATATTGGGAACATAGAAACTTCTGCTCATTTTACCGCGTCTTCTCTCCCGGCGAACGTAATTCTCCTTTTCTTCATCCAGATCTTTCTGCTTTTGGGTGGTAATGGTCAAGATATCTTCCTTGAACTCAACTACTATCTCTTCTCTGTTAACTCCTGGCAAATCAGCTTCAACAATATAATCATTGCCCTTTTCCTTGATATCAGCTCGTATACTCATACCAAGTTCATTAAACAGATCACCGGTAAAAAAATCTTTGACCAAGTCAGGATTTAAAAGAGTATCAACCAATTCCTTTCTTCTCCGGAAGTGTGTCAAATCAAACATCTTCCTTTCCTCCTTTAGGCTCAAAAAAATATCTTCCTGCAGATATTATTGCAATAAACATGCCAAGCAAAGAACCGTATCCAGAAAATTAATAAACCGCCGTTTGGCGATTGATTACAATAAGTATAATATTTCTTCCAGCTGTTGCGCCATGATGCAATTTGTTCCATTTTGCATCATGGTGCAACATTAATTATCAATTTTATAGGCTTTCATTTTACGATAAACTGTACTGCGATTGACTCCCATTTCTTTTGCCACCCGGCTAATATTTCCTTCATATTCCCCCAATAACTTAATTATGGTAGCTTGTTCCTGCTCCTGCATCATTTTTTTGCGTTGGTTCCTAGCTTCGTATATACTCATGGGCTCCGAATTATTTACCGCTTCTACCACATCTTGATCGTGGGGTATGCGTCTGATCTCGGGGGGTAAATGTCTGACTCCCAGGCTGGATTCTCCCGCCAAATGGACCATCCTCTCCACTACGTTTTGTAATTCCCGGATATTCCCAGGCCAACTGTAGCTTTGCAGATAATCTCTAATCCTATTTCCTTCCTCTTTTTCCATCACTGGTCTCTGTCCCATCTGAGTTTTACTGAGAAAATAGTCAAACAAGAGCATAATATCTTCTTGCCGCTGCCTGAGCGGAGGTATAGTAATATCAATAACATTAAGGCGATAATATAGATCCGCTCTAAAGTTGCCTAGTTCCACTTCCTGCCATAAATTCTTATTGGTAGCGCAAATTACTCTTACATCAACTGGGATAATCCGGCTGTCTCCGATGCGGGTAATGTTTTTCTCCTGCAGTACTCGCAATAAGGTTACCTGCTGTTCCAAAGGCATATCCCCAATTTCATCCAGAAACAGGGTTCCTCCGGTAGCCAGTTCGAATTTTCCTGGTTTTCCGCCTTTGCGGGCACCAGTAAAAGCACCCTCGGTATAGCCAAACAGCTCACTTCCAATTAATTCTCGGGGAATAGCTCCGCAATTTACTGCCACAAAGGGGCCATTCCTGCGCTGGCTTTCGCTGTGTATAGCCTGAGCGAAAACCTCTTTTCCAGTGCCGCTCTCCCCTTCCAGTAAGACATTACTCATACTAACCGCAGCCATTTTAGCAAGGTGTACAGCTTCCTCCATGCTGGCGCTATTAGTAATAATATCCTTAAAGGAATAATTGGCTCGGGCTCCGCTAAAACGATTTACCAAGAGGTGAATGTTTTCAATGGGGCTGAGGAATATTATTCCTCCCCTGATTATCCCCTCCTTATTGCGGAAAGGTATGCCGGATAAAACCGCATGTAAATTACGCTCGCGGCCGGTTAACAACAATTCCACATCTCGATAGGTCCGTCCGCTTTCCAGCATTGCCCTGGTATATGGGATCTGGGTCCCCAAATAATCACTAATATTTTTGCCCTGCATCTCTTCCAGGGTCTGTCCCATAATAGCCTGAGCGGCCAGGTTTACTTCTTTGATCTTTCCCTGTTTGTTGACTATTATAGCCCCCTGGGGCATATGCATAAAAATATCCACATAAACGCTGTTAATATACTCCAGCCTTTCATTTTGGGCCAGAATTTCCTCCAAGCAACATTGACTCATCCTATACACCCCTGATAATTGCTGCGTTATTATTGATATTCGGGCCTGGAATAGAAAAACCCTCCTAACTTGCCGAATTCCATGCAGGAGGGATATGATTCTAGGCTGCCTTCGTCCAAGCTTAGGTTAAAACTCCCTAGTCAGCTCATATTCTTTTTTTATATAGCTTCCAATTGTCCTTAATCAGTTTTTCTTCCCATTCCATTTGCAGGAGGGCCAAGTCATCGCTGTAATCTTCCTGGTCATTATCCTCTTCATAATCAAGATATTCCAATATCTCAATAGTGAAATTATCCGAACCCAATTCCTTCCATTCCTGTCGCAATTCCAGATTCGGGTGCAGCCCACCCTGTAATCTTGCCCTGTTGCTATTGATTACTCCCTTTAAATCCTTAGCCTTTTGAACATAACATTTTTTCGTTGTTTTTGAGCTTATCATAAAGACACCCATGTCGGGTTTCATTTCCTTGTACTGCTCTTTCAGTTCTTTCCTGCGAGCCTTATCCATTGATTAATACCCCATCTCTTTCAATATTCTGGACAAAGTATGCAAACGTTCTCCGATTAATTCATCATCATTACTGAGAGCTTGCCTGAATAGTTGTATATCTTCATCAATTTTGTCGTTATCCGTACATACTCTTACCGTCATAGCATCACCCTGTAAGCCAATTCGATCAATAACCGGATTTTCAGTATCGTAGAGCTTTTTGAAGCGATAGGCTTCCCGGAAATGCATTTGAGACCTTAAAACCAATATGGCCAAGTCCAATACCCTATGCAAGGGTAATTCTTCCGACTGCCTGGACCATTTTTCTCCGGTGTATCTCCATACCTTGGCCGAAATATCTATTTTGCCCCGATCATTCCACTGAGCCAATCCCAATGAAAGCCCTTTGGCATCTGACCGGTAGGCATTCCTGCCATCAATTTTCTCATAGTCTTCCGATACAATAACCGGCTTGTGTTTAAGCGTGGTAGGTATTTTCATATCCAGCATCCCCTTACATTTACCATCAAATTAGTAGTTTAGTAAATTACTAATTTAGTATATATCAAGTATTTTCCTCAGGCAAGTAATAATACTCTTCTTCTAAGAAAGATTTAGAATAACCAGGACAAATCCAACAAGGCCAGAATTGTTAGACACATAATACTCTGAAGCAAAAGAGACTATGGTGTGTGTGAGTTTATGCAAAACTGGCGGTCAAAGACCGCCCCTACAACTAGGAACACATAGGAAGGCCCACCCCGGTGAATAGCATAATCTACGGAATGGGCTTTGCTCGGATCCTTAAAATATACAGGAATGATGATCATTTCAAGAACAAAACCTGGTTCCAGTATATATTAATACAGCATCTCTTAAAAATGTAGTTGCCCCAGCCTGAACCTTTTCATCATAAAAGGCGGTAAATCTTGGGTCATCCACATACATCTGGGCCAGACCGGCATGGGCTTCTCTGCTATAATTACCCCAACTAATAGTGAGCCATCTGGCATGCAGTCCAGCTGTTTTCTGAGCTAGTTCACCCCCCGGATCACCGGTAGCTATAGCTTCTTCCAAGGTGCTTAATACCTGCTGGCCTAGTTCTTCAAATTGTTTATATTGTTCCTGGCTCATACCCTTTAAAGCTTGATTGGATTGATCGACTGTCTCGTAACCATATTTTTCTCGAATTTCCTGACCATATTTTTTCTCATTTTCTTCTATCAGTCTTTGTTTAAATCCAGCGAATTTTTCACTGTCCCTCATAGCCCTGCCTCCTTCTTTTTCGGTAATGGTTTGATCAACACTATTAATTAACTGCTCCAACCGTATTTTTTGGTCCAGGAGTTGGCGCCGATGTTCATACAGTGCAACCAGGCTGTCAAATGAAGGTGAATCTATTATCTCCCTGACCCGGTCCAAACCTACTCCCAGTTCCTTGTAGAATAGAATTTGCTGTAATCTATCCACCTCAGCTTTACCATAAATTCTATACCCCGATGAATTAATTCTAGCCGGCTTTAGAATCCCTATTTCATCGTAGTACCGAAGGGCTCTGGCACTGATTCCTGCTATCCGGGCTAACTTTTGCACTGTATATTCCATATCTAAAACCTCCTGACATCAGAAGTATAAACCTTTACGCAGCGTTAAGGTCAATAGTATTTTACTGCCTATTTCGATAATTATCCCGTACCGGAAGTCCAGCTGCGAGATGACAAGAACTCTGCTTGCAGTTTGGTATTCATTTTTGCTCCGAACCATTTTGAATGATGTCTGGCCTTATTATAGTGGTTGCAAGGGCTGTATGCCATCCTGCAAGTGACAAGAGCATAACTTATGACTTCAACCAGGGAACTGGCTTTGAGCGTAGAATGCCCCTAATCAGTGGTTTAAACAAAGTCTTAATCATCATAGCTTTCCGCCGGAGTTTCAATTATTACCCCTTCCATATGATGTTTGCTAAACTGTTTGCGCTTTTTTCGGTTTTTTTTGCTCTCAAATACTATATCCAGGTCATAGTTTTCCGGATATAGTTCCTGGGCATCAACCTGCAGGGTTAGTCTTTTGTGGTTTATTTTATATTTCTTTTTCATTACCATTACTACCACTTCTCCCCGGCTGTTTTCAGGTTCATAGACTATACCGAATCGCTGCATGGTACTGATAAAAACACAGTCGCCTTTGTTAAATCTATTTTCTTTCTTCTTCACAGGCTTTTTGGGGGTCCTGGGAGTTAAAGGCAGGTCCTTTTCCTCGTTATCCGGATCTGACTTGCTTGCCGGGATTTCCTGCCCGGGGAAATCGGGAGCCTTATAAGTTTTCTTTTCTTTATAGGTTATCTCATGGGCCCTTTCAATGATTCTCCCATCTACTCCCAACCTTAAAGCTATTAAGAATGCATTGCTGGCTCCGGCCTGCCCGATTTTGAGTTTATAAAGGGGCTGCAGGGTTTCCAGATTAAACTCCATACAGGCGTTTTCAAATTCTGGGCTGGAGGCGGCGAATTGCTTAATCTCACTGATATGGGTTGACGCTACAATAGTAGCCCCTTTTCGGAATACTTCTTCCAGTACTGCGATTGCAAAGCCCATCCCCTCGGCTGGTTCAGTACCTGCGCCTATCTCATCCATGATAACCAGTGAATCGGAACCTGAGTGATTAATAATATTGACAATGTTTTTCACATGAGAGGAGAAAGTGCTCAAGGATTGTTCAATGCTCTGCCCGTCACCGATATCCACCAGGATAGAATCAAAAACGGCAAATTCACTGCCAGCCTCCACCGGCACATGCAGACCGGACTGAACCATTAAAGTAAGCAGTCCCACCGTTTTCAGGGTCACGGTCTTCCCTCCGGTATTAGGGCCGGTAATGACCAAGGCCCGGTAATCTTGACCAATATGAAAATCCAAAGGTACTGCCTTATGACCCAGCAGAGGATGGCGACCGCCCTTGATATTCACCATATTACGCTTATTGACTTTGACTGCCCGCCCCTTAATTGCTTGACTGTATTTAGCCCGCGCGAAAACAAAATCATAGTGCAGCATGGCCTCTATATTGATGGATAGCTCCTGCTGGTTCATCCGAACCATCTCAGTAAGACTGTTTAGAATATTCCATACTTCCTGGGCTTCCTGCATTATCAGGATATCCAGCTCTTCCTGGTAGCCGGCAATGGCTGCTGGTTCTATATACAGGGTGGATCCGCTGGATGATACATCCAGGACCTTTCCGGGCAAATGTTTACGATATTCCTTTTTCACCGGGATAACAAATCTGCCATTTCTGCTGGTAACAATAGCTTCCTGAATATAAGGGGAATAATTAGTTGAAGCAATTATGTTATTAAGCTTCTGTTTTATCCTCTCTTCATTCACCCTAATCTTTTTTCTCAACCTGCTCAATTCCGGGCTGGCGTTATCTTCGACCCTTCCGTTGCCCAGACATCGCTCTAGTTCATCGTAGAGCCCGGACAATTCAAACATGGAAAGGGCATAAGAAGATATGGTGGGAGCAATAGTCTGCATTGAAGTCATGAACTTCTTAAGCCTTCCAACCTGAAATAGCATAACCTTGATGGAGCTTAATTCCTCCGAGTTCATAACCCTTCCTTCAATCACCAGTGATTTTAAATCAATATTTTCCAGTGCGGATAACGGAATGCTGGAATTTAGCTCCAGTATTCTTCTGGCCTCAGTAGTTTCATTCATTTTATGCTCTATTTTATTTAAATCCATCATGGGCTCCAGCTGGTCGACTATTATTTTAGCGGCATGGGATACCACATAGTTTTTGATTTCTTCTTTTACCTTGGCATATTCCAGTACTTCCATCACATAATGCTTCATTATTTGAGCCTCCTTGTTTATTCTAACTGGGATTAAATTGGTTTCTTAAGCTCAAAATGGATGTTATTTGGATGAACGGATTGCCTCCTGGGGGAATTAAAGTCAAGAGGGACTTCCCATATCAGTTATGATAATGAAACTGACTACCAAGGCCATGTTTCGCCTGGCGTTGCCAAGAATTTACATCAGCTATGAAATGAAAATGCCGTGCGATAAGCACGGCATAGTATCTTTGCCAGGATCAATATATGCCTATATCCGTGTTCTCAAATAACCAGTCCCGGGCATAACAAAGTTAAGCCACTGCTAGACTTGCTTTCCCTGTTGGACTTGCCATATTCAGCTTAAGGTTAATTGATAACAGACTCCGACATACATTTCTCCTGTCTATTGACTTAATATTATATTAAATTATTATATTATCATTAGTCAAGGAAACGGGAGAAGCGTCCCCCCTTGCTCCCTTAGTTTTCGTGCTTACTAATTTCCATAATAACTCCCCGCCTGCCTTCTGATCCTGGTTTATACTCAAAAATTACCTGATCCCCAGTTTCAAAACCCAGCGAATCGAAATCTTCTCTCAGTTGCTCACTGAGTTCAAAGGCCCGATAGGCATTCTCGTTATCCTCCGGTACTCCGCTAATCTTAATTTCAATGGATAAGTCATCAATCCGGCCTGTAAAAGTACCGGAATCGGTAAGCAAATCCTCTGATTCATCATTCTCTATGGGAGCGCTTTGATTCTGTCCCGGGGGCTGCTGCTCGCCTGTGGGTTCATTGCTGTTGTTGCACCCCACCACCCAGGTGCATAGGAGGATAATTAAAAGACCTGCCAGCCATCTTACTTTTACCATTATACAAACCCCTTTCTCATACGGATAATTCTGATTACTAATGATTACGCTAACACCTCTGCTGCCTTTCACTTAAATCCAGGGATTATCTAGTAAGATAATCAAAATTGGCATATCTCCAGTACTCTTGTTTTAACCTGATATCATATACCTGGGTCGGTTCCAGGCCATATTTATCCGCCACTATTTCGTCAATGGAGCTTTTATCAGCTATCTTTCCCCCCCTTGACTCTTCTCTGTAATAGTCCTGCCAAGCCTTCCACACCAACACCTGCTCCCGGCCGAGTCGTTTTTCCCATATTTTTTGCCTCAAATCCCATTGTATGGACATTTGCTTATAATCTCCAGCTTTGACGGTATTAGCCTGACTTATATTACCCTGGGGAGCAAATATTATCCTGGCTATGGTATATCCATAGCCAATATATTCAGGATAATCATAGATCAATATTTCCAGCCCATTAAAACTCGGGCCAGCTTGAGCTTCATGAATCATTTTCTCTGCCAAGTACCTTAGGTCTTTAGTTCGAACTGGTTCCTCGATCACTACCTGCCAGGTGTATATAATAGCATCTGCAGTGGAAGAATCTTCTACCAGTTCCAGGGAATAAACTAGATCTTGATTAACTGGTTTCTCCTTAATAACCATTAAAATCAGCAAGAAGGATAGGATAGCTAGAAAGAAAAGGTATATGATGACTACTGGAAGCTTTGCTTTTGATCTAAGATCTGGTGCATCCATACTGCCAGTCTCCTTTCCAAAAAGCATAATTAGCTTGCTATTCTCCTATAGCTTAATCCTATTATGACAGCTCTTACCATTCTTGGGAATCAATAATTAATTTTCAGCCCAAGCCATTCTGATCGATTAAAAAAACCCCGGTATCAACCGAGGTTTCGCAAATATCCCTTCATTAAATCATGCGGGGACAGTTATCAATTCCCTGGCAGTAAGATCATATCAATACCTTCCACCAGTTCAAAACTTGAATCTGATGCTTTTGGGCCACTGATCGGGCATGTTCATAGCAATTGATTGGAAGGGCTACGTCCAAGGAATATTTGCTATTAGATATAAGTTCCCAATGTTTAATGGTCTCATTCATGTCTATGGTTTCAACGGTTTCCACATCGCAAATTAAATAAGACCCATTCCGATGAGCAACCAGATCAGGACGATAACTGTGCAGCAGGTGATCAATATCATCAGGATAATCGGGATGTTTGCCCGTTACTATCTCATAACCCTGGGATTGATATTTTTTGATCATCCGGCAAAGAATGGTATAGTAAACAAATCCAGTCATACAATAGCCCCCTAATATATTCTCTTGAAAGTTGAACGATGGTAATTGTGCTAGCGATAGAAAGATTGTTTTAACAACAATGAAGGAAGGTTTTAGAATGCTCTAGCTTCAGGCAAGAAGTAAAATCAAACTCTCTCTTTGTTATTATACCACATTTATAGGGCTATCCTGCTCACACCTTATCTTGCTAAATTTACATCATCCACTTGGTCCGCTCATCATTTTTTAGCCGGAAATATTCCAGGCCGCCCTGGCTCCTTCCTCTACAGCTTCGATAATCCTTCTGGGCTCAGCCGCATCTCCCACCACATAGTAGTCGATTCCGGATTGGGCCAGAAATGGCTCCAGACTGTTTTGAGCCTGAGCCCCGATGGCTATTACTACCTGATCCACCGGTGACAACAAATGGTTTTGCCCATCCTGGATCAGTTCTACAGAATTTTGCTTAATCCGGCTTAGCTGGGTATTAAACATAAATTGGCCCTTGGCCTTTTTTAAGCGATAATTCAACATATTGCCATGGGCGGTAAGAGGATTAATAGGAGACTTGGGTAATTGATCCACCAGCACCAAACTTTTAACTCCGTGCTGGATCAGATAGTCGGCTGTTTCCATACCGGTTAGCCCGCCCCCAACTACTACTACATTTTTACCTACTGCCTTTTCTCCTTTCAATATACTCCAGGCATCGATTACGGATGGCATCTCTATGCCTTCCAGGGAGGGTATTATTTGTTTGGCTCCACTGGCCAAGATCAGCACTTCTGGTTTTCCCTCCACAATCATGCTTTCACTGACTTCTATCCCGGTTTTTATCCTGGCTCCGTAGCGCAAGGCTCTATCTTTTAGCTGGTCGATCCAGTCCGCATAGGCTCCTTTATAGGGAGCTTGAGCAGCAATAATAACCTGCCCTCCTAGCTGCTTTTCTTTTTCCAACAGAGTAACCTGATGTCCTAATCGAGCCGCCTCAGCTGCAGCAGTCAAACCTGCCGGCCCGCCCCCGATTATCCACACCTGGCGTTTCTCTGCCGCCGGCTGGGAGGGATAGTACAACTCCTGCCCGGTTTCGGGATTAATTGCGCATCGCACAGACTTACCCTCATAAATTAACCTTTCAATACAACCTTGATTACAGGCCAGACATTGGAAAGTCCGTTCTGGATGACCGGCTATTGCATTATTGAGGAAGTCAGGGTCAGCCAGATGCTGCCTGCCTACTGCGATCAGGTCTGCATCCCCTCTTTTTATGACTTCATTCATAATTACAGGATCCGTGAACCTGCCTACCCCGATTACAGGAATCTCTACTTTTTCTTTAATCTTACGAGCCAGATGCACATTAAACCCCTGGGCATATTCGATGGGGGCCTGGATGATACCACCTGGACTTCCATGGGTGCCGAAAGAAGCATGGATTATATCCACCCCAGCCTTGACAAATTTGGGTGCGATTTCCTGCATTTCTTCGATGCTGTAACCATTTTTTATCACTTCCTCCGCTGAAATACGCAAGGAGATAGGAAAATCCTGGCCTACCTGAGCTCGCACGGCCTGAATACATTCCAGGATGAAACGAGCCCGGTTTTGCATATTTCCCCCATACTCATCCTCTCTCTGGTTGGAATGTATGGATAGAAACTGGTGCAAGAGGTAGCCATGAGCAGCATGAAGTTCTACGGCATCGAAGCCAGCCTCGACAGCCCTTCTGGCTGCACTCCCAAAAGCCTGGATAACTTCTTCAATATCCTCCCGCCTCATAGCTTTGGGTGAACCACCAAACACATAGCTGGCAATGGCTGAGGGGGCCATGGCTTCTCCTCGTTTTAGTTGATAGAAACTCTCTCTTCCTGCATGATGAAGCTGAATGGCAATTTTAGCATCCTCTTTATGAGCTATTTTAACCAGCTGGCTTAGACCAGTAATGTAGCTATCATCATATATTCTAAGAGCACTGGGGCTAACACTGCCCTGGGTATGTACTGAAGATATTTCCGTAATGTATAGTCCGGCACCACTTTTTACTCTTCTTTTAAAGTAGGCCAGGGTAGCTTCGCTGACCGTGCCATCCCGTTGGCCCAGGCCAGTACCCATAGGCGGCATTACTACCCTATTTTTTAATAGCATGGATTTAATTTTAATTTCCTGCAGTAAGTGTTCTAAATTGGCCATGAACTTTGCCTCCCATTAATACTAAATTTGTTCTGTATCCAAACCTTTTTTTGCTGGGGTTTCCCTAGGCGAATCATTCTTGTATCGTTTCAACCGCTGATCAATCTACTGCTGCTTTTCATTCTGGGTTTTCCTGGATTTTTCTTCCAGAGCAGCTTTTAATATTTCTCCCAGATTGCTGCCGAATTCCCCATCATCGCTGTACTTTTTTAGAAGCCTCTGATTTACCCGATCCTGCTGTCTATTCTTTTTAAAAATGTCACCTTCTTGTGCTTTTTCGGGTTGGCGATGACCGCAGCTCCTATCCTGGCATACCAACATTTTACCCTTTTTCCCCTGCACCAGGAGCATGTTTTTACCGCAGGCAGGGCATTTTTTTCTACTTACATTGTCCGGTTTATATTCACTTTGGTCTTCTTTAATATCCTTAATCATCTGCCGGGCACTGCTTTTTATGCTCTCCATAAATTGCTTTCGACTGCTATTGCCTCGGGCTATAAGGTTGAGCTGCTCTTCCCATTGAGCGGTCAATACCGGAGATGTCAAAGATTCAGGAGCCAGTTCTATCAGCTGCCTGGCCTTGGAGGTAGGTACCAGCTGCTTTCCCTTACGCTCCATATAGAAGCTGCTTATTAGTTTTTCAATAATTTCGGCTCGCGTAGCCGGGGTGCCCAAACCGCTCCCACTTATAGATTCCCGCAGCTTTTTATCCTGGATGAACTTGCCTGGATTTTCCATGGCGGTTAGTATTGAAGCTTCAGTATAACGGGGCGGGGGTGATGTCATAGCTCGGTTAATATTACAGCTTTTTACCCCTTTGATACTGCCCCGTTCTTGAAGTTTGAGGCTTTGCTCAGGCAGAATTTCCTTACTACGAGTATCCTTTTCCTCCCACAGCTGCGTTACTGCTTTCCAACCCTTTGCCTTCACCACCCGGCCTCGGGAATAAAAGCGCTCTGAATTGACCAGGGTGCTTATGGTAGTCTTTTCATAGCTATACGGGGGATAGAACATAGCAATGAAGCGTCGGGAGATTAAATCAAACAATCCCTTTTCTTCCAAGGATAGCTCACTGAGCTTTAGCTTCTCTCCGGTGGGAATTATGGCATGATGATCGCTGACTTTTTTATTGTCGACAAAACGGGAACCGGGATTTAATGGCTTCGAAACAATGGGTTCTATCATAGCCTGATAGGGGCCAGTGGCTATACCCTGAAGTCTGCCCTTTAGAGTTGGCACAATATCGCTACTTAAATAACGAGAATCAGTTCGCGGATAGGTGACAAGCTTATGCTGTTCGTAGAGCCTCTGCAACACTGATAAGGTCTTTTGAGCCGAAAAATTCAGCCTTCGGTTGGCATCTCGCTGCAGCTCCGTTAAATCATATAATAGGGGGGGCGCTTCATTCTTGCGCTCGGTACGAATATCCTCAATTCTGGCCTGCTGCCCCTGAACCCGGTCCGCAATCTGCCGGGCCTTTTCCTGATCAAAGATACGACTCTGCCCTTGGCTATCCCGCCAATCCCCATAGTAATCACCAAAATCTGCCCTTACGGTCCAATAGGGTTGGGGTTTGAATTCCTGGATTTCTCTCTCCCTCTGCACTACCATAGCCAGGGTGGGAGTTTGCACCCGCCCGGCGTTGAGCTGGGCGTTATGCTTGCAGGAGAGAGCCCGGGTGACATTCAAGCCCACCACCCAATCTGCCTCGGCCCTGCATACAGCAGCATCGTACAGTTTATTATAATTGCTTCCTGGTTTAAGGTTCTTGAAACCCTCCTGGATAGCACTATCGGTCTGAGAGGATATCCACAAACGTTTAAAGGGCTTATGGCATTTGGCTTGAACAATAATCCAGCGGGCGACCAGTTCTCCCTCCCGTCCAGCATCGGTAGCAATAATCAGTTCATCAATATCTGAACGATGCAGGAGTTTCTTTACTACCTGATACTGTTTAGAAGTCTGGCGGATTACTTTAAGCTTCATCTTATCCGGCAGCATGGGCAAATCCTCCATGCGCCATTGTTTCAATTTCTGATCATAGTCCTCTGGTTCAGCCAGAGTTACCAGATGACCCAGGGCCCAGGTTACCACATATTTTGAGCCCTCTATATATCCATGATTTTTATTATTACAGTTTAAGACCCGGGCTATCTCCCGGGCCACACTAGGTTTTTCTGCTATTACCAGCGATTTCATTTTCCTACCTCACTTACTGACGGTTTAAGTTTCTATTGCTAACGGCTGACCCTTAAGGCTATTATATCATAGCCTTGAAGATTAGCCACTTCCCTCCCCTGCCCCTGCTACTCCAGTCACGGACCTTATTACTAATCAACCACCATGATCCGGGAACACAATCCAGTATGAACATTTTGAGCTATACCTAGCTGGCGGTCAAAAACCGCCCCGACATATGCCCGCCTGAGATCCATATTAACGGTCGAGTCTGTAGGGGTGACCTGTGGTCGCCCGCAAGAATAACCAATTTTTCGGTGGTTAATTCATTCTCGTGTGAAATCTATAAATAATAACTATTCGACTCGATTATAGTAATAGTAAAATCCTATCCATAAAAACACCATCAGGGCCATGAGAATACCGATCAGGTCCCAAGGGGTAAGGGGCCAGCCGGGATCAAAAACGCTTCCTGCCAGTACCAATAAAGCCAGGATCAGGATGTATATTCTGACTGCAGCCAGGGCAGCTTTGGAGCTCAGATACAATGACCGTTCATCATGGGATACTATGCCCTTTTGGGCTAACTGGGCTATTTTCCGATGTTGAATAAACTTGAGGGCAAAGACTCCCAGGGCTCCTGCTATCAGTCCCACCCCCATGCCTATATCACCGGTACTGATAATATAACTGCCCAATGCTATTAGTAGTAAAACAATAATATAAAAAGCTGCTTTATTATTCTTCATTGTTAATCAACCTCCTCCATAATAAAAATCTCCTCAATAGACATTTCAAATATTCTGGCTAATTTATAAGCCAATTGCAAAGAGGGATTGTATTTACCCCTTTCTAGAGATATAATAGTCTGTCTTGAAACCCCGGCCTTTATAGCTAGTTCCTCCTGAGTCATATGGTGTTTGGATCGTAGTTCTGCTAATAGGTTGCGCATAAACTCCCTCCTTATATAAGGTAAAGCATGCTTTACATTTATTATATACCTAAGAATCAAAATGTCAAGCGCACTTTACATTTTGATTCTTTTATTTCATCAGATTTCTGCAGTACATATTTATCCAATAATGTATTAAGTCAATATAACTTCGCCTGCGGGCGACCACAGGTCGCCCCTACAAACCCTTTACCCACTTTCTCGTTCACAGACCGTTAGTACATTGTCGGTCACCAGACCCTTTACCCACTTTGTGGGTGCCAAATCGTTACTACATTGTGGGTCATCAGACCGTTTACTCACATTGTGGGTACCACATCGTTACTACATTATCGGTCGATAGAACCTTTACTGACATTATCGGTGGCAGACCGTTTATCCACTTTTTCTGTGGCGGAGCTAATATGCAAGAGTCTCATTAAATGAAATTAGGTGAGCAATGTAAAGTAATATATTGTTTTTGAACTGAATAAATAACAATATATACAAATCGAAGGGAGAATGACATGGCTAAATTATTTACCACCGGTCCAGTGGAAAATGCCGTTAGCAATCCGGCGTTAAGTGTAATGGTAAAAATTTTAAATAATAGCCCCACCAATTCTTTAACTGCTACCGCTACCCTTTACAACTTAGACGGAAGCAAATCCCAGGTATCCAGCGAAATCCTGACAATTTCGCCATTAAGTGCGGATTTCAAGAGTTTCGAAGTAGATTTGCTAAAAGAATTTGAAATACAAATTCAGGTTGATAGAGAGGAAGCCGCATTAGTATCTGTGTGGGGCCTGGATGCAGATGCCAGACTAATAGCGGCTCAACGTTTTACTCCTAGTGAATTAAAGGAATACTACATGCCCTTTGCCAAAATAAAAAAACTAAGCTTCTCCAAGCCCAAAAAAAGAAAAAGAGGCCGGTAAACCCAAATATATTTTAGTTGATTATTCAACCCAGAGTAAAAACAGAGCTCCCCGGCCATATCTAATTCAGCTTTAGTATTATGGTCTTATAGGCCGGGGTATTATGTTTTATCCAGATCAGGACCCCTGCACTAGGGATACGGGGACCTAAAAGGGAAGGCTGAATCATTTTAGGTTTAAGCCTGGGGTCGTTTGGGTTTTTTTGGATATTTTTTGCCCGTACTGGATTTTTTGCCAGCCCAGTCACTCTTTGAATGGTAATTGGGCTGTACGGCCTTCTTGATTTTTATAGGAGGAGCTTCCGATAGTTCCTTAAAGTTCTTGTTCTCTGGTTCTTTGGTCAGCATTTTTAAAGCTGCGGATAAAAGGGTGACTGAATCGTATTCTTCCAAAAGACTCTCAGCCAGATTCTGATATGGAGAGAAATCCTCCTTTTCCACTACCCGCAACAGACTTTCCACTGCCATATGCTGGATCCCGGCCAAGGCTTCTTTTACGGTTGGAATAGGTTGTCTTTTTATCTGCTGCCGGGTAAGTTGTTCAATTGATCTTAGATGAGCTATTTCACGAGGAGTGACTAGAGTAATAGCCAATCCACTTTCACCAGCCCGACCTGTTCTCCCAATTCGATGTACATAGCTCTCAGGATCCTGAGGTATGTCAAAATTATAGATATGGGTTATGCCACTGATGTCCAACCCTCGAGCTGCTACATCGGTTGCCACCAATACTTCAGTTTCTCCTGAGCGGAATTTTTTCATTATGGTATCCCGACGATTCTGGCTTAAATCACCGTGAATCCCTTCCGCTGAATAACCCCGTTCACTTAAAGCCTCTGCCAATTCATCCACTCGACGTCTTGTGCGGCCAAAAACCATAGACAGTTCAGGGTTCTGAATGTCCAGCAGGCGACATAATACATCTAGTTTCTGTTTTTCAGGCGTTTCGATATATTCCTGCTCTATATTGGCTACGGTAACTTCCCGGGGAGCAATATGAATTATTTCCGGGTTTCTCATGAATTTGGCCGCCAAAGTCTGAATATGAATAGGAATAGTAGCGGAAAACAAAAGGTTCTGTCTATCATCCGGCATTTGCTGCCATATGGCTTCAATGTCATCAATAAATCCCATATTCAGCATTTCATCGGCTTCATCCAATACCATCAATTTAACCTGCGGCAGTCGTATGGTTTTTCTTCTCAGGTGATCCAGCAGTCGGCCGGGAGTACCCACAATAATACTGGGTCTTTTGCGCAGGGCTCTGATTTGTCGCTCAATCTCCTGTCCTCCATAGATAGGCAGCGATTTAACCTGTTTATACTGTCCAATCCTATTGAGTTCCTCAGCCACTTGTATAGCCAGTTCACGAGTAGGGGTTATTACTAGGCCCTGAATAGACTCTAGATGGGGATCACAACTATGGACCAACGGTATGCCATAAGCAGCAGTTTTACCGGTACCGGTCTGGGCTCGGCCTATTAAATCTCTGCCCATAAGGGCTATGGGAATGGTTTCAGCTTGAATGGGAGTTGGTTCTTCAAACCCCATACTGTTAATAGCTTGCATTATTGGTTGAGACAAGCTTAATTCACGAAAACTGTTCAATCTTCAGATCTCCTTTTTTTCTTTATATTTAACCGATACGCAGTATTTTATAGCCTTTTCGGAGACAAAAGGGGAATATAAAAGAATTGCGATTTAGGTCTCGAGGGACGTCGAGGGATAATAGTCCTCTAAACGGCCTTAATTATTATCTCTCAAATGGCCGAAAAGTACAATTAAGAACTTGTTCCTGATGGGAGTATGCCTTGGATTTGGTTGGGATACTGCTGATAAAAACCGCTAAGAGCACCAGGGCTCCTCCCCCCATCTGTAGCAAAGTGAGTTTCTCACCAAGTATAAACCAGGCTCCTACTGCTGTTACTACGGGGACCCCATTGATAAAAATTGAGGCCCGGGAAGCTTCGATTCTGGTAAGAGCAAAATTATAGGCTAAAAACCTCCAATAGTGCACAACAGGGACAGAAAACTATGGCTCCATAGGACTGCAGACTAACCTGAGCTCATTGTACCTGGGGCAGATAATAGAAAAAGAACAGAGCAAAGAGAGCCGTACCATACAGAACTTGATAACCGGTTATTTCCATAGAGGATAAGGTTTTACCCAGATCCCGAGCCAACACCATATAAAGGGCGGCGGAAAAAACTGCACTGCCAGAAGCCTTAGAAACCACCATTGTTTCAGCTGCACTCCTGAGTTGTAAGGAAGTCCCCCGTACCTCATCGCTTTAAGCTTCAATTATTGGAATTGTCTCTCATGGGTTCCATAAACCCCCGGGGATTTCCGCTGGGACCAATTAATTCTTCTCCTTCCACCAGAATCTTTACACGTTTGATCTCCGGATCAAAAGTGTTTAGGGTATTGACTATGGAGCCTACCGCTATAATTTCCTGAATACTGCCCCCGAAGCGGTTGAAGTCTTGACTCAAGTTCACAATCAAATCGCTATTTTGCTTCATATTACCATAGACTACCGTATGGGGATCTATGTTATTGCGATATTCAGTATTATCTGTACCTTTGATTAACTCTTGCAATAAAATACTGTATCTATCCTGGTCAGGAGGAAATATGATTTCCCGCTCCTCAATTTGGAACTGCTGGTTGCCTACATCCCCATAGTATAACTGCACCCTGGCTTGGGCACCCTGTTCCGGGGCCGGAATGTTATTGTGCTTATCTAGCTGTTGGCAGCCTGATCCTATACCTATTAATAGAAAGAACACCGATAAGGTGCTCAGTAGTTTTTTCATACCCTTTACCCCCTGCACTCAGCCGCTTCCACAGCTTTATAAATCCTTAGCCCAATTGCTTTTCCTTCTTGGGCAGAATATTATCTCTTGGTATGGAAGAAGCAATCTTGTCAATTACTACCGTATTTTCCGAAGACTGAAGATTTTTAAATGCCACTGACAACATTAGTTTTATCCGATTCAACTGGTTGACCTCACTGGCACCTGGGTCATAATCTATAGCTGCAATATTGGCCTGAGGATATTGACGTTTTAATTCCTTGATCATTCCTTTGCCGGTAACATGATTGGGCAGACAGGCAAAAGGCTGCATACAAATAATATTGGGTACATCCATCTCTATGAGCTCTATCATTTCTGCTGTTAGCAGCCAACCTTCCCCGGTATGATTGCCCAGGGAAACTACTCGAGAAGCTTTCTGGGCCAGCTGGTAGATGGAACAAGGGGCTTCAAATCTCTGGCTGCGTTGCAGGGACTTAATCATTTCCCGCCGACAATTATCAAAATACTTGATGAACAACATTCCCAAGAGCTTATTTTTAAAGGTGCCAGCTAAATACCGATGGCGGTATATCATATCATAAGCACAGAAGGTAAAGAAATCCAATAAATCTGGTACTACCGCCTCAGCTCCTTCACTTTCCACAAGACTAACCACATTGTTATTGGCAGTAGGATGGTATTTAACCAGTATTTCCCCTACAATACCTACCCTGGGCTTCCGTATATCCCTTATTTCCAGCTGGTCAAATTCTCTTATTATCTGTTTTATGTATTTCCGAAAGGTATAGGAATCACCTATGGTCAGCTGTTTCTTGCACAGACTCATCCATTTTTTGAACAGTAAATTAGCTGACCCCGGTATCTTTTCATAAGGCCTAACCCTATAGAGTACTCGCATGAGCAGATCCCCGTAGATTACACCCATGGTAACCTTCTTGAACAAGGAGGCGGTAATTTTAAACCCAGGGTTGGATTCCATACCGGTAATATTGGCTGATATAACCGGTATGTTTTCCATTCCTGCATCCTTCATGGCCTTACGTAAAAAGGCAATGTAATTAGTTGCTCTACAGCCTCCCCCGGTTTGGGATATTATTACCGAGGTGTTGTTTAAATCATATTGTCCAGATTTTAAAGCTTCAATAAGTTGACCTACGACAATTATGGAAGGATAACAGGCATCATTGTTCACGTATTTGAGTCCTTCGTCAACAGCATTTTTATCTACCGAAGGCAAGACTACTATGTTGTATCCTTCGGAGGCAAAAAGATCCCTAGCCAGTTCAAAGTGTATGGGTGACATTTGAGGACAAAGAATAGTATGCCGGCTGCGCATCTCTTCAGTGAAGGGAATCCGGTTCTGAACTGCCGGTTGAAATTTGGGTTTTAACCCCATTCGGTCACGCTCTTCCATAGCTGCCACTAGGGACCTAATTCTAATTCTGACCGAACCCAGATTGCTGCCTTCATCAATCTTCAAACAAGTATATATTTTATCGGCTGCATTAAGTATCTCTTCTACCTGATCAGTAGTGACCGCATCTAAACCACAGCCGAATGAGTTGAGCTGAATTAATTCCAATGTCTCGCTGCCCGCCACATAAGTAGCGGCTGCATATAATCTGGAATGGTACATCCATTGATCCACTACCCTGAGAGGGCGATTAACCTTCCCCAGATGGGAAATAGAGTCTTCTGTCAATACCGCAAATCCCATGGAGTTTATTAATCCTGGTATGCCATGATTAATTTCCGGATCTATATGATAGGGACGACCGGCCAAAACTATTCCCTTCTGTTGGTTTCTTTCCAGAAAGCGCAGAGTTTCTTCACCTTGTTTGCGAATGTCGGAACGGACAGAGGCTTCTTCTTCCCAGGCCGCTTCAACTGCCGCCGCAATTTCTCCCTTCTTGATCTGGAATTCGGCCAACTCTTCGTAAAGCCTCTGTATCAAGCGCTCTTTATTTTCGTAAGGCAAAAAGGGATTTATATACCTGATTCCCTTTTCCCTTAATATATCCATATTATTCTTGATAACTTCCGGGTACGAAATCACTATGGGGCAATTGAAGCTATTGCTGGCTTCCTCTATTTCCTTTTTCTCATAAATAATAGAGGGATGGAAAATAGTCTTTATTCCCTTGTTAATCAGGGCCATTATATGTCCATGCACCATTTTGCCCGGATAGCATACTGATTCTGAGGGTATGGTTTCCAGACCCAGTTCATATATCTGTTTGGATGAACGAGGTGATCTTTCTACCCTAAAACCCAGCCTAGTAAAAAAAGTAAACCAAAACGGATAATTCTCATACATGTTTAAGGCCATGGGAATTCCTATAGTACCCCGATAAGCTTCTTTCTGCTTTAAAGGAATATAATTGTTTAATCGCTTCAATTTATATTCATAAAGGTTGGGCAGGCTGCTGCTTTTACGCTCCAAACCAGCTCCCTTTTCACAACGATTCCCTGATATATAGGACCTGCCGTCACTGAACTTATTAATGGTAAGCAGACAGTTGTTTAAACAACCCTGGCACCGATCCATGCTGGTTTCGAAGCTAAATTCTGCCAAAGCATCATTATCGATCAAAGTACTATCTTGATGGGAAGAATGATTTTGCCGGGCAATCAAAGCTGCCCCATAGGCCCCCATGATACCAGCTATATTAGGCCTAATTACTTCCCGTCCTATAATATTCTCAAAGCTCTTGAGAATAGCGTCATTGAGGAAAGTGCCCCCCTGAACCACTATTTTGTTTCCCATTTGATCGGTGTTTCTCAGTTTTATTACTTTAAACAAGGCGTTTTTAATCACTGAATAGGACAGGCCAGCCGATATGTCTCCTATGGATGCTCCCTCTTTTTGAGCTTGTTTCACCATTGAATTCATAAATACTGTACAGCGGGTTCCCAGGTCCACTGGATTCTCTGCCATTAAGGCATTTTGGGCAAATTCTCCTACCTCAATATTCAGGGATTGGGCAAAAGTTTCAATAAAGGAACCGCATCCCGAGGAGCAAGCCTCATTCAGTATAATACTGTCAATAGTACCGTTTTTAATTTTCAGGCACTTCATATCCTGCCCACCGATATCTAGAATAAACTCAACCCCAGGCAGAAAATAATCTGCAGCCCGATAATGAGCTATAGTCTCAACTTCGCCCAAATCAACTCCAAAGGCCGATTTAATCAAAGACTCTCCATATCCAGTAACGGTGGAATTCCTAATTGTTGCTGCGGCTGGCATTTGTTGATACATGTCCTGCAGCAACTTCATAGTACTGGTTAATGGACTCCCCTCATTACTAGCATAATAGGAGTAAAGAAGTCGGCCCTTATTATCGATTAAAGCTGCCTTGGTAGTTGTAGAACCGGCATCAATGCCCAGAAAACAATCGCCTTCGAATTCGGCCAGATTTCCCCTCGTCGCCTGGTACTGGTCATGCCTGGCTTTAAACCGTTCCAATTGGTCAATGTCGCTAAACAATGGTTCCAGCCGACGAACGCCGTCTAGGCTTATAGGACCCAAGTTATGTAGTTTATGTACCAGTTGGCTAATATTAAAGGTTCCTTCACTCTTGGAAGCCAGAGCAGCACCTATGGCGACATAGTATTGAGCATTTTCGGGAAATAGGGCATGTTCCTCATCCAGCTTAAGAGTCTCCATAAACCTCTTTCTCAACTCAGACAGAAAATATAAAGGTCCACCCAAAAAGGCCACGTATCCCCGAATGGATTTACCGCAAGCCAGACCACCAATGGTCTGGTTCACTACCGATTGAAATATGGAGGCAGCAATATCTTCTTTTGAAGCCCCTTCATTTAACAGGGGCTGAATATCAGTTTTAGCGAATACTCCGCAACGAGCAGCGATGGGATATATGGTACGGTGTTCACGGGCCATTTGATTTAAACCTTCTGCGTCGGTCTTCAGTATAGCCGCCATTTGATCAATAAAGGCACCGGTACCTCCAGCGCAGGTACCGTTCATTCGTTGGTCAATGGTTCCGCCCGCATCATAAAAAGTTATCTTGGCATCTTCTCCACCCAATTCTATGGCCACATCCGTATGAGGCAGGTATTTTTCAATGGCCTGAGAACAAGCAATGACTTCCTGAATAAAACTAGCCTCTAATATTTTAGAGGCGGATAAGCCACCAGAACCAGTAACCATCATGGTTGCAGTTCTATTGGGATACAAAAGCTGAACTTCCTCCAGCATACTAGCGACGGTTACTTTGATATCTGAATAGTGGCGTTGATATTTACAGTATAGGATGGATTCGACCTCATCAAGAATTACTATCTTAACCGTAGTTGAACCAACATCCAAACCGAGGTGAAGCAAATCGTCCATATATTTCACAGCTAAAAAGCTGCTTCCTCCTTTAATATAGCACAATAATTTCAAACAGTGTTTGAATTATGCTTATATAGTATTTTATATTTTATACTTTGTCAATTATATGTTCAATAATTGACCAAATAGTAAATTTTATATATGATGTTTAAAGCAGTGTTTAAAACTTTAAACCTCAGATTCATATATCTTTTTAGAAACGAGTGCACAATTATGCAGAACGAGTATAGCAGTACTAAAAAGCGAATAATTGGAGCAGCATTAAAAATCATAGCCAGTGAAGGTTTTCACAAGATAACCATCAGGAAAATAGCTTCTTTGGCCGAGGTTAATGTGGCCGCTGTTAATTATCACTTTGGCAGTAAAGAACAATTGGTTAACGAAGCCTTACACAATATTACCCAACAGCTGATAAATACCTTTAATGTACTAAAACAACCTGATATGGACGTTGAAGATCGATTAAGAACCTTCCTCCATGCCTATGCCAGTATTATAAGCAGATATCCCGATGTAATAAAAAACTACGTTATGCAATCTATTACCGATTATGGACTCAGTGGAGAATATGAATCTTTTATTCAAGCTGAAGGCTATGCATTAATTAAAAACACTATCAGGCAAATGAAACCGGAGGATACTGAATGCATGATAGAAATGAGAATTATGCAGATGATGGGTAGCATGGCCTTTCCTATTCTGGTAGCTAACCGTTCCATAGCCTTAAATAATTTCGACTCTGCTCATGATGAAGTGAGATCTCACTATGTGGAAATTATAATTGGCTGTATTAAATCCACATGCTAAATGCTTAAAAATGGTTGAAATCTCCCCCCCCAAAAAAAAGACTAAACAAATGTTTAGTCTTTGGTGCCTCTATTTTCAAGGACTCTATATTCTGTCTAAACATTTGTTGGGCATGCTGCAACCTGGTTTTTTCCATTTTATGGGGTTGATTCTTGCTCCCATTGGGCTAAAAAGGCTTCCAGGCGGTTCATCCCTTCTTCAATGTTGTCTAATGAATTAGCATAAGAAATTCTTAAATATCCTTCACAGTTAGATCCAAAATCGATACCAGGAGCAACTGCTACTCCGGCTTGTTTCAGTATATTAAAAGCAAAGTTATAAGAATCCTGGGTATATTTCTTAACATTGGCCAAGATATAAAAAGCTCCAGTGGGTTCTGCCTGGCATTTGATACCCGCCCTTTCCAGTCTTTTCAGCAGGTATTTCCTTCTCTGATTATATATTTCTTTCATTTGCAGCACATGAGGGTCACAGTATTTTAAGGCTGCAATGGCCGCTGTTTGAGAAAAGGATGAAGCGCATATGAACAAATTTTGTTGTAGTTTCTGGATTGTTTTCAGATATGAGGGGGGAACAATCACGTAACCCAGCCTCCATCCAGTCATAGCATACAACTTGGAAAAGCCGTTTACCACAAATGCTTTGTCGGCAAACTCCAGAATACTGTGCTCTTCTCCCTCATAGACCAAGCCATGATAGATTTCGTCCGCAACAATGGTATGACCCAAACCAGCCAATTGCCTTAATTCCTCTGCCGACATGACTGTGCCGGTGGGATTGGCTGGAGAATTGCACATAATGGCTCGGGTTCTGCTGCTGATGGCTTTCTTAACATCTTCCAAGCGATATTGAAAATTATCTTCTTCCATAACCGGAACCAATACCGGCTTACCTTCCAAGTAATTAATGAAATTTGGATAACAGGAGTAGTAGGGATCAGAAAGAATTATCTCGTCTGCCCGGTTTAGCAGTACAGATAATATCAACAATAAGGCAGGGGAAGTGCCTGAAGTAACAACAATTTGTTCCGGAGATATCTCCACTCCATATTTTCTGAAATAGTAGCTAGCAATCTCTTCCCTTAGCTCTATTTTACCCAAACTATGGGTATAATGAGTATCCTGCCCTTTTATAGCGGTTAGAGCACTTTCTATGATGGGTTCCGGGGTATCGAAGTCAGGCTCACCAATTTCCAGGTGAATTATATCCCGGCCTTGTGCTTCCATCTGTTTGGCTTCTTCCAACACATCCATGACAATAAAAGAGGATATCTTTTCTGTTCTGCTATTAATGCCTTCATTAATCATTAAACCTCTCCCCTATCTATATCTTGGTATTAAGAGTATTGTATCTCGCATTCAATCCAGCGGTAAATAATCAAAAAAATAGCTCAGGGGATAGGCCAGGGTTTGGTTAGTCTGGCTCTTATCTTCCCCTGCTCTGGTAACCGCATAAACCATCCCCACCACTTCTCCCTCGGCATTAATAACTGGACTGCCGCTGTTTCCCGGCTGACAATCTATGTCCAGAAGGATAACAGGAATTTCCTGTACCGAGTAATAACCCAGCAAGGGGCCCTGCAGAATAATATGCTTTAAGCCGCGCGGGTTCCCGATAACCGATACTTTATCTCCTGCTGCCGGTAGCGGATTATTCTTACTGAGAGCAATATGGGGCAATCCTGCTGCCTCCAGCCTGATCCAGGCTATATCTGCATTTTCCGCATAATTTATCTTGCTGCTGTAGAATACCTGACCATCTTCGAATTCAACCTTAATGCTTCTAGCTTTCTCGATAATATGTTTGTTGCTTACTATCAGCCCGTAGGGGGATACATTAAAACCTGTACCGGTACGAGCAGTGGAGCTTACCCCATCCTCGCTATAGGCTTCTATCCACACTACTGCAGACAATGCAGGAGTTAATACAGCATTATCCTGCAGGGTGACCCGGTTCTTTAGAAAATCCATACTCCCATTGAACAGTAAGTGGAGCTGGGGAAGAGATATAAACACAAATATTAGCAGTACTATTCCTGCTAATATTTTATAAGCTGGGTTCCTTTTATAAGATTCACTATCCTCCAGATCCTGGGATTCCAAAGAAACTTCTTTGTTATCATCAAACTCATTAAAATCCAAAGCCCATACTCCTGTTTGCCCCATATTTTATCAGTTCATCCTGGCTCTATTATACCTGATATATACCATAAATGGACTTGGTAATTAAGCTCCAGTTAATAGGTGGACAGGCTCCAGCATTGATGAATTATGATTCCCCTGGGAAAAGTTACATTTCGCCGATTTTGATGCATAAATATCTGTGGTCCAGATTTCCCGGGGCAACACCAACTACAAACGAAATTTAATCCAGAAGGTAGTACCCTGAGGAGAGGTGTTAACATCAATACTTGCATTATGACGAGCAGCGATATTAAAACAAATAGGAAGGCCTAAGCCTACCCCCATATCTTTGGTAGTATAAAAGGGAGTCCCTAAATTATCCAATATTTCATCCTGAATACCGCAACCCTGATCTTGAATCTGCAAGACCACCATATCATACTCTTGATAGGTCTTAATGGTTAATGCCTCTCCGGCCTGCATGGATTCCAGCCCATTACGAGTCATATTAAATATGAGTTGTCTTATCTCTTTGGAGTCCAGCATCAAATCAGGTATATTCTTTAACTCCATTTTTACTTCTTTGTCAGATTTGATGGCATCGGCAGATATGAGTGGATATATGGCCATAAGGATATCATTTAGATTTCCCTGCTCAGAGTATAGCGGTTTATCCTTGGCCAGGGATAAAAATTCGGAAATAATGCTATTAGCGTCATCCAGTTCTTCAATCATCAGATCGAATACCTCTTGATAATCCTTGAATTCCGAATTATTACCCAGCATCTGCAAAAATCCCCTTACCGTAGTCATTGGATTGCGTATTTCGTGTCCTAAACCGGCAGCCATTTCCCCCACCGTTTTCAAGCGATCCAGGCGAGACAATTCGCTTTCCATGCGTTTACGGTCGGATATGTCACGACTTACCAGAACGGCTCCATATATTCTGCCTTTCCTGTCAAATATGATATTGACTACTGTTTCCACATATATATAGCTTTCATCTTTACTAAGGTAACGATAATCGAATTTAGAAAAGGTTTTGGATCTGAAGGCACTGGTGAAATGCTCCTTGACCTTTTCCAGGTCCTGGGGATGCACAAATTCATAAAAAGAACGCCCCAACATTTCCTCTACCTCGTAACCCAACATGCTGTGACAGGAAGGAGTTATGTATTCATAGTCCCCGGCTATATTCACCTGGCCGATCATATCGATCATATTATCAGTCAGCCGCCGCAATTTGGCTTCACTGGCCTGTAAAGCCTCAGCGGCTTTTTTCTGTTCGGTAATATCCTGAATCTGTACCAAAAATCCCTCAATACTTCCATCTGGATACCTTAGTGGGCTTATAAAATACTTGATAAATGATTTACCTGTTTTATTGGTCTTATATGCATTAAGCTTTCGTATTTTGTCAAAATCCAACTCTTCTTCGTAGCTTAAAATGGCCATCTTATTAAGTATATTTTCATCTCCATGCTTAAAATTTCTATCTGCAAATAGATTAAAGTGCCTTACATCAGCAATACCTTCTATACCTAATATATTGGTCATGGCCATATTTACATCAACTAACTGTCCTTCGGGATTATAAACCGCAATTCCAATAGGAGATTGACGGAAGATCCCTCTGAATTTTTCTTCGCTCAGCCTTAAAGCTTCCTGGGCCTCTTTGCGTTTAGTTATATCAATGAAGGTTCCCACTACCCCGATAAACTTTTCAAGCGAATTGGAAAGTGGGGCCTTGTTGAAAATAACGTCATAGCGGTTGCCGTTGGCATGCTGAAATTCCCACTCATAGGTCTGAATACCCGCATTGGTAAGCAAGTCCAGGTCCATGGCTCGGTATTTTGAAGCCAAGTCTTCGGGAAGGACTGTAAACAGTGATTGACCGAGTATATCATGGCGGGCAAGTCCTATAGCGATGCCAAAAGCTTTGTTGGCAAATTGGAACCGGCCAAAGGTATCCCGATAAAAAACCGGGGTAGGTATCCCGTCCAGAATGTTTTCCAGGAAAACGATTTGTTGTTGAAAGCGTTCTTCAATTCTTTTCACCTGGCTTACATCAGATACTAGAGCAGTCAGGGGGCCTGAGACAGGATTAAAGATCATAACATCCAGGTATTTATCGTTAACTGGTTCATAGAATTCAAAATAGGCCTGACCACCGTTTTCTACAACCGTATTGATAGCTCTTAACCATAAGTCACTTTTACGGCAGTTTAAATCAGTAATCGTATGGTCACAAAGATTGCTTCCTGATGTATTAATCAATCCAGAAACTGATTGACTTAATTCCATAATCTGGGCGTCACAGATGCTGCCATCAACAGCCCGGAGTGGATCTAGCAAAATAACAGCAGCATTAGCCGTATTAAACAAGCGGTGGTAGTGATAATTATTATTATGCATGAGCATGTAATAGCTGTCTGGTTCCCTCTCTGAAAACCTTATTAAATGGTAGTTGGTATATTGCTGATCCTGCAACTGCAGGGAACAGATTATTTCATCGGTAATAATCGTGGAGCCATCCGGTCTGGCATAGGAAGTTTGAAAATAGCATAAATCCAGTGGTGCATCCGATAATTTGAGCTGGCGAGTATTTATAACTGGAAACAATTCCTTTCTGCCCGCTACTATATCAAGCTCATTGCTGGAGAGGATTTCTTCTGCGCTATACCCAATTAACTCAGCAAAGGAATCATTGCAATAGACGATCTCTCCTCTGGCATCACTTTCATAGGTAGGCAAATCAAGTCTATGAATACTACTAACTCCCTGACTGTTTTGAACCTTTGCTTTGCCCTTTTGCGTAGAGGCTCCTTTGTACAAGCCGTTGCTTTTTATTTTTCCATAGAGAATATAGGTGGGATACAGGGAAACTAGCATTTGTTGCCTGATGGGAGGCAATTCCCTAGCATTGACCTGCAGCAACAAGGAAGTCTTATAGCGAGTATGCAAATACCCATTTAGAGTGGCCAACTGATCAAATAATGAAAGTCGGGAGAACTCACTATGATTGACCTTACTTAGGTCAAGAATCAGATAAGGTGCTTCCTCACCTTCAGGGATCTGGCTCTTACTAAGATGATTTTCAATATCAGTCAATAAGCTAAAGAGCTTAATCTCCTTAATTATTAAATGACCTTGATTTTGCATAGCCTCAAAATAGCTGAGGTCTTGCATTTCTCCTTTAACAGCAGATTTCTTTAGATTGGGAGAAAAGAAAATAGCTTTTCTCCCCTGTTTTACAGCTCCTTCTATCATCGTGTTGGCTGCCCCATAAGCTTCCTCTTCGGATTGAAAAATATGGCATATATAATTGTCTATTCTAATATAGTTATTTAGCTCATAACTCAGATCAAAACCAGTTTGAATTTGCTTCATTTGCCACCATCCCCTGAAATCTATCACTTGAATTACTGTGATAATTATAAACAATATTCGTCATATATGGTCATTATACCGTATAGTATAACATCATAACCCAGCGAAATATAACTTTTCGCAGGAGAATCAATATTGGCAAGTATATTTAGTTAATCCCAGACAGTTTAAGCCAATACTGACCTGGCCTTTGACTCTAGCCACTGCCATCTCCAGGGATAATAGATATTCCTTCCCCCTATCGCTGTTACCATTATCATTCTAGGCTGATCCCTTAATCTTGGATCATAATGCTTTTATAAGCTTTTTGCTTACCCGGCCCATAAAGGAACAGCACCGGATGATAAGTCCCCTTGGCCTGGCTTGAACTCTGATTTAAATTCAAGTATTCCAAGTATACATACTTTTTCAACTCTCTTAAACTCTTTCCGTACATCTCGGGTAGATGCTTTTTAACAAATTCTTTATCCCCTAATAAGGAGTTGATTTTTTGTTGGGCTTGTTCGGGTCTATAGCGGGGCAAGGAATCTGGCACCTTGTATACCCGGTTATTGAGCAAATAATCATATTTTAACCACTCATTAGCCAGATCATAGCAAGCTGGGTGTTTTTCTTCAATAAACCGGGCTAAACAGGCATAAAGAGCATCACGGGCCTGTGGACGGTCATACCATCCTTTAGGGCGCAGGTATAGGGAGTAGTCTTCCATGGCTTGGAAGGCATTGCCCTGGTAAATCTTATTTACTAAATAGCCTATGGAGTATGTAAAAATACCGGAGTTATAATACTGCTCCACCAGTTCTTCTATATCCTGCAATATGCATAAATCCTGATAATCCATAAAATCATTGGCCAGCACCTGGTATGGAGCCAGCTGTTGGAATTTGTACCCATATTGGTCTTTTTCCTGATAGATACGCGAACCCTTCAGCAATTTGAGAAAACCCAGTTGAATTACATCAGCTTGCAGCTCAAATACCTGGTTAAATGATTTTCCAAAACGTCCGTAATCCTCAAACGGAAGTCCGGCAATTAAATCAAGATGCAGATGAATATTGCCAGATGCTTTAATTTTTCTGATATTGGCAGCCAGGCCTTCCCAGTTATTATTCCGATTGACGGCTTGTAAAGCCAGAGGGCAAGTAGACTGTACCCCGATTTCAAAGTCAAAAACCCCGGCTGGGACTTGCTCTATGAAAGCCATAGCGTCTTCGGAGAATAAATCAGCGCAGATTTCGAAATGGAAAGAGGTATTTCTCTCTTCCCCTATTTCATCCAAAACAAATTGCATAATCTGTAATGCTCGCTTTTCATTGCTATTAAAAGTTCGGTCCACAAATTTGATTTTCTTTACCCCCTGCCTGATAAGAAAACTTAAATCCTCTTTAACCCGGTCCAGGGGGAGATATCGAACTCCTTTTAATGTAGAAGACATACAATAACTGCAATTAAAGGGACAGCCCCGGGAACTTTCGTAATATACCAGCTTGTTCTGGTAAAAAGACATATCACTCGTATAGGCCTTAGGCAAAAGTATTAGATCATGAATTAAGGGAGCGGCGTCATTTATAAGCAACTGTTCCTGAAAACGAAAGCTGATGCCCTTTACTTCAGTATACGAACTGCCCTCGTAAATATGAAGCAGCAGTTCCTTCAGGGTTATTTCTCCTTCTCCCCGAACTATGATATCTATGGCCGGATGGTCCGATAGAAATTGTTTGCTGTCAAAAGATACCTCCGGCCCCCCTAAAACAATTATGCAATTCGCATCCAGCTGCTTGTAATCATTGCACAATTCTACAATCTGGCGGATATTCCAGATATAAGATGAAAAACACAATACCCGGGGGCGGATACGATAGATTTCTGCCAATACCGAAGGCAGATTATCGTTAATAGTAAACTCCCGCTTTATAAGCTCCCAGCGATAGTCGCGGCAGGCTTCCTGTAAATACGCCAAAGCCAGTGAGGAATGAGTATACCTGGCGTTAAAGGTTGCTAATAGTACTTTCATTAATTCAGCCCCTCTATAAGATGAAAAGCCATGGCTTTTACCTTAACTTTAGCCGGGCTTTACTCCTCTCCCAGTATTTTTATTTCCGGTTTTAACTCTACTCCATGTTGCTCCCTGACCAGTTGCTGTATATGGCGTATTAAATCAATTACGTCTTGGGCCGAAGCCTGCCCTTTATTAATAATAAACCCCGCATGTTTAATAGATACTTGGGCTCCGCCGATGGAAAAACCCTTGAGACCCAGTCCTTCAATAAGAGGTCCTACATAAAAACCGGGCGGCCGCCTAAAAGTACTTCCAGCACTGGGGTATTCTAAAGGTTGCTTTTCCTGGCGTTGCTGGGCCAAATTCTGCATGGTAGAAAGGATTTGATCACGCTGGCCAGGTTTCAAATGCAGTCGGGCAGCCACTACTATATAGGCCCCGTCTTGAAAAATACTGCTACGATATCCAAATTGACTTTCTACCTTATTAAACATCTTGTAATTACCGGCCCCATCCAGGCCTATTACTTGGTGAACCACATCCTTCATCTCTCCCTGGTAGGCTCCAGCATTCATGGCCAAAGCTCCGCCTAGGCTGCCGGGTATTCCTTCAGCAAACTCCAGGCCGCTCAAGCTATGTTCGGCTGCCTCCCGAGCCAGTTTGGACAAACTTATCCCGGCTTCAGCATATATTTCTCCACCTGATATGGAAAACTGTTTAAGTGCATCCCCCAGTTTAATAACCATACCCCGAATTCCTTTATCCCTAACCAAGACATTGCTTCCTTGTCCCAATAATACATAGGGAAAAGGCTTCTCCCGGCAAAACTCCAGTATTTTGACAAGATCAGTGATACAAGCGGGCAAAACCAGGATATCGGCCGGTCCGCCTATCTTGAAGGAAGTATGCTGTTTCATATCAGCATTAAACTGTATCTGTTCCGGGGTTAGAAAATCATAAAGCTTGGCAAACATTTATTATCTCCTATTTATTTATATATCTTTATTCTATTTTACCTGCCTGGACTTTATTCCCAGTCCAGCATCCGGATTCCTGTTTTACTGGCCTCGGGCATAACAATCACTAAGGGATGGTCCCCATGTTTTTGGTAAGCTATTTCTAAGGCTTCTTCCGTGCTCTTAGCATAGTGCATAAACATCTTTTCCACCAGACTGGGTTTAAGACTGCTAATGAGTATTATATCGGCTTGGTTTATAGTACGGCAAATGGCATAAGCCTTGTGTCCACCCAGTTCAAAACAGCTATTGAAACGATTAATAATATCTTGGGGAACAGAAGCCTGCATAATCCACTCCTGAAAAGTCTCTTCTCCCATTCCCTCCCTACACTCAGCCAGCAGTATGATAGTACCCCCCGGTTTTACGGCCAGGGAGGCTGAGTCCAGGGCTTTTTGAGCCTGATACATGCTTATATCCTTGGGATAACCCCCACAGCTGGCAATAACTATATCTGCCTGCTGTTCAATCTCCACCACATTATGTTTTTCACAATATTTTACACAGGACAACCAGGCCTCATATATGTCGCCGGTGCTGGCATATAGAATCTCATCCCTGCCAGCGGTCACTACATTTATTATGTAATCCACTCCCACTCTACGGGCGGCTTCTACCATAATATCGCTTACCGGGTTGTTGCGGTAGTTGCCCAGGCAGGCTCTTTCATCCCCCATCATCTGATGGTTGGCTTCGATTAGTTTCCGTCCCGCTATGCCAGGCAGTATGGATTTTCGACCTCCGGAATAGCCTGCAAAATAGTGCAAATTAACCAAACCGGTGGTAATCAGCAAGTCCGCCTCGGCTGCTGTTTTATTGATAATCAGCTCCATGCCATTACTTAAATACCCCAATGATACCAGATTATTATCACAATCATGGTTTTCGATTCTATATCGCTTACATATCTCCTCCGAGAATATAGAGATATTTTCTTCCTGGGTATGAGGCCGATGTATTCCCAAAGCTACCAAAAGCGTGATATCCTGGGCCTGTATGCCAGCTTCCTCCAGTTCCATAAACAGCGGGTGTAGTATTAATTCATAAGGAGTAGGTCGGGTAATGTCATTAACCACGATAACCACTCGCCGGGCTTTTTTCGCCCGCACTATTTGGGCCAGGTTATGTGAACCTATGGGATGTTTAAAGGCCTCCTCCAATATCTGCCTGCTGCCCCGAGATGGACTCGGGAGTGGTGGCTGAACAATTTGTACTAGCTGCTCTTCCGGCAGTTCCAGGGCCAACTCTTGGTCTCCATAGGACATATTAATAATCATATCTATCCAACTCCTGTGCTTAATAAAACTTATGGCTGGTATTTATGCGAATTTATTATAGTTTATTGCTCCTGCTGCTTTAAATCAACCCTGGCCAAGGGAAGCTAAAATTTCCTATCTAACTACTAATATGCTTTATGTTATAATTAGCAATGGTTTTAATTGCAAACAAAAACCCATAAGGGGGAGAAAATATGAATATTTCAAACTTAAAACAGGATCTGATTACACTTTTGGGTAAGGAAAAGGTTTTAACAGAAGACCTGGACCTCTTATATTATTCCTATGATAGTTCATTTCTCACTAAACTGGAACCAGCCCGGCCTGATGCTGTAGTATTCCCCAAATGTACGGAAGATGTGCAGAAGGTGGTGAGCTATGCTTATCAGAACCGGATAAATATTATTCCCCGAGGAGCCGGTACCGGTGAAACAGGAGGATGTATAGCTGTACAGGGAGGGATAGTTTTAGATCTGTCCACCTGGAAAGAGATAATAGAAATCGATGCTAAAAATATGCAGGTAATCGTTAGTCCTGGAGTGATCCATGCTGAGCTAAACGATGAACTGGCCCGATTCAACCTGTTCTTTCCCCCCGATCCCGGCAGCAGTAAGATGTGCACAGTGGGAGGAATGGTGGCCAACAATGCCTCAGGTCTGCGGGCAGTAAAATATTGGGCTACTGAACCCTATATACTGGGTTTGGAAGTCGTTATGCCCAACGGTGAAGTTATAGTTACCGGCGGTATGAAGGCCCGCTGTATAAAAAATGTATCCGGAATTAATCTGACCAAGTTGATGGTGGGCTCGGAAGGCATTCTGGGAGTGGTGACCAAAATCAGGCTGAGATGTTTCCCCAAACCTAGAGCTCGAGGAATTGCCATGGCCGTTTTTGACCGCCTGGATGATGCCCCGGCCACTGTTATGGAGGTCTACCAGGCGGGAATTTTGCCTTCGGGAATTGAAATACTGGATAGTTCAGCTATTATGGCGGTAAATGATTTTAAGCCTGAAATTAAACTGCCTGATGCTGAAGCGATTCTGCTTTTTGAGGTTGACGGAAATCCTCCCAGTGTAGAATTCGAAGGCCAGGTGATTCAGGAAGTGGCTGGACGCAGGGCTCGCTCAGTAGAATGGGCAACCGAACCTCAGCGCATGGCCCAACTATGGGAGGGCCGGAGCGTTACTGCCGCTGCCTCAGCCAGAGTTCGTCCGGACGGCAGCCGAATTTTTGCTGGAGAAGACATTAGTGTTCCCATTTCCCGGGTGGCCGACACCTTGCGGGCCTTGCGTAAACTGGCAGACAAGCACAGCATCCAAATAGTCAACTATGGCCATATAGGAGACGGCAATGTGCATACGGCCCCGGTAATAAATCCGGAGATACCCGAAGAAGTGGAAAAAGTAATGAAGTTTGTGCATGAAGTACATTTGCTGGCTATTGAAATGAATGGATCAACTACCGGAGAACATGGTGTTGGCGCTGTTAGAAGGGGTTATGCAGAATTGGAACATGGTCCGGCGGTGGAATATATGCGTAAAATCAAAGAGGCTTTTGATCCTGCCGGAATAATGAATCCCGGTAAAGTCTTTTAGGTTAGTGAGGTAAACTTATGGATTTCAAAAATTTGCCGCCGGTTAAAGAGCAATTAATGAAGTGTGTCCGTTGTGGTAAGTGCCGCAGTGTATGTCCGGTTTTTGCTGAGGTAGGCATTGAGACCGTTGCGCCCAGGGGTCATGTTTTTATGGTACAAATGCTCAGGGATGGTCAGGTCCCGACCAGCCCGGAAGTATACGATAGATTAAGTCAGTGCCTGTTATGTGAGAACTGTTCTGTCAATTGTCCTTCTGGTATTGATATACATGAGTTAAATGCGGCTGCTCGTTCCTATATATACGAGCAAAACCCCAATGCAGGCAAGGAATTGTTGTTTGAAACCCTTTGGACCAAACCGGCTATGTTGCGTTCTTCGGCCCGGCTTATGAGTGCTGCTCAAAAAATGGGACTTCAGACTTTGGCTCGTAAAACCGGCTTAACCAAAATTTTGCCTGGGGACCTTAAGGAAGCCGAACAAATGATGGATAATATACCGTCCAGGCCCGCCCGCAGCCTTTTGCAGGAACTAAACCCGGCCCAAGGGAAAAAGAAATACACGGTGGGCTATTTTCTAGGCTGTGGTACCGACCTGTTTAATCCCCAGGTGGCCCAAGCAACTGTTGAGGTATTAACCCGCAACGGCTGTGAGGTAATAATTCCCCGGGAAATGAAATGCTGCGGACTACCCCACATTGCCAACGGCAAAATGGAAACCGCTCAGAAATTGGGAGTTCACAATATAAAACTCTTTAATTCCTATAACTTTGATTATATTGTTACTGATTGTGCTTCCTGCTCCTCAGCCTTATCCCGCAAGAACATGGAGTTTCTCTTTTCTGGCCTAAAAATAGAGGATGAGGCAATGGCTTTGGCGGATAAGGTTATAGATCTCACCGTATTCCTGGTTGAGGTGCTGGATATTAGATTGCCTGAGAATGAACAGGCTTCCAAAGTACGGGTTACTTATCATGACCCCTGTCACCTGGCCAATGCCCAGTTGATTAAGGAGCAACCTCGGGAGTTGCTGAGAAGAATACCGGGGGTGGAGTTAATAGAAATGAAAGGAGCCAACACTTGCTGCGGCGGTTCCGGTACTTACAGTACCACTCATTATGAAATGTCCATGAAAATTTTGGATAAGAAGATGGATAATGCTATGGCTACGACAGCTCAGGTGCTGGCTACCTGCTGTCCTAGCTGCATGATGCAATTGAATTACGGCTGCCGAAGGCATAATTGGCAGGTAGAAGTACTGCATCCTGTTGAGTTGCTAAGTCGTTATTATAAAAGTCTTTAAACTAAATCGGGGTGTCGACTTCTTCGACACCCTTATTGCTCCCCCATATTTTTCTCCCTGCCTTACTTCCATGCCTATACCTGATTCCTCATTGCCTTAACGAGTTGTTCCGGGTGGTACGCCTTTTCATGATGCTTAGTACAATAGGCCTGAGAATGGTTTTTAATACTTCCTGGCTTTTTTGCCTCTTCCCTATCCAATAGAGTAGTAAGATAAATAAGGCCCATTTATATATACCTGCTATCCCAGATGCAATTGACATTAACCCAGATACCCGAGCCTCAACTGAACTGGCGGCCACCAGTTTAATAGAAGCGATTTCCTGGTTTTCTAGATATATAGTAGCTAGACCAAGCACATCGCCTTGGTTAACCGGAGCTCTAACCTCCGCGACCGGAAGAAATTCACAGCTTAATTCAGATTCTTCACCGTCCATGGCAGCGATTAATAGCTGCTGTTCTGGTTCTAACGACAACTTATTCTCTATTCCACCCTTAACTTTTACCAAGAGGGTCTCTTTACTGGGCTCCAATTCCACCAAGTGATAGTTGGAAAAACCGTAGTCCAGCATATTCATTAAGTCCTGATAAACAGACGGAGAATTAAGGCTGACGGCAATCAAGAGCATCCCGTTTTTCTGGGCGGCCCCTACTACACAATTGCCCGCTTGATGGGTAAATCCGGTTTTTATTCCCACAGCTCTGTCATAACGGTATAACAGGCGATTTTGATTCCATATACTGCGGTCCTCTTCCTTAGGCGGTCCTGGTATGACTATGTTGGAGGTACTGACAATTTCTCTAAAAGTAGGATCCTGCATAGCAACCCGACTCAAGCAGGCCAGATCGTAAGCAGTGGTATAATGATCACTTTCATGTAATCCATGAGGATTGCAAAAGTGGGTATCCTCCAGACCTAATTCAGCTGCCCGCTGGTTCATAAGCTCAACAAAATCCTCTTCCTGACCTGAGACACTCTCAGCCAGAGCCACTGAGGCATCATTGGCGGAAGGCAGCATGCAGGCATAAAGTAGCTGGCGGCGAGTCATTTTTTCTCCCGCTTGCAAATAGAGCCCACTCTCCCTAGTGCTGGCAGCATAGGGGCTTATTTCCACCACCTGATCCAGATCACCGTTTTCTGTCACCAACAAGGCGGTCATTATCTTGGTTACACTGGCGGGAGGCATATTCTGGTTAATATTTTTGGCATACAAGATGCGACCAGAATGGAAGTCCATCAATATTACAGCCTGGCCCTGTACCTGCGGTTGGTTGGAAACTGCAAGAGCATGGTTTTGTATGGGCAGAAGAAAGGATGCACTAAAAAGCACAATTAGCAGTATATGAGTCAGGTATTTTTTGGGTACTAATGGCATCTATTCAACCCCTATTAGCAAAAAAATGTGTTCCTTTTTATTTGTTGTGAAATCTTGAACTGCAAGCCTAACCTAAATAATTTTACAATAATGCCATTAAATCGGCAATAGATATTAAGGGCTCTTGCAAACGAAAATGAATTATCCGCAGAAAAATTAGTGGTCATTGCGGGCGACCACAGGTGGCCCCTACAGACTCGCACCGTTAAATATAGATTTCAGGCGGGCATATGTAGGGCGGTCTTTGACCGCCCGTCGGGCATAGCCCCAAATTTTCATACTCGCTTGTGTTCCCTAATCATGGGAGTAAATTGAAATCCCCGGTTTTAGGCCTGAGTAATGCTCCCTAGTAGAGTTTGAAAGTTGAGCATATAAGCTGTAGCTTGATATAATAGTTGGTGAACTAGACAAATAGATGATGGGAGATCAGGTATATGCAAAATCGCCGGACCAAGTTGGTATTCAGACAGCTCAGAAACGCCAGCTTGAACTACAATTTAATAGAAAACAATGATCGTATTGCAGTTGGCATATCCGGAGGCAAAGACAGTCTGCTAATGCTCTATCTCTTGCAGTTGTTGAAAAAATACACTCCCCTGGACTTCACTATGCACCCTATCCTGTTGGACCTGGGTTGGAAAATTGACACTGCAGCGATCCGGGATTACTGCCAGGCCCACGGAACCCAACTTCATATCGAGCGGACCAATATTGGCCAGGTAGTGTTCGATTACCGTAAGGAAAAAAACCCCTGTTCCCTTTGCTCCCATCTGCGCCGGGGAGCCTTAAACAGAACCGCAAAAAGCTTGGGCTGCAACAAGCTGGCCCTGGGACATCATGCCGATGATGTAGTAAATACCCTATTTATATCTCTACTGTTTGAAGGGCATTACAATGTTTTCAAACCCAGTACCTATTTAGATCGTATTGATTTAACTGTAATCAGACCCATGATTTATATAAGCGAGCGTGATATTACCCTTCTGGGGCAATTAATAAACATACCTATAATTGATAAATCCTGCCCGGCTGATGGCAATACCAAAAGAGATCAAGTCGCGTCTCTACTGGAGGAAATCGATCAGAAGTTTCCTGGAGCTCGGCGCAAACTGCTGGGTTCCATAGAAAACGTCAATCCGGAATGTTTTTGGTCCAAAGCTCCCCAGCCTTGATTATTTATCGAACATGTGTTTTTATCTGCTTAATTGTGGTATAATTTTATCCAAATTATAGTGGAGGTAAAAAATATGCCCCCAAAAACCACTCTTACAGATCGACAAAAACAGATTTTAAACTATATAAAAGAGAAAATTCGTATATCGGGATATCCTCCTTCGGTTCGGGAAATAGGCCAAGCGGTAGGACTTCGTTCTAGTTCCACTGTGCATAATCACCTGGTTCAGCTAGAAGAAAAGGGGTATTTAAAGAAAGATCCTACCAAACCCCGGGCCATTATCCCAGTTGATGGAGAGGGTGAGCTGCAGACCAGCGAGACTATCTTTCTGCCCCTAGTGGGAAATGTGGCGGCCGGCGCACCTATACTGGCCGAACAGAACATTGAGGAATATCTTCCATTGCCAGCTGAATTGATTGGTAGCGGTAGCCATTTCATATTGCGGGTAAACGGTGACAGTATGATCGAGGCCGGTATAATGGATGGTGATTATTTAATAGTCAGACAGCAGCATCAGGCTAATAACGGGGAAATCGTAGTAGCCATAATAGAAGATGAGGCCACGGTAAAACGCTTCTATCAAAGAGCTACGGGTATTGAGTTAAGACCAGAAAACCCTGCTATGACTTCTATCTTTGTTAGTGAGGCTCGGATTGCCGGTAAAGCCGCCGGACTACTAAGGAGGTTCTAATTATAAGGGGTCTGGATTTAAGCATCCAGACCCCTGTTTTCCTGATTTAAGTTCCACGCCTCCTATGCCACGCCATTCCACCCTTAGAGTAAACTGGTCCATGGCTTGTGCTTGAAGGCTTAAGAATTCATTGCTATGAACTTTTTCTTGAATTAAAACTTCTCCAAGTACTCACTGATCTCCCAATCATAAACCCGGGCACTATAGTTTTCCCATTCCTTGATTTTGGCCCGACTGAACAGAGTATATATATGATCTCCCAAAGCCTCTTGAATGGTTTTATCCTTAGCCAGCTCGTTGATAGCTTCGTATAAGTTCTCGGGCAATGAATCTATATGGCTTTGCTTTCTTTCCGCCAATTCCATTTCGTAGATATTCTGTTCCACCGGCCCTGGTGGTAATAATTGATTTTTTATCCCTTCCAAACCAGCCTTAAGTATCACTGCCATACCTAAATAAGGGTTACAGGTAGGATCAGGACTTCTCAACTCTATCCGAGTACCTATACCGCGACGAGCAGGTATTCTAATTAACGGACTCCTATTCCGGTAGGACCAAGCAATATGAACCGGTGCCTCATAACCAGGTACCAGGCGTTTATATGAATTAACCGTAGGGCTGGTTATGGCACATATGGCTTTGGCGTGTTTAATAACTCCGGCAATAAAATGCCGGCAGACATCGCTCAATCCATCTTCCCGGGTGGAATCATAGAAAGCGTTTTCTCCATCCTTGAACAGGGAAATGTGCAGGTGCATGCCACTGCCATTAATGCCAAAAATAGGCTTGGGCATAAAGGTAGCATGAAGTCCATGCTTTTGGGCTACAGTTCGTACCACTATGCGGAAAGTAACAATGCTATCAGCAGTGGTTATGGCATCCTGGTATTTAAAATCTATTTCATGCTGACCCGGAGCTACTTCATGATGCGCTGCTTCGATCTCATATCCCATACTGGATAGGGTTTCCACCATGTCCCGGCGGGCGTCTTCACCCATATCTACCGGCGGCAGGTCAAAGTAGCTGGCCTTATCATTGGTTTTCAAGGTAGGCTGTCCACTTTCATCCAGTTGGAACATGAAGAATTCAGGTTCGGGTCCCACCATCATGGAATAGCCTAATTCAGAGGCTTCAGCCAGTGCCTTTTGCAAAGCATAACGGGGAGAACCGATAAAAGGCTGTTCATTGGAATCATAAATATTGCAGATTAACCTGGCCGTCCTGCCATCGGAACTTGGACTTTTCCAGGGCAAGACCAGAAATGTATTTAGGTCTGGCTTCAAATACATATCTGACTCCTCAATACGAACAAAACCTTCAATGGAAGACCCATCAAACATTAAATCACCGTCCAAGGCCTTATCCAACTGTTCACTGGTAATAGATACGCTTTTCATTACTCCAAGAATATCGGTAAATTGGAGCCTGATGAATTTCACGTTGTTTTCTCTTACAATTCGGTATATAGTTTCTCTATCCATAAACAAACCTCCAGTTTTTCAACTAACCCAGATTAACATAATAATACAATCATAGCAATTAAGATTGTTTTCTAAATGATTATGATAAGGAAAGAAATTAGCATAATCAAGGCTAGAATAAGGTTGAAAATCATGCCCGAAAATAGTCCCAGTACAGTTCCGAAGCCAGTCTTAATGGCTGCCCCAACATCCTGTAATTCGATGTATTCTCCGATAAAGGCTCCCAACCAAGGACCCAGCAGTATTCCCAGGGGAGGAAAAAATATAACCCCTAAGAAGGTACCTAAAAAGGCACCCCAAATTCCCTTTTTACTCGATCCCGTATATTTGGCACCCAAAGAGGTAGATAGGTAGTCTATGATAACCGACAGCACAGTTATGGCCCCAATAATAACCAGATATTTGGGAGTAATTTGCTGAAACCCTTCGTACCAACCATAAGCGGCAATGGAAATAAATATCAATGGTATTCCGGGTACCAGTGGAACCATGGTGCCGACTATACCCACCAAAATCAATGAAAATACCACTATCAGCATAATAACATTCGATGCCATGTTCCCCGCCTCCTTGTCTAGAATCTCTGTTCGTTGATCATATTTAAAATCTGTACCGCCGCATATCTTATATGTTCATAGCTCAGCCCTCCCTGCAAGTAGGCACAGTAGGGACTGCGCCTGGGAGCATCACAGGAAAGTTCGATGGATGATCCCTGCACAAAAGTACCGGCAGCCATAACAATACCGTCTTTATACCCTGGCAATTGGCCATATTCCAGGCGGACATCACAATCCACTGGGGATGAATTCTGTACCACCTGGCAAAATTCAAGGACCTGCAGGGAATCGTCAAAAATAACGGCTTGTACAATGTCACCGCGGGTTTCATCCCAACGGGGAGATACCTTATATCCTTGCTGTTCAAGTAGATAAGCCAAAAGGATGGCTCCCTTCAAAGCCTGTAATACAGTGTGGGGAGCAATAAACAGTCCCTGGTAAAACCAGCGTTTATCTACCAGACCAGCCCCTAGTTCTTTACCCAAACCTGGAGCAGTAATCTGCCAGGATACCTGCTCTACCAAGTCACTGCGGCCGCATATATAGCCTCCAGTTGGAGCCATTCCTCCCCCCGGGTTCTTGATCAAAGACCCGGCTATAAGATCAGCCCCCTTGTCCAAGGGTTCCAAATCCTGCACAAATTCACCATAGCAGTTGTCAACAAAAACAATAATATCTGGATTAATGCTCTTAACCAGATTCACTAATTCTTCAATATCCTGAACCGTCAATGCCGGCTGCAGGCTGTAACCCCGAGATCTTTGCAGCATAACCATCCTGCTTTGAGCTGACAGGCAGTGCTGGATAGCCTGTAAGTTGGGCTTGCCTTCCTCATCCAGTGGTATTTCCTGGTATTTTATATTCCGGCTGGTCAGGGAGCCGGGCAAATCTTTAATAATTCCGGCCAAGGTATCATATGGAGGTCCATTCAGTGCAATCAACTCATCTCCCGGCCTTAAGATACCGAACAAACAGGCTGAAATAGCATGGGTGCCTGAAACTATCTGGGGTCTAAGCAGGGCACTGGGCGCTGAGAATACTTGGGCGTAGATATTTTCCAGCACCTCTCGTCCTAAATCATTATATCCATAGCCGGAAGAAGAAGTATGAAAATGATAATCTCTCACCTGGTTTTCCTGAAATGCTTGTAAAACCTTAACCTGATTGAGATAGGCTGTTTCTTCCAATTGGGCGAACTTCTCAGCTAACACTTTTTCTGCAACTCGTATAGTCTTTATTGGGTCCAAGATTATTTCACTCTTTCAAAATATTTTTCGGCATAGCAGACGGATTATTCCACCTGGTAAGCAAAGCTTGATACCTGGCTATTCTCTTTGCCCAAACCAATCGCGATGGTTTTGATGATCAGGGATTCATTAATAATTATAGCTTTGGTCAGCTCTGGTTGAAAATAGCTGGTACTAGGATTATATAATATACTCCGCTCATCTGGAACACTCCCGTCTATAGTATAGTATATCTTTACCTTATCCGGTTGGGAATGAAGCAAAAAAACCTCAGTACCCGCTTCTACTTGGCCTGCCGAAGGATCAGCATGAACTTCATCCCAACAACCCGGTGCTTCTTTTACTACCTCCAGGGTTACCACATCTTTCACACAGGCGGGAGCAATGGTGTTCTTCAATCCCTTCTGCCCCAAGAGCAGGCATAGTGGGCCAGGACGAGTCTGGCTCAAATCATCGATGCCTTCTCCATATTCCCAGGCTAATATGGCGGTAACTTCCTTAGCCCCTTCCTCACTACCCTCAAGCAAAGCTGGATAATAATAACGTTTTTCAAATAGTTGTTCCCGGGTAAGGGTAGTATTATATCCATCAGCAGCCCATACCTTAATAGCTTTAGCTTCAGGCTTAATTCCAGCCTCCTCCAACAAAGCAGATACTGTGATACCTTTGCCAACAATAATCCTGGGGCTGGGCCAGTCATTGAGCATGGAATAAGCTTCACTCCTCTGAGCTTCCTTTTTATTCTTTAGCTCCTCCAGGGAGAATATCTTTTCCACTTCTACTCCATTTCCCATAATAGTCAAATGGCCCGGGGTAAACTCCGGTTGTACCCCCTTTAAATGCTTCTCCTGGCTGCAACCGCAAAAAACCATAAGGCCCCCCAGCAAAAGCAGCGTCACCAATATTTCTATCTTTCTAAGCCTGTCCTTGATGGAATCCATAGTCTTCTTACCTCCCCAAGTTGGCATTGACTATTACTGTTGCCGCTTCCGCTCTGGTAGCATAACCCTGGGGATTAATGGTGTTGTCTGGATATCCTTTCATAATTCCCTGACCGCTACACAGGGATATGGCTTCAACTGCCCAACTTGATATACTGTCATTGTCGGCAAAGCTAGTGGTTGCACTAACCGTTTCCAATTGGGCTGCTCTGGTAATCATCACCGCCATTTGCTCCCTGGTAATGAAATGGTCTGGGCCAAATTCCCTATCACTATATCCTGCTACTATTTTATGGTGATTGGCTGCTGCTATGTAGTCCCGGGCCCAGTGTCCGGAAGTATCACTAAAAACCTGTCCCTTCCCTATTTCCAAGCCCAGAGTCTTCACCAGGATGGTAGCAAATTCGGCCCGGGTAATGGTGTTATTGGGTTTAAAACTATTGTCCGGATAACCTCCGATAGCGCCAGCCTTGACCAGTTCCCGAATCTTGTTTTCAGCCCAATGCTGGTTTATGTCATTTAAAACAATATCTCCCTCGTAACCTGCAGGTAAAACCGTGTAATGGAAGCTTACCACCTCACTGTCTGTCTTACCCGGTCCTATGGTAATGGCTGTGATTACCGTATCTTCATAAAGGGGACCAATGGGATGATTGTATACTCCTAGAACATCGGCCCGAGTTGACCACCAACGCCGGGCAATCCAATTATACATGGAACTGTTGATAGTGGGAATACTTCCGTCAGTGGTATAATAGATTTTATCATCATCCATATGAGCATTACTTAGTGCCACCATAGTTCCAGCCTCTACTGCTCCAGGCTCGGGATTGGCATCGGGCTTATCCCACTGCTCCGGTTCTTCTGTAAGTACTTCAATCTTATATAAATACTTTACAAACAGATTGCCGGTTTGTTCGCTAACCGCTCTTTGACCCATCATCAGCAAGAGTGAATTGAGGTCGTTCATATATTTGGGATTATTACTTCCCTCCACACTTTTGAGAGCTATAATAGCTTCCACCGGTTCTGCCTCGTCGGGAGAACCTACAATATTCCCCCCTCCATCACTAACGTTATTATCCATGAAATGGGGAAAACAATAGCGTTGATCTTCGAATAGTTCTTTGACCGTAAGGGTCATGGAATATCCATCATTGGAGTAAAAACGAATCAGCTTGGCTTCTTCTTTCATTCCCACTGAATCCAGCAAGGAACGAAGATTCAACCCTTCTCCTACATACCATTTTTTGGTAGGCCAGGTGTTAATGGCACTGTAGACCTGTTGAGTCTGTTCCTTCTCCTGTAGTTGTTCCAGTGTAAATAAGGCGGGCTGGCTTATCCCATCTCCTAATATCTCTAAAGATTCCGAGGGCTCGGCCCCAGCCATCCCAGGCATGAGGATATTGAGGGAATTGGCCAGGAACAACAAGCCCATAACTAATATCATGGATTTCCGCCAGCATTTATTTTTCAGGGTTGGCATTAGTAATTCTCTCCTTTCCCACACAACAATTATTCAAATACTTATAATGCACCAATAATTCAGTTTTCTCCATATCACTGTAATAAGCTTAAGTCCTGAATAACTTTTACTTTATTCGTCCGAAAGAATAAAAACTTTGCCTGTAGCCGGATCTTTATAAGCTGTACCCAGCTTTTCATAAAGATCTCCTTGATCCTTACTCTCTACCAAATCATCTCTTATATCAGTATTCTGGGATATCTCCTGACCCTTTGATAAGTTTATATTATCGTTTACCTTACTTAGGTCCACATCCCAGCGAATTACCAGAGCCAGCATCAATCCACAGGCAAACACCAACATTGCATCCACTATATTTATGGCCCCTTCCAGGGGATTGGCTTCGTCATCGCTTCCAAATCTTCTTCTATTTCGCAATCCTCTGTTCACAGGGCAACACCTCCAATAAGCTTTCCAGCAAGGCCTCCAAGGAACTCAAATATTCGTCATACCATCTCTTGCGCAGTCTGGAAATGGCATAGGCCACTCCAGCGGTAGCCAAACCGGTAACCGTTGCATCAAAGGCTGTAAGCAGGGCATCGGCCAAGGTTTTGGTATCCCCCTGCCCCATGGCAATCAGACCCGGCCCCAGGGGAATTAAAGTAGCCATCAATCCCAGCATGGGACCTAGCCTAGCCACTAAATCAGTGCGATTGGTTATTTTAAGATAATATAATTCCTCGTTGGCCAAGAGCTTGCGTGCCAATGCCTGATGGGACAGAGCAGTCAAATCTCGGTGTTTGATCAATTGACCTAAAACTGCTTTTTGGCGTCTGAACAATGGGCTTTGCTCAATTTTCGCTTCAATATCTTCCGCCTTCTGGCCCTTAAAACTGTCCAACAAGGCAGGAATGTTAACCTTAGCCCTTCGCCTCTGGCTAAAGTACTCAACTACCAAACTGCCGGTTTCAAATACTACAAAAGCAACAAAAAATAATAATACCGCTATGGTAGGTGCCAATAAGCCGGACGAAATGTCATGCATGGCGTTTTCCAGAGCTGCTAAAACAGAAAGACTCACCTTATTGCCTCCTTCTTGTATTGCCAATACTCTTTTAATGCACCTGTAAAGAATAGAATTATAAATATAGGTAAGGTATGGCTCTGTAAACTTCTCTGCTCCAGAGCCAGGGGCAGATAGTCGCCTGAAAATTCCGCTGCCTGGTTGTCTGCTCTTTGATCAGCAGAATCCTGATCACCATCAGCCACTACCTTTTTTACAAGATAGCGAAAGCGATCCGAACCTACTTCCCCTTTAGAGGTTGGTAGTGGTTGTTCCTGACTTAAATCCGGACTCGGTTTTTCCTGGGCGGGAACCTCCTCTGGAGCTACCCTTGGTGAATTATCCACTTCCTCTTCGGGGGGAGGATTATCCTCCGAGACCTGGGTAATCTGGACCTGGGCTTTTTCCCCTTGGCTGCTGACCGAACAGCTAACCTCCAGACCCCCGGCTTGAGTTTTGGCCGTGATGGTGGCTGTACCCGGACCTACCATGGTAACCAGACCGTGCTTGTCAACAGTAGCCACCCGAGTATCGCTGGATGTCCAGATTATGCTTTTATCTATAGCATTATCGGGACCTACGTTGGCATACAATTCGAAACTGCCCCCCACTTTAAGATCGATGTGCTCCCGGTCCAGGGAGATGGCAGTAGGCACTCCTGGAGGTAAATCTTGTCCAGGTGAATCCTGGACTCCCACCTTATAGGAAAAGGTCATCACCTCACTATCTTCTTTGCCTGGACCAATAACAATGGCTTTGATAATTATGTCCTGATTAATTGGGATTGGTTTATTAATACTGTCCAAATTATCCGGTCTTTGACTCCACCAGCGTTTTGCACTCCAATTAAATATGGGGCTTTCTATAGTTGGAGTACTGCCATCGGTGGTGTAGTAAACTTTATCAGTGTCATTACCCTTGCTACTCAATTCCAGCAGGCTGCCGATAGCCACCTCGGTACTATTAATACTAGCCCGGGGTTTATCCCACTTTTCCGGTTCAGCCATCAGCACCTCAATCCTGTTCACATGTTTCAAAAATAAGGTATTGGTTTGCTCAGTTACCGCCCGTTGGCCAAAAATCAGCAACAAGGCATTCATATCATTCATTTCCTGCGGATCTGTACTGCTCTCCGCACTCTCCCAGGCCAAAATAGCATCCACCTCTTGCTTATCGGTAGAAGACCCGGCAATACTGCCATCGGTAGTGCTATTGTCCATTAAATGAGGAAAATGGTAACGTTTATCATTGAGCAATTCCTTAACAGTTAAGCTTACTTCATAGCCATCATAAGAATAAAACTTAATCAGTTTGGCCTCTTCCTGAATTCCAGCTAAATCAAGTACTTGTTTTAATCTAACCCCCTGGCCTATATAAAATCTCTTACTAGGCCAGGTGTTGATAGTACTGTAAACTCGCTGGTATGCTTCTATATCCTGTAGCTGATCCAAAGTAAAAGTCATAGGACTGGCTACCCCATCACCAATAATTTCCAAAGTATACGGGGTATCAGCCCGGCTGGAAGCTGCGATAATCAAATTAAATACTGTAAGGCTCAGTAGCCAGACTAGTATCAATATCCATCTTTTACCCCGACCATTATTGCCTCTAGCTATTATCACTGATACTCTCACCTCATCCCCCTGCTTCTTCTTTGTTGCTGGTTTTGAAAATAATCTTCACCCCTTGATATTTTTAAGCAAGATGGCAATTATTCCGTCAGCTTTAAGGTATTTACGATAACAGTTACCGCTTCAGCTCGACTGGCCTTACCTTGAGGCTTAATACTGTTGTCGGGGTATCCATTAATTATTCCATGCCCTACCAAAGCAGCCAGAGCTTCTTTAGCCCAAATGGATATCTGGTATTTATCGGTAAACTGCATCTCATCGGTCAGCCCCGAGATTTGACTTGCATTATAGATCATTACCGCCATCTGTTCCCGAGTGAGCAGGTCATCGGGACCAAAGCTGTTTTCATTATAACCACTGACTACGCCGTTGCCTACGGCAGTGGCAATGTATTCTCTCGCCCAGTGATCTGCGGTATCCATGAAGGCTTGCCCCTCCTGACTATCCATGGGGAAGACCTTCACCAGGATAGTGACGAATTCAGCTCGGCTGATGGCCTTATCGGGTTTAAAGCTGCCATCCGGATAACCCCCAATGACCTTGGTGCCCAGCAAGTGCTGAATATTTTCCTGAGCCCAGTGACCTATAATATCACTCAGGCTGGCTCCCGGGGTATTGTCACGGGCCATAATCGTAAATTTGGCAACATGGTCTATCTGCACCGTAATGGTAGAGCCGCTTACTATTCCGCCCAGATTTATCCATTGATCTAAAGCCTCATCAAAATAATAAATGCAGGGAGTATCACCCTCATTAAGCTCTGCCGGATCAAAACTCAAGTTCAAGCTTACCTTATCAGCAAACCTATAGCTGTTTTTTCCATCCACCTTTAATTCAAAAACACTGCTCAGCAATCTAACTCCCTTGGGCACCGCAAGAGGCAAATCCACCTTGCTTATAGTGACTACCACCTCACCGCTCTGGGCCAAGGCATTAGCTGGGATTTCCAACTTGGCTTCACGGCCCAGACTTATGGTGCTATCCCGACTGGATATTATTTTTCCAGCCGTATTGTTAGGGGCTTGCTTTACCTTATAGTTAAAGGTAACTACCTTGCTGTCTTTCTTTCCAGGGCCAATGGTTAAGGCTTTGATGGTGGTATCCTTATTAATCTCTATAGGATGGTTAATGCTGTCCAGTTCATCATCCCGGGAACCCCACCAGCGACTGGCTATCCAGTTATACATGGGACTGTCCAGGGTGGGAGTGCTGCCATCAGTTGTATAATAGATCTTATCGTCATCCATGTTCTTATTGCTTAATCTTACCATGGTGCCTGCTTCCACCTCGCCACTGCCTGGATCAGCCTCAGGACTGTCCCAGGTAGATGGAGAAGTACTTAAGACTTGAATTTCACTTACCCGTTTTACAAATAAATTTCCAACTTGTTCGGTAACCGCCCGCTGACCCATCATAAATAAAGGGGAATTTAAGTCATTCATATATGAAGAATTGTCGGTACCCTCAGCACTTATCAAAGCAATCATAGGCTCAACCGGCCGCTTTCCCGCCGGAGAACCAGGAATATGACCATCAGCATCACCGCCTCCCTCCTTGAACCCGGGGAAGCAATAACGGTTATCATGCAATAGTTCGTCAAGAGTTAGAGTGGTAGTGTACCCATCTTCTGAGGTAATCTTTATTAGACGGGCGCTGGATTTTATTCCAGCCAGATCCAGCAAAGTGCTAATTTTCACGCCCTGTCCCACACACCATTTTTTAGTGGGCCAGGTATTGATCACACTATAAACCTCCTGGTACTGATTCATTTTTTCCAGCTGACTTAGGGTAAATGTTTTGGTACCACTAACTCCATCCCCGCTTATAGTCAGAATGATATCCTCCACCGGAGGGAGGGGGCCGCCCCCACTGCTGGTTTTAACCTTAAAACTAGTGCTGATAGGAGCCAACAAACTATCCGAGTCCAATACCATGGTATAAGTGCCGGTGCGGGCAGTGGAACTCAGGTTAAAACTGCTATTGAAGATTCCATCTAATACTGTTAATGGACTGGGACCGTAAATAACTACGCCTTCAGGATCCACTATTTTTAGACTAAGGTTTAATAGGCCCAGGGCTGTTCCCTGTATGTATAGCTGCTGTCCCCGGATAAACTCCTGATCAATAGCCGGAGTCTGGAGTACTACTTGGGCGGTTATGGTCTGGCTAATACTGGCCTGGGCATATCCAGGAGCCAAAACTCTAATCTCATAAACTCCAGCCCTGGTGAATACCTGGGCATCGATCTTGATAATTCCTGCTTCCACCGTATATTTTCCGCTGATCGATTGCTCATTGACCAGAATATCGCTAATGGAAATCCGCCAATCCGGATCATCAACAAAGCTAATGTCTATACTCTGCCCTACTTCACCTTCACTGCTGTCGGCAGTTAATCCCGGCGGTTGTGGCACCTGATAATCAAAGGCCACTATATCGCTGTCCAGCTTGCCAAATCCAATGGCTACCGCTTTAATAGTCATATTGTTCTTGATTTCTATGGCATGGTTGATAACTGCCAGTTCATCTGGCCGTGAAGTCCACCAGCGTTTTTTAATCCAATTATATATATTACTTTGATAGCCAGGATCACTGCCATCAATGGTGTAATAAATATTATCCCCATCCATATCTAAAGTGCTCAATTCGACCTGGGTTCCAACGGCTACCGCTCCCCCGGTGGGGGTAAAGCTTGGATTCTCCCATTTATCCGGTTGGACTGTAGACACTTCAATAGCATTAACATATTTTGCAAAGACCTGGTTGGTCTGCTCACTTACCCAACGTTGTCCCATAACCAGTAAAGGGGCCTCAATATCAGTCATATGTGCAAAATCAGTGCTTTCAGCGCTTTGTAGGGCTAGAATGGTTGGTACCGGCAAGGCCTCAGCACTTGATCCATTTATATAGCCAAAATGCTCATGGTTTTCCTTTAATCCTGGATAAAAGCAGCGAGTATCTGTAAGCAGTTCTTTAAGCGTGAAGGTCATAATGTATCCATCTCGGCTCTTCACCTTGATAATCCTGGCTTCATCAGTAATTCCTGCTTGTTCCAACAGATCAGCAAGTCTGACTCCACTGGCTACATACATTTTTTTACTGGGCCAGGTGTTGATTGTACTGTATTGGGCTTGAACTTGTTCCATGGCTAACAAATCAGCTTCACTAAAGATACTTGGATTGCTTACCCCATCCCCGCTTACGCTAATGGATATTTCTCCCAGGCTTTTATCTATGGTGTATGTCTCAATCAGTTCCCCACTTGCCTTGATTGAAGTCATGGACATACTATCGCCGTCGATGTCTATCAGCTGGTAATTACTGCCCGCTTCTTTTCTAGCAATGTAAGGGAAATCCTCGCCAGGGGCATAAACTTTGGTTCCCGCATTACCCATCACATATACAATTCCGTAGCTATCCGAATCGACCTGTATCTGTCCTTGGTATATGGGATAGGTTCTCATATACTGGTGCTGATGGCCCACAAACACCATATCTACCCCGTTTGCTTCCAGAATCGGAACCCAGTTTTCACATATGGATTCATCAACCGTCTTATTGTCCTCAAGGGCGGGATAGGCAGGATGATGGAACATGGCAAACTTCCAGGTCTTGGTGCTGCTCTGCAGGTCTGCCTGCAGCCACTGTTTGGCTGCTTCATTGGTGTTGTTGCCACTGTTTAAAACTACAAAATGAGCATTTCCATAGTCAAAAGAATAGAATTCCTGTTTTAGTCCCTCAGGACCATTGGCCGGCAATGCGAAAAAGTTCAGGTACATAAGGCCGTCATGATTGCCCAAAGTGGGCATGAAAGGAATTTGAGAAAAATAAGGGGAAGCTGCATCCAGGAACTGTCCCCATTCATTTTCATCAGTGCTATTGTTGGATAAATCCCCTCCGACAAGAGAAAATTTGATTTGAGGATGGCTCTTGTTAATAGAATCTAGCAAATTTTCCCAATCAGCGTATCCTTCCTGTATATCTCCCAAATACATGAAAGTGAATTCGTTGGTATCCGCAGCCGTTCTAAAAGACAAGGTATCGCTCCAGGCCCCATCACTGCCCACCCGATAAACATAGTGAGTATCTGGAGTTAAACCGGAAATATTGGCTTGATAACGATAATTATTACTATCGAATGCCCTTCCCTGCACTTCTACTACCGAGGCAGCAGCAAAACCGCCACTGAAAGCTGCAGCCGGCATATATTGCAGTTGTGCGGCTATGTTATCAGACATCAGCCAGGTAATAGTCTGAGTACTGCTAGGATCATCGGTCCAACTCAGTATGATTTGCTCAGGTCCCAGCTGGGAAGCCAGAGCAGGGCCGGAATAATTCCCCCAAGGTATAAGCCCGGCCCCTAAGCAAAAACACAAAATGCTAATCAGGGCAATATATTTTATCCTTTCCGATTTCCATCCCCTTGTCATTAGAATAGCCTCCTTTTCCTTCGTATTACATTGGCTAGGCAACAATAAATGCAATAGTACCAATGAGCAGCAATAGCCACAGCGACATAGCTGTCACCTGTGGCCCGCTGTCCAGGGATATAAGCAATCGATTTAACCTGCAAACTGGGTTTACCTTTGAATATTATTTTTTCCTGCCAATAAGCTGGATGGAGATAATCGGAAGGGATGGGAGAAGATTTCCCATCCAGCCCGATTAATAATCCAATTTAGCTTATTGCAAAACTATGGGATTAAAGGTTAAATCATTGGTCAGTTCATCTACGATATAGGCTTTTATCACATCTCCAGCCTTAACATTGAAACCTGCCTGAGCGCTGGTCACTGTGTCAAAATCAGCCCGAGTAGCATTGATACCTAGCTGAACACCGTTTCGCAGATGGGTAAAGACCACGGTTTCCTTTCCTGCATGAGGAGTTACTGGAGTAATGTTGATGGTAAAATACTTAAATCCAGATATACCGGTTTTTACCGTCATAGTATTTATTCCATCTGTAGTAGCCCCGTTAATATAAGCATCATCACTTACCGGCGATACTGTGTAGACCGGATTACCGTTGTCTTTGGCAAGCAGCTTAATACTTGCTATTTGGCCAATGGATAATTGTCCACTGACAGCCGGTCCCACAAGTCGCAGGGGCCAGTTATCGTCATCATTTGATATATTAAGTCCATTCAGCGTATTGGCGACAATGTAGTCATTGTTGCGGTCGATTTCTGTACTATCAATGGTTACTGAATACCCGTCATCAGCGGTAAGAACCACCTGATACCCAGCCTGAGCCAGACTCTCATTAAATGCATTGTCCGAATGCTGGTCTTCATCATCGACGAATCCTACCAGTAACCACAGGGGCATGCCTCCCCAGGTCTGGTTTTCAGAATCAGTGTAGCTTGCTTTGTGGTTGGCACCCATGGTACAGGTAAGAGCCGATTCAAAATAGGTTTTGCTTATGTCCTTAACCAAACCACCGATATCCTGCCCTTCCAGTTTCAGGGTCCAATCACTCTCAGGTACCGAGTATACACTGATCTCGGTAATATACTTGGGAGACAGTCCCGCACAGGAAGGATACATGACATCACCATAATAGTAGTGCCAGTAAGCCTCTGGTAAGGTCTCATGCATATCCCATTGACCATAGACTTGGTCCTCAGGAGTAAAGAATAGACGCATTCCATCCTTATAATCGGGGACATATTCTCCATCAGCATACCAGGCCAATATGGCATCGCCCTGGCGAGCCTGCACTGAAGGATCAGTATATATGGAGGAATAGGGCAGCTTGGTTTCCCAACCGTCTTTGGCTTTAAATACTATGTCAGTTCCAGCTCCCATGCCGCCTACTAGTTCAACCAGATCCTTAATCCGGGTACCCATTATCGCATTGGCAATTTTGAACCCGCCCGGATAGGTCTCAGCAGCATCCCATATATCAGCTGCGTTGTTGGTGATTCCTTCATATTTGTATACCGTGGTGCCGTCACCAATTACGTCAAGTCCGCTTTCATTCTGCATCCATAGATAGTCGACGGTGATTTCATCCAAAATGGTGGTATTATCTTCATCATACTTGACTATGCGGACCTGAGGAATGTCTCCCCCGCTTCCGCTCTCAAAGGAGGTGAGCTTGATTTCCGCTACTTTTCCTACGCTTTTACCGGTTAGGGCTCCTTCATTGGCAACACCGTCACCTACCAGGCGTAGGGGCCAGGAACCATCAAGTGCACTTCCATTACATTGGTTGGCAATGATATAGTCACTGCTCTGATTGATATCCGCACTGTCAAAATCAACACTATAGTTATCTGAGGCCTTCACCACGACCTTGTAACCGGCTACAGCCTGATTAAAGTCATAAGCGTGGGGCTGCCGGTCGTCCACCCAACCGGCTAAATACCAGAGGGGTATACCCGACCATTCATTGCCATCTCCATCAGTCCACTCTACCAGGTGCCCTGAGTTGGGACAGCCCAGCCCGGCTTCGAATTCAGCCTGGGAAATGACATCACTTATCTTGCCGTCCAATACCAGGTTCCAACTGCCATCGGCTGCGGGAGGAGTCTGCAGTTCAAGGATTTCTATCCGGGCGATGTTACCAACCGCTAACCCTCCGAGTGAGCCTGAGCCATCATCTTTAGTAACACCGTCACCTACCAGACGCAGCGGAGCTGAACCCTCGTCCAGCGGTGCCCCATCGTATATATTAGCCACGATATAATCGTTGCTGTTGGCTAGATCTGAACCGGCGAAAGTCTGGGAGTAATCACCATCGCCATTAGTTACCTTTACGGTGTAATTGGCAGCCAGGGTATCATCAAAGGTCCAATGGCTGCCAGATTCAATGTCATCAATCGCACCCAGAAGCACCCACAGAGGCACACCTGACCAAACTTTGCCTTCATTATCAGTCCATTCCTGACAATGTCCGGAACCGGTGCAGGCCAAGGCTTCTTCAAATTCCTGCTGTGTGATGGTATCGCCAATTTCCCCTATCAGATCCAGGGTCCATCCCGCAGGTGGTTCAGGCAGACCAGACAGCTCGATGCGGACTATATTGCCTACCTGCTGTCCCCCCGAGATAGCCGAGCCTTTTAAATAAAGGGGCCAGCAGTCTTTACCGCCATCGGTCTTAAGGGGCAGGGGGTCTCCGTTCAGGGTATTGGCAACAATATATGCGTCACTGCCGGCGATATCAGCACTGTCAAGTACCGTTGACCACGTATCACCGGCTATTACTTTTACTTCATAGCCTGCGGCGGCCAGTTCATCGTTGAAATTAATGTGTTTATCACCAATATCCGGGTCATCATCCACCATGGCCACCAAGAGCCATAAGGGTACTCCGCCCCAGACTTCATCATCGCTGGTATCCTCGGGGGTTCCCTTATCATCGGTCCAGGTTACCTGATGTCCTGATGAAGGGCAGGCCAAGCCTTGCTCGAAATAAGCCTTGGTAACGGTCTCATCCTGAGCCCCGGAGAGCTGCAGAGTCCAGTCGGTAGGGACTACTCCATTGGCAACAATGGTTTTCACAGCTGCTGTAGCCGCTGCTTTAACCGCAGAGTAATCGTTCTTGTCTACTCCACTTGCATAGTAGAACTCCACCTTGTCCCCTTCTGCCAGTTGAATTAGGTTTAGGGCCTCATCAGGATTGTTATAGCCATCTTGGCATTCGCCATTAACATAGGCTAACCACTGACTGCCTCCCTTTACATAATCATAGCCGGCCACATTATCTAGAAGCAGGGCACCAGAACTACTATAATTCTTATCTGTGACGTCATAAGTGAACCCACCGGCAGTTGCTGCTGCTTGCAGAGCTCCCAGAGGAGTATTTCGGTTAACTGTGTATTCTGTACTGGAGTTGTAGGCCGTTACCGTGAAGTCCAAATCCGCATCCAGGTTAACGGTTTCATCATAGAGAACATCTATGGTCGGCCCACTAGAGCCTTTTACTACCGTGACAGTTATTGTGTCAGTTTTATTTCCGTCTTCGGTGGTAACCGTAATGGTCGCTGTTCCCTCTGCTGCCCCAGTTACCAGGCCGACTTCACTAACCGTTGCAACAGTTTCATCACTGCTGCTCCAGCTTACATTCTTGTTGCTAGCATCCTCGGGCACCACAATTGCATTGAGTTGTACTGTCTGTCCAAGCTCTAGCTCCTGATTACCTTCGCTTATGCTCACGCTGGTAACAGCTACTAGAGGTGCCGTTATGACCCCTTCCTGCCAGGCTCCCATTAAGGG
>LSQX01128893.1_pt1 | contig 172787 bp, 151 predicted proteins | sample 654561 | NCBI WGS metagenome assembly LSQX01 (sample SAMN04489861, study PRJNA283612) | anaerobic digester metagenome | isolation source: 4 biogas reactors fed with cattle manure at either 37C or 55C with and... | place: Denmark: Kongens Lyngby | collected 2014 | reverse complement strand
AACGGGTGCGCTTTGCCAGCTCAATTGCCAGCGTCTCAGCCGTGAAGGCTTTGGGGAGTTTGAATGAGAAAAAACGGTTTGCTAACTTTTCGAACGCGTCAATATTTTCAAGCGCGGGTGTGGACCTGAGCGTTTTTGCTGTGAAATGCCGGCCGATCTGCGCACGGTCGATTAACGAGCCGTCGCGGTACAGGCGAAACTCGTAAAAATCTGTGAGGATCACGTTGGGGAAGGTGTTCAGGTAGCGTTCTAACTGCTCGCTGGTTTCAACCTGGTCCAGGTTGGTCCCTGGGGCTTTGGCTTCAATATAACCGACGATGAAATGGTCGCCGTCCCAAACGCGAAAGTCGGGGTTGCCGGCTTCGGTCTGTTTCGGCAGCGTGGTCACATTGGTCACCCGGCCTTTTTCAAGCGGAAAGTTAGAAAACAGGGTTTCCAGCGCAGGGTAATAGGATTCTTCGCGGGCATCGCCCCGTTGGGTCGTCGCCGCGATGGCTTCCAGGTAATGGGTGAGCAGTTTCTGCATGGTTCATCCCCTTCGGATAATAACATCAGTTTAATTATAAACCATTCTGAGGGTTGCGTCGGATCACACAGGTGTTTCCGGTTTTTGGTGAGTGGGGGGACGGGAGACCGGGGACGGGGGTTGAACGCCGCCGGGTCACACCGCGCGATCACCTGGGTTGACATCGTTAACCCCATCGTAGGGGCGGACCTTCGCGAAGTGGGATCACCACTCACCATTCACCACTCACCACCTCTTGTCATTGGTACCTTTTTGAATTCTGTGGTTAAATTAGGTTGCTTGAACATTATTCAAAAAGGAGCGAAACATGCCCAAGGTTCATCGTTTATGCCTGGTCGGCTTTGGCAATGTGGGGCAGGCTTTTGCGCGTCTGCTGCTCAAAAAAGCGCCTGAATTGGCCGTGCGCTATGGGGTTTCCGCAACAGTTACGGGCATCATCACCGGGTCGCACGGTGCGGCCATTAACCCGGAGGGCCTTAACCTGGAAGCGGCGTTGGATGTATACGAGACCGGCAAAAAATTGGATGCGCTCAGCACGGTTGACCCGCCTGAAGAAGCCCAAACTTTCATCCGCACCTGCCCGGCAGAGTTTATGTTCGAAGTCACCCCGGTAGACCCTCATCGCGGGCAGCCCGCCCTGCAGACTATCAAAACCGCGCTAAGTGCGGGGATGCATGTAATCACCGCCAACAAGGGCCCGGTGGTGCATGGCTATCAGGCGCTGACTGAACTGGCAAAACAACAGGGGCTCCGCTTTATGTTTGAATCGGCTGTTATGGATGGTGCGCCGATCTTCAGCCTCTTTCGTCAACCGCTGGTGGGCGCAAACCTGTTGGGCTTTGAGGGCATCCTTAATTCCTGTACCAACCTGCTGTTGGGCCTGATGGAGGCCGGCAAAACCTTCGAGGAAGCCCTGGATTATGGGCGCTCCATCGGCATCACCGAGACCGACCCCAGCAATGATGTAGATGGGTGGGATGCCGCTATCAAGGTGGCTGCCCTGGTGACCGCGCTCATGGGAATCCCCCTGACCCCGCAGGAGGTCGACCGTACCGGCATTCGCGGCATCACGCCGGAAATGTTGGCTGAGGCCAAGTTGGCCGGCGAACGCTGGAAGCTGGTCTGCTCGGCAGAACATAGCCCTAACGGCCTGGTGGCCCGGGTTTCCCCGCAGCGTGTAGGGCCAGAATCGCCCCTGTATGCCGTAAATGGTACCAGTTCTTACTGCCAATTTAAACTGGATGTGCTGCCAGGGCTGGGTATTTTGGAATATAACCCCGGGCCAGAAACCACAGCTTACGGCCTATTGGCAGACTTTCTGAATATTCTTGAGGTGCAATGAGAAAGACTGAAACGGTTTTTATTGCCCTGGGCACCAATGTTGGCGATTGTGCGGCCAACCTGCAGACCGCCAAAGCGCTTTTACGCCGTAAAGTGGCCATCCTTCAGGCGTCCTCGGTGTATCGCACCCCGCCGTGGGGTTATACGCAGCAACCGGACTTTCTCAACCAGGTCATCGAGGTAAGCACATGGCTACAACCCCGTGCCCTGTTGCGTTTTTTAAAGCGCATAGAAAAGAAAATGGGACGAGAGAAGTTGATTTTAAACGGTCCGCGGGTGATTGATCTGGATATCATCTTTTATGGCTCCCGGGTGTTGACAAGCCTTGATTTGCAAATTCCCCATCCGCGCATGGTTGGGCGCGCCTTTGTGCTGGTGCCTCTTAATGAAATCGCGCCCGATGTTATCCACCCTGGTTTGGGGATTAGCGTTCAAGAAATGTTAACCACTGTTGATACCACGGGGGTGATTCGCCTGTGACCATTCTGGCTTTTACGGGTCTGTTCCTGCCCGGTTTGGCCTGGTGGGCCTGGCTGGGGCAGCGGCAAGAGGACCCGCTGGTCTCAATCGGCCAGGCGATCGGTGTCAGCCTGGCGACGATCCCCTTGCTGGCGTTGGCGGGTTTTGTGTTCAGTTTTCGTTTTTCTACTGCCCTGGTGGCAATCCTGATGATCGCTTGCACTCTCCTGACGACGGGCGGTTTGATTAAGCAAGGGTTTCAACTATCGCGTCGCCAGCACCTGCATCTGGCAGTTGGGTTGGCTATCCTCGGTTTGGCGATCGCCTGGCGGTTGTACCAGGCGCGAGATTTATTGTTGCCCAACTGGGTGGATTCACAACATCACTTCATGATCATCAACGCAATTATCGAAAACGGCGGCCTTCCGGATGATCTCAGCCCCTATCTGCCGGTACCTTTTTATTATCATTTCGGGTATCACGCGGTGGCCGGACTCTTCACTGCGCTCAGCGGTTTACCCACCGGACGGGCGATGCTCATCCTGGGGCAGGTGCTGAACGCGGCAGTTGGGCTTTCAATCTACGCCCTGGGGAAAGCCCTGTGGCGCAACTGGCGCCCAGCCCTGACGGCGGCGTTGCTGGTCAGCTTTGCCACCCGGATGCCAGCTTATTACCTGAGCTGGGGGCGGTATACCCTGCTGACGGGGCTGGTTTTACTGCCGCTGGTGATGGCGCAAGCGCTTGATATTGTGCGCGGGAAAAATGCCTGGAGCAGCACACTAACCCTGGCTTTGCTGACAGCCGGACTTTTGCTCAGTCATTATTTTGCGGCCATGCTTCTGGCGGTTTTCCTGGGTCTGCTGCTGCTTGTGCACCTGGTAAGAGGCTGGCAACGCTTGCCCCAGACATTGCTGCAGCTTTCCGGGATTTTGAACAGCGCAACTTGTGGATTGCTGCTGGCCGCCCCCTGGCTGGGGCGGGTGGCTGAGTTTTCTGCCAGTAACCCGCGTGTTGATACCAGCTTTCCTGAGAGTGTTACAACGCTTCTCACCAGTGGCGGTGCGGGTTATATCTGGCAGCTTTTAGGGCCAGTCAGCAATCAGTGGTTGCTGTTGCCGGCTGGGCTGGGCCTGCTGCTGGCGATCATCAAACGATGCAACCTGGGGTTTGCTCTGTGGAGCCTGTCCCTGGCGCTGATGGCATTGCCGTGGGGGGTGACGTTGCGCCCCTTCAGGCCGGATCACTTTGCGATAGTCTTGTTCATCCCGCTTGTGCTGCTGGCCGCGTGGTTCTTTTGGCAAACTGCAGGTTGGCTGGGAAAATTGCTCGAGCAGCGTTGGATTGGGACGCTTTTAATGATGCTGGTTGTCTTGGGTTGGGTCGGATGGGGAAGTTTGAAAAACCGGGACAGCATCAACCCTGTTACGATGCTGGTGAACGAAGCAGACCTGGCAGGCCTGAACTGGATTGCAGAAAACACACCACCAGAAGCGCGTTTTTATATCAACACTGTTCACTGGCAAACGCAGGTTTTTCGTGGCGTGGATGGCGGCGGGTGGATTTTGCCCTATACCGGGCGCTGGGCGCTGGTGCCGACGATCTTTTATGGTTTTTCTACCGATCGGGCCTGGGCGGAAGAACTGCGCGGCTGGGGCGAAGCTGCCAGCGCTATCACCGGTTGTTCGGAGGTGTTTTGGAACCTGGTTGAGGAGGCCGAACTGGACTGGATCTACCTGCGACAAGGAGTAGGGAGCCTGCAGCCGAACGTACTGGCCGGGTGTGATGGCATACGGGAGGTGTATGTGCATGAGGGGGTGGTGATTTATGAGCTTAGTGTTGTTGATCGGTGATTAATAACCACAAGATGATGATAGGCTTATAAAGGTCAAATTGGCTTTAGATATTAAAGTTCCGATTATAATGAGAATGCCATGAATTATACAATTAGCAAGAATTTGAAAACGGCCAAGAGTAAGCTCAAAGCGATATTCACAACTATTGCTAGACGAGAAATACTTATATTAGTTTCAATTTTTTTGTTCTCATTAGTTGTCAGAATAATTGGTATCAAGCACGGTTTTCCGTTATTAACTCACCCTGACGAGGCAGTGATCGTTGATCGAGTTTTCTATATGACTTTGGCAAAGACATTAAATTCTGGAAATTTTAATCGGCCAAACCAGATTTTATATTCAACAAATTTCTTCTATTTAAACCTTTTAAGTTTTATTCGCTTTGGAACGAATTTAGGCGAGGCTTTCCCAAAGTATTATCTGAGTTTTTATGCTTATGCACGCTTTTTAATATCTGCAATGGGGGCATTAATTCCTGTCCTCGCCTACAAAATTGGGAATGAATTTCACAAAAAATTTGGTTTTTCAGCTGCACTGGTTTTTGCTCTTTTTCCCTCATACGTACTACATTCACTCTACGTTACACCGGATATACCGATCACTTTGTTTACACTGGCGGTGATTTACTTTACGATAAGGTATTTGAAGCGGGGTAATAATTTCTCAATCTATTTAGCAACGATATTTGCAGCCATAACAACAGCCGAAAAGTACCCCGGATTAATCACTTTAGTTATTGTGTGGACCGGCATTATTATTAATCACTTTCAAAACCATGAGCGTTTCAAAAAAACGATGTTTTGGCCTTTAGCTATAAGATTGGTGAAGGTTTCAATTTTATTCATCATCGCGTTATTTATTGTGGCGCCCTACATATTTATCGAGTATCAACAGGTGCTTGAGGCGCTTTTGCGCGAGTCTAGGACTACACATCTCGGTGCCGACGGTTTGGGCTGGGTTGGCAACCTGCTTTTTTATGGACAATCATTTATCTCATGGACCAATATCCTGATAATTCTCTTTATTGGCAGTGGAATATATGCCTTAATAAAAAATAAGGACAAATCTCAAAGCATTCTTTTATACGGAATAGTTTATTGGATTGTGCTTAGCGTTCTTTCTCTGCACTGGGAACGATGGGCTTTACCAATGTATATAACGCCGCTTTTTCTAACTGCCATGGGGATATCATTTTTGTTATTCAAAGTAAAAGAACATAAAAAGTTGAAATTGATCATATTGTTATCAATTTCAATCTTTTTTGCTGTCCAATTTGTAACAACTCTACACACTTCAGTTGCAATGACATTTTCGGATACTCGCGAAGTTGCCTTAAATTATTGCAATAAAAACGGCATTACGCCCGAGAATAGTCTTTTTGAAGGGTATACACCCTTCTTGCCGGGACAACCCATTTTTTTATCCGAAAAAGAACTCTCTAATGAAAAATATTTTGATTATATCGTTCTATCTTCTCAAATGTATGACCGCTATTTTGCTGAACCTGAACGATATGCTGAGATGGTTGCCGTATACGAAAACATCAGAGAAAAACACCGTTTAATTGCGGAGTTTTCTCCAACACGCCCTGCAAAAACTTTATTCGATCGAATGGACGATATCATTTTTTCAATTCAAAACCATTTAAATCTCACCGTTGAGGAACGGTTTACAGGCCCAACGATACAGATCTATGAATTTGTCAGGTAAAATGATCTGCTTTGATTTTTTTCTAAAGTAACTTAAAAGCCCATATAAAAGGGTGTTATATCAAGAGTAACTAGTTTTTCAATAGTTATCAGCATGCCATGAGATTGTCAAATGTTTATTGAACTTTCTGGCTTTAGGAAAGATAATGGTAAAATTTGAGCAGATCCTTCCTGAGAAGAAAAGGTATAAACGAGATACTCATGGGTAAACTTGCTTTTACATCTAATCAAATAATTTCAATTGGTGTGCCATTAGCTGGAGGGTCGCAGTGAAGATTGGGTTAGCCGGTCCGGTCACCCCTTACCGCGGCGGCATTGCGCATTTCACGACCCTGCTGGCAAAGAAATTGATCGAAGCCGGGCACGATGTGCAAGTGGTGTCATTTAAAAAGCAGTATCCCGCCTGGCTCTACCCGGGTGAGAACGACAAAGATGACAGCCCGGGCCGCGAACGTGTGGATGCGGAATACCTGTTAACTCCGCTGAACCCCATATCCTGGTATAGGTCAGTTAAAGCCCTGTTGGACTTCCAGCCCCAGCAGGTGATTATCCCCTGGTGGGTGACAATCTGGGGGCCAGCATTCCGCTTCCTAACAATCCGGCTTAAACGCCGCGGTATCCCAGTGACCATTCTGATCCACAACACTCTGCCTCACGAAGCGCGCCCACTAGATCGATGGCTGGCGCGTCGGGCGCTGGAAAAAGCAGACCGCTATGTCGTGATGACAGAAAAGGAAAAAGGGCGCTTGTTGAGCCTGCTGCCAGGGGCAAAAAACATCTGGGTGGCACCTTTACCGATATTTCATACCTTCAAACCTACTGTGTTAACTCAGCCAGAGACCCGTCAAAGTCTCGGCCTGTTGACTGAACAACTGGTCTTGCTCCATTTCGGATTAATTAGACCTTATAAAGGGCTGGGAGTGCTGATTGACGCACTGAAAATCATTATAGACAAGGGAGAAAAAGTACAGTTATTGATTGTGGGCGAATTTTGGGATGAGAAAACAAACTACCTGAAACAAATTGAAGCCTTAGGGCTAGAGCAGCAGGTAAAAATCTTTGATAGTTATGTCCCTGATGATGACATCGCAACCTTTTTTAAAGCCGCTGATTTGTTTGTAGCGCCATATGTCGATGGCACCCAAAGCGCAGCTGTAAAAACTGCTTTGGGGTTTGGGCTGCCGGTAGTGGTAACGGATGTGATTACAGACGCATTGATTGAAATGCTGCCAGAGCGTTGCAAGGTGGTGCCTGCTGGGGATGCAATGTCTCTAGCGGATGGAATTGTGGCGCAAATCAATGTTTCGGCCCAAGATCCTGATCAAATTCAGCGTGTGATTGATCAATCCTGGGCACAGATGATGCTGACCATCACTGGGTACCTTGTGCGAATACAAAACCTACCAAAATAGTGACAAAAAGCGGATATTTTTCTGCGGTGGTTTTTCTAAGACACGCAAGACACGACTTTTTAAAAAATGCTTTGTAAACTTTCTGACAAGTAGGAATCACACAATGAAACTTTCGTCAATTCTTATTTGCCCCAAATGTTCCAGTAATTTGACCAAACATCTTAATCATTGGCATTGTGAAAATTGCCAGAAAACCTACCCAATTATTCACGGCATCCATGATTTTAGATGCAGCCCTAAAAACCTTGAACCCAATATTGCAGAAGCGATTCAAAAATTCCATCAGCTTACCTATCAAGAATTACTGGATTTAGTATTGATTTCGAAGAGGTTGCCAAAACGTATTAATCAGAAGATTAAAGACTACTATTCTAAAGAGATTGAACGAACTGAAACTATGGCTGCTACTTTTATTCAAGACGCAAAGATACCAAATGGGAGGTCTGTCTTAGACTTGGGTTGCGGTTCGGGTTCGAGTTAAAATATTTGCTTTCAAAAGTGTTTGCCGCTGATGAAATCGATATCCATCTCCCCAGTATCAAAGCTTATGGTTATCAAGGTGCGATTGCCGACTGGTTCAACACCATCAAAAACATCGTTGTCATTAGAGAATTCCTTTTATTGTTTTTTGTTTCCCACCATGTTGCCATCACAAAACAAGTCGCCTTCCAAAAATTCAAATGAAGACGTATTCCATGTTGACGCCGAGTAACGAACTTATTGAGAACAACCCTAATATATGGATTGTGACGGTAAATTGGAATCAACCGTTATTAACTCAAGCTTGTGTTCAGAGTCTTCGCGAAAAAAATGCAGGTCAATTCTCGCTGGTCATCGTTGATAATGGTTCAACTGACAGATCAATTGAAGTCCTACAGGACATACCAGCAAGTACCCTGATTCAAAACCCAATCAATCTGGGGTTTGCCGGTGGATTTAATGTGGGGATCAAGTATGCCCTTACTCAAGGTGCTGATTATGTATTTATAGTTAATAACGACACAATCAGCCAAGATCAAATGTTGGATATACTCGTAACAACCGCCATAGACTTAATGGCAGAAATTGCAGCTCCTGCGATTTTTTATACTAGTTCACCAAATCAGATTTGGTCTGCAGGTGGGAAAATCAATCCACTTTTATCAGCTCCGATTGATAGCCATTCGCGTAAAAAGCCTTTACCTACCAATCCAGAACGACGCGATTTTTTTACAGGCTGTGCTTTACTAATTCATAAACGAGTTTTTGAAAGGCTTGGCTTTTTAGATGAAGGTTTTTTCTTATATTATGAAGATCTTGATTTCTTCATGAGGGCAAAGAACATGCGCTTGTCTGCCTGGCTAATCCCAAAAGCGAAATTACTTCACCACGTCAGTGCCTCGATCGCGATAGAGAATACTGATCATTTTTATTTTTGGATGGGATATTCAAGCTGCCGATATTTTTGTAAACACGTAAAATGGTGGCAATGGATTTTTGTATTGCCCTGGCAATTTTCCCACACTCTAAAAATGATCGCACACTTCTTTTTTTCTGGCCGGTATAATGCTTTGAGTGCACACCTAAAGGGAATTATTACATTTATCTTTAAGCAATCTTCTTCTGGTGAGAACAACAATACCATGAACTAATGATTGATAAATTTCATTATGTTTATCGTTTAGGTGAGCAATGGCAAGCAAATTTCGAAAGCACGTTCAAAAATTCCATAGAGATTTCGATGGTTTTCTCGGTCACTTAATTGGCAAGTCTCCGCATTTCTCCTCAATATTGGAAAAAAAACCAGATCAACTCAAGCCAGAAAACTTTAATAAATTTACTTACTCAAAACTAAAACATTTCCAAAGTTTTCGCCTACTACCGGTATATCAGCGTCAAACTTTAGCCACCTGTGATTTAAAAGTGTACCAAGATCTTTTTGTATATACATTCATTTTAGAGAACATCCCCAAAGGATCAAAAATTTTAGAGTTAGGCGGCGGCAATTCACGAATTATTGATTGCCTAAAAAATGAGTATGAATTTTGGAACCTGGATAAGCTTGAAGGACAGGGGCATGGACCAAAAAGTGCAATGCATACAGAAAGGTATATGTTGGTCAGAGATTATATCGGCAACTTTTCTCCTGAGCTTCCAGAACGCTATTTTGATTTTGTTTACAGCATCTCGGTGATTGAACATTTTTCTACCGATGAGAGCGTCATGAAAAATATTATTGACGATCAACAACGGTTATTAAAAAACCATGCTTACTGCTTGCATTGTGCGGATGCGCTTTTGTTTCAAGATCATCTTTGGTTTCATCCAATCATTGATCAACTTTCTTCTAAGATTGATGGCATAAAAGCCGAAACAGATTTCGATAAAATTACCTCTGACAGTGAACTGTGGACCATACCAAAGTATGCTTATTACACTCGGTGGTTTCCAATAACTAAAAAACGTCTAACGGCTTTTGGGCAGCCCTTTTCAATAAATTTATTTTGGAAAACAATTCCATAATGCTGGCTTTAATGAAATCGAAGCTCTTCAAGGCAATCTTTTCATATCTTTCTTCTGTAACGTTTTCTCAAGCTTTAACGGTTGTTTACACCGTGGGAATTATTTGGTGGTTAAATCCTATAGACTATGGATTAATTGCTGCTAATTATGCTATCGTAACCATGTTGTCTTTTGTGATTACCCTTGGCCTACATGAATGGCTGTTGAGAACCATACCTGGTGCCCAAAAACCTAAAGTGCTGACAGGGAATGTCATAAAGTATAAATTAAGCGTCGGTATTGTTTGGGGTTTGCTCCTCTGGCTAATCATGCCATTAGTCCAGCCCAGCATTTACCAAAAAGGCCTGCTCGCAATCATCATTGTTGATGTTTGGTTGGATTCGGTCTTCAATTTAATGCTAGCTGATCTTCTGGCCAATGAAAGAGTACAAACAACTTCTGCGTTGTTGTTTTTATCCAGAGTCTTACGTCTTCTTTCCCTGGGCGTGATCATCATTTTTAGATCAAACTCCATTACTTTGGTCTGCCTTTTCCGTCTTCTCAGCACCTTAACAATTTCAGTATTGGCATTTTTTCAAGCTAAACCTGTTTTACAAAAAAACCAAATCACTGAAATTGCCAACGTGCTGCGATATTCTTTGGTGTTCAATGCCTCAGAGTTGTTCAATTCAGTCTTTTTGCAACTAGATTTGAATTTGATTACTTGGATTAATGGTGATCCTGAGGTAATCGGTAACTTTGCTATCGCAATTAATCTGATCAATATGATTATGACTGCGCCATTGGCTGTGGTTTATTTGGTGCTTCCCAGTACCATCGACATTTATAAAAACAATATAGCAAAGTTTTGTCAACGATTGTTCAACTTACTAGTTGGCTTTTTATTGTTGGGTTTGATACTCTGGTTGGGAATCGGATTGCTCAGGATGGCTTGGGTCNNGCACTACTGGGCGCAAATTATCTCCCTGCTCTGAGCCTGTTATTCTTTGCCAGCCCCCTATTATTAATCAGAACAGTAAACCAATTTAATAGGGTGTATCTGTTTTCTATTGGTTTGGAGCATAAACAGTTGCTCCCCCAAATACTTTCAATACTAGTTAAGCTTGTCCTGGGTATACTTCTCGTTGGAAAGTGGGGTGTGACAGGGTTAATCTGGTTAAGTATCACTGCTGATTTGATTTTACTGATAGGTTATACCTTGCCAGTTGTTAAGCATGCCAAGACTACGTTGAGGATCATGCTTTGAAAGTTCTTTTTATTGTATTTAATCAAATCGGTCGGGGTACATATCTGCGTGCCTTTGAACTAGCTCGGGCATTAACAAGGCTAGGATATAAAATAACCATCCTGGCTTCTTCAGCACAATTGCGCAAAAAGCCAAAAACCAACCGCCAAAATGGTATTCAAATTCTCGAGGTTTCAGATTTGATCAATGGGCCTACCCGATCAGGGTGGGACATTTATAACCTGATCACACGCCAAAGAATTGTTAAACAACTCGATTTTGACCTGGTGCATGGCTTTGAATCTCGCCCAACTGTTATTTACCCGGCTTTAGCGCTACAAAAGCAATGCACTTCTTTATTTCTTGACTGGGCTGATTGGTTTGGCAGTGGCGGATCTATAGAAGAACGGCCCAATCCTTTGATTCGAATGCTGTTAAGGCCTTTTGAAGATTTTTTTGAAACCCACTATCGGAAAAAGCCCCTTGGCACCACCGCCATTTGTAAAGCCTTGGCTCAACGAGCAATTGATTTGGGAGTGCCTCAGAAAAAAATCTGCCAATTACCTAATGGCTTTGATGTTGAAAATTGGAATCCTATATCAATTGAGAAGGCAAGGTTTCAGTTGAATCTTGATAGCAACCAATTCCTGGTAGGTTACCTGGGCTCCCTTTTTCCAAAAGACGCGAATCTGATGGCAAATACGATCAATCTAATGAACAGCCAAAATCAGAGAATAAGATTTTTGCATGTTGGGCATAGTAATTATCCTATTCAACTTAGGATGGAAAATGCCCACAATATTATTGAAACGGGGTTAGTTGATTTTCAAAAAATGCAAACATATCTATCTGCATGTGATGTTCTTTTACTTCCATTTACAAATAGCCTTGCCAACAATGGACGTTTCCCATTGAAGTTCTCAAACTACTTGGCTTCTGGAAGGCCGATCATTGCCACCCAGGTTGGGGATATCCCAAGTTATATTGAAGCCCATCAATGCGGTATCGTTACCCCTGCTAATCCAGACGCACTAGTACAGGCTATTCTTCACCTACAAGACTATCCTCAAGTAAGATTAAGTTATGGGCAATCTGCATTAGCGTTATCTAATCATCCTAATGAAAGCTGGCAAAGCAGGGCCAAGACCCTGATGAAATTTTATATCGAAAAGATTGAAAGTGAAAAGTGAACAAAAAGAATGATTTCAACCAGTTAATGTGCGAAAATTGTGGCCGCGGAAAATTCACGTTTCTTTTTTCAGGCAGCGATAAACTGCTCGGAATTCCGGGAATATTTAATGTGCTTGAATGCCAGCACTGCGGGTTATACCAAATTGATCCCAAACTTAATAGTCAGCAGATGGAAAAATACTATCCAGAAGAATATATCTGTTATCTGGAAGCAATTGAAGATGAACCAAATCCTTTTATACGGTTTAATCGCTATTTAGGGCAGAAAAAACGCTACCGGCAAGTCATGCGCAGAGTAAAAAAAACCGGGAAAATCCTCGATGTGGGCTGTGCAACAGGTATATTTTTAAACGAAATGCAAAAGGGAGGATGGGAATGTCAGGGCGTTGAACCGGACCAAACAGCAGTAAATTATGCCTACAGCCGGTTTGGTTTGGATGTTTTTTGCGGTACGCTGGAAGAAGCCAACCTGCCAACCAACACTTTTGATGTAGTGACCTTATGGGATGTTCTTGAACATGTTTATGATCTGAATACAACCATTAAAGAAATAAGAAGAGTATTAAAGCCAGGCGGGATGATTATTGCTATATTACCCAACGCCAATGCATTTGAAAGATTCTGGTTCAAAGAATATTGGGTTGGTTGGGAAGTGCCAAGGCATTATCGCACCTTCAATACAGTAACCATTACTGATTTTTTAAGAAAGCACAATTTCAGCGACATTGAGATTTTTAGCTTCACAGGTCGCCATGGAGCCTTTATGCTCAGCATGCAATTTTGGATGAATTGCTTGGATTTAACAGCCTGGACTAAAAGGATCATCCTGTCCATTGTTGGATCTTTTTTTCTTCGAATAGTTTCATTACCCCTTTTCATGAGCTTTGAGGCCATTAATCGCAGTACTGAAATGTCCTTTGCCGCCCGTAAACCCACCTTAGAAGAAAAATAACCCGTTTGTATTATTGAAAGACTGGCTTCTTTACCTTATTCTAAAGCTATCAAAACCTAACTATTTTTGTAAGGAGAATATCATGAGAAAATTGCTTTATCTGTCTATCATCTTAGCAATGCTTTTTCTTGCTGTTCCTCTGGTGCAAGCGCAAGCACCCGCTAAATACGAAACGCAAGTTAATGTCACTAACGTTGCTGATGTGAATGGCGCTATAACACTGCGTTTTTTTAAACGGGATGGTACCGAACTTAAACCAATTACAAGGCCGATTGAAGCTTATGAAACCATATATTTCACATCATTTCAAGACATAAGCAATTTTGACGGTTCTATGGTGATTGAATCGGACGTGCCACTGGCTTCCATGGGTATGCTGATCAGTAAGAATAGTGCTGGCAACGCAACTGGGTATGCTGGTTATATTGGTGTCCCAGGAGGTTCTGATACGGTTTATTTGCCATTGCTCATGAACTCGAACTATGGCTATAGCACCTTTTTCTATATTCAGAATACAACTGATACCCCAATTTCTGCCACTGTAACCTATAGCAATGGCAAAGTAACTCAAATACCCAATATCGAACCCTCTGCCTCTCACAAAATTGACAATCGTGGCGAAGCTGGGTTACCTAAACATTTTTCAGCAGTTGTCACTGCCTCTGGGGCTGTAGCAGTCGCTGTTGTTGAATACAACGATGGTACAGGTAATCAATTGTATTCATACAATGGATTTGAATCTGGAGACACATTACCCATTTTCCCAATGATCAACGAGAACAACTATGGGTATTGGACTTCAGCTAATATTCAAAATACAGGCACTAAATCCACTACCATTACAATGACCTATACACCTACTGAGGCGGGTTCTTCCTGTACTGAAACCATCACCATCCCAGCTGGAGAAAAACGCGACTTTGGGACCTATGCTTTTGCATTCCCATTAGACTGGGCGCCATACACCGTAGCTTCAACATGTAAGAATGGAGAGCGCTTCATTGGCAGCGGTACTGTTACGGCAAACTCCGCCAACCAACCACTGGTGGGCATTGTCAACCAGATCAACGAAACTAATGATCCCAATAAGGGCGCAGCGTTAATGTCTCAGAGTGCAGCTTTGGCGTCGGATACTATTGTCTTCCCATTTGTGCAACAGTGGGTCGGCCCCTGGAGCTGGTGGACATCCATGACAGTGATCAATGTTAGCGGTAGCACCATTGCAAAGAACGATATCGTCTGCTCTGTTAAAGGTACTGCTTCTGGTGGCAGCCCCGTTGACATAACAATGAAGAACCCGGAAGCACTGGCAAATAATGCGGGTTGGTTACATCAGTTTTACTGGGATCGGGCACCAATACCAGAAGGATTCTTGGGCGGAGCCATCTGTAAGTCAACATCAGGTCAATCTATTGTTGGCACGCTGAACATCCTGGCACATAATGCAGGCATTCAAGTCGATTCCTTGGCAGTGTATGAAGGCATATCCCAATAATACAATTCTCCAGGTTACAATGAAGATAGCAATATCGACATTAACAAACTGTAAGAGGAGAACAACTAGAAATACCAATTGATCTCAAATAGTTAATAAAAGAAGTAGAGGATAAAGAACCTCTACTTCTTTTTATAATACGATTAAAAGAAGCGGATATTTTCTATGAAAAAAGTGTTAATTATTTCCCTTTTCTTAGTTTTATTGTGTGTGCAGAGTTGTTCTTTTGCTCAAAAACCCATGTTAGATGATGAACAACAAGTATGGACAATTCCTACACCAACAGAGGATATGGCCGTGATTTATGGTGAAGTCCATTCATCTACAAAGAGTTCTGTTGGAGACATGGTTTTTTTATCTGAAAATCTATCTTTTGATGATCAGGAATTACCTCCAACGATTTCTTTCTCATATCAGTATTCTCCTCGGGCAGTCGTCGATACAGCCAGAGGCTATTTTTATTTTGAGAATGTGAAACCTGGTGGAAACTATGTTGTTACGGTCTTGACTGGTCCTGGTAATTTTATTTTTGTCACACAGGATGATGGAAAAATGCCATTAACAATTTCTGTGGAAGCGGGAGATTCAATTGATCTGGGTAAATTGATTATTGAAATGCCTGACTAAAGCTATAGTTATAAGAGCATCCCCACAATCAAAGTGTACCACTTTGATTTAAATAAATTATTTTTCATATAGAAAAGCCGGTCAATTCAAAGGCTATAGTAAACATTTTATCGAATAATTGGAAGGAAAATCTCAAAATAAATGGCTTGATATTTTAAAAAAGAGGTTGGAGTGACAGATGGTTCTGGGGAAAGTATAAAAATTTGAGAACCTGAAGAAATCAAAGCGGGTTTGAAAATAGGGCCATCAATTTCTATAAAAATTGAACGCCAACCTGAATCTGTAAACTGAAGCAACAACGGAAAATTGCTTGCTAATTCTGGGGAGTCTAATCCACCAAATATAAATATTGCCTCCCCACTACTTCCCACTCCAAACCCATACCTGGATTCTGGTAAATCTGTAAACCCTTCCCAAGGGTTTTCCTTGCCGTTAGCGTCTCGGGAAGGGTAATAACTAACAGCATCTGCCAGTGCCCCGGCTGAGTTCCTGCCCCCCAGCACGATGATCTTGTCCGTCATTGCCACGGCACCATGATCGCGCCGAGCGAGGGCCATTGGTGTCCGCACACGCCATTCATCCGCCCCCGGGTCGTAAACGTACACATCATCCAGCGCTCGCTTCCCGTCCCAACCGCCAAACAGGTACATCTGCCCCTCAAAATCTGCCAGGGCATACGCGCTAATCGCTTTGGGCAACCGCGCCCCAACCGACCATGTATCACGGCGTGGGTCGTAAATCTCCAGGCTATCGGTGGGTCGTCCATCCCCCCCCAGCCCACCGGGAACATAAAGTTTCTCGCCAATCAACACCGCATGGACGTCCGTCACAGGAGTAGGCTTATCGCTAAGCTGTGCCCAGCTGTTCGTTTCGGGTGTATAGCGGAAAACGCTCCCACTGACGCTCTGGGGTCCTTCGCCGGCAATTGCGTAAATTTCACCATTATAGGCGACAGCCGCCATCCCGGCACGCGCCGCTGGCAACGGTGCCAATTCCTGCCAGCGCTGCGCCAGCTCTGCCAGCGCTTGCTCTTCCTCGGTTGGTAAGGCGGGCTTGAGCACATTGAAAACCAGGCTCACCATCAAAGCAGCCACCAAAACGATTAACGAAACCACAATCCAGGCACGTTGCCGCAATTGCTGGAGCCAACCAGCCTGCTCAGGCGGTTGCACCTCGGCGCTGCCAGGCACATCCACAAAACCATGCTCAATTCCATACAGGGTTGCCTCTGTACGCGACGCAACAGAAATCTTTCCGAAGATGTTGCTGAGATGCACTTTAACCGTGTTGGGGCTGATAAATAATTTTTGGGCAATTTCACGGTTGGTCAGGCCTTTGGCTACCAGTTGCAGGATCTCAATTTCTCGCCCGCTGAGGTTGTTCTGTTCAGTCATACACTCCAAATGGTTATTGTCTGGCGGATGAAGCGATACTGGAAGATCCCAGAATCGTGTTTATGCCTTTAGGGCAGCCAGGTCAGCCTTCACCATCATTTCAATCAACGCCTCAAAACCAACCTGCGGCACCCAGCCCAATTCTACGTTGGCTTGGCGTGGGTCTGCCAGCAGGGGGAAGCGTTCTGCCGGTCGGAAAAAGGCCGGATCTTCAACCACGTACTTGCGATAATCCAAACCGGCAATCTCAAAAGCAATTCGGCAGAAATCCCGTACCGTATGCAATTGACCGCTGCCAACCATGTAATCCTCAGGCTGCTCTTGCTGAAGCATCAGCCACATTGCGCGCACATAGTCGCCAGCAAAGCCCCAATCTCGCTGGGCGTCCAGGTTGCCTAAGCGCAACTGAGTTGCCAGCCCTTGCTTAATTTGTGCTACCCCGTAAGTAATCTTACGGGTAACAAAGTCCAGCCCGCGCCGAGGGCTTTCGTGATTATAAAGCACCCCAGAAACAGCAAATAAACCATGCCGTTGGCGATAATTCCGTACGATCAGATGACCGTAAACCTTGGCGACCCCATAAGGATTGCGCGGGTTAAAGCGGGTATAGATCGTCTGCGGGGATTCATTGGCCTCACCAAACATCTCGCTGGTTGACGCTTGATAAAAGCGCGCCTGGGGCGTCACCTGACGCAGGCAATCCAGCAAGCGGGCGACACCCAGGGCGGTCGATTCAGCGGTCAGCACAGCCTGATTCCAAGAGAGTTGCACGTTAGATTGGCCACCCAGGTTGTAAACCTCATCGGGACGATAGGTATCAAAGACCTCATATAACGATCCCTGATCCAGTAAATCGCCATGGGTTAGCTCAATCTGGCCCTGAATGTGCGCGATGCGGCTGTAATCAATCGTGCTCGTCCGGCGAACCATTCCCACCACACAGTAGCCCTTTTCTAGCAGGAATTCTGCCAGGTACGAGCCGTCTTGCCCGGTAATGCCAGTGATCAATGCAACCTTCAAAAAGCGTTCTCCTTGTCGTTTGAATTGTAACATAATTGCAATTTGTAATGGAAAACTTAGAAGTCGGTTGTTAGCATTTGAAACTTAGGGGTAAGTTCAGTCTAACCTGCTTTAAACTGCCTTTGCGTCCAGCCTTAGAAGGCAGTTGCAATTAAATTACATTTGAGAATACAAATTTGCTACCCCTATTTTCCTTTACAAAACACACTAATTTAGATAAAATTGATAATAACAGTATTTCTTACCTTTATAGGTGGATATCAATTCAGAAGAAGCGACATGGCATCTTTCTAGAAGAGTGACGTCATACCTGTCGCAGTTCTAATCAAAAGAAAGTGAGAATAGAGCCATGCAAGTTACCCGTCAGGCAGACTATGCCCTAAGAGCGATGCTTTACTTGGCACGCCTTGGGCCCAACCAGAGGGCTGCCACCAGCAAGATCGCAGAATCCCAAGAGATTCCTCTGTCTTTTTTGGCAAAGATCATTTCTCAGTTATCAATCGCGCGCCTGGTCAACACGTCTCGCGGTGCAAAAGGCGGTGTGACCCTGTCTCGTGCGCCCGAGGAAATCTCACTGTTGGATGTGGTAGAGGCAATAGATGGTCCAATCACGCTCAGTGAATGTTCCGGAGACCCTTCCATTTGTGCCTTTGGAAACACCTGCCCAATTCACGAAATTTGGTGCGACGCTCAGGCTGAAATCGTACACAAGCTCAGTCAAGCCACGTTTGACATATTGCTGGCGCGTGAAAAAGCCCTGTCTAAATAACCTTCCAGGAACAACCGGTTATTCAATCCCTTATGCCCAGGGCGTACCTGGTTGAAAATGACCGGTTGTGAACGGAGGTTAATTCATTTTTATTGAAACCGGATAGACAAACACTTTCTGCTCTGTATAGAGGCTCTATTTTACAAACGCTTCAAATTTGTTTCTTTAAACCTCATCATTGGTTAGAGTAAGTAACTTCAGGCGGCAACTGGGTCCGCACACCCAAACCTTGTCTTATAATTAAACAATCATGCCAACCAAGACTGTGCAACATCCCCTTCAGATCCACATTCAGGGCCTGATGAAACGCTATCATCGTCAACCTGTTTTAAATCAGCTGTCATTCACCATCGCAAGCGGTAATTTTTGTCTCCTGGTGGGTGATAACGGCGCCGGAAAAACTACACTTTTACGCATCCTCGCCGGCCTTGTACGGCCCAGTCAGGGGGAAATAACATGTTGCGGCTCATTGCCCGGGGTAGACACAGAAATTCGCCGACTGATCGGCTATGTTGGGCATAAACCCATGCTCTATCAAGACCTGACCGCCCTCGAAAACCTGTGTCATTATGCCGAACTCTATCAAATCCACAACACCAAGGTAAAGGTTTCTCAAGCCATCCAGTCCTTCGGATTAACTGCCCACCAGGACCAACCCGTACGGACTTTGTCACGCGGGATGCAGCAGCGGCTTTCGCTGGCCCGCGCTACCTTGCATAACCCCGTCATCCTCCTACTTGATGAACCCTATACCGGGCTTGATCAACAAGCTGCCAGGTTGCTCGACGAAACTTTGCAAAACTGGCATAGCCAGGATCGTATTATCTTGCTGGCAGCACATCGCCCGCAAAGGCTGCTGTCGATCGCCTCACATGTTGCCTGGCTGAAAGAGGGCTATATTTCAACCCACGTTCCAGTTGCCGAGTTATCGACAACGCCGAGCTTACGCCGCTACTTGCAGGAGGTGGCATGAAAGCCTTGCACAATTACTTGCACGTCCTCTGGCAGGTTGTTCGCAAGGATATCCAGGTTGAATGGCGCGGCCGTCAGGGCCTCCCGGTGATGCTGGTGTTCGCGCTGATGATCGTATTCCTGTTTAACTTCGCCTTGCAGCTCTCACCAGAATTACAGGCTGGGCTAACCTCAGGTTTGTTGTGGGTCTCGTTGGCCTTTGCATCCACATTAGGTTTGAATCGCAGCATCAGCCTGGAACGTGAATCCAGCGCCCTGGATGGACTGTTAATGGCGCCCGTCGATCGTTCGGCAATCTTCTTTGGAAAAGCACTGGGGAATTTCGGCTTTACAACCCTGGTGGGGTTGCTGTTGCTGCCGCTGTTCAGCTTGTTTTACGGACAGAATCTGCTCAAGCCGTCCCTGGTACTGGTGATGCTGCTGGGCTTAGGCGCCTATACCAGCCTGGGAACGCTTCTATCGAGCCTCAGTATCCAATCCCGCACCCGGGATATCCTGCTGCCCGTGCTGCTTTATCCGCTGGCGCTGCCCATTCTGATCGCCGCGGTCGAAGCCAGTCGCGGGGTGCTATCTGGCCAGGCGCTGGGTGACCAGCGCAGCTGGCTCTACCTGCTTTTGGCAGGTTTGCTGCTCTTCAATGCTGCTGGTTTGCTGTTTTTTGAAACCATCCTGGAGGAATAACATGCCGAAAAAACCAGACCTTTTGATCATCCTGGATATTTTAGCGCTCATCCTGATTCTTACTGCGCTGGTTGTCATCTTCGTCTTTACGCCTATTGAAGCCATTATGGGATCGGTGCAAAAAGTGTTTTATTTTCATGTTTCATCAGCCTGGGCGGGGATGGTGTGTTTTATCCTCGGTGCGGTTGGTGGCACGGGTTATCTGCTAACCCGACGCATCCGCTGGGATTGGCTTTCATCTGCAGCCATTGAAGTCGGCCTGATCTTCTCTATCATCGCGATTCTAAGCGGAATGATCTGGGCACGCCCCATCTGGAACACCTGGTGGGTGTGGGACCCGCGGTTGACAACCACTGCCATTATGACCCTGATCTATGGTGCTTATTTCATCCTCAGAACCGGATTAAACACCTCAGAAGCCCGGGCACGTCTGGGGGCTGTGTATGCTATCCTGGCTGTCCTGACCGTGCCATTAACCTTCTTCTCCATCCGCCTGTTTCGCACCATCCACCCGGTGGTGATCGCCACTGGTAGCGAAACAGGTAGCGCCTTCAGCATGTCACCCCGTATGTTAACCGCCCTGTTGCTCAGCCTGTTAACCTTCACCATCTTGCTTACGGTCCTGGTCTGGCACCGGTACCGATTGGCCCAATTGCAGTCTGAAATCAACCCGGAGGCCGCATAAGATGTCTGTCAACAGCTTTACCGAAATGATCCTGGGGTTTTCCGTCATCCTTGTCATCCTGGTGGTGTACATCCTCACACTGATCATGCGTGCACGTGCGCTTAGGAAAAAACTGAGGCAAAAAAGCCGTGATTGACCCCCAAAGGGGGATGCTAACAATTATCCAATAAACTGTTAACGATCTTCTATGACTCCCTCAGTATGCTCATACTGTGCAATAAAAGGAAAAAGAATGAGGAGATCGTAACATGTCAAAAATCATAGGAATTGACCTGGGGACAACAAACAGTGTTGTATCTGTGGTTGAAGGCGGAACTGCAACCGTCATTTCTACTGCAGAAGGTTCACGGTTGCTCCCCTCGGTTGTTGCATTTAATAAACAAGGCGAACGCCTGGTTGGCATCCCCGCGAAACGTCAGGCCGTTGTAAACTCTGAAAATACAATTTCTTCGATCAAACGTTTTATGGGTCGTCGTTACGATGAAGTTGAATCGGAACGCGAAATGGTACCCTTCAAGGTTGTTGCCGGTCCCACGGGTGATGCGCGGGTTCAGATCCCGATTACTGATAAGACCTACACACCCCAGGAAATCTCCGCCATGATCTTGAATAAACTGAAGACAGACGCGGAAGCTTACCTGGGCGAGCCTGTGACCAGGGCAGTGATCACCGTTCCAGCGTATTTCAACGACAGCCAGCGCCAGGCTACCAAAGATGCCGGCAAGATCGCCGGGCTGGAAGTGATGCGGATCATCAACGAGCCGACTGCCTCAGCCCTGACCTACGGTCTAGATAAAAAGGAAAGTGAAATTATCCTTGTCTTCGACCTGGGCGGCGGCACCTTTGATGTGTCTCTGCTTGAGGTCGGTGAAGGCGTGATCGAAGTTAAAGCGACCAATGGCGACACACACCTTGGTGGCGACGACTGGGATGAGGTCGTTGTCAACTGGGCTGCAGATGAATTCAAAAAAGAGCAGAGTATCGACCTGCGGGAAGATCGTCAGGCCCTGCAACGCCTGCGTGAGGCTGCCGAAAAGGCAAAGATTGAATTAAGCACGGTAACAGAGACAGAAATCAACCTGCCCTATGTGACAGCCGATGCCAGCGGGCCTAAACACCTGCTTTTGAAATTAAACCGGGCAAAATTTGAACAGATGACCGCTCACCTGGTTGAACGAGCCAAGGGCCCATTTAATGCAGCGATCAAAGACGCCAACCTGAAAGTCAATCAGATTGACGAAGTGGTCCTCGTGGGTGGCGCCACCCGTATGCCGATGATCCAGGATTTGGTGCGCAGTTTGGCGGGTGGCAAGGAGCCTAATAAGGGCGTTAACCCCGACGAAGTCGTCTCAATGGGCGCGGCTATCCAGGGCGGTGTTCTGGCCGGCGATGTCAAAGACGTGCTCTTGCTGGATGTCACCCCACTCAGCCTGGGTGTAGAAACCCTGGGCAGCGTGATGACCACGTTAATTGAGCGCAATACGACCATCCCGGTTAAAAAAATGGAGGTGTTCTCCACGGCTGAGGATAGCCAGACCTCTGTTGATATTCACGTCCTGCAGGGCGAACGTTCATTGGCTGCTGATAATATGAGCCTGGGTCGCTTCCGTCTGGATGGCATTCCGCCAGCGCCGCGTGGTATTCCACAAATTGAGGTGACCTTTGATATCGATGCTAACGGCATCCTGGACGTAACTGCCAAGGATAAGGCCAGCGGAAAAGAACAGAAGATCACCATCACAGCGTCAACCAACCTTGACAAAGCGGATATCAATAAATTAGTTGAAGAGGCAGCCAAACACCGCACAGAGGATGAACAACGCAAAGCCCTGATCGAACTCCGCAACCAGGGAGACCAGCTGGCCTACCAGGCTGAAAAACTGCTTAAGGATTTAGGCGAGAAGGTGTCACCTGAGCAACGCACCAGTGTTGAAAGCAAAGTGAGCGACCTGCGCGAAGCCCTCCTGGGCGAAGACAAAGCCCGCCTCCAGAGCTTGATCAACGCTTTACAGGCCGAGCTTCAGGCGATTGGAGAAGCAGCCCATCAGCAAACTACTGCTGGGCCCGAAGCCACCGGAGTACACTCACCGGAAGCCGAGGTTCACACAGGTGATGAAGATGTAGTGGAGGGTGAATTCAGAGAAGCTTAAATGCTTTTGAATGGCGGAAAGTAATTGGCGAATAGATAAAGCTGCCCAGCAGACTGGGCAGCTTTTTTTACACCTTGTTTGAAACGAGAAATTCGGACAGTACCAAGACCCGGTTAGGAATTACAGCCAACCGCGCAATTCCATCGCTTTAACCACTTTGTCGATGGCCACCATGTAAGCTGCATCGCGCATGTAGACGTTCTGCGAACAGGACATTTCATATACAGCGACAAAGGCCTGGGTCATCTTATCGTCCAGTTTTTCAAGCACTTCGGCTTTGGTCCAGTAGAAGTTCATATCGTTTTGAACGCCCTCAAAGTACGAGGTGGTCACACCGCCAGCATTACACAAAAAATCAGGGATGAGGAAAATCCCGCTGTCTTTAAGCACCACATCCGCTTCAGGCGTGGTGGGTCCATTAGCGCCCTCTGCTAGAATCTTAACCCCATCGTGAATCTTTTTAACCGAATCGGCATTGATCTGTCCTTCCAGGGCTGCGGGGATGAGGACATCCACTTTCTTGGTAATCCATGCATCGCCGTCTTCGATTTTATAACCTGCAGAGACCGCCTGGTCTTTGTTGATCGAACCATATTGATCGGTGATGCTCGTTAAAAAGTCGATATCAATACCATCATCCTTGCTGACAGTGTATGATGTGCGGTCATCCCGGTCCCAATAACTCACGCAAATTACTTTCCCGCCCAAAATTTTGATGAAACCCTCTGCGGCGTGCTGGGCCACATTCCCAAAGCCCTGAACGGCTGCCGTGGTTTTGGTTGAATCGATCTTGAGGTGTTTCATTGTTTCACGTACAGTGTAAATCACACCATAGCCTGTGGCCTCTCTTCGGCCGAGTGAACCACCCCCACCCACTGGCTTGCCTGTAATCACCCCAGGGGTGTACTGCCCGGTAATGATCGAATACTCGTCCATCATCCAACCCATCATTTGCGGGTTAGAGCCCACGTCTGGCGCAGGCACGTCCTGTCGGGGACCGATCTCACGCCACAAACTGCGCACAAAAGCCCGACACAGGCGCTCTTTTTCGCCATTGGACAATGTGGCTGGGTCAACGACAATACCGCCCTTGCCACCGCCCAGGGGAATATCCGCCACAGCACATTTCCAGGTCATCCACATGGCCAGGGCACGTACCGTATCTGCTGTCTCAGCAGGGTGAAAACGGATCCCGCCTTTGGCCGGGCCGCGTGCATCATTATGCTGCACACGATAGCCCTGGAATACACGGATATTGCCATCATCCATGCGGATCGGAATGCGCAGATGATATTCCCGTAATGGAAAGCGCAGCATCTCCCGAATCTGCTGGTTCAGGCTCAACAGATCAGCAACCTGATCAAATTGCTGTTGAGCCATGGTAAATGCATTGGTGTTTTCTGACATTGTTTCTCCTATTAATTGTTTTTTATAAAGCTTATTGGTTTCCCCATACAGGCGTTAAATTCAAAGCTGGGCTTATTAAAACAAAAAATACGCCGGTATCTCGGAAGAATACGCGCGCAAATTTTGGCTCAGTTGTCCCTGAGTTAAGAACATGCCTGCTCCGTAGGGATGAGATTCAAATTAACCATAACTGAGATTCACTATTCCGTCAATATCCACACTGTAAAATCTTCTGCCGGTTATGCACCTAACAAACGGTCAGTGGCGCTGTGCCTGCTGGTGTTGACTTGATATCAATTATTGTTTAATGCGCATTGCCCGCAGACTTTTCAAAAAGGGAACACAACACACGCAAAAACCGTCTACAAGATAAATGGAAACAAAAAATTTACACTGATACGTTTTTGGAGAATCGAAATGATTAAAAAACACAGTCTTATCATGATTAGTTTTCTAACCCTGGGCTTATTGGCTGCCTGTTCGCCTTCAGCCGCACGCATTAGCCCCGAGCAGGTGCGATCGCTTTCAGTTAATGGCGTTGGTCGGGCAACTATTGTCCCCGATATGGCAACGGTCAACGTTGGCGTGCACACCGAAGCGGAGAATATCTCAGAAGCTCTGGAGGCCAACACCGCTCAAGCCAATACGATTTCTCGAGTATTACAAGAACTGGGGGTTGAAGAAAAGGATATCCAAACATCGAACTTCAATGTTTACCCCAATGATCGCTGGAACCCTATGACCGGAGAGGTAGAAGGTCGCTATTATGTCGTCGAAAACACCGTCAACGTGACCGTGCGCAACCTTTCAAGCCTGGGCGAAGTGCTCAACACGGTGATTAAGGCCGGCGCAAATTCGATTTATGGGATTTCCTTTAATGTCATTGATCGCTCAGCAGCTGTTGCCGAAGCACGCAATTTGGCAATTGCCGACGCAAAAGCCAAGGCTGAAGCTGTTGCGGCATCCGCTGACGTGAAATTAGGAGAGATCATCAGCATCAGTGTTTATGAGGGTGGCGCACCCGTTGGTTACTACGATGGCATAGGTGGGGTGGTGGCAGAGGAAAAGGAGGTGCCCATTGCCGCCGGCACCTTAACCATCACCATGGAATGTAACGTAAGTTACGCCACCCAATAATTGCCCGCAACCATCTTAAATACGCAGAGGCTTGCCATTAAGGTAAGCCTCTTTTTAATTCTTTGGGCTTATTTCACCCTGGTAGGTCCGGTGTTTAAATTGGACTATCTCCATTCAGGTAGTCATTCGACGTTCTTCTTTCACTCTGTCAACAACTTCTTGTAGGGTTTCTACACATTGAGTTCCCTGCCTTTTTAGCATTATTTTCGAATGATTTTTCCTCGTTCCTCCTTGATTAAATAGTAGTATAATTCGATGGAATTTATCCTAATTACGATAGGTGAGATCAAATGATCCACATACAATCAGGAGCGTGAACCTATGAAAACAGTCATTGTCGGTGGTGTTGCCGGTGGCGCCAGTACAGCAGCGCGATTGCGTCGGATAGATGAACATGCTGAAATTATTATGCTGGAGCGGGGGCCCTACGTGTCCTTTGCTAATTGTGGTTTACCCTATCACATTGGTGAGGTCATTCAAGAGCGGGAAAGATTACTGGTGGTAACACCGCAAGATCTGAAAGCCTTGCTGAATATCGAAGTGCGTGTTAATAACGAAGTTGTCAGCATCAATCGGGCAGAAAAAACTGTCACCGTGCACGATTTTGAAACCAATCGTACCTACAATGAGCCATACGATAAATTAGTGCTTGCCCCGGGCGCTTCGCCGATCATTCCGCCTTTGCCAGGGGTAGATCTGCCGGGGGTGTTCACCTTGCACAACATGGCCGAGATGGATGCCATCAAAGCCTTTGTCGATCAGAAAAAGCCTGCGCGGGCTGTGGTCGTTGGCGGTGGGTTTATCGGTCTGGAAATCGCTGAAAACTTACATCATCGCGGGATTCAGATAACGTTGATTGAATTGCTCAATCAGGTTATGGCGCCTATTGATTACGAAATGGCGGCCCTGGTCCATCAGCACCTGACCTTCAAACGTATTCGCCTGGCGCTTGGTGACGGCCTGAAAGCTATTCATCCGGTTGAAAATGGCTGGATGAAAGTTGAACTTTCCAGCGGACGCAGTGTAGATGCCGAGATGTTGATCCTTTCCATCGGCGTCCGCCCCGAGAACCGGCTGGCAGCTGATACCGGGCTCGAGCTGGGCTTGCGCGGCAGCGTTGTTACTAACCAACACATGCAAACCTCTGACCCCGATATTTACGCCGTGGGCGACGTGGCTGAAGTAAGCCAGCGCATCAGTGGTGAGCGCATCAACCTGGCCCTGGCCGGGCCTGCCAGCCGTCAGGCACGTGTGACAGCGGACCATATCGGTGGACGTCAATCTGTCTTTAAGGGTGCGATCGGCACTTCGGTGGTCAAGGTGTTCGACCTGACGGTCGCTTCGGTTGGTTTGAACGCGAAGGCCCTCGATGCAGCCGGTATGCCCTATGCCAATGCGATCATCCACGTTTCCAATCACGCTGGTTATTACCCCGGGGCATCGCCGATGACCCTCAAGCTGCTTTATAAAGCAGACGGACAGATTCTCGGTGCCCAGGCAATCGGGCTGGAGGGTGTGGATAAACGAATCGATGTGATTGCCACAGCCATTCACGGCGGGTTGACAGTTTACGATCTGGAAAATCTGGAGCTGGCCTATGCTCCGCCCTATAGTTCTGCCCGAGATCCGATCAACATCATTGGCTTTAGTGCGGCTAATGCTCTGCGTGGCGACATCAAAACCATGTCCTGGGACCAGGTGGACAAGTTGGACCGGGGCAAAACCACCATCCTGGATGTGCGCCTACCCGAGGAGTTGACGTTAGGGATGATTGACGGCGCAGTACATGTCCCCTTGCAGCAATTGCGCAGTAAAGTCAATGAAATCCCCAAGGACCGCACTGTGCTGGTTTATTGTCAGACCGGGCAGCGCTCTTATTTTGCGGCACGTGTACTCAGCCAGCTGGGCTTTGATGTGTATAACCTGAACGGTGGTTATAAAACCTATTCGCATGCCGTGGGGCGCCAATCGAACTTTGACGTTTATGAACACGTCACCATTGACAGCAAGGAAGAACTGCGGGAGATTCCCCCTGCACCGGCTGGAACAGGGCAGACATTCATCGTGGATGCCTGTGGATTGCAATGCCCGGGGCCGATTCTTAAATTGTATAATAAGATCAAAGAGGTGGAAGATGGCGATATCGTCACCGTCCAGGCCACAGACTTTGGCTTCACCAGCGATGTGGAAGCTTGGGCTAACGCTACGGGCAACCGCTTGCTTTCAGTTGATACCGAAGATGGAAAAATTGTCGCTAAGATTCAGAAAGGCTCTGCCCGCAAATCAGAATCCACCCCAGCACTGGGGATGAACAAGACTATGGTTGTTTTTTCTGGCGACCTCGACAAAGCCATTGCCGCCTGTATCATCGCCAATGGTGTGATAGCCTCCGGTCACCAGGCTTCGATGTTCTTTACCTTCTGGGGGTTGAACTTGTTGCGCCGAAATGAACATGTAAAGGTGAAAAAGACCCCCATTGAGCGCATATTTGGCTGGATGATGCCGCGTGGTACCCAGAAAGCCCGCCTTTCCCAAATGCATATGGCCGGTATGGGCACCGCCATGATCAAGGGCATCATGAAAAAGAAGAATGTGTATTCTCTGCCTGAGATGCTGCAAACCGCCATCGATAACGGTGTGCGCATCCAGGCCTGCCAAATGTCGATGGACCTGATGGGTATCAAACGTCAAGAGTTGATTGAAGGCATTGAGGTGGTCGGCGTGGCCACTATGCTGGCGGCATCGGATAGCTCAAATGCGGTGATCTTTATTTGATAGCGTGGCGATTGGGTACTGGGCGATTTGAAATTAGATAAATTGCAGGTTGCGCGAAGTAACGTCAGTGACCCGCGTGACAGGTCTCTGCTGTTCTTTTTCCCAGCGAAACAATAATTATCCTATGGCTTGTTTTTATTTTGACCGGAGGCAGGCTTTTAGCGGATAATCAGTGGGAGGTAACAGCGGTTGTGCATGGTTACACCCGACCCACGCACCAGCCAGTTGCCAGGGTGTCCAAATTCATCAATGAGATCCCATATTCTATCCTGTGGTAGCAGCAGATCTTCGGGTGGTGATTCACCCCGGAGACCCATCCACGAGCGCTCTTGAGAAGTTGTGGTGTCAAGGGCTGCAGGCTTGTAATCGTCTCCGCGGGTTTCTAAGAAAATCACGCCAATTAAGATGTCCCCCGGGCCCCCCAGGAACACCCCCACGGGCAGCGCAAAGCTGTTCCAGTTGTCTACAGCCTGGACTGAAGTCGGGTACTTGCCGAGAAGTTTTGCGCCCATTGCAGGGTCGGTGTCATTTGTGGTATTTTCGTAAACGACCAGGATGATCTTGTCACCGATTTCGACAAGATCTGTGCTATCAAAATAGACTTGGATTTCAGTTAACAGCAATGGAAAGACTTCTGGTTCAGGGGTGAAGCGATTCAAGATGATAAACTCAGATGGCGGTGAGGGTCCAATATTATCTTCGCCTGAACCATCATCAAGAATCAATTCCTCTGTCGCGTTAGATAAAGCAGTGTCTGACTGGGTCGTATTCGTGAGACTATATATTTCCGTCTCTGAAACAATGGTAAAGGATGGGCTTTCAATGGTCGCACCTTGGATTTCACATCCAGTCGTCAAATTGCTGGCAAGCCTCGGGGCATTTCTTGTCCATATGCTCTGCCATAGTTCATAACCAGTCGGAATAGTAAGGGGTTGTGTTGCTCCCAATGACAGGTAGAGGCTTGGGCCCGGGCAGCTTTCTCCCGGATGCCGGATAGTTTTTGAGGCTAAAAAGGCTTGCGTCTGCGCAATAGCTGGGGTTGCCATGCAACCGAACAATATGGCGAGGGTGAAACCCTGGATGAGCGTCTTTTTCATTAATCCTCCGTATTCTCTGCTACTTGTTGATTTCAAAGCAAATTAACCGGAAATCTAAAAACAAGGTTTTCAAAAGGTTGTTATTCTGGCGGGTCACTTTTCTAATTAACATCGAGATCATTTACCGGAATAGAAGGGGGAAATAAAATTTATTTTCAATCATTTGTAGATCCCAGAAATAAGCTTGCCCGGCACCGGGTTTACCGTGGTAATCAGCCAGCATGATTCCCTGGACATTGCTGGCATGGTAAGAAAACCAGTCAGAGATGTTAAATGTGAGCGTAAAGTCTTCCTTGTACGGGTTGGTTTTGGTCAGGTTCCAATCGAGCGGCAGCTTTAAAATATCGGAACTGGCTGTGCCGGCGTAATCCTCGCGCCCGTACCAGTCATAGCTAAACACTTGATATGTAAACTGGTCAACAACATATTGCCACTCTGCGGGCAGGAACCATTCCTGATAGCCTGAGTTGAAATCCGTGTTAATAGAATACGGGCTGCCAAGACGTAAACGATTATCGGCAAAGTCCCTCTGAAGTACGATCCACAAATTGTCTGGATAACCCATCTGCCTGGTATCGTAGTTAAAATTCTCCACATTTCCAAAAGGTGAATCAATGTACAGCTTTACTTCGCTAAATAATGGAAGGTTGGTGTGCACGTTGCCCCACATGGCAAAAACGGGAACAAAAATGTGGTCATAATCGCTATCATGCCAGCCATAATCCATGCCTACGTAGCGCAAATCGGCCGCAGGAAAAACGTGCAGGTTCTGTGGCGACACCAATGACACCGGAAAAGCGCATAACCCGGAAGGTGAGGGCCCTTTTTGTTCAAGGTGGATATAGCCACCAGGGTCGTTGGCGTTAAGCTCAGTGAGCGCATTAAGTGTTGTTAACTCCGTATATGGGCGCGGAACAAAATAGAACGGCACCCTGAGGGTTTCTACATCTGTCGAAAAGGTGATGAAGCCATAGTACTCTTCCATGGCACCAAAATCGATTGGCAGGTCTTCACCGTTTAACGCCAGGGTAATGTCGATATTGGCCGTACTATTAGCAGGCACAGTAACCATTTCATTGCCCGGCATCAGGAATGCGCCAGCACTGTCAGATGTAAACTCTATGTCAATGGTGTATGTAAGTGAGGCGTCGCTAAAATTTTCTAATATGATCGACCGGGTATCGCTGAAAGTGTCAAAAACTTCAACCACACCCCAACTTAGGCTGACCAGTTTCGAGTCGGCATAGGCAATCGACCTTGTTGTCACAGCCCGGTACGCGTCCACCCGGCCGGCGCCCTGAAGGGGGAGCACACCATGGGCTGGGCCTACCAGGTCAACCGCGGTGTTCATGATGGCAGCTTTAATGTGCACAGGCGACCATTCAGGGTGCGCTTCGGCCAGCAGGGCGGCCACACCTGCGATATGCGGAGTGGCCATGGAGGTGCCGCTTTTATAGGTGCTTTTATCTCCACTGCCCATAAGGGCAGCAGAAATTGCACTGCCAGGCGCCGCAACCTCAGGCTTGAGTTTGGAATCAAAGCCACGCGGCCCACGTGAAGAAAAGCTGGCGACTCCACCCGGGTTCGGCTGGGTCGTGGAAGCTGCTACCGAAATAGCAGAATCTGCAGTTGAGGGTGAACTGACAATATATGTACTGTTGCCAGAATTCCCTGCAGCCGCGACCACCACCACACCGATTGAGGTTGCGTTTTCTATGGCAATAAACTTGGGATCGTTGGTATCAGCGGGCCCCCAGCTCGACCCAAGGGACAGATTGATCACATCCACCGGATGATCCAAATTGCCCTGCCCTAACGGGTCCATGGCCCACTCGATGGCATGCAAAACCAGGTTGGTGGAACCCACCTTCCCAAAGACCTTGAGGGCATACAGTTTGGCACCTGGCGCCACACCCGCGCCAAAGTCGGTACCCAAGCCAGCAGCAATTGAAGCAACATGTGTACCATGGCCATTTTCATCCAGCGGATCCGGGTCTGGGTCGGGAATAGGGCTGCCCCAGTTTCCTCCGGCATCATAATTTGACCCAGCAAAGTCATATCCACCAATTACTTTAGAAGTTGGGAAGGTGCCATATTCAACGATCTTTGGATCATTTGCCGAATAATCAGCCGAATAATCAGCCGAATCTCCCGAGTCAACAAACGTGGCGTGGGTGTAGTCGATGCCGGTGTCGATGATCGCGATGGTGATTCCTTCGCCGGTATGGCCGCCGCTATAGGACCAAACATCGTTGGCCCTGATTAATGACACACTTTCCATTAAATTAACCTCGTCTTCTGGAGCACGGGTTACGGATTTGACGCTTGGGATGGAACGGATTTCATCAACTGCGCTGGCGGGAACATGCAGCATGAAACCGTTCAGGGTTTTTGTGAATGAATCGCCGATTTGGGTTACCTCGGCGCCACGGATATTGAGGATTTGGTCCAGCACTGCAGCCTGATCGCTTTTCAGCTGAGCGATATAATCGCTTTGCTCCTGTGTGTTGCTGCGCACCAGCCCTTCCTGGTTGACGAATTCAATTAAGGACGGTTTCTCCAGTTGTACCAGGATGGCAACCGGGATGTGCGCATACGCCATTAATGTATGCGGGATCGGACCCTGGTTGCGAATCAGGAATTCTTCAATCGTCATACCTCCTTCAAACGCATCTAAAAGCTCTTGAGGAAGTAGCACGGGCTCAAAACATTGGGGGGTTTCTAAAGCGGGCTGGTCTGGCAGCTGAGGTTGATTGGTCTTCACCTGAGCGATAACTGGTGTGATGATGAAAATCAACGAAATCCACAGCGAAAATATTATAAGTGGTATTTTTTTCATCAGACCTCAAGAGTTTTGGCCAATCAAATGATCATCTTTTCTGGATGATTTGTATTCTCACTTTGGCTCAGCCGCTCAGGCATCCTTTAGCAAAGGATGCCCTTCCTTTTACAAATACTGCTCAGCAAGTTAAGTTGAAAATAATGCCGCAGAATGATGGCATTGACTCGAAAAATAACAACGCTGTTTCGGGGGCATTAACCCCTGAAACCAATCTTTTAACGGTCATTGTTAATCTCCAGGATGCACCTTTTTATCCTTGAAGATAAATAGGCCTCTATTTAAGGCAAGAAATAATTGCTATTTACTGCTCTTGTTCAGGATCGTTGCGATTATTATAGCGTGTTAATTGGGTTTTTAAAAAGTGTTAAGGTTCCAATCCAAGCAGTTCTGCTGCAATTCTGGTTGCGTCATTGACAAAGTGCGGACAAAGCGTATGAAATAAATCTTGGTCGCGCGCTTGCTGGAGGGCTTCGGGGTCGCCAATATCAACCCCCAGCAAACCAGGACAGGTTAACGATCCGTGTTGCGCAGAGAACCGATTGATGAATTGGCGTACCAGGTCGTAACAGGCTGTTTCTTTTTCTTTATCATATTCAGAAACACCTTCAGCCAGACCAAGCGCCATGATGGCCCCGCTGACCGCCCCACAGAGGTGTCCATTGCGCCCCATACCACCCCCAAAAGGCGTAGCGATTTTGATTGCCGCCTTTAAATCTAGGCCGAGATGTTCGGCAAAGGCACCAAATGTAGATTGAGCGCAGTTGAAGCGCGCTTTGAATAACGAATTTGCTTGATCTTCAAATTTCAAATTTAGGTCCATCCTTCCAGTCATAACATTAATATTGGATCGTTTATACCATTAAGGGTTGAGTTGGGCATCCACCAGTAACTGTTCAACGGCATACCGGGTGGGCAGAGAAGGTTGCGCACCAATTTTTGTGGTTGCCAGTGCACCTGCTGCAGTACCATAGCGTACGGCCTCGGGAAGGGGTTTCCCTTCAGCCAGCATTACAGCCAGCGCGCCGTTGAAGGCATCGCCTGCTGCCGTTGTATCAACCGGGGCGACTTTAAAACTCGGCAAGAGCAGATCGGCGGTTTCACTCACCAGGCGTGCGCCCTGGGCGCCCAGAGTAACCACCACACTTTTTACACCGCGCGATCGCAATGTTTTAATACCTTGCTCGAGGTCATTTTCACCAGAAAGAAGTGCCAACTCACTCTCATTTGGCGTGAGCACAGTCACCTTTGCTAACAGGGATTCGGGTAAAGGTTGTGCGGGGGCAGGGTTCAACACAACAGGGACTTTGTAAGCATGTGCCAGTTCAATCGCCAGGGTTACGGTCAGAAGGGGACATTCAAGCTGAACCAGCAGGAGGTCTGCCTTTTGGATTAATTTTCGATGTTTAAGAATGGTATCCTTTGATAGCAGCGTGTTTGCGCCGGGTGCCACCACAATCGAGTTTTCACCGTTATCTGCTACGGTAATCATGGCAATACCGCTTTTTGAACCCGGGTCTTTAACCACATGGTTGGTGTTAACCCTGTTATCCGCCAAGCCCTGGACGAGTTCATATCCGAAATCATCATGTCCAACACGTCCAACCAGCGTTACCTCGCCGCCCAGCCGTGCCGCGGCGACAGCCTGATTGGCTCCCTTACCGCCCGGGAAAGTCTGAAAATCGCCGCCCAGAATCGTTTCACCGGGAGCCGGCGGTCGGGGGACCCGTACGACAAGGTCCATATTGATGCTGCCTACCACAAGAATTTTAGCCATCCTATGTGCCTTTTTCAAAATAATAAGAACAATCATAACTGAAATTTATTAATTTTGTAAGATTTAATCTCATGCGTTACTGTCGCAAGTGGATCAGATATTGAGTCCTTGCAAAGTTGGGTCTGCTTCAATTTGCTTTAAGAATTGAATGACGAGTAAAGCCCTTTAGAATTTTAGAAATCGGACATAACCATTTGGGTATCGTTGGGTGGCGTCAATACTGGCGATAATGCCAGCATTTTTATTGACAATGCTTTCAATTGTCGATAACCAGTAGGTTGAAAAGTAAATACGGGACGGAGAAAAGAATGTCCTGATCCGCAATGATTGGGTACACTAATAAAGATAAATATTTGATGAAAGGGCTTTATTAATATGAAAAAGATTCTCTGGATTGTACTGGGGGCGTACCTGATCCTTTCGGGATTAATTGTGTTGATACCCAGCCTGGGAGAGTTGAGTTTGGCAATTCCGATTCTTGCGCTTGCAGCAGGTATTCTGATTTTCATTCGTATGCCTTCCAAACCAAGCCGAATTGGATGGATTCTGGCAGCTGCTTTCCTGTTAATTGACGGATTAACGGGTCTCACTGGGTTAACCTTTAAGGGCATCGAAGTTGTTGTCCCAGCATTGGCGTTGGTCGCGAGCCTGTTGCTATTGGCCCGCCAGTCAAAAATTAAAAGCAAACTTGCTTACGTGTTGTTTTTTAGCTGGTTAGCCATGATCGGGTTAATGCGTTTGGCTAACCTAACCGGATTGGAAATTGCACAGTCAATCTACACGCTGTTTGTGGGCGCCCTGCTGGTTTTGGAGGCCTAAGGCGTTTCCTTGGCAATATTTATCATCGCCTGACCCTGATGATGCCGGCTGAACCACGGTGCTCTTTTTATTTGATCGTTTTGCCTGGGTACAATAGAGCGCTGATTCTATAGGAATTATTCGGTCTGGAGATTATCCCTCGTCAGTTAACCAATCGAGAGGCTTCTTCAGGCTAAATTGTTAATCCAATGGCAACGCTATAAGTGGGTTGACGTCGAAGCGCTTGCCGATCCTGCGCGGGTTTTTAGTAATTTGTCATACAGGTCACCGTCGGGCGTCATGTGACCCGCATAATGGTCAATTTCTGCTTACCAATCCCTGATTGGTCACTCCCCCTTTGCAAAACTGCTTATAATTGAGAGATAGACCAATTCAACTCACTAAACTTGGGGAGGAGCTATGCAACCTAATCCTGTATTGAAAAAGCTCGGATTTGCACCTGATGACCGGGTGGTGATCATCCACACCGATGATATTGGCATGTGCCAGGCAACAGTCGACGCCTTTGCTGACTTAGCAGATTTTGGCCTGATTTCCAGTGGGGCAGTGATGGTGCCCTGCCCGTGGTTTTTAAAGGCGGCAGAATTTTCCCGCAATAACCCTGAGGTTGACCTGGGCGTGCACCTGACCCTGACCTGCGAATATGATTACTATCGTTGGGGGCCGATCAGCACTCGCAACCCCGCCTCTGGTTTACTGGATGAGCAGGGCTGTATGCACAAAACATCCGAGGCTGTGTGGGCCGATGCTGATCCTGATACCGCGCTTGGCGAGCTGGATGCACAAATCCGCCGCGCTCTGGCCGAGGGAATGAACTTGACCCATATTGACACCCACATGGGCACGGTGGCTCATCCGCAGCTGGTTCCTGGCTATATACAGCTGGCCAGAACGTACGGCTTGCCGCCGATGATCCCGCGCCTGACGCCCGAGGAATTAATGGCCCAGAGCCACGCTGACCTCGATACAGCCATGTTGATGGTTGGGATGATTATGGCCTTGGAAGAGATGGGAATCCCTCTGCTGGATGGTCTGAGCGGAATGCCGCTGGACGATCCCAGCGACCGCCTGGAGAAGGTCAAAGCCACATTGGGCGCGGTCAAGCCCGGGTTGACGCATTTTATCATTCACCCCGCCAAGGATACCCCCGAACTGCGTGCCATCACCCCATCCTGGCCCAGCCGGGTGGCAGATTATGAGACCTTTACTAGTGAAGCCGTCCGAGATTTTATTCGGGCGGAGGGCATCCAGGTGATTGGTTACCGCGCTGTGCAAGCGTTAATGCCAGAGATTAATTAACAAACTCGCAAAAACGATAAGGGAGAACACATGACTGAGAATACCTCACCACAACCGGTCAAATTTAATTTTAGTTATAAATTTACCTGGGGGCTGGCGGCACTGGGCACCTCGCTGATTTCAGGGATCTATGGCGGATTGCTGACCATCTTTTACCAGGATTACCTGGGCCTGGATGCAAAATGGATTGGCATCGCGGCTACAATTTATGCCCTGTGGAATGCGTTTAACGACCCACTGTTTGGCTATATCACCGACAGCACACGTTCGAAACATGGGCGACGCATTCCCTATATGCGATTTACAGCGCCCTTCCTGGCGTTAACTTTCATCCTGGTGTGGTTTGCGCCGCCTCAGTCCGGACAGCAAGCTCTGTTCTGGTGGATGCTGATCACCATGCTGCTCTATGATACTTTTTACACGATCATTGGGCTGGTGTATTCTGCCCTGTTGCCCGAAGTCACTGAATCCGATGCACAGCGCAACGATTTGCAGATCTCCAGTTCGCTGTTTGGTATGCTGGGCACCCTGTTGGGTTTCCTGATCCCGGATATGGTCAGGCCAAAAACGGCAGGCGATTCTTTTGTCCCCCTGTATATCGCCATGATCGCCGTGGGCGTGGTGGGCATGCTGTTGATATTAATCACATCTTTTAAAGTCAAAGAACGCCCCGAATTCACCGTGGTTGATGATCCACTACCAATCATGGAGGCCATTAAGTTCACTTTTACCAGCAAATCCTTCATTGTCCTGGTGGCAGAGAATTTTATGTCTATCTTGATGAGTTCATTACTCTTGGGATCAATCTTCTACCTGGCAGATTATGTCCTGCGCTGGCCGGCAATCCAATTGCTGGCCTGTTTGTTCGTGCCGCTGATTATTGGTATTCCCTTAACCTCCCTATTTCGTAAGCGGTTAGGTGTGGTTGCCGCACAGCAGGTTCTGTTGGTTCTAGCAGGGGTGTCCTTGGTTGCAATTGCGATTGTCCCGCCCTTCTTGATCCCAGTATGTATTGCCCTCGCCGGCCTGGGTTTAGCCGGGCCGCAGACGCTGACAAACATCTTGTTTGCCCAGGTTGCAGATGAGGACGAGATCCGCTCGGGGGTGCGTCGTGAGGGCGCGTTTTTCGGCGTTAATGCTTTGATCACCAAACCAGCCCAATCGATTGCTATCTGGATCATCCCTTTTATTCTAGACCAGTCTAACTTTGTAACCCGTGCATCGCAAATGGGTGAAACTTTCCTCAACCAGCCTCCAGAGGCTATTCTAGGTATTAAAATCTTCAGCGGAGTGATCCCAGGCTTGGCCTGCTTGTTGGGTGCACTGCTGCTTGTGTGGTACCCACTGAAGAAAGATTACCTGACGCAAGTACAAGAAGAAGTCTTGCGTATGCATCAGGAAAAGCGGGATGCACTGGAAAAGCATTTATCCAGTATACAGCAAGAGAATGCATAGCAAGTTAATTGAAAACGTAAGTATCCGGTACAACTAAGCGGACGAATGTTTTCATAGTCATGATGTAGGCGTCAGAATAGATTTATAAATAGGAAATTTCCGCGATTGGCGACCAAGCCGTCAGTTGCTGACCCACCACGTACATATTAAAAAACCAGGGCGAGGTTTTCCTCGCCCTTCATCATTTTCGTTAGTTAATTAGTCTTCTTCCTCTTCTTCAGCCAGCGCCTCATCGAATAATTCATCAAGCGCTTCAAGTTCTTCGTCATCAAATTCGTAAGTTTCAACTTCAACACCAGCGAAGAGGTTCACAATCCAGCCAATACCAAACAGAAGTGCGGCATAGATAACGTACTGCCCGAAACTGTTTAAATGGAAGCTGATAATATCAAACAGGCTGTCTTTGATAACAACCTGCCCCATGGAAACCAGATCGGAGATATAGCGGAAGGAATGATTGGCTGACCAAACAGCAAAGATAAACAGCAACGCAGCCAGAATATAGAAAACGAGGCTAATAACAGGTAATTTTTTATTGATCATTTAAACCATCTTTCTGTTAACACTTATTTACTTTATTTTGATCATGAAACAACGGTTGATTCACAACTCAATGGATTATACACCATTAAAAACTAATGGGTTAAAAGGATAGAAAACCGGGAGTTGGAAACTAAAACTCCGGGTTGCTTTTATAAGAATAAGAAACAGATTAATTCTAAGTTGAGAAATCAACTTTAAAGAACAACCGGCTGACCGTTCTGGCGGGTCGATTCGAATAAGGCCTGGATGGACCGCATATTGCCCAGGGCATCTTCAATTGGGAACGTCGGCGAACCACCAGCGATACTGCGCATGAAGTCCTCAGCCATGAGGGTGTAGATGTTCGCACCTGCAAAGGTATACACATTGCGGTTTCCTGCTCCCAGTTGTTCAATTAATGGTGCATCTTCCACGCCGATATTAAAACTATTTGGGATTTCAAGGTATCCATAGGTGCCTGCCAGCAGGCAGCGCTGGCGACTTTCCTGGTTCATGGCACAATCGAAATGCGCTAGCAAACCATCACCAAAATTTAACAAACCAACCAGTTGGTTGTCTACACCGGTTGAAGCCCGGTATAAGCGCGCTTGGACAGTTATCGGCTCGCGTCCAGCCATAAGACGACTGATGTTGACGCAGTAACAGCCCACATCCATCAACGCCCCGCCACCCATCTCGGGTTGGAAGCGGATATTTGTTGTATCTTCCATACGATAGGTAAAAGCGGTTTCGATCGTTTTCAGGTCACCAATGACACCATCCAAAACCATCTGATGGGCAGCCAGGATCCGCGGGTGATAGCGATACATGAAAGCTTCCATCAGCTGGACCCCGTTAGCCCTGGCAGCAGCAATCATCTCCTGGCATTCTACAACATCCAACGCCAGGGGTTTTTCACACAGGATATGCTTTCCTGCTTCAGCGACCCGGATGGTCCAGAGTTTGTGCAGGTGATTGGGGAGTGGGATATAAACCGCATCAATCTCCTGATCTGCCAGCAGGGCTTTATAGCTGCCATAAGCCCTGGGAATGTAAAAACTTTCAGCAAAAGTACTGGCTTCTTCTAAGCTGCGACTGGCAACGGCCACAACTTCGGCCATGGCAGAATCTTTTAATGCCGGGACGACGGCTTTTCGCCCAATTTGAGCTGTGCTTAAAATTCCCCAACGGATTTTTCTTTCCATTGAAATCCTTTCTGTCGTTGTTGGTTTCACATTAATTTTTTGTTTATTTTTTATCTTGAGCTGGTTCCGTACGTTTGAACAGGAACCCCAGGCCAATCAGCGTTGCCAGGCTAAGCAGAATAATCCAGGGACGCTCCAGCATCCACAACAAAGCGGTGAATGCCGTTCGCAGGCTTCTCACCCGATTGACGTTGCCAGGGATAGGCGGGGTTTGGTCCCAATCGAAGGTGTTGAGCCTGGTCAGAAAGTTCTGTGCTACACACCCCTCCAGGCTGAAGATGTGAATAGGTTTACCGTGCATCACGCACAACCTCAGGTCGCGGGTAAATTCTTCCCAGGAGAGGGGTTCCGTTTGGAGTTCGCTGGTCAGGTCAACGCCGCCGCCAGTGACGCCCACACCGACGGAATCGGCCTCAGGAGCATAACTCCACAGGATAGCATCACCCTGGGGGCGGAAAAAGCTGGAATAGAGCATCAGCACCTCATGATCGGTGTTCAGGTCGACCAGTCCAAGGGCGCGCTGCAAAACAGAAGACTGGGCTCGGCGCTCGTCAATGATGAACGGGAATTGGTAGCTTTTTACTGTGTAGCCATCGACACGAATTCGGTTGACCAGGGTTTGGTAACCCAGCTGGGCGCGGATAATCCGCTTTTTATCTGCAAATCTTTTTAATGTACGCGTCAGAAAACCCCACCTATCAACACTTTTGAAAAAGGCACGGGCTTCGTTGATATCCAATTCAATATCCAACCCAACCCCAGCCCATTCCAGCCCGTGTTCATCTGTCCAGGCCTTGAAAACTTCATAACAGGCTGCTGCTTTGGTGTGATTGTCGATATTGAACCAGTAGCCCTCTTCTTCGGGGAGCAATAACCAGGCGACCACGGGCACACCAGCTTTGTTCAGCCGTTTTACCAGCTCGGTACGCGTTTTTGAGTGGTCCAATATTCCCAGGCTGAGGGTTGCATTGAGTGCTTTTAGATTGTCAATTACAAAACGACCGTCGAACAACTTTGCCAGGGGTTCGGGTTTTAATTCACAAAAAAAAGCGAGTTGTGGTTGAGTCATATGCCTGAATCCCCATAATTAAATAGAACCGAAATATGCCCGGCTTTCAAAAGTTGATGATCAATCCTCCGGAAATGGCGGGATACAACCAGCATCCATAAGCACATCGGTGGCAGCCTGGGCCGCACCGATCAGGACTTCGGCCCGATCCAGCAATTGTTCATAGCTTCGTTGAACCTGGGCCAGGCCCTGTTTTTGCGCCTGGACGCCGACAGCAGCTGCCTGCAGGGGGTAGATGGCCATCTCGGTCATCAGGGGCAAAATCCGATCCGCATCCAGATCGGCTTTGCCCCAATCGGCCAGAGCGCCCGCGGCTGCAAAGCACATCTCATCGGTGATGGTACTGGCACGCACGTCCAGTGCACCGCGGAAAATGGCCGGGAAGCATAACGAGTTATTGACCTGGTTGGGAAAATCCGAACGTCCGGTGGCAACGACGGCCGCTCCAGCAGCCTTAGCCTCCCAGGGCCAAATTTCCGGCACGGGGTTGGCACAAGCAAAGACGATTGGATCGGCAGCCATACTTTTAATCCACTCCGGCTTGATAACCCCGGGCCCAGGCGCGGAATAAGCGATGACCACATCAGCATCAGCCATAGCCTCGGGGATTCCTCCATCCACTTTAGCCGGGTTGGTACTCCGGCTTAGGTCCCAAGCCGGAGAAAAAGAGGGGATATCTTGCCTATGTTGGCCGAGTGTGCCGCCCTCATCGACAACGATGGTTTTTGTAGGGTCAATTCCCCAGGCAAACAATAACCGGGCAATGGCTACGCCGGCTGCACCTGCGCCGATTAATGCCAGCCGAATTTGGGTTTTGTCTTTGCCCACCACCGCGAGCGCGTTCATCAATCCCGCCAGGGTGACGGTGGCTGTGCCCTGTTGATCGTCGTGCCAGATGGGAATATAAGCTGCCTCGCGCAAACGGCTCAGGATTTCGAAACATTTTGGCTGGGCGATATCCTCCAGGTTGACCCCGCTAAACCCGGGTTGCAGGTTCAGCACCGTTTGAATGAAGTCATCGGGATCTCTGGCATCAAGCACGAGGGGAATCGCGTCGACGCCGCCCAGATATTTAAACAGCAGGCTCTTGCCCTCCATCACAGGCAGGCTGGCCTGCGGTCCGATATCCCCCAGGCCGAGCACGCGCGAGCCATCGCTGATCACCGCGATGGTGTTGCCGATGTTGGTCAGCTCGTAGGCCTTTTCAGGAGATGCGGCAATGGCCTGGCAGGGCGCCGCCACACCGGGCGAGTACCAGATTGAAAAATCCTCCATGCCGCGCACCGGGCATTTTAGCTGGGTGGTTAGTTTGCCGCGGTAATAGGCATGGCTTTTCATGGCCAAAGCGGCGGGTTTTTGTGCGCTTTCTAATAGTGCGCGAATTTCATTTTCGTTGGGGGCACCCTGGGACATAAGTAATCCTTTCTGTGGGCAAGAATTTGATCCGGTTGCAGTTAACCCGGGATACTGCGGACTGTGAATTTATTTTACCATTGTGGGGCGAATGAAGAGTGGTGAATGCCTTTGTTTTATGGTCTCACAAACATACCCTTTAACCTTCAGTTTGTTGTTTAGTAACAACACTGCTTGACAGGCCGCAGCCTGTGTGTTAAAAGTATGGCACCTTGGTGTTGGCCAACGCCAGCGGTTTGGAGTCCGATGAAACTTATCCAAGTCATCCCCACTTATAACGAAGCACAAAATCTACCAATACTGGTTTCGGCGTTGTTTTCGCTGAAGATCCCCAACCATCACATTCTGGTGGTGGATGATAACAGCCCTGATGGTACGGGCCAGGCCGCTGAGGTACTGAAGAAGGATTACCCGGACCAATTGTACGTCCTGCACCGGGAGGGCAAAGCCGGGCTGGGCAGGGCTTATATTCAGGGCTTTCGGTGGGCGTTGGATAAGGGCGCCGATGTGATTGGCATGATGGACGCAGACTTCAGCCATCCGCCGGAACGATTGCCTGCCCTTTTGAACGCTCTGACCACAGCCGATGTGGTTATTGGGTCGCGCTATGTCGCCGGCGGGGGTGTTGACCGGGATTGGCCGATTTGGCGTAAGGCGCTATCCTGGTTCGGGAATGCCTATGCCCGCACAATTTTGGGCTTACCAATCAGCGACACAACGGGCGCGTACCGGTTGTGGCGTCGATCTGCTCTGGAAGCGATCCCTTTTGAAGGGTCGCGTTCGAACGGATATGTATTTATTGTTGAGCTGGCTTATCTGGCGACATTGGCCGGGTTGTCTTTTGTGGAAGTGCCAATTTATTTTGCTGAACGCACCCGGGGAGATTCAAAAATGTCGTTGCGCATCCAGGTTGAGGCAGCGACCCGGGTCTGGCAGTTAAGGCGCTATTATCGTGCAAAAACCGTGATTGATAGGCAGGAGATGAAGGAAACAGGCGACCGGACCATCGAGCCTTAAGACACCGGCGCTGACCGCACTGGTGAAGCGCGCCCCTCTCAAATGCTCCCGGAAATAGCGTCAATAAATCATCGTCTGCAGGGAAAACTGTTCCCACAATTGCTTATCGAGCTGGAAACTCAAGCGGCGGAAGCTGTCTGAACTCTGTGCTGAAAACGGATACTTGGCTGCCAGTTCCCCGCTTTCTATTTCCCGTCTAGTTTAAGTTTTAGTGACGGCCTTTACCAACCGTATCCAATCCTCGAGAGAAAGATCTTCTGGGCGGTGGCTGGAATCAATTTCAGCTGTTTCTAAATATGTGTTTAACGACTCGCCCAAAATTGGTTTGAGCGAGTTTCGCAGCATCTTGCGCTTCTGATTAAAAGCCGCATGGGCTAAAGAAAACAGCTGGTGGATTTCAGCACCCGACAACTGGGGCTGGTCGTACACTTCGATCACCAGCACGCTGGAATCAACCTTTGGTGGGGGGTAAAAACTCCCAGCGGGGATATGGCTGGCAATCCTGGCTTTGCCATATACCTGCACCGAAAGGGAAAGCAAGCTCATCTTTTCGTCGCGAGTAAGGATACGTTCAGCCACCTCGCGTTGCATGGTAAGCACGATTCTTTGTGGCTTTACCACGGCTTCCAGCAGGTGCCGGATCACTGCCGAGGTGATGTAGTAAGGGATATTAGCTACGACTAGGTAACCATCCTCTGAAAACAGGCTTTCCATAGGTAGGGTTAGAATATCACCCTTCACCAGGCGCACATTGTCAAAGGATGTCAGCACTGTTTCCAGGGCCGGGTACAGGTGATCGTCAATCTCAATCGCGGTCACGTGCTCGGCATGGGTGGCTAAAATACGAGTCAGGTTGCCCAACCCAGCGCCAATTTCTAAAACGTGATCAGATGGGGCAACCTGGGCATCACCAACGATCTTCAACAGGGTGTTGTGATCGGCCAGAAAGTTTTGCCCGAGAGATTTTTTCGGTCGGATTCCAAACCTTTTCAACAGGCTGGGGACGTGCAGGGGTTCTAAGGCCATGGCAATACCGCCGGGTACCAACTGGGGACAGGGGTTAGAAAATACATGGTTGTCCAGCCAGCCCAGTGTTGGTAATCTGCTTCTGAAAAGCCCAGGTCAATCCAGTAGTGGCTGAAATACAGGCCGCCGCCACCGATATCAGCGATGGCGCCGTGCCCGTAACCCTTAACGAAAACAGACTGCAAGCGCATCATGTTGTACCAGTTGCGGGTTACGCCAATGATGCCCTTCTGTAAGAGCAACCCGCTGGCGGTGCGGTCATTACACACGCCCTCTCCTAAACCCAAACGGCAGGGCGAAAAGGAGGTAGCGTAAACACTGATCTTGCGCCAGTATTCAATTTCCTGTCCATCCACAACTTCTGTACGCACTTCAACCTTTGAACCATAGCCAAGCACGCCGTCTGTTGCCTGGCTGGCCTGCCAGGATTCCGGCGCGTCACGCCAGACTTCTTCGCCGTTGGCATAGCGAATCCGCTCCCGGCTGGCATAGATACCTGTTCGCCCGGGGGTTACCACGGAAACCTGGTCTAAAACCGTATTGGGGTCTTCAATGTATTCGTTTTCATAGGGGACTTCATCTTTGAGGATGACGATTTGTTCCTCAACCCGCACCACCGCAATTTCTCCATCATCAGGAATGGGCTCATCTTCTGCAGGGCGAGTGTAGTCCAGATTCTGCAAAGAGAGACCAAGGTCTGTCAAGGCTTCACTGACGGTCGTGGCGGCGGTTAATCCGCTCAGTTCTGCCTCACCGAAATGGACGCTCACCAGGCGCGCTCGACGGAGGGTTACATTTAATCCATCACCCAGGGGTGTGTTTACGTCTTCTGAAAGCCAATCTTGCGGTGATACAGACACATGCGCAGATTCTAACGCGGCCCCCAGCGTGGGTTCCTGGCTGTAAAAGATGTATTCGCTGCCATCTACATACAGATGGACTGCCACGGCCGGCTGAAATTGTAAAAGAGTAAAACCATCTCCGCTCAAAGGTGAGTGTGGGTCGATCTGTCTGCCGTTAACCAGCACCCGATCATTGGGGAACAAATCAATATCCAGGTCGGCAAGCAGGTTTGCTGGAATGCGTTCAGCGCTATGTAACCAAACTGCATCCTTTGGGGTGCGAACGAGCACCGCGTGAGCAGGCTCAATGGTAATCACCGCTGGCGACCAGAACCAGGGATTACCCGCCGGGGTCAGCCGGTCACCCTCGTTTACGGCGATACCGCCCGAGCGCAGCACGCCTGAAACCCACCAAGCTGGCGAACGGACCTGAATTGGCTCCCCAGCGACGATGACGGTACTGGCCTGGAATAACCCTAGCCAGAGCAGTCCCAATCCGGCCAGGATGAGCAAAAATGCACCTGGGAAGAGCCATCGGCGGTGTTTAATTAAAAATTCTTTCATAAGAGCCATCAAATGAGCCAGATTGCGGCAACTTTCAGTTTGTTCACGTTGTGATCTTTAATTTCGCAGTATAACACACCGAATAAGTTTCGCAAACCGGTTAAAGAAGCCAAAAAAGTGGTAAAGGGTGAAACACCTTTATTAAAGCAATGCCGTGTTTCAATGCTTAATGAGTCTGATCCTTGCGAATTTTTAACAATGTTTGCACCAGCAGTGCCTGCCAGGGTTCGCTTTCTAAGTCGGAGAAAAGGATGCGGTAAGCGTTCTTTCCCGTCGTTACTGGAAAGCCCAGCTGGGGCAAATTGCGCTGCAGGATACCGCTGGGAAGCGGTGGGTAGCGCAGTAAAATTTGCTGACCTTCAATGCTAACTGACGCCAACCCGGCGAAAGCAGCCAACAGCTTGATTTTGATCTGGAAGATCAGGTTGAGCGTCTGCTCGGGCAAAGGCCCAAAACGATCGGTGAATTCCATCTCGATTGTGGCCAGGGCGGACTCATCCTGGATATCTGCTAACCGCCGATAGAGTTTGAGCCGTAAAGCCTGGTCGGGAATATAGGTGTCAGGAATACCAATCGCTAAGGGCAGGTTTACCGATGTGGGGATCGTCAACGTCCCATCAAGCACCGTCGTTTCTTCCGGACCGGTGACACCCGTTGCCAGGCGAAACTGCGTTACCGCCTGCGCCAAAAGCCGCGTGTAAAGATGAAAACCAACCGAGGCGATGTAACCCGATTGGCGCGTGCCCAGCAGTTCGCCGGCGCCGCGCATTTCAAGGTCTCGCATGGCAATGGCGTATCCCGCGCCCAACTGGGTGTTTTCAGCCAGCACTTCCATGCGCTCCTGACCTTCCGGTGTGGGCGCCTTAACCCTGTGGCGAAACAGGTAAGCATAGGCGCGCTGCGCGCCGCGCCCAACCCGGCCGCGCAACTGGTAGAGCTGGGCCAAGCCGAAGGTGTCAGCCCGATCGACGATCAGCGTGTTCGCATTGGGAATATCCAACCCGGATTCAATGATCGATGTGCACAGCAGCACGTCCACGTCGCCATTGGTGAAGCGATGCATCGTCTCGGCTAATTCGTTTTCATTCATCTGCCCGTGAGCAATTGCGATCTGTGCCTCAGGCACCAACTCCTCCAGGTGTGTTTTCATCGTGCTAATTGTCTGGACGCGGTTGTGCACAAAGAACGCCTGCCCACCGCGTTCCAGTTCACGCACAATGGCGTAGCGGACCAGTTTGGGGTCGTATGGGCCAATATGTGTCACAATGGGCAAGCGTTCTTCAGGTGGGGAATTGATGGTGGAGATATCGCGCACGCCGGTCAGTGCCATGTAGAGGGTACGCGGGATGGGCGTAGCCGTCAGTGAGAGTACATCCACCGAGCTGCGCAACTGCTTGAGATGTTCTTTATGGGCCACGCCAAAACGCTGTTCTTCGTCAATGACCACCAAGCCAAGGTCATTAAAGGAAACATCTTCTGACAGCAAGCGATGCGTTCCGATGATGATATCGATTTTGCCTTTATGTAAATCCTTGACGATACGCGCTTGCTGCTGCAGGGTACGGAAGCGCGAGAGCATTTCCACCTCCACCGGGAAGGTGGCCAGACGTAAACGAAAGGTATCGTAATGCTGCTGGGCTAAAACCGTGGTGGGCACCAGCACCGCCACCTGCTTGCCATCCATCACTGCTTTGAAGGCTGCCCTTAGGGTTACTTCGGTTTTACCATAACCGACATCCCCACACAGCAAACGATCCATCGGTCGGTGGGCTTCCATATCAGCTTTGATTTCGTCCAGGGCTTGCAGTTGATCTTCAGTTTCGATATAGGGAAAGCTGGCCTCAAGCTCGCGCTGCCAGGGTGAATCCGGGCTGTAAGTAAATCCTTCAGCCACCTGGCGTTGGGCATACAGGTCTAAAAGGTCGCCTGCGATTTCCTGTACAGCTTCGCGCACTTTTTGTTTGGTAGCGCTCCAGGTGCTGCCGCTCAGCCGAGAAACTACCGGCACATAGCCATCGGCACCAATATAGCGGGTCAACCGGTCGGCATGATGGATGGGGACGTAAAGCTGGTCCTGGTCGGCATATTCGATGCACAAAAACTCTTGCAGCACGTTATCCTGTGTGCGCTGAACCAGACCGGCATACTTGCCGACACCATAATCCACATGGACTACCCAATCGCCGGGTTCCAAGTCGGCATAGCTGGATTCTGGCGCCTCGGCGGTGGGACGGTAACGACGTCTGGGCTGGGGGCGCGCCCAGCCAAAGATCTCGCTATCCGTTAATAAATGCAGTGTTTTACCATCCCGGGTGTTCAGGTTCCAACCCCCGGCCAGGTTGCCTTCAATAAACTGGTTTTCAATTTGCTGCTCTGGCAGATCATCACTGGCAGGTCGCTCATCGCGCCATAAATTATGCAGTCGGGACGACTGTCGCGAGACGATTACCCAGACGTGATGTTCCTTTTCCAGAGACTTCAGGTAATTTAAAAAATCCCTCAACTTGCCTGCAAAACGAGGTCCAGAGGAAAAATTTGACGCCAGGGCGGGCACCTCCGGTGCGCCGGTGTACCCCAGCTCAACCACTGGACGCTGATTGAAGCGATCTTCAATTTCAGACCAGGTGAAAAACGGGGTCGGAAAATCGGCCTTAATTTCACCTGCCTGGATGGCATCGTCCCGTCGCGAGAGGCTTTCTTCTTCTATATCGGTCACAGCCGCGGCAATAAATTCCTGGCCATCTAAAGTGATCAGCGATTCGTCGGGTAGAAAATCAATCAAACATCCCCCATGGGCATGCGCCAACGGCAGAAAAAACTCTGACAAATCTTCTGTGGTGAGCCCCGCTTTTTCTGCCGTCATGGGCAGAATTTCTCGTGCCGGTGTGATGGTGAAGGTTTCCAGGTTTTCGATCGTGCGCTGAGATGCCGGGTCGAAGGCCCGCATCGTGTCGATTCCATCTCCAAAAAATTCAATTCGCGTAGGACGAGTTTCACCGGGTGACCACACATCGAGAATGCCACCACGACGAGAAAATTGTCCCGCCTCAACAACGATGTTGGCGTAGGCATAGCCCGTATCCACCCATTCGCGGGTCAGCCCCTCGGGTGTGACCTGTTGGCCAATCTTCAAGGCCCGGGTGTGTTTGATGAAATCTCGCCGGGTCAGGGTGCGGGTCATGATCGCTCGCACTGGGGCAACAATGACCGGCATCTGTTCAGGGTCTGGCATCCCAGGGATTAACAGGCTTGCCAGCAGGGTCAATACCCCTAAACGATCTCGGCGCGTGCCGTCGCCCCAACCTGATTTTTCATAAAATAATGGGTTTGGTTCCGGAAAGTAGTGTACACTGCTCTGGCCCAGCCAGAACTGCAACTCCTCGTAGAGGGCTAAAGCGCGATCGGCGCGGTTGGTAATGAGCAGGATCGGTTTACCAAGGTCCTGGTGCAGGCGCGCCACGAGCGGTAGGCGAGCCGCGCGCGGTAAACCCAACCCTGCTGGGGGGTAGCTGTGCACCGGTTTGGTTTGCAGATCTGTCAGTAAGCCGCGGTAAGCCGCTAATTCACCGATTGCATTCAACAACTGCATTAATCTTCGCCCTTAATAGGTGTTTCAGGACCTTTATGATTATCTTTAGGGTTTCCGTTGGTTATTTCATGGTCATCCAGGCGCCCGTTGTAGAGGTTCATTGCTATTTCAATGCCCTCTGCAATGTAAATACGGATGGCATCCACAGCCTGACCCAAGATTTCGGGCAACAATTCCTGCTGGAAGGCGTCAAAATCATACAGCACATAATCAGCTGGGTCCATGCGACCGGGCGGACGTCCTATTCCCACCCGCAAACGCGGGAACTCGCGTGAACCCAGCTGATTGACGATCGATTCCATCCCTTTTTGGCCCCCGGCCCCACCCAAAGGCCGCAGCCTGAGCGTACCAAACGGCAAATCAAGGTCATCGTGCACCACCAGGATTTGCTCCAGGGGGACCTTGTAAAAACGGACCAAAGATGCCACAGCCAGCCCAGATTTATTCATGAATGTTTGAGGTTTAGCCAGGATCAATCGTTCGCCGCTGAAGAGTCCCTTACCCACCAGGGCGCGCAGTTCTAACCGCTGGATTTGAATTTCCAGGGCAGATGCCAGAGTATCAACAGTCATAAAACCAACATTGTGACGGTTTTTCTGGTAAGTTCGGCCAGGGTTGCCCAGACCAACGATTAAAAAAGGGTTGCGTGTTTGCATGATCAGAGTTTTTCAGATAATAATTGTTTAAACCGACGTTTTCTTTGCCAAAACGCGCAAACAAGCTTGTTCACCGGATTGGCGGGTAAGCACATTAAAGAATTAACTGACCTTTAAGTTTAGCACGAAAAGGGGTGCGATGTGAATGGTGGAAGGCGGGGTTTGGCGTTTGAAATTAGGACATAGACGCTTGAAGATTTGGTGATCAGGTGCACCGCGATTAAACACCAGGACAAAAATTAAAAGCCTGAACAATGGCTGGCCCCCGGCCACCCGACCTCGTCTGAACTGCCGGTTCCCATCATTTACAGCTTCAGAACCTCACCGGCGATGCGGTTGGCCTCCGCACGAACGGCAACTTCATCCAGTGTAAGCATCTCTCGATTGTGCATCAGCAGTTGGCCGGCGATCATCACGTCCTGAACATCACCAACTGAGAGGGCGTAAATTAAATGAGAATAATAATCATAACAAGGGGTCAGGTTAGCCGAACTGAAGTCGATCACAGCCAGGTCGGCAGATTTACCGACTTCCAGCGAGCCAATTTTATCGCTCAGGCCCATGGCGTGGGCCCCGTCGATGGTGAGCATCGAAAACACTTTCTCGGCAGGCAGCACCTTTGGGTCACCGGTAACACCTTTTTGAACCAGGGCAGCCAGTTGGGCTTCGTGGAACAGGTCGAGATCGTTATTGCTGGCGGCACCGTCCGTGCCAATCCCTACGTTGACGCCCTGTGCAAGCATCTCTGCAACCCGTGCAATTCCGGATGAGAGTTTCAGGTTTGATGAAGGACAGTGTGCCACCGAGGTACCGGTTTCAGCCAGACGGCTGATTTCCTCATCGGTGAGATGTACACAATGAGCTAGAAGTGTGTGCTGGCCCAGTAAGCCAAACTGATCCAAAACTGCAATTGGCCGCTGACCGTGTTTTTGTTGCACAAGCTCAAGCTCACCCCTGGATTCCGAGGCGTGAGTCACAAACAGCAGCCCGTGCTGATTGACCAGTTCTTTCACCAGCTCCAAGGTTGTTGGGCTGGTGGTATAGGTGGAATGTGCCTGAATGCAGGGATGCACCAGGGGAACATCCGCAAAGTGATCGAGGTACTCAATGGCGATTGAATGATTGGTATTGCGATAGTCTTCAAAACCCTCAATTTCTGCAAAACTGGGGCCGGTTACAATTCTGAACCCTGCTCGGCGAGAGGCTTCTGTGACCTCAGTGTAATACCAGTACATGTCCGCCGCACAGGTGGTTCCACCGCGCAACATTTCAATCATAGCCAGCTCGGAGCCTACGACGACAGTTTCAGGTGAGATCAGTGCTGCTTCAACGCGCCAGATGGTCTCCAGCCACTGCTCAAGGGCACAGTCGTCAACCAAACCGCGTACGAGCGTCATCGCCCAGTGCCCATGCACATTTACCAAACCCGGGATGATGACTTTGCCTTTAAAATCAAATCGCTGGGCAGGCGTAAACAGGCTTTCTGCCTGATTAACATCCCCAATCCAAAGGATTTCTCCCGCCTCTACTGCCAGGGCGGCATTAGACAGGATCGTTCTTTCCTTGTTCATGGTGATGACTGTATCGCCAGTAATCAGGGTTTCAATGGGTTTGGGTGCATTGCTCATCATCAATTGTTCCTCATAATAAACAGGTGAGTGGCTGTGCAGCCACTCACCTTAATTTTAAAAAATTTGAAGAGGTTAGTCTTCCTCTTCTTCAACAAACTGTTCCCGACCAGAGAGCATAAAGCTGGCCAGAATGATCATCAGCAGGAAGGGCAATACAGAAAGCCAGACCGCAACCTGACCCTGGGCTCCGGTGAACCCGTACAAAGTTTGATCTGCAGCACCAACTGCCACCAGGATACCCACAATCAAGCCGCCCAATGCCCCAATGATCATCAGGATTGAACCAAGCGTCTTTCCAAAGCCTTTGGCGACATCTTCTTTAACCATGATGTCAGTCCATACCAGGCCCCAGCGTTTAACGCGCGGATACAGTAAGACCAGCAAAATGGGGCCCAGGATAAGGGCAGCCGCAAAGTTGTTCACGGTAATGGTGATTGAGAGGAAGGCAAAGGGCACGATGGCTGCAAGATCGAGGTACCAGGCAATGATAATACCGCAAGTTGCGGCTGCAATCAGAGCAACCAGTTCAAATGCCAAGACCTTCTTGAAGGTATTGGTCGTTTGGGACATATCATCCTTGGGAACCAGGCCGAAGGTGGCCCCCCACATTTTGTAGGGGATGAAGCCCAGGAAGAAGTTGCCAAAAAAGCCAAAAATTGAACCAACACCCAGGGTGCCGCCGAACAGGTCACCGATGAAGTTGCCAATGGCTGAACCCCATGCGCCGGCCGGGCCGAACAGCAGGCCAAACACCGGTGGGAAGACGTTCGCCGGGCGCACTTCAGTAACCCCGGGGACAATCGGGATGCCACCCTTGAATACGATCAGAAATGCCGCATAAATTGCAGCCGAAAGCGCCACCAGGATAATCATCCGGGTGTTCTTCCACATTGAAATTACTTCTTTCATGGTTTAACTCCTTAAATAACTAAAATAAACAATTTGATACGATGAAACGGGATGTTTGGTTAAAAATTTCTTTACTGGGGGATGTCACCTCCTTTTGAAAAATAAAACGTAGCTATTACTATGATTGACCTGGTTTTTGCATCATTGTTACAGCCTGGTCGCAGGCACAAGTTTCTTCAGGCTGCGTTTTCAATGTTTTAACAAGCAACAAGGCTAACTGTTGTCTGATTTCTGCCATCTGGTCGCTGACAAAGGTCATTTCCTGCTCCAGGCCAGCAGCCCAGTTGATCGAGTAGGCAACGGCGGCATAATGCATGCCCAACTCTCTGGCTAAAACCATCTCGGGGATACCCGTCATACCGACCACGTCGCCGCCTAATTGGGCGTACATGCGAATCTCGGCCGGAGATTCAAAACGCGGGCCATTTACGGCTACGTAAACAGACTTTGGGTGAATGTTTAGACCAAATTGAGAGGCCAGAGCAAGCATGGTCTGTCGTAAGGCGGGGCAATAGGGTACATCTAAATTGGTGTGGGCTAAGCCCGAACTCCCACCATCAAAGAAAGTGAATTCCCGCCCGCTGGTGAAATCGATAAAATCGGTCAGCAGAGCCAGCCCCATGGGGGGGATATCACGGCTGATTGAACCAACTGCGTTGGTAGCCAGCACACGCTTGACGCCCAGAATCTCCAGCGCCTTTAAATTGGCCCGGTAATTAATCCTGTGGGGCGGCGTGGTGTGATCCAAGCCATGCCGGGCTAAAAAAGCCAGCTCAAATCCATCTTGCTGGCCGATGTTGATCAGTGCCTGGCCATAAGGGGTTTCGATCGTCTTTTCGACAAATTCAAATCCTGGGATCTGATAAATGCCAGTGCCGGTGATAATTGCTGATTCCATGCGTAATGCCTCCTACGGTTTACTTAACTAAAATAGCGTGCCAGATCATATGGGCTGAGGATGCCGTGTTGGGTGATGACACCGGCGACAAACTCGGGCGGGGTGATATCAAAAGCCGGGTAGTAGGCATCTATCTCCGGTATGGTGGTTGGTGTGCCCCGGCAGGATTTGATTTCGCCCGGGTCGCGGGCTTCAATTTCAATCGATGCCCGGTTAGGTTTTTGTTTGTCAGCCGCCTGGGTGAACACGAAATAGGGCACACCGTGATGATGTGCTGCAAGCGTGTTCTGGAATGTGCCGATCTTGTTGACCACATGACCATCCAGGGGCACCAGGTCAGCGGCAGTGAAATACTTTTGAATTCTTCCTTCCGAGATCACATGCGCGGGCATATTGTCTGTGATGATTTTCACTGGCACGCCAATTTCATGAATGCTGGGGGCCGTCAGGCGAGCGCCCTGTAGATAGGGGCGGGTTTCGGGTGTGTACACCTGCATGCGTTTGCCCTGTTGCTTGGCAATTGTCAGGGTCATCAAAAAAGAAGTTTCTGCAAAGCACATGGTCAGAATGCCATCACCGTCGCTAATCAGGCTGGCGCCATATTCTCCGCACTTGAGGTGTTTTTCGTAGCTGAGATCGCGAAGATGCTCAATCCACACCAGTAATTTTTCTTCAACGGATTGGTCTTCATCCAATGCGGTGAACATGACTTTAACGGCCTTTTCCAGGTGGCGTGCCATACTGGTATTGGTCGGTCTTGTCTTTACCAATCGCTGACGCGCGGTTTCAAAAACCTCCCGTTGCTTTGAAGCGGGTTGATCGGCCACCTGCCGGGCCAGCATAACCATGGCATACAGCCCCACGTATTGTGGGCCGCCGCCCTGGGTGACCATGTCTTCAATTGCCCGAGCAGCACATTCAACGTCGTCACAACGATGGAAGACTTTCTCAAAAGGATATTTGCGCCGATCACACATGATAACCACGCCGTCCTCATAGCGGGCGACGTTTTCTCGGCGTAACAGAAAGGGCAATAAGGCGTTGATTTCACTTAACTGCATAGATCCTCCAAACTCAGGCCCGGACTAATCCCTCGATTTTTCCATAGCCCATAATGGCAAAATAGATTGAAGCCAGCATAAATAGGATGCCAAACGCCAGCACAAGATAATCGGATGTTTTCATCTCGAAATCCAGATAAAAAGTACGTTCTTCCGAAGCACCAAAGCCCTTTGACTCTAAAGCCATGCCAAAGATATTGGTGCTGCGGATGGTTGAGATAAACACGGGCACCAGCAAGGGTAAGAACTTTTTTAATCGTTCTAAAAGATTGCCTGATTCCAGATCGAGCCCGCGGCTGCGCTGAGCTTGGCTGATGGTGATGGTACTGGTGACAATCGTCGGCACCAATCGTAAAGCCGTTGAAATCGCAAAACCAACCCGGTAGGGCATCCCCAGCCGAATCATGCCATTGACCAGTTCCTCATTACGGGTTGAGGTGATCAGGATCATTCCGGCAGAGATCATCAAAATCATCAGCATCGTCCGCGCGACAGCATAGGTGAGCGATTCAACCGAAAAAATCCAGAACAATTTAGTATCACCGGATGAAAACAAATTCCACAAAATCATACTGGAAACCGTCAATACAATTAAGATGTACTTGATTCGCCGCATATTTACGAATGCTCCAGAGATAGCCAGCTGAATCACAATTAAAAATGTAATCGGCAGCATCCATATAGGATCTTGAAACAGCAGGATGGCCACAAATGTTAAGAGAAATAAGATAATTTTAACGCGTGGGTCAATCCGGTGAATAAAGGAATTGTTGTCGATATAAATCTCAGCATCCATCAGTTATGCACTCCTTCTAAACAGGCTTTCATTTCCTCAGGGGTTAAGAATGTGTAACCCAAACGATGGCTAAATTCAACAAAATGGGGCGGACGTAAAAACGCATCGCGCAGTGTTTCACCTTGCGAGAAAACCTCGCGAGCGGTGCCTTCCAGGATGACATTGCCATCTTTCATCACAAAGGCACGTTTGGCATATTCGGCCACCACCCACATGTGGTGTGTGATGAAAATGATCGTGCTGCCATTTTCATTCAAACGCCTGACCATGTTCATCATGCTGCGCTGTTCACTGTAATCCAACCCGGTGGTGGGTTCATCCAGGATCAAAACATCTGGGCTTGAAGCCAAAACTGACGCCACTGCTACCCTTTGACGGCCGCTCTTGGTAAGGGTGAAGGGGTCTTCCTCCTCCTGACCTTCAAGGCCGACCGCGGCTAAGGCCTCTAATACACGCTGGTTGACCTCCTCTTCAGAAAGCTTTCTGATACGCGGGCTGAAGGCCACCTCGTCATATACTTTTTCAGAGAAAATCTGGTGATCCGGGTTTTGGAACACATACCCTACGCTTTTACCCAGGGAAAAGATACCCTGGTCTCGGGTGGGTTTTCCGTTGACAAGAATTTCGCCCTCAGTAGGTAAGAGCAGTCCATTAAAGTGTTTAGCAAGGGTAGTTTTCCCACTGCCATTTTGCCCAATAATCGCCACCATGTCGCCCCGGTGGATTTCCATGTTGACCTGTTTCAGGGCTTCAACCTCTCCTGCGTAGGTATGCGAAAGGTCGCGGCATTGGATCAGGGGATCGTTGAGTTTTTCCAGGTCCGCCTTTTCTTTGACGAGCATGTCGTTATAGGCGCTCTCATTGACCTGTAATTTCAGAGATTTAAAGACCTCTACACCTTCATCGGGGGTGAGGGGGACTTCCGACACACCCACCGACTTGAAGAACCTGGGGATTCCCAGGGGCATCACCCCCAAAGATTCCATTAACGCCACATCGCTTAAGATTTCGCGCGTTGGCCCAACTTTGATCAAGCGTCCTTTATTTAAGAGGGCAATTCTATCGGCGAAGAGCGCTTCCTCGGTCTCATGTTCCACAATCAGCAGCGTCAGGTCGTCGCGCTTGCATAAGCGGTGGGTGATTTCAAATACGCCCATTTTGCTGATCGGATCCAGATCGGTGGTAGGTTCATCCATCACCAAGACCTGCGGTTTTAATGCCAGTACAGATGCGATGGCCAGCTTTTGTTTTTGACCGCCCGACAGCGTGGATGGCGGCCGATTCCGGAAGCCCTCCAGACCGACATACGATAGATTTTCATCGATGCGGTCTTTAATTTCCTCCCGAGGAACCGCGAAGTTTTCAGGTCCAAAGGCGACTTCAAGCTCAACGTTGGTGGAGAAAAGCTGCGCTTCAAAATCTTGAAACACCATGCCCACCAGTTCCGCCATCTGGGCAACTGAATGGTCCTTCGTATTGCGATTCATCACCACCACATCGCCCTCTAATTTCCCCATGTGGAAATGAGGAATTAACCCATTGATGGTAGCAGCCAGGGTGCTCTTTCCCGCTTCGCTGGGGCCCATCAACATTAAAAATTCACCTGGGTTGAGGGTTAAATTGATTTCCTCTAGGGCAAAGCCTTTCTGCCCACGGTACCGATACTTTAAATCTTGCATTGAAACAATGGGTTCACTCACAAAGCCTCCAGATAGTAAATTTTTTCAAAAAACCAGCCCGTGAAAAACTACACTAGCTGGCACTTTAAAAATCTAAACCATAAAGATATCGCTAAACCTACCAAGGCAGGGTTTAGTCCACCAAACAGAAAATTAAACCGGTTAGTTGCGCTGATCTTTTGCTTCAATAAAAACATCAATCAATTAATTAAGTATCTATAAAAGGAACACCAGATTTGAAAACGTACCTATATTATAATATAATTTTCATTGAAAAAATTTGAAATATGAGTGTTTTCTGGCGATAAATTAATTTGCATGTTTTCTGAAATATCGTTGAACCCCTTCAATCGGTTGACGAAACCAGGTTGATGTGCTAAAATGTTTTTCACTAAGCTCTGAGCTTGTGCGGGTGTAGTTCAATGGTAGAACACCTCCTTGCCAAGGAGAAGGTTGAGAGTTCGAGTCTCTTCGCCCGCTTTTTGAACAACTACAGGCTGGTATCCACGGGCCAAATATCGGCTGCCGATATCAGCTTTTATTTTCCAGGCGACGTAGCCAAGTTGGTAAGGCAAGGGTCTGCAAAACCCCCATCACGGGTTCGAGTCCCGTCGTCGCCTCAAAATTGAGAAAGCACCCCTAAAAGCGGGGTGTTTTTTGATCCCATGTTCGTGCGCGAAGCGTGCTGTGCGATCCCGTCGTCGCCTCAAAATTGAGAAAGCATCCCTAAAGGTGGGGTGTTTTTTAATGACGGGTACGTATTGTCGATGGAATAATTGTCGGGAGCGATGTTTCATCGGATTAGTATTGAAGGCGGACAGACAGGTGTGTTTGGCTGATTATAACTAACAAAAGATTAATATTAAAAACCCTTGCACGTCGCATGAATCAGGAGTATATTAGTATAAACCGACTGGTCGGTCGGTATATGTTGATAACATGGAAATGGCTTGCAAATGACAAACTTAGCGCGTGGAGCAGATACCCGACAATCTATCCTGGACGTGTCGTTGAACTTATTTTCGAAGAATGGGTATGACGCTACCAGTGTGGCAGAAATTTGCCAACAGGCGGGTGTCAGCAAAGGGGCTTTTTACCATCATTTTGCTTCGAAACAAGATTTATTCTTAGCTTTGATGGAAACATGGCTGGAAACTGTGGACGATTTCTTTCAACTGGCTCACCAATCGTCAGAAACGGTACCCCAATTGTTGGAAAATATGGCGGCTCTTTCCGGCGGGTTGTTCGATGCGCTTGAGGGAGGTTTTCCAATTTTGTTAGAATTTTGGACGCAAGCCAGCAGGCATCCGGCAGTGTGGGAAAAGGCGGTCGCACCATATCAGCGCTACCTGGACATGTTTGCAGGGATGATCCAATCGGGTATCGATGAAGGCTCGTTTAACCTGGAGATTAATCCAGAGCATGCTGCCAGAATTCTTACTTCGATGGTGATGGGCTTGCTCTTGCAGGCTGCCTTTGATCCGGATGGCACGAATTGGCAGGATGTAACCCTGTTTGGACTTAAAACAATGATAGACGGACTGGAGAATAGATAATGAATTTAATTACAGGGGCAGCAGGACATATTGGGAATGTATTGGTGCGAGAACTATTGGATCGAGGAGAACAAGTACGGGCATTGATCCTGCCGGGTGAAGACACCACCTCATTAGAAGGTTTACCCGTGGAGCGAGTAGAGGGGAATGTGCTTGATTTGGATTCCCTGCGCACAGCCATGCAGGGGGTGGATGTTGTCTTCCACTTGGCAGCCCTGGTGTCGATCACTGAAGACAAAGCAAACCTGGTGCACCAAGTGAATGTGGAAGGTACCCGCAATGTGATTGAAGCCGCTAAAGAAGCCAAGATTAAAAAATTGGTTTACACCAGCTCAATCCATGCGCTGGAGCGGCCTCCGCACGGTGTGCCAGTTACTGAGGCTTTGTCCTTCGACCCACAAAACTCAGCGGGCCCTTATGATCGAACAAAAGCAGAAGCATCTTTGCTTGTCAAACAGGCGGCCCAGGAGGGGTTGGATACCGTTATTCTGTGCCCGACTGGCGTGACCGGGCCCTATGATTATCGTCGCTCAGAGGTGGGTGAATTGATTCTCTCATTTATGCAGAATAAACTCACTTTCTTGGTAGAGGGCGCTTATGATTTTGTAGACGTGCGCGATGTTGCCAAGGGACAGATCCTGGCACGCGACCATGCTAAATCTGGCGAAACCTATATTTTGGGAGGTGAGCGCACTGAACTGAAAGCACTGCACAACCTTGTAAAAAGAGCAACCGGGAAAGATACCAAAATATTCTCTTTTCCATTGCCTGTCGCTTTGATTGTTGCCCCGATAGCAGAACTGTATTACAGAGTCACCAAGACCAGACCGAGATTTACGCGTTATTCTATTGAGACGGTGATCAGTAATTCGGATATCTATTCGGATAAAGCCAAATCGGAATTGGGTTACCGGCCGCGCGCCCTAGTGGATAGCATCAGAGATACTGTGCGCTGGTGGTGGGACAACCTGGGATTAACCAAGCGCTCTTTGCGTCTTTAGTACCGATGATGTTGTTTAAAAATTGAAGCACTACAAGGCACCCCTGCGGGTGCCTTGTTTGTCGATTAGGCAGTTGTTAAACGAGCTTCTGGCAGTGGGGGCAAAAATGGGTGCCGCGCTGACCGACAACGATTTTTTCAATGGGTGTATTACAAATTGGGCATGGGTGACCGGTTCGCGCGTAGGCTTTGAAATCGTTTTGGAATTCTCCGCCGCGATAAAACCAGTCCAGGCTGGCGCCAAAGCGAAGAATACCCTGACGCAAAACCTCCTGGATGGATTGATGCAAGCGCTCACCTTCGGCAGGGGAAAGCGAATCGGATTTTCTTAACGGGTGAATACCGGCGCGGAATAAGGCTTCGTCGGTGTAGATGTTGCCCAGTCCGGCAATGAAAGATTGATCCATCAGCAGGGGCTTAATTTGTCGCGCGTGCGCCCGGAGTTTTTCAATAAGCAATGCCGCGGTGAATTGCGGGTCAAGCGGCTCTGGCCCTAAACGCTTGAAAAGCTCCTGGGGGGTTGTCAGATACCACATCCGCCCAAATTTGCGGATATTGCTGAATACCAGCCGATGCGGCGAGGAGAAGTTGAATATAATCCGATCGTAGGGGCCGGCAGGGTTGGGTGTGCCATCTGGTGTCAGGCGAGTTTCAGTGCGCATATCACCGCTCATCCGCAAATGCCCCACCAGATGGCCTTCATCCAGTAGAAAGTGCAGGTATTTTCCCCGCCGCTGAGCGTCAATGATGGTTTTACCAGTCAGTGCCTTCTGAAAGCTGGCGGGGTCTGGAGCGGCAATGATCTTGGGCCAGGTGATTTGAACGGATTGAATGACCTGATGGCACACCCCGGGTTGACCCGCCGCGCCATTTTTAAGCCGGCGGATAATTGTTTCAACTTCTGGCAGTTCGGGCATCTTGAAAATAAAACCTCTCGATTGGGCGGAATTAATAAAACCTGCAAATCACCCTGGCTTGCGCGAATATCCGCCTTTGTGGTTTTCGCTCATTCTTCTATTAGAAGCGCAATCTCTTCCGCCAGGGTGGGGCCAATAATCACCTCTTCGCCTGTAGCGGTAATTTGAACGCGCATGGTTTGATCGTAAGGTGTACGGGATAATAATTTAATCTGCACATTGGGGCGCAACCCGAATTTATCCAGGTAGCGGAGGACTTTCGGATCCTCGTGGGGCACACTGAGGATGACGGCCGTTTGGTTTACATCGATGGCATTTAATGATATTTGCTCGATTTCAGGGACTGACAGGTTTGAATTCGGGATTGGGTTACCATGGGGATTGAACTCGGGGTGACCCAATGCAGCATCAATCCGGCTTTCAAGCAGGGGGGACATGGCATGTTCAAGAATTTCAGCTTCTTGATGGACTTCATCCCAGGTATACCCCAGAGCGTCCATCAGGTAATGTTCAATTAAACGGTGGCGGCGGATGATCTTCAGGGCAGCCAAGCGACCAGCTTCGGTCAATTGCACCCCCTTGTGTTTATAATAGACAAGATAGGACGGTCTGGTCGTCGCTAGTTTCTGCACCATGTTGGTGACCGAGGCAGGCGAGACTTTTAAAACACTGGCAAGTTGATTGGTGGTCGCCAAGCCGCCACCGGATGTAATTTCGTAGATCCGTTTTAAATAATCCTGGATATTTGAGCTTAATTGATCTGTCATAGGTAACTCACATAGCATACCTGAAATTTAGGTTGAGCTAAATTATATTAACCTATAAACAATAATCCGTCAACCAAATTCAGATCATTTCCTTTGCTTGCCCGAAAATACCAAAAAGAGCAGAGAAAGGCGTGTTCACTGCAGCTAGTTCCAGTTGGAACTTCAACCAATCGGTTTGGTTGTATTTAATTGATGGTCTTTCGCTGGCTGAGAACTCAGTGCGCTGGATTATCTTCCGGATCCAGTCCTATTTCTAAAATAGCAGGTTTAAATAAGGCAACCAGCCCGGTAAGGATTGTGGCAATTCCGCCGACAATAAACCAGAGCTGGTTGCTGGTAAGATCGGCGATGGGGCCAGCAATGATTAAACCCAGCGGACTGGTCAGGCCGGCGCCGGCATGCAGAAGAGAGAACACACGCCCCTGAATTTCAGGTTCAACCTTTGCTTGCATCGCGGCAAAAAGCGGACCGTTTACCATTGGAATAAAAAAACCAAACAAAGCCATGCCACCAACTGCCAGCAGGAACTGGCTGGAAGGCGCCAGACCAATGGCCAGCACGCCGCCACCTGCAAAAATCAGAGCCACCAATGAAGTTAGAATGCGATTCTTGAAGCCACCCCAGGCGCTAAGCGCGAGGCCTCCCAGAATCACGCCGATGCCATATACAGAATTGATGAAGCCCAATTCATAGGCGCCTTTAGAGAAATGGTTTGTAATGACCAGAGGTAACAATGCGAAGGCTGGATTAATTAAGAAATTAACCAGCATGGCGATCAGAATGATGCCCATCAGGCTTTTCCAGGTCAGAACATACTGAAAGCCTTCTATAAAGTCTCGCCACACTGAAGTTTTAATTTTTTGTGTTGCGTCCGTATTGCCAAATTTGCGTACAGGCTGGGGAATTGTAAAGAAAAAAAGTGGAACGATTCCCATGAAAGCTGTAATTACATCAATCGATAAGACCCCATGAATGGGAAGGACGGCGATTAAAAATGCGCCTAGAGCTGGCCCAATGATATTTACGACCCCTTGTAAAGCCTGGTTGGCCCCGGCAATATGGGGCAAGCTCTCCTTAGGAACCATCAAACTGGTGGATGCAGAAATGGCTGCCCATTGAAATTGTCCACAGGCAGAGCGAATCAGCATGGCCAGGTAAATGTGCCAAATTTGGGCAATGTCAAGATAAAAAAGTATGGCGATGAGGATTGTAAACAGGGCCGTAATGCTGTCGAATAAGATCATAATCATCTTCCGGTTCCAGCGATCTACCAGGGCACCTGCAATGGGAGAGATGATGATCATTGGGAGAACGTTCATCAGGGTGCCTATCGTTAAAACAGTTGCAGAGCCGGTGGTTTCAGTCAGGTGCCAGACAAAGGCAAATCCTACCAGGTGGCTGCCTAAAATAGAAAAAGCCTGCCCGGTCCAGATAGTAAAAAAACGAAACTGCCAGCTTGTTTGATGAATAGAGGGAGATTCTACGGTCACTGTTTTTCCTTTAGGGCTACAAATCGGTTGATGATGTTAACTGTCAGTTAGACAGCCATTGTTTTCAGGTGTATCGCAGTAGAAACCATCTGAATTGTTGAGATTATTCGATGGGGCGCAATACACCACGCACAATGAGAAGTACGCAAATTTGTGTACGAATTACAATGGCAGGTGAAAAAATTTTACTTGGTCGAAAAGCCGGATCTTATTCGAGGAAAACTTCGACGTGTTCCCCGTCATCTTCATCGAAGATATCTACGATCTGACCGACTTCACCCGAGTTTAACCAGGCGTTCAGGTCATCCGTTTCGAGGCCTTCGATCTCCGGTGCAAAACGGGCACCCATACGCAACCCGGAACTGATCAGAGAGACAGGCAAACGCACATTGACGCGGGCTTTGCCTGTGTCGGTATCGGTAACCAGCACCCTGAGGTAGCGCGGTTTTTTTCCACTTTCAAAGCTTTGTGGGATTTGCGAGGTGGGTGGCGCGGGTGCGCTGAGATCGTCGAGAGCCTCGATCAGGCGAGCACCTTCTGCCGCAGATATTTTTCCCTCCTGAATCATCATCAGTATTCGCATTCTTTCTTCTGTTGAGACCATCGTTTTAACCTTTCTTGGATTCTACTTCCAGACCCTGTAAAAGCTGTTGGGCTTGTATCGGGGTGATTTTGCCACGCTCAAGATCGTCGAGGATGCGGCGTCGATCCTCCGGTGATAGGCTGAGTTCATCATCTTTTCCGGGTTCGTACCCTAAAGCGCGGATTACATCATAAAGACGGTTGCGCAAGGTGGGATAGGACAGGTTTAGTTCCTCTTCCATACGGTTAAATCGCCCTTCACAGCGCACAAAAACCAGGATAAAGTTGATTTGTTCTTCGGTCAGGGCAGCAAATGGCCCGGCATAGGGCTGAAAGTGCCCTTCCACAGCAGTGTCACAGCGAGGACAGAAAAACCGTGTTACCAGGATATCCGATTTACAGAGCGGGCATTGCTCTGGCATTTTTTGCATATAGGTCTCCTTGTACTTCGTTACAACCTTGTACCGTATTCAAATTTGATGTTATACTGGGGTTAATTCAAGCAGATCTTAAAAGACCTAAAATTTCTGCTGAATTAATTCAATACCATCAAACCTGAATTTGCTCCGCTTTATATTTCCATTCTAACACAACTTTCGAGATTGTCAATACAAATATTGATAATTTTGATGTTTAACCAAATAATAACAAAGTATATCGGGTCAATAATCATAAATATCAATATATTGACGACATTAATTTATCAAGATCAGTCAAAGCGTATTCAAAAGTAGTCGCCGTTTAACCATCACCTGAAGTTAAAAAATGAACCAAGCTTTTCAAGATCGGTATAATTAATTATTGATCAAAACAAAGCTTAAGTGCCAATGATGGTAAGGAGAAAAAATGCTTAAAACTGAAAAGATTCAATCAATCTGGCAGGGAGGTATGCGTGTGGATAACCTGGCAGGAGATCACACCCTGATCATCGATCAACCTGCTAACATGGGCGGAAAGGATGAGGGCCCCAACCCCGTGGCATTTTTATTAATTGCCCTGGGCGGCTGTTTATCAACCATGGCTGCGATTGTGGCGATGCAAGAAAAAATTGACCTGCGAGGTTTTTCTGTTGAGGTTGAAGGCGATTATGATACGGACTTTTTACTGGGAAAGACGCAGGATGGGCGCGCAGGTTTTACTGAAATACGCGAGAAAGTAACCATCGATGCTGACTTGACAGAAGAAGAAAAACAAGCCTTCTTTGAAAAAGTGCACACCCGTTGCCCGGTGACAGACACTATTCGCAATCAAACTCAAATTCAGTATGAGGTTCTATAACATAGATTACATTTTAAAGTACACAAGTTAAAGCACACAAGTTTGTCTGGGCACTGAAAGGCTGTTTTTCAATCTCAACGGTCTTAAGTTTTACGCGCAGACGAATTGGCTGATCTGGGTATAATGATCAAAAGTGATAAAAGGAGCGACCATGACCAAACCCATTGTTGAATGTATCCCCAACTTTTCTGAAGCCCGACGGCCTGAAGTGATTGATGCGATTGCCGAAACGATTGCTTCGGTTGAAGGTGTTCGTATTCTGGACCGAAATTCTGACCTGGACCATAACCGGACGGTGATTACTTTTGTGGGTCATCCAGAAGGGGTTGAAGAGGCTGCTTACCTGGCGATTGCCAAAGCAGGTGAGTTAATCAACCTGGATCATCATCAGGGTGAACATCCTCGGATTGGTGCCACGGATGTGGTTCCGTTTATTCCAATTTCCGATATCTCTCTGATGGAATGTGTGGAGATTGCGCGACGCTTGGGTAAACGCGTGGGTGAGACCCTGAAAATTCCGGTTTACCTGTATGAGGAAGCTGCCACCCGACCGGAGCGGGTGAACCTTGAGAACATCCGCCGGGGTCAATATGAAACTTTGAAACAAGAGATTAGTATCGCCCCTGAGCGTGAACCCGATTTTGGTCCATCGCAACTGACGGGTGCAGGCGCCACAGTGATTGGAGCCAGGCAGCCCTTGATCGCTTATAACGTTTACCTGACTACCGACGATGTTGCCATTGCCAATAAAATTGCAAGGGCAGTCCGGCACTCAACAGGCGGGTTGCGGTATGTCAAAGCTATGGGCGTTTTGGTTGAGGGGTTGGCACAGGTCTCGATGAACCTGACCAATTATCACCGAACATCAATGGCCAGTGTCGTGGAAATGATCCGGAGAGAGGCTCAACGCTATGGTGTAGCCATCCACCATTCTGAATTGGTGGGCTTGGTTCCCAATCGGGCATTGATCGATGCTGCTGTTTGGTATCTACAAATGGATCAGTTTTCCCCGGAGCAAATTTTAGAAACGAAATTGCCGACGACCAGTGTGCCTGAATCTGAGGGGCCGGCAGAAACCTCAGAGGCAGATTTCCTGGATGCACTGGCCTCAGGCAATACCACACCGGGTGGTGGGTCCGCAGCCGCTTACAGCGCGGCTATGGCTGCTTCGCTGGTCTCGATGGTGGGTCGGGTGACGATCGGTAAAAAGAAATATGCCGATGTTGAGGCGGATATGTGGCAGCTCATTGAGGAAGCCATGGGGCTCCAGGCTGCAATGCGTACAGCCGTCAAAAAGGATGCCGAGGCTTTTGAATCCTATCTTAAAGCCATGCGCTTGCCGAAAGACACCGATCAGGAAAAAGCGGAACGCATTCGGGCGATCCAGGCAGCTTCGATTAATGCCGCAGAAGTCCCTTTGCAGGTTGGACGAGAGGCCTTGGAGATACAGGCACTGGCGTTCAGAGCAGCTGAAAAAGGCAATATTAATGCAATCTCCGATGCAGCATCCGCTGCTGCGCTGGCGCAAGCTGCCCTGGAGTGCGCCGGATTAAATGTGCGCATTAATTTATTGGGTATCGAGAAGGAAGCTGAACCTGCCCGGATGTTGAATGAAGTCAAGGGGCTCGAAAAACAATCTTCGAAGCTGAAGGACGCTTTACGGGCTGTGCTCAACGAACGTGGTGGATTGAACCTTTCTTAAACCCATATGCGAAAACCACTGTTAATCATCATTGTTGGCGCTTTGTTAATACCTGCCTGCCGGCCAGTAGACAAGCAGGCAGAATCAGCAATGCCACCTGTTCCCTCACAAACCAGCGCAAGTTACGCACAGCCCGATGATTTACCACGGGTTACAGAGACGTTTGAACCCCCAGCACCTGAATCACGGGTAGAAACTGTGACAGTAACCAATGAACCACAACCCGAAGTGGGCCAGATGATTTGTGAAGAAAATTTTTGTACTCAAGCCTGGCCAGGCTGGCTTGAGCGCCCGATTGGCGTGGGCAATACCAGGATTATCGACCGATCTTACCCCTACGGCAGCAAAGGGGATGGTGATTTGGAATTGCATTATGGGGTGGAGTTTTTGAACCAGCATGGTACACCTGTGCTGGCGGCACAGGCTGGTGAAGTTGTTTTTGCCGGGACGGATGACGCGGTCAAGCTGGGAGCATACTATGCTTTCTATGGCAACGTGATTGTTTTGGAGCACCCAGGTTTGCTGGGGGATGAACGGACGGCTTTTACACTTTACGCACACCTTTCTGAGATCGACGTTGTGATGGGCGAACAGGTTGCAGTTGGTGACGTTATTGGCAAGGTTGGCGCAACCGGGGGAGCCTTTGGGCCGCATTTGCATTTTGAAGTACGCGTGGACGCCAATGAAAATGCTAATACGGTTAACCCGGTGCTGTGGTTTGCACCATTGGATGACGAGAATTACCCGCAAACGGTGTTGCTTGCCGGCTTGATCCTGGATCAAAATGGAAACCCCATTCCCGAATTGCCTTTCACTTTGGAAAAGCTTTCTGCTTCGGGTGAAGTTGAAATGTATTTTTATCCGATGACCTATTACCTAGCAGATTTAAATACGCACCCCCTGTTAAATGAAAATTTTGCGGTTCCGGATATCCCGGCTGGGGAATACCGTTTAGCCCTCATCGCAGAGAAGTACTACGAGTATTTTTTTAAGCTTGAGCCCGGCACAGTTGGGTTTATCACAGTGCAATTGGATTGAAAGGCTGGCCACCAGCGTGTTAAGGTTTTATACAGCATTGATTAATCGGTAAAACATTGGATTTCTATCCACAGACAAGCAGACTGCTCAATCGTTGGAGGTTTTTCCATGATTAAAATTATGATCGCCTCTCAGAATCCAGTAAAAGTTGATGCCGTCAGGGATGGTTTTGCGCGTATGTTCCCGAGCGAGAAATTTGAAGTTGAAAGGATAACCGTTAATTCAGGGGTCAGTGATCAACCCCTTTCTGGTTTGGTTGCCCGCCAAGGCGCAGAAAACAGGGCCAAACAGGCCAGGTCTGCAGTTCCAAAAGGCGATTACTGGGTGGGCCTGGAAGGAGGATGTGAGATACAGGACCTGGAGATGGTCTCCTTTGCCTGGGTCGTGGTGCTCTCAGCGGATGGTGGGGTTGGCAGCTCGCGTACAGCCCATTTTCAGTTACCGCAAGCTGTGAAAAGGCTAGTGGAAGCGGGCATGGAACTGGGCGATGCTGATGATGTGACCTTCGGGATTGAAAACTCCAAACAAAAATCTGGTGCGGTGGGTTTGTTGACCGGTGATGTGGTGACGCGTAAAACCCTCTATGAGCAGGCGGTTATTCTGGCGTTAATACCTTTTAAAAAACCAGAACTCTACTCGTGATGACGGTTTTGAGGGGGTGTTTTCAAGAAGTTCAGGGGTGAAACTCGTGGGGTATGATTTGGGGGATACCGTTTAAAGAGATGATAATATCGACCAACTTGTAGGATTCAACCCCCTGTGGTGAAAGCTCTACCACCAGGATCGCGCTGTAGTTGGGGGGAAAGAGAAAATTGTCAAAGACGAAATTCCCCAAACTATAAGCGATGAGACCATTTTGGTAAGTATCAATTCGCTGAAGAACGTGGGGATGACTGCCAATCACCAGCGATGCCCCGCTTTCGATGGCCAGGTGGGCGATTTTTTGTTGTTCGGCAGTGACCTGATGCATCAGTTCATAGCCGTTGTGTAATAGGACAATCACGATATCTGCCTGGGCTTTGGCGGATAGAACAGAATCGCGCACACGAGTTTCATGCGCCCAGGCAATGCCAGGGGCATCGGGGCTGGCTTCCCATTTTCGGTAATCATAATCAGAGGGATAAACATCCATAAAGCCTAAAAAGGCAATCCGCAAGCCATTCACGTCAAGGAAGGCTGGCGCATAAGCCTCAGCTTCATTCATGCCGGCACCCACAGTTTGAATCTGTTGGGCTGTTAGAGCCTCTAAGGTGTCGGCCAGTGCCAGCGGCCCATAATCCAAGCTATGATTATTGGCCAGGTTGACCAGGTTGAAATCGGCGAAAACCAGCGATTCTGCGGCAGCAGGGGGCGCGCGAAAGGCGTAGGTTTTCGGTTCCGGTTCGCCGCGGTCGGAAATCGGGCATTCGAGGTTACCCAGGGTGATATCAGCTGAACGAAGCATTTCCGCCGTGAAAAGGAAGGGCGCTTGGAGGCCTTCGGTGTCGATCAGTTCGCCAATTGTTCGGCCTAACATGATATCGCCAACGGCCATGAGGACAACCCGCTGTTCAAATGTTGCGCTGGGCTGTGCAGTTTTTGATGGCGTTTTAGACGAAACGCTTGCAGTAGACGTTAGCGACGGCGCAAGGATGGCAGTTTGTGCTTTTGTGGGAATGTCTGTTGGAATGGATGTGCTTGTGCAGGCAGGTTGTATTGGCGTTGAAATTGGTTCAGACAGCAAGGTTTGACAGGCAGTTAACCAGAGGGAGAAAGCTAAAACTATCAATAAAGCACGATGAAATGGTTTGGTAGCTAAGGGCACTGAAGACGCGAAAGTGTTTCCTTCTTGTGAAATTAATGCGGCGGCCGATCAGGTATGAGACCCGGTGGAGTGATGACAGGGTTGTGCTTCAGCTATCGATTTGAACGGCGCAGCATGATGATCATCAAGCCGAGGATAAAGCCGCCCAAGATAATCAGTAGGGCATCCTGGCGTTCGTTACGGTCTTCAAGGAAGACGAAGGTTTCGGTTTCGCCAAGCTCTGTGGCCGGAGGAGCGGGTTTAGTTTTCTTTTCCTCAAGGCGGATGAAGGGTTTTAGCTCCTGAAGCTTAGCTTCTTTGATACCAGGGACACGAATCAGGTCATCGATTTTTTCGTAGGGCCTGTTTTCGATAATCCGTTTTGCCAACCCGGGCCCAATGCCTCGCAGGGTGGTTAGCTCGGCTATTGTCGCCCGATTGATGTCAATAAAGGTTTGTTGCGCTTCTTTCATGTTGAACTCCTGTCGTCCAGACCGTCAATAAATGAAAACCTGTCACAATTATTCTTTTAGCTTCTCATTAGTATAACTTGATTAGGCTTAGATTACAATTCCAGCCAAGATCTGTATTGCTGTCAGGAAATAATATTTTCACAGACAAATCAGGAAACACCATGTGGATGAACAACCTCCTTCAAGTCTTTGGCTCAGAGCCGATTTGAATAATCATAGAAACACCTACCTACCTGCAGCCAGGGAACCCATTTTTGAATTGCAAGCACCTTAGCCCATTAACCCAACAACGGATGACTGCTGATGTCATCCGCTGCTGGTTTACGGAGGGAGTCTATTCACCAAAAGGAGAGGAATGAAAAATAGGTTTTCTCGTAAACGTTGTGGTTTTTTCCAACCAACGACCTACATTATAATGGAGCCAAGTTCCGATTAGTTTAAGAGCGTGTTAAAGTTCAATCAGCATCAGGTTATTAATTAATCTGAGGAATAACCCCGCGGAAGGCCAGGCATCACTAACAAACAGACCCCTCGGTACGAGGAGGGGTCTGTTCTGGTTTGATTAAACCAAGTCAAACTTGGCGTTAACTACTCAGAGATCTCTGCGACCAGGTCATTGGCTGTTTGTGTCAGCCGGTCAAGGATTTCTCGAACCTCAACCTCACTGGTGGCGTTATAAAGTTCTGCAGCGAAATCGCCAACTGCACGCCGCACGGATGACCACGCAGGGAAGGTCTGGGGTTCCGAGGGGCCGATCGCAGCCAACTTCACACCAGAAGCCCATACGGGGTTCTCCTGTCCATAATCAGCCAGCAGGGCTTCGGTGGAGAATTGTGTACCGTAGTAACCGCTTTCCTTCACCCAGCGTGCCTGAATTTCAGGAGAGGTAAGCCATTTGACAAACAGCCAGGACGCCATTTCGAAATCTGGCAAACTGGGAACAACGCCCAGCATTTGCTGGAAAGCATTCACGGCCAGGTGCCCGTCCGGGCCCGGGGCAGCAATCCAGCCCCAGATGTCATCATTGTCGGCTTCTTCAAAAGCTGCTTCGTAGTAGGGCTCACCAGCGGTGGAGCTCATCGTGATGATTGCCTTGCGCTGTCCTTGTTCGGGGTTCGGGTAATCCTGAGTCTGCCATTCACAACCATCGTTTTTCAGGTCCAAAATGTACATGGAAGCATCCACAGCAGCCTGAGAGGTGAAGTCGTAGGCATCGCCAGCATCATTGAGTTCTTTGCCACCGAAGGCGTACAGGAAGTGCAACCAGTTGGTGGTATTGGGGGCATAGATCAAACCGCCAGTGCCTGCAAAATCACCGCCGATGGACGTATTGTCAGCCGCAGCTGCACACACCAGGTCTTTTAGCTCGGCCGAAGTGGTGGGTGGTTGATCAAAGCCCAGCTCCTCTGCCCAGGTGAAGTTGTACACCAGCACATTAGCAGATTGGGTCATCGGGTAAGCAACCCAGGCGCCATCGGGCATGCTGCCGGCTTCTTTCAGGTGAGGATACAGGTCTGCCATCTCTTCAGCGGTCAGGCCATATTTCGCATCCTCAATATAGGGATTCAGGTCGGCAATAAAACCGACGGAATACCAGTCTGCCAGAGAATTAGTATAGGCCATCACCACATCCGGCAGGTCACCCGATTGGATGCCAGCGTTCATCTTATCTTCAACATCGCGATAGCTGCCCTGATCGAGGGAATCGACCACGATGCCATAAGGATTGGTGTCATTAAATTCATCCACCAAAGCCTGTAAAGCCGCACCGGGCGCATCGGAATACACATGCCAGAATTGAACCGTCACACCTTCAAACTCGGGAGCTTCTTCAATCACTTCTGGTTCTTCAACTTCGGGTTCCGGCTCTGGTTCAGCAGGTTTTTCTTCAACTGGCGCTTCAACTACGGGCTCTTCAACGGGCTCGGGCGCCTGTTTGGGGCCGCAAGCTGCCAGCATCAAGGAAAACAAGATGACTAGCGAAAGTAAAACATTTAGTTTTTTCATGGAATTTTCGTCTCCTCTAAATTAAAATGGTTTCAAATTAACGGATACTCGTCTTGGTTTAATGATACGTTTGAACCTCCTCTCTCTATTGCTAATCAATTAGCCTTTCAAACCTGATCGGGCAATACTATCGGTAAATTGCCGTTGTGTAAAGAAATAAATGATCAGGATTGGGATAATGGTAATAAACGCGCCGGCCATTGTCAGGTGAATTAACTGCCCGGCTTCATCCACAAAGTTCATCAAACCCACAGAAATTGGACGCCAATCGGGTGTGTTCGTCACCAGCATCGGCCAGGCCAGCGAATTCCAGGTACCAATAAAGGACAACACCAAAATAACCATCAGGGGCGCCTTTGAAAGGGGCAGCACCACCCGAAACAAAAACCGCAAGTGTCCGGCGCCGTCGATTTGAGCCGCGTCATACAGCTCATTTGGTACCTGCGCAAAAAACTGTTTAAGCAAAAAGATTGAAAAAATACTCCCCATAAATGGGATTGTCAACGCGGGCCAGTTGTTGATCCAGGGAATTGGCCCGATGCGCCCCAGCCAGGTCACCGTCAGGAAATTCGGGATGATCAGCACCATGGCCGGAATCATGATTGTGCTCAACATGATATTGAAGATCAGGTCGCGCCCCGGAAATTCAATGCGCGCGAAGGCATAGGCAGCAAACACGCTGAAGGTTACCTCACCCGAAAGGGTGATCAAGGTGATCATCAAGCTGTTCACAAAGAATTTCGAAAATTGCGCCCGCCGCCAGGCTTCTGCGTAGTTCTGAAACTGAGGCGAGGCAGGAAAAAAGGCCGTTCCCAAGGCTTCACCCAGCGTCATTAAAGAAGTGGAAATCATCCAGATGAATGGAAGCAACGAGATAAAAGCGCCTACGAACAAAACCAAGTAAGTCAGCACCTTGCGGCGCTTTGAAATGGAAAAGGAATAGGTTTTTTTAGGTTGTTTATCCATAAAACACCCGTGAGCCCTGAATCCGGTTATTGATGAGGGTTAATGTTAAGATAATGCCAAATAATACAAAAGCCATCGCAGAAGCATAGCCATAGCGAAGCTTTTCAAAGAATTCGATGAAAATCACCAGGCTGAATGTGTCCGTAGTTCCCAGGGCCATGTTGCTTCTGAAAATCCAGATGGTATTAAACGCCTTGAAAGTGCCAATGATGCCAATTAACGAGAGGAAATAGGTGGTGGGCGAGAGCAGCGGAAAGGTAATATGTCTGAAAACCTGCCATCCGCTGGCACCGTCTACTTCAGCTGCGTCGTTCAATTCCTTGGGGATATTGCCCAAACCCGCCAGGTAGATCACCGTGTTATAGCCAACAAAGGTCCACACTGAATGCAAAATGATCACGGACATTGCCAGGCTGGGGCCAGCCATCCAGGCAGGTACCGTTTTGCCGAAGTATTCGGCAATCAGGGTGATCACCCCGCGCGGTTCAAACAGCCATTTCTGGGGGGGCAGCCCCAAAGCCCGTAAGAACATGTTTACAGGGGCAGTGTGCCGGTTAGAAAACATCTGCTGAAAAACCGCTGCACTGGCAATGGCCGGGGTCACATAAGGAATAAAGTAAATAATCCGGAAGATATTCGAACCGATCAATTTCTGAAACAGCAAAACCGAGAGGAAGATTGAAAGGGTCAACTGTACTGGCACAGTACCCAGTGAGAAAAACAGCGTTACTTTAAGCCCGTCCCAAACCTGCTTATCACCATTGGCGATGATCATCGGGATTTCACCAATCAACAGCCAGCCACCCACCAGCAGCACCAACGCCGCCAGCAGATGCAGCCAAAATCCGCCATTGGTAGCCTGTGTTTCAGCCCGGCGCCAGAGGAGATAGCCCGCGCCCAGCAGGAGTACACCCGCGCTGATGGAGATCACCTGCGGCCAAATGCCCGGATCGCTGCCCTCAGCCAGGGCGACCTCGTACGCGCCAGCCACTTCTTGCAATGTGAAAGCCAGCAAACCAATCCCCACGCTCAGCGCCAGAAAACCCAGGGCAAAAAATATTTGGTAATTAAAATTCCTGCGATTCCGCCAAAGCCGCCTGATGAGCAGACTAACGGCTACACTTGCCAGCAGCGCCAGCAAAAATATTCGCCAGGCGGGCAGTACAGCCTCTGCGCGTAGTGCTTCGCGCAGGAAGTCTGCAAATACAATCTGTCCTCGTTCCAAACCGCGCACTTTAAAGGCGATATCCAGTACTTCGGGTAAGGCGTGATAAAACCAGTTAAAAAACGCCAGCACCGTTACCATAAACAAAAAACCAGGGAAAATAGCCAGCCAGGGTTGATCAGCGTGTTTTTTCTTCAGTTTTAAAATGTGTTGAATGATGAAACAAACAAGGGCCAGCGCACCAATCCCGAGGAAAAAGGCAATCACATAAGCCAGGTTACCGACGGCTGTCCCGTAATTTTTCAGCCCGATCATATCACCCCGGACAATGCGCCAGCGGTGCAAACTTACATAAAGCGCGAAAAATACCGGGAAGATGCCAAACAAAAAGACGAGGATGGAAGCAGGGGCGATAAAGATGTAGGCGGTCAGATATTCCTTCAAGCGCCGTCCCTGGCGCCCGGTAATAGACCTTAGCAAAAAGCTTTTTTTCTTCATAGCTTCTCGATTAATCCGATTGATGCAGCATTGCCATGTTTTTAAGCGCCTTGATCGGTTCCCGGCACACGAACCCTGGTTTGGCTATCGAAGCTTGCCGGGTTTGTTGTACCTGATCCGCCACGTCACTAAGCCTGGAACTTGATTATACCAACGATTCATCTCAGGCGGGTTTCTTTAATCCGATATTTTAAGGCAATACCAAACAACCGGCTCGATTTGCAAAGTGAACGATGAAAGTATCTTTTGAGAAGGGAGCTGGTTGTTTGTCCACAAGTCTTAACGAGGCATCTCAACCCGGCTTAACTTTACCGGCTCATACGCAAGATTTCAGCGACCATATCCGGGTTGAGGTGATTACGTTCGCCCAACAAAACCTGGCGCGATTCAAAGCGCGCCCTGATGCGCTCAGCAGCGTCATCGGGATCAATATCGAAGTCGGTCAGCTTGGTGGGCATCCCCAGACGATTGAAAAACTGAATCATTTGGTCCAGGCCAGCCCGAATCACTGCTTCGCCTTCGCCGCTCAAACCCCAAACCCGGCGGGCATATTGCACCAATTTATCCGCCTTATACTGGCGTTGATGCCAGAACAAATAGGGCATAACCACAGCCAGCGATTCGGCATGATCAATCCCATAAAAAGCGGTGAGCTCATGCCCAATCATATGTGTTGCCCAATCCTCGGGAACACCTTTGTTGATCAGTTTGTTAAGTGCGCTGGTGGCAGCCCACATGAAATTGGCGCGTGTAGCATAATCCGGCGGGGTTTTTAGCGCATCTTCGCCAATTTCCTGGAGTGTGAGCAGAATTCCCTCGGCCTGTCGATCCTGTAATAAAGCATCCACAGGATAGGTGGCATACTGTTCCAGCACATGAGCATACGCATCCACAATACCATTGCGCACCTGTTTAATGGGCAAGGAGAAGGTCGTCGTCGGGTCTAAGATTGAAAACAGCGGGAAAACAGCTTCGCTCGCCCAGGCTACCTTTTCCTCGGTGGACCGGCGAGAAATCACAGATGTACCGTTCATCTCGGAGGCTGTCGCTGGCAGGGTTAATACCGTTCCTAACGGCAGCGCATCACCCAGTTTGATAGCCGTTTCCTTGGTCACAATATCCCATACCGCATTACCCCGGTACGGGATGCCTGCGGCAACCAGTTTCGCCCCGTCGATCACCGAGCCTCCACCCACTGCCAGAACAAAATCCACGCCCTTTTCGCGGCCTAAAAGAATGGCTTTCATCAGGGTGTCATAATCTGGGTTGGGTTCAATACCTGCGAACTCAATGATATTCCGACCGGTCAGCGCTGAAACTACCTGCTCGTACACGCCATTGCGCTTGATCGATCCGCCCCCATATAACATTAACACCGACGCACTCGGCGGAACCAGGTGCTTTAAATTGGCAATGGTACCCTGGCCAAAAACAATCCGGGTTGGGTTGAAATATTCAAAGTTATTCATGGCATGCTTCCTCTTGTTAATCCTTGTTTTAATCTGGGTCTTGATATACCTCCCAGGTAATTTTTTATCAATCGTGATAAGTGTCGCAAATTCTCACTCCTCGGGTCGGTTTTGTTTTGAAGCTTGAATCGCCGCGGTCAAGTGGGCGCCGATCAGGACGATAAGCGCCGTTAGATAAACCCAGAATAGCAACGCCACAATCGTACCTAACGAACCATACACCAGTTGATATTGGCTGAGTCCGCTGCTCAGGTACCAGGTGAAACCGTTATTTAGCAGCACCCAGGCCACGCCAGCGATCAGCCCACCAAAAAAAGAAGCCCGACGGCTGACATCCACCGTGGGAACCCACTGGTACAGCGCCCCAAACATCATCCAGTTCACCAATACCGGCACCAGGAAACCCCCAATTTGCCAGATAATGGTTTCGTGCAAATAAAAGCCATTAATGGGTATCTCGATCACGGGTATCAAGCCAATTAAAGTTGAGACTACCAGAGAGAGTAATAAGAGCAGGCCAATGCTGAAAAAGATCACCAATCCCCGTAACCGGCCTTTGAAAAAGTCCAGTAAAACTGCCTGCGGAAAGGCACGATTAATATTCCTGGCTAAAATATTAAAGACACTGGTTGCAGACCAAACCAACGATAACAGCGCCACAAAGGTCACCGCTCCACGCAGCCTGAGCACGTGATTCATGTTCTGGATAACCAAGTCTTCAGCACCGGGGATGACGCCTTCTAATAAGTTTAAGAGCTGGATTTGTGCGACCTGGGTATCTACAAAAAAGCTGCCAACTACAATGAACACCAGCAGCATCGGAAAGATCGAAAAGAAAGCATAATAAGCGAGACTGGCCGCGGTTTCCGCCCCGCGCTCTTCAGCAAACCTGACCATGGTCATCCGGAGAATTCCCAAAACACCGCCGCTGAGATCATCAATTCGGTGATAGCGAGCTTTCAACCATACTGTGGCTTTTTGATAAATTTCTTTAAACTTCATCATCAATTTTTTAATGGCCTGGGCTTTATTATACTTAGTTAATTGCAAAGGCTAAAAAACATCACAGGTTCACCCGCCCTTCCATAACCGGGCCATCATCAGGCTTTGCCTCAAGTATAATTGCACCTGGCGATCAATTCAGCGTAAAGGACAATAAGTATGGAAATTAAAACCATCCAAAATTACTATGCTGCCCGCGGCTTGCAATGGCCCAGTGCGAAGGATGCCCTGTGGTTTTTCCTGTCAGAGGTGGGTGAACTGGCCGAAGCTTACCTGGCACACCATAAAGAGGCGCTCACAGCAGAAGAAATTGAAATGCTGAAAGTCTTTTCAGAGGAGGGGTATCACGCCGATGAGATCGTCTCCCGTGTGGAAGGCTGGATCCGAAACAATGATCGGGTAAAAAAAGAGGATATCGGCAAAGAAGTTGCCGACTGCGAGATGATGCTTGCAGTCTTCATGTACAGTTTAACGCAGAGCACCCCGGATGAGGCTTTGCTAAAAAAGATGCAGGAGAAATTGGGCAGTCGAGCAGATTTATTAAACGATTAACCACAAGCAGGCAGGGTTTTCAGGCCGCCTGAACAAGGGTTTTTGTTCCGTCAAATTACTTTTCCCTTTCCAGACCTGCAGCTCGGCTCCAGAGATTCCACAACGATCAATGATACAGTAGATGATCGCTGTCAGACCGAATAAAAATCCCCTGGCAAGTTTGCCAGGGGATTTTTGCTCGAAACGGTAATCTGACCTAATTTTGTAAGTATTCGTAACGTGCCTTTAATGTGTTCGTGATATAGTTTTGCCACAAATCGATCATAACCTGAGTTTTATAATCATGGGTCGAGAAGGTCTGCCAGATCATGCGTCCGTCCATGCACTCGGCCAACAATCCAAATTTTGAATCATCATTTTGCAAGAGTCCTCCCAACAGGCGCGCCTCGGAATCCGGTTTGACCTTAAGAAAATCACCGACATCCCCGTACCACATCACATTATGGGGAATTAACATGCTGATAGGGTTAGGATCTGAGAACAACGGATGCTCCGGGTCAAGCAGGTGTACCAGATACAGGTTCAGGTTGTCGCCCACCTCCCGCTGCCAATCCTCTTGAAAGTTGATCCCGCATTGCTGCATCACCGGCTGAATGCGCCCATAGGTGATATCATCGATATACCAGACTTCCAGGATAATGCTCGCCCCGCGTTCCATCTGTTCAGCAAGCGCGTCGAAGTATTCACCTGAAATATTATCCCTGGATTCTGCGCCAATGATAATTAAATCCCATTGGGTGGCTGAATTTAATTGCGAGAGCAAGTCACCCATAGCGTCCTTCACGTTGGTGGTGTTACTCCTCAAGCGCAAACCATCGAGGGCGTCTTGCATCACGATTGTTGCACCCAGACCGTACATATCATCGTATAACAGGATCTGGGCAGAGTGGATCCACTCATCAAAAGTCAGCTCGGATTCAGGCTCGACCACAGGCTCAATTTCGGTTGGTTGTTCCACAATTTCTCTGGTTGGCTCAAGAGTCTCTATTTGGGTATCCGCTTGGGAAGGAGATGTCGGTTCATCGGCTTCCGCCGGTTCAACTTCCGCTAAACGGGTTTGTTCCACGGCAACACTGGTTTGTTGAACAGCCAGGGCTGCTTGGGTGCTTTGTGTTTCCTGGTCTTTCGAAAGAAAAGAGTTCACCAAATTACAGGACATGATAGCAAGTCCTGCTGCGACAATACACACAACAAAGAAAATTTTTCGGTTCATTGTTAACTCCTAAGCGCATACACCGAGGTTATTAGCACTAATTATATACATAAATCGTCTTAATTCAAAATCCACAAGTTTTATATTGGCTCTGCCAGTTCAATATTTTATTTCCTCCCATCAAGCGCTTAACAGGGCCAGGAAATTCATCTCAAAACCGTAGAACGGCAATTGCCAAATTTTTCGCGGTAGAATACATTGTTGAAACCACCTCAAATCGCTTCGCAAAGGAATTATCAAGATGATACAAGCAATTGAGCGAAAAAGAATATACCTGTATATTGCCTTCGCTTTTGGAATATCCTGGGCAACGGCCCTGGTTATTTACCTGACCGGCGGCCTGGAAAACAGTCCAGCTCTCAACATTGCTGGCATTCAGATCAGCCTGGCCATGCTCCTAATGGCATCATTGTATATGTTCGGCCCGGCTCTGGCAAATATCATTGCCCGGGCGCTCACCAAAGAAGGCACACAAAATCTGCATCTCAAGCCAAATTTTAGCCAGGGCCGCTGGCTTTGTTTTCTGGCGGCGTGGTTGCTGCCCGGTCTATTGACCATCATCGGGTTGGCCCTGTTCTTTTTCGTTTTCCCGCGAAATTACGACCCTGAACTAACGGCACTAAAAACCCAAATGGACCTGGCCGGTGCACAGATGGTAAGCCCTTGGTTTGTTGTTATTGCACAGGTCATTCAAGCCACTCTGCTTGCCCCTGTGTTGAATGCTTTGCCCTCCTTTGGCGAGGAGTTCGGCTGGCATGGTTACCTGCTGCCCAAGCTATTGCCGCTGGGCGGTCGCAAAGCAATCTTGCTCACAGGCATAATCTGGGGCGTATGGCACTGGCCACTAATCCTGATGGGCTATAACTACGGCTCGGGCTATTTCGGCGCGCCATACCTGGGCCTCCTGGCTATGGTTTGGTTTTGTATTACCTCTGGCGCTGTTTTCGGATGGCTGGATATAAAAGCCGGCAGTGTCTGGCCAGCGGTGATCGGTCATGGCGCCCTGAATGGCATCGCAGCACTCAGTTTGTTATTTCTCGCCGGTGAGCCCAACACGTTATTGGGTCCGACCCCAGTGGGGATAATCGGCGGGGCAGGGTTCACCATCCTCGCAGCGATCCTCTTCCTCACGCCAAACGCATTTACATCCCAGGAAAAATAGAAGCGCCGTAAACACCGCACCTGCCAGATCAGTCGTCCCAGCCCGCCTCGCCAATCAAAGGCACAAAGACCACCGGGATATTCACCGATCGGGTGAACTGGTCATCAATGTGCTGCCACACCTCTAATTGTTGTGAATAACGCGGTCCTACCGGAAGGACCAATCGCCCCCCTGGCGCCAATTGGTCCAGCAGGGCCTGGGGCACCGCCGGTGCGGCTGCAGCCACCAGAATGCGGTCATAGGGTGCAGCCGGCGGATAGCCCTGGCTGCCATCCCCCACATGCACCTTAATCCGCTGATAACCCAGGCTTTCCAGAGTTTCTCTGGCTGTTCGAGCCAGTTCGGGGTGGCGTTCAATCGAGTGCACCTCACCCGCCAGCTCTGCCAATATCGCCGCCTGGTAGCCCGACCCGGTGCCCACATCCAAAACACGGTGCTCAGGGTGCACATCCAGGAGTTCCGTCATCAACGCCACAATATAGGGTTGAGAAATAGTTTGCCCGCCGGCAATTTTTATCGGGTTGTCAGCATAGGCATTACCACGCACTTCCTGCGAGACAAACAGGTGCCGGGGTACACTGCGCATCGTTTCCAGGACCCGTTCATCTTCAATCCCCCGGTTGGCAATTTGATAAGTCACCATACGCTCACGCTCATCCTGATAGCGTTTCATGTTCATCCTCCCCAATCAGCCGCCTGGCGATCAATCGGTCGACCTTCCCCATAGGATAGTCCGGCAAGGTGGCGGCTTTTGCCCACACCAAAGCCTGGCCTTCCATCCCCCGGGGCTCAACGCCCGGCGCCAATCTGCATAAAAAAGCATGCAATGTGATCTTAAAATGTGTGTATGCATGCTGATAGCGACCAAAGGGTTGACCCACGTTAATTTCTACGCCCAATTCTTCTCGAATTTCTCGCTGCAAACAAGCGGGGAGGCCCGCATCGCCTTTTTCGAGAGTGCCCCCAGGAAATTCCCATAACCCCGCCAGTAAGCCACCTGGCGGACGTTGTGAAAGGAGCACCCGCTCATCCCGCTGGATGACAGCGGCAGTCACCGTGAGATGGGGAACCTTCTTCTTAGGCAGAACGACCGGTCGCTGATCTTGCAAACCAAGAAGGAACGCCTGGCACGTCTGATTAATAGGGCAAAGTTTACAATGCGGGTTTTTTGGCGTACAAATCAGCGCACCCAGCTCCATCAGCGCCTGGTTATAATCCCCCGCCTTTCCAGCAGGAAGGTGTTCCTGGGCCAATTTCCAAAACAATCGCTCTCCCTGGGTACTGCGAGCCGGCAGGCTGACATCAAAATAACGCGCCAAGACCCGCCGAACATTCCCATCCACAGCCGGCACGTCCTCGCCAAAGGCGATTGAAGCAATGGCGCCCGCGGTGTAATCACCAACACCCGGCAGACGCTTTAGCGCATTACGGGTGCGGGGAAGTTCGCCGCCTAATTCTTGCACCACCTGCTGCGCCGCCCGGTGCAGGTTGTGCGCTCGTCTGTAATAGCCCAACCCCTCCCAGGCCGACAAAACCACCTGTTCATCAGCGAACGCCAGCGCGTGAATATCCGGGAATTCTTCCATCCAACGTTTGAAATAAGGGATCACCGTTTCCACCTGGGTTTGCTGCAACATAATTTCCGAAACCCAGGTTTTATAAGCAGAAGGATTAAAACGCCAGGGCAAATTTCTGGCGTTGTTTGTGTACCAATCCAATAAGCGCTGTGCAAATGTCATCAGAACTGAAAGCCGCCCGCCAATGGCGTCAGCTTCAACTGATAGTTTTTAACATAATCCAATAAATGGTGATTTAATTCTTGCCAGGCTTCTGAATTGATGATCTTTTGTGCTTTTTCAAAGCCAGGGACAACTGCGCCGACCAAGATTTGTGGCTGCTCACCATAGATTGTCACCCAGGCGTCGCTGAGCGCCAGACCTAATTTCTGCACGCCCGGCATAAAGCTGCGCACAACAAACTCAAAATACTCCTGTTCCTGACCCTCTTTGATATCCCAGGACATGATGACTTTGACATTCATTGCTAACTCCTTATGCTACCCGGAAAAATTCTTTGATTAAAGGCTTAAATCCAGCACCATGACCCGAATTTCCTCGGGCAATGAAGCACGGCTTTGAATTTTAATCGATTGCTCAGTTTCGACAGTGGTTAACCCCATCTCTTTCAAGAATTTTGAAAGCGGGTCCAATTTGAGTAAGGATTTACTCATGCCGTAATGCATGGGGATCACGATATTCGGCTCGAGCAGGCTGATCACCTCGGCGGCCTTAGCTGCGTTCAAGCTGGTATCACCGCCAATTGGTACCAGGGCAACATTCACCTCACCCAACCCCTCAACTTCCGTCTGGCTGGGCATACTGTTCAACTCGCCCAGATGTGCAACGGTCAAACCGCTATAATCAATCACATACACCGTGTTGTGGACCGCATCGTCCGCGGCTTTTCTGCTCCTGCCGTTGATCCGGACGCCGGTGATAAAAACACCGCCAATTTCATATTCACCCGGGCCGTTAATTTCAAATGTTTTCCCACGAATCGCTTCGAGGTGGTTGTGGGCAGGATGATCACAACTCACCGTGACCACATCTGCACGCAACTTGCCGGGGTCAATGCCCACCACCGCCGGATCATAGGGGTCGGTTACTACCGAAGCCATGCCGCGCTCAGTGATTCTGAAACAAGAATGTCCGTGCCAGGTAATTTCCATACAACCTCCAATCTAATCTATTGAATTATACAACGTCATGCCAAATTACGGTTAGCGCGTGTTGAAAAAAAACGTCAAATTCTTTCCTGCAGGTAAAAGGAGTTTGGAATCAGGAACCAGAGCGGGTGATCAGAGGGTTGTTGGATGTGATGCTTTAGGAAAAGATACACCACGAACGGATGACTGAGTAAGACCCCGCCGTCATCCGTCTAATATGCCAGGTTTCACCTTCAACTTATAGCCAGCCTGGTCAATACAAATCTCTGGATACTTTTAAAACCCTTCCAAATAGCTGAGGTCTGCAATACCTTCTGCCAGGCCCGCAATACGCTGCATCAAAGCCAACCGGTTGCGCCGGAGGCCCTCTTCTTCTGCCATGACCAGCACTTCATCAAAGAAACGGTTGATGGTGGGAACCATTTGAGAAACAACCTGCAGGAAATTATCCACCTCAGCCGTGCCCTGTAAGCTTTTTTCAGCCTCGTTAATAACCGCATACAGAACCTGTTCGGCTTCAGTCTCAAATTGGGACGGGTCAACACGAAAGGATTCTTCCATACCCCGGGTAATACGCACACAGCGGCTGAAAGCCGGCAGGATGGTCATCCAATCTTCACGAGAGGCCCATTGACCGAGCGCTTCCACCCCCAGCAGCGTCGCGTATGGGTCGGTGCCTTTCTCCGCCAGAACCGCATCGACAACGTCATAGGGATGCCCCACCTCAAGCAGCATCACCCGCAAGCGGCGCTGGATGAACGCCAAACAAGCCTGCAGGTCTTCCTCTGCTACGTCAACCGGCAACCCCTTGGCGGCAGTTTCCAGGCCCCAGCGCAGGTTAAAGGGCTGCTGCCAGGCGATTAAATTCTGGCAGATACCCAGTGCTGCCCGCCTTTGGGCAAAGGGGTCCTTGGTTCCAGAGGGCGGTAGTTTAACCGCAAACAGGCCCATCAGACTGTCCAGGCGGTCAGCCAAACCAACTACAAGCCCGGGTTTCGATTCAGGTTGAAGGTCATCATCAAAGCGCGGCAGGTAGTGTTCAAAGATCACCTCAGCAACCGCGGCTGTTTCACCACTTTGTAATGCGTAATAACGACCCATTGCGCCCTGCAGGGAGGTCATTTCAACCACCATTTCCGTGGCCAGATCAGCTTTGGCCAGCCAGGCAGCCCGAAGAGTCGTTTCCAGCTCGGTGGGTGTTAATTGCATTTGCTCGCCCAGGGATGTAACCAACGCCATTAATCGCTGGGTTTTATCCAAAAACGAGCCCAGTTTAGCTTGAAATGTGAGTGTCTTTAATTGAGCCACAAAGGATTCAAACGGACGTTCAAGGTCCTTTTGAATAAAGAATTTGGCATCATCAAAGCGCGCCAGGATCACCTGTTGATTGCCGTCAGTAACCACATCCAAGTGATCCTCAACGCCGTTGCTGATGGCAATAAAATAGGGCAGCAAATTACCCTGGGAATCTTCAACCACCAGGTAGCGCTGGTGTTTCTTCATCACGGTCGTTAATACCTCGGGGGGCAGCACTTCCAGAAATACCCGGTCGAATTCACCGCGTAACGCTCGCGGTTTTTCCACCATCTGGGTCACCTCGTGGATGAGGCCCGGGTCCGCTTGGACTCGCCCTCCAACCGCCTCTGCCAAAGCCTGTACTTGCTTTTGGATTTCAGCTTCACGCACCTGGGGGTCGAGGATAATTCCCTGATTTTCTATTTTTAACAGGTAATCCTGAGGAGATTCAACTGCAAATTCTGCTTCGGGCGCAAACCTCAGGCCACGCGTTACCCGCCCGCTGGTATTGCGGGCAAAGCTGAAGGGCACCACGGTCTCCCCGTGCAAAGCTAACAGCCAGCGAACCGGGCGCGAGAAAGACACACGAGATTCATTCCAGCGCATCGATTTGTTAAATCGAATCCCTGCCAGCAAATTCGCCAGAGCGCTTTCCAAAACCTGGTAAGCCAGTGCGCCCTGTTCGCTGATTTTTGCTACCATATAACGGCCGCCATCCACCTCCACTACCTGGAGCTGCTGAACATCAATGCCCTTACTGCGGGCAAAGCCCATCGCAACCTGGGTCGGGTTACCATCAGCGTCAAAGGCCCGTTCAGCCGGCGGCCCCTTAACGTCCCGTTCAAGGTCGGGCTGACGGCCTGCCAGGTCCTCCACCAGCACCACCAGGCGCCGGGGTGTGCCCATCACGCGCACCGGCCCATGTGCCAAACGCAGATCCGCCAGCATCGCCGGTACGTCTTCCTCAAGTTGTGAGATCGCACCGGTCAGATCACTGGCAGGAAGTTCCTCGGTGCCAATTTCCAGCAAAAATGGCGCTGTGTCTGTGGCGATTTCAGCCCCAGCTTCTTTTACGGGTTCAGCGCTGGCAGCAGGTTGTTCCAGCCAGGGAAACCCCGCCTGTTCACGTTGCTTAAGATAAGCTTCAGCCACCCGGCGCGCCAGTTCGCGCGTGCGGGCAAACAAGGCCTGGCGTTCTGTCACGCCCACCGCACCGCGTGTATCCAACACATTAAAGGCATGCGAGGTCTTTAAAACATAATCATGCGCTGGCAGCACCAGGCCGGCTTCAATGGCCCGCTCTGCTTCTTTTTCAAACAAATCGTACATCTTGCGTACGCTGTCCACGTCAGCCACTTCAAAATAATAAGCGCTGTGTTCACGCTCCCCCATCAGGTTAACGTCACCATTGGTGCGCTCAGCATTCCACTGAATATCCTTAAAATGGCGCACGCCTTGCAAGGTCATGGCGATGCGTTCCAGCCCGTAGGTAATTTCAACCGAAACGGGGTCCAGGTCAACACCGCCGCATTGCTGAAAATAGGTGAACTGGGTGATCTCAACGCCATCCAGCCAGACCTCCCAGCCCAGGCCCCAGGCACCGATGGCCGGTTGTTGCCAGTTATCCTCCACGAAACGTATGTCGTGACGGGTGGGGTCTATCCCCATTGCTTGCAGGGATGCCAGGTAGATTTCCTGCGGGTTGCCCGGTTCGGGTTTAAGAATCACCTGATACTGGTAAAATTGCTGCAATCGGTTGGGGTTATCACCGTATCGAGCATCGTCCGGGCGAATGGAAGGTTCAACATAGGCCACATGCCAGGGCTCAGGGCCTAAAACACGCAAAAATGTTGCCGGGTTCATTGTTCCCGCCCCAACCTGGGTGTAATAGGGTTGCCAGATCAGGCAGCCACGGTCTGCCCAGAACTGTTGCAATTTCATGATGAGTGCTTGAAAATGAACGGATTCCTTCATAACCTGTCCCATCTCGGTGGTTTTTCCACGGTTTCGAGAAATAATTTTTTAAATGCAGTCAATTTAACCCCGTTATTATACCATTGGAAAGCGGTAACAATTGCCGTACGACGCGTATTCCGGCCGTTCAGGCGAAGATTGTGCAGTTATGCCAACTAAAAAAGCCGACCTGTAAAGCCCCGCTTAATCGGACTCAAGCTCATCTTTTGATGAACCCTTGATTTTACGCATAAAATCTGGCGTGTTCAAGTGGCTTTCCAGTAAATAGGAAAAATAGGCCTCTGTCAGCGAAGCCATGCCTTGGTTAATCACATCAGGAACCACAAGAGAAGCGACGGTTTTCCAATCGGAGCGTTGGAAGTGGCGCAGATAGCGCAAAACATCCGTCTCAATCGGCCAGGCCTCCCCGCGCCCCCGCCCACAGGCAGGACAGACCACACCGCCGCCCAAAGGCGAGAAAAACTGGTCTTGCGCCTGGATAACAGCGTTGCAGTCGATACAATTAAAGAGTTGCGGGCGATAACCCAATAAATTTAGCAGCCGGATTTCATAGTATCTTACGGCTGTTTCCGGCGATTCCAGCGTTTCCAAACGGTCCAGCGTTTGTGAAATTAACCGAAACAGCCCGGGGGTTGAACCTTCCTCATAAGTGAAGCGGTCCAGCACCTCCACCACGTAAGATGAGAGGGTCATCCGATGCAAATCCGCTCTTAATTGTGTCCTTGGTTTAAGGGCTTCAGCCTGAGTGATAATATCCAGGTCGCGCCCCTTAGCCAGGGATAAGCGCACCTGTGTAAAGGGCTCTAAATGGCCGGCTTTACGGGAACTGATCTTGCGGACCCCCTTAGCAATGGCAGAGATTTTACCTTTCTCCAGCGTAAACAATCGCAAAATCCGGTCTGCTTCTCCGTACTCAAAATGTCTCAATACAATGGCTTGGACCTGATATGTACGGCTTTCTCTTGCCATGAGGTTTCACCTGGTAAGAATGGAAAATCTCGCGCCGGTCAGACGGCTGGGGCGCGCTTTTATACAGGGCTTAATTTCATTTTCCCCTGGCGGCATCCAGATCGGCCCCGCCAAAGGCATGCGGTAAGAGTTCCGCCACCGTCAATTCGTGCACCAGGTGGCCTTGCAAGTCGGCAATCAGCACAACAGTATCTAGGCCGAATTCAGCCAGCACCTGCCGACAAGCCCCACAGGGCGTACCCCCATTCCTGGTAACAACAGCAATTGCGGTAAAAGACCGCTCCCCTTCAGAGACAGCCTTAAAAACTGCCACCCGTTCGCCGCACACCGTAAGCGGATAAACCGCGTTTTCAATATTCGCCCCTTCATAAATTTTGCCCGTTTTTGTTAGCAGCGCTGCGCCAACCGCATATTTCGAATAGGGTGCATACGCGCGTTGCTGGGCTGCCCGCGCTTTTTGGATTAATGTCGTTCGAATTTCATCCGTTAACATCCCTATGTCCTTTCTTGGTACTTTCTAAGGCATCTTTTCTGGCGCGCACTTTCACAATTCTACGACCGTCCACCTGTTCAACAATCAGTGTCAGGCCATCACAGTGTAATTCCTCACCGCCAGTGGGCACATCACCAATCTCACTATAGATAAAACCGCCAATTGTATCTGCATTGTCGATTGCGATGTTCGTTTCCATCACCTCGTTGAAGATATCCAAATCAACGCGTCCCTGGAAGACATATTCATTTTCGCCTACTTGCAAATAGGGTAGCTCTTCGCTTTCATCGTATTCATCACGGATTTCACCGATGATCTCTTCGACAATATCCTCTAATGTAACCACGCCCGCCACCCCGCCATACTCGTCCACCACAATAGCCAGGTGCATGTTGCGCGATTGCATCTCGGCCAGGACTTCGTCGACTTTTTTTGCTTCCGGAACAAAATAAGCCAGCCTGAGCAACTCGCGATGGTCGGCAATCAGCGCGTCATCCTGCTGCAAACTGAGCAAATCTTTGGCATACAGCAAACCAACCACGTTGTCGACAGTCTCTTCATAGACCGGTACTCGGGAATGCCCGCCCTGGATAAAGGCCCTCCGGGCTTCGCCCAGAGTGCTGTGAATATCCAGCATAATCACATCGATGCGCGGCACCATAATCTCTTTGGCCAACGTATCACCAAACTGAAAGATGGAGTAGATCATTTCTCGCTCGCCCTTTTCCAACGAGCCCTCGTGCTGACCGACTTCAACCCAGTTTTTTAAGTCTTCTTCAGTCATCGATGCCAGCGTAAGCCGTTTAGCGTTTGGGCCAAGCACCGCCAGCAAGGTGGACGCAAGCGGCGAGAACAGGGTATTGAGCACACCAGCAACGCCGTTAAACCGGATGGCATATTCTTCTGTAGCCCGCATAACACGAGCTTTCAGGGCGTATTCAAGGAATATCAGCAAGATAACTGCAACCATTAAATACAGGAATAGCAGGCCCATGCTCAGGCTCGGCAGGATAGAGAGCATAACGGTCACAAAGAAACCTGCCAGCGCAAAATGCAGAAAAGTGTGAGCAATGTATAACCCCACCCTCAAACGCGGTTCTTCGATCAGATGCACCGTCATTTCAATCCTATCCTCACGGCCTTCGCGCAGGTTTAACAGGTAAGGCAGTCTGGCATGGCTGTAACTGGTTTTTATCGCTACGACCAGCAAATCGAGCAGCAAACTAATAATCAAGAAAATCCACGGCAACAAGTTATGGGTCACTTTTCTCCAACTTACGTACTACTTTAGCCGGCACACCCATCACCAGGGTATCTTCGGGAACATCGTGGGTAACCACAGAACCCGCACCGGTGATACTGCGCGCACCAATTTTCACCGGCGCCACCAGCATGGTATCACTGCCAATAAAAACTTCATCGCCAATCTCGGTCAGGTTTTTGTTGGCACCATCAAAATTACAGGTGACCGTTCCCGCACCGATGTTGACGTTTTTTCCAATTTTAGCATCACCAATGTAGGAAAAATGGCCCACCTTGGTGCCCGGGCCCAAATAAGCTTGCTTGACCTCTCCAAAATTACCTAAATGGACGCCTTCGTCAAGAATCGCACCTTTGCGCAGATGGCAGTAAGGGCCCAAGGTGACGTGATCGTGCACTTCAGCCTGTTCAAGCACAGAGGACAGCAAATGAGCATGGTTCCCAACTTTAGAATCAATGATGGTCGTATCGGGACCAATTTGACAATCTTCGCCAATGACCGTTTCACCACGCAAGTACGTGTTGGGCAGGATGACTGTATCTACGCCAATTTGCACACCGACTTCGATATAGGTGCGTTCGGGGTCGAGAACGGTCACACCTGCCAGCATCCAGGCCTCATTGATGCGTTTTCGCATCACTTTTTCAGCTTCCGCCAGGTGCAGCCGATTGTTCAATCCAATGGCTTCATCAGGATCATCCAGCACCAACGCTTCAACCGGAAAGCCCTCCGCAACAGCCAGGCCAACGACATCTGTCAGGTAATATTCGCCTTTGGGTGAGACAGGGATTTTCGCCAGGGCAGACCAGAGCCATTGCGCATCAAAACAATAGGCACTGACATTGTATTCACAGATGGCCAGCTGTTCCGGTGTGGCGTCAGCCTGCTCAACAATCGCAACGACATGGCCTTTCTCATCTCGAATTACCCGCCCAAAACCGCGTGCCTCCTCCCCGATGAAACTGGTCATCGTCACCGGGCTGTGCGAAGCTGCGTGCAGGTCAATCAACTGCTTCAACGAGTCCTCTCGCAATAAGGGCATATCTGCAAAGGTTACCAGGAGCCGATCGGCTTTCGCCTCCAGAAAAGGCTGAGCCATCATCACCGCATGCCCGGTACCCAGTTGTTCCGCCTGGAAGGCGAAAGTCGCTACATCACCAACTACGGCTTTAACCACGTCGGCGCCGTGCCCAACAACAATCAACGGGGGCTGATCGACCAAACCAAGAACGGCATTCAACGCAAACCAGATTAAGGGTTTACCTGCTAAAGGATGCAACACTTTGGGGAGTTTAGAGCGCATACGGGTGCCCGCACCCGCAGCCAGAATGATGGAGGCTAAGGTCATAATTACGGTCCTTCGTTTATCGAACAGTCATGCACATTCGCAAACCACAATCCTCCAGGTTAAAGACAAACCCACGAGGAGGGCAATCCTGGTGTTGGTTTGCCTTACCCGTGAGGTGTCGATGGGGGTCAGTTTCTTGGTTCGTCAAAGTTTTGGTTCAAAATGGCCGGGGCACCAGGATTCGAACCTGGATCAACGGATTCAAAGTCCGCTGTGCTGCCATTGCACCATGCCCCAGAATTGTAGCCCTGATTCTAACACATTTTTAGCGGATGTCCAACCCGCACAAAGGGTCAATTTCTTTAACTTCAACTTTTTTTCAAGCAGCGATGGGCGTTTTATTGGTTTCGGAATTAAAAACGAGGTTGACTAAAATTTTAATTAACCTCGTTATGGCAGTTAATTGAGTTACTTGAATTGGTCTTTAAATTTTTCTTTTGCCCGCCCAATCCTGACCATGGTTACAATTCCAATGAAACCGATCAGCAACCCTGCTACCGACAAGCTGTAGGCCAGAAAGTTCAGAAAGAACGTTGACCGCAAAATTTGTAGCACCATCAACAAAGGCAAGATCACGCTTACCAGCATCATGCTGCCGCCCAGCAGGATTGTTTTCCAGGGTTGCCATTTAATGATCATCTGTACAACCAGCAAGCGGCCATTTGGCCCGGTTTCGGCGTAAAGTGTGGCGGTTCTTCAACCTCGCACAAGCCCCTGATGATATAAGGGCAACGAGGATGGAACCGGCACCCAGAGGGAGGTTTAACCAGGCTGGGGGGTTCTCCCGGCGGCACATCGCGGTAGCGGGTGGCATTGTCGGCATCCGGGTCGGACGTAGCTTCCATCAATGCTTTGGAATAAGGGTGCAGCGGATCGTGCACAATCGCGTCGATCATGGTCTTCTCAACAGCCTGTCCCGCATACATCACAAAGACGCGCTCAGAGAAGTAGCGCACCGTCGAAAGGTCATGCGTGATGTAAATCACCGCCAGATGGTGCTTTTCCTGCAAAGATTGCATCAAGCGCAAAATTTCAACGCGTACCGAAGCGTCCAGCATCGAGACAGGTTCATCAGCTACAATCAACTTGGGTTCGAGCATCATCGCGCGGGCCAGTACAACCCGTTGCTGCTGTCCACCACTGAGCATATGGGGATACTTCTCCAAAAAGTCTTCCGGCGGGCTCATTTTAACTTCTTCCATGGCCCGGTAAATTCTTTCACGCCGCTCTTCTTTGCTTTTTATACCGTTAATGATCATCGGTTCCGCAAGAATTGTCTGCACATTCATAAATGGGGGCAATGCACCGTAAGGGTCCTGCTGCACATAACCCACATTAGAGCGAAAGGCGCGCATTTCTGAAGCTTTAAGTTGGCTCAGCGTCTGGCCTTCAAAGATGATATCACCTGCTGTGGGCTGGTATAACCCCAGGATGCTCTTCATCAACGTTGTTTTTCCACAACCGCTTTCTCCCACAATTGCAATCGTCTCACCATAATGGAGGTCAAAGCTGACTCCGTCAACTGCGTGAACATAGCCAGAAATGCCGAATCCAAATCGCCGCAGTTCAAACCAGATCTTCAGGTCCTGCACAGATAGCAACACCTCATCTTTACGATTGGTCTTTTGCGTTCCTTCTACCGGCGCCTCATGTGATTCTGTCAATGTTTTATCCATCATCATCATTTCTCCTTATTTCACATGCAGCCAACATTTAACCGTGCGGCCTTCGACACTAACGGTCGGGGGATCTTCAACACAAGGCTCAAAGCGAGAAGGACAGCGGTCATAAAAGCGGCAGCTTGTAGGCGGGTTGAGCAAGCTGGGCGGCTGGCCGGTAATAAAGTCGGGTTCCTGACGGGCCCTGAGCCGCGGCACACTGTTCATCAGTTTGATCGAATAAGGATGCAGCGGCGCAGCGAAAAAGCGGTGGGCATCCCCGGTTTCCACGATCTGCCCGGCGTACATCACAGCCACATCATCCGCCAGCTCACTGGAGGTAGCGATATCATGGGTGATGAGGATGAAGCTCATGCCCAGCTCTTTCTTAATCCTCTTAAGCACGTTGAAGATGTTTGCCTGAGTGAGCACATCCAGAGCCGAGGTCGGCTCGTCTAAGATGATCAGCTCGGGCAGCGAAACTAACGACATGGCAATCGCCACGCGCTGACGCATACCGCCGCTCAACTCAAAAGCATAGCGGTTCAGGAAATCAAGAGGCACACCCACATGCTGGAACATCGTCTTGGCCTGTTCCAGAGCAACTTCTTTGCTCATGTCATTGTGGATAATCGCGGGTTCAGCCACCTGATCGCCCACTTTCAGAACAGGGTTGAGCGAGTTCATGGCGGCTTGCGGCACCATCGACATCTTTACCCAGCGCATCTTAAGGCGGTATTCCTCATCCTTTAATGCCATGGTATCTAATCCGTTTAATAAAATTTTCCCGGAATAGGTATCGACATTCTTCGGCAGCAAGCGCAAGATCGCCCGAGCCATCGAAGTCTTACCACAACCCGATTCGCCCACAATCACCACGGCGCGGTTGCGACCTAAATCAAAGTCAACCCCATCCACCGCGCGTACAACGCCTTTGGTGGTGCGGAAGAACAGTTGCAAATCTCTTACACTTAATACTGTATCAGCAGACATCGATCTTATACCTCCCTCAATTTGGGATTAAAGATACGGTCGAGCGCAAAACCGATCATCGCAAAACTTAAACCAGTGATCATCAACAGAACTGCTGGCTGTAAAACCCAGTAATAGTACCCGTTGTACAGGGCGCCTTGCATCTGGGCATCGTTGATGACCTTCCCCCAGGTGGGCAAGATCGGGTCGCCCAGACCCAGCACCGCTAATGAAGCTTCCAAGAAGACATACGATGGAATCGCGCTGACCAATCCAGGGATTAGGATGGGGATGATGCGGGGCACCAGGTAGCGGTTGATGATGCGCCAGTTACCTGCACCATAGGAACGGGCAGCTTCAATATAGGCTGCCTCTTTAATCTGCAGGAAGATGGCACGGAAATTCTTGATGCCAGCGCCAAACAGGCTGATCAAAATCACCACCCACAACATCGTCCAGATACTGCGACTGTAGAAGACCCCCACCATAATCAGGATTGGCAAGAAAGGCAAAAGCATATAAATCTCAGTGATTCGCTGAATGATCTCATCGGTTACACCGCCGAACCACACACCAATCGCGGCGATAAACATGGTAGTAAAAGTTGTCCCAATTGCGGCTAAAAACCCAAAGGAAAGGGCAATCGGCGCGCCCCATAACAGGGGCAGCAAAAGGTCACGTCGGCGGTGGTCGGTGCCAGCTAACCCGTGCACCTGCCCAAAGCTGACAAACTTGGCTTCGATATCCGAGCCTTCTTCAAACACAATCGTATCCACATGCAGCTCATAGGTGCCCTGCTGCACCTTATAAGGTTCCTCATCCGGAACTCGCAGCAAACCAATCCGGGGAAGAACCCCGTCCAGCTTACGAACCAGTTTATCTTGCAGATCAAAACGGACGACTTCATGCTGCTTGGCAGTGATATCAGCGACTTTGATCTTTTCGCCATCCGGTGTAAACCAGGTCAGGGTGACAAAAGGAGATTTTTCTTTATAAACTGAAGTTAATATCACCTGCAGTTCCTGCGGGAAATCATCATATGGATAATCGAACTTAAACACCATCTGAATGTCCCACATGTCAGTCGTAACTTCAGTGACAGTTTTTTCAACTTCGTCCTCGGGGTTGGTGCTGTCGATTATGATCGTTTCCGAGTATTTTTTTGTCCGGAACCAGTTAACATATGTCGGGCGAGCATTCCTTGGCGCCGTGCCTTGGATTTCTTCGCTTCCTCGCCATTCGTAAATGGCTTCGCTATAGGGGATGGAAATTACAACATAAATCGCCAATGCCACCAGAAGGATGATCATGATCGAACCTAAAATGGCAGAGGGGAATTGTTTAATGTTGTCAATGAAATTTTTCATGCTTTCGGCCCTCCACTTCCCATGCGCACACGGGGGTCAACCAGTGCGTAAATAAAATCTAAGATAAAGACCGTAATGGCCAGCAAATAAGCATAAATTACATTCGAGCCAACGATCACTGGCGTATCAAAAGTCTGCACTGCTCGGTAAAGCATGCGTCCCAAGCCGGGCCAGTTGAAAATCGTTTCGGTGAGGAGGGCACCCTGCCACAGGCCAATCAACATCAAAGCAAAACTGGTAATGATATTGGGCAAGGTAGGGCGCAGAATATAACGCCGCTCAATGTCTCTTGCAGAAAGACCCTTAGCCCGCGCCAGTTCAACATAGTCTTCCATTGAAAAGATCAAGAAAAAAGTACGCGATGAATAAACACTGGCAAAAAAGCCGCTCATAAGCCAGGCCGCTACGGGTAAAATCAGGTGCCGGCCCAGGCTGAGCGCATACTTAATGGGGTCTTCCGGAGGCGGTGCGTCAACCATACCGCCAAAAGGCAGCCAGCCTAAAAGCGCCGCAAAAATTAGCAGTAAGAAGATGCCATAAAACCAGGGGGGTGCGGAGGAGGTCGGTGAAAGTGCAATGACTAATTTGTCTATGAAACTGCCATAATTCCTGGATAAGAACAATGCAAACACAAGGCTGATAAAAAAAAGGCTGAAACTGGCGGTGGTCATAAATAATAATGTCGGGGGTAAGCGTTCCAGAATGATCAAACGGACGCTTGCAGAACCACTATCACTGGTCAGATGCTGTGCCCGGCCTAAATTCAAAGTCATCGCGTTGAATAAAAATCGAAAACTCCGCCCAACAAAGGGCTTATCCAACCCCAGGCGATGCTCTTCAACCGCCACCAGCTCATTGATCAATTGCTGGCGTTCTTCTGGTGGACGCCGTCTGAGTTCCGGGTCCATACTGACCTGCAGACCAATGCCATCCCGAATTTGGGCTTTCATAATCTGGTCAACATAACCGCCCATATTGGCGATTAAGACCACCAGGTACATCCCAATGAGCACCGCCAAAAAGAGAGAGAAGAATTTTCCAATGGTATAGCGCAGCATTCGTAAAACAGTATTCGGTTTTTTTTCTGCTGTTTTCACTGGCTTTGAAATTTCTTCAGGTGAATACGTAGTATCTGTCATAGCGTATCTCGCTTTCCATAAACAGATCGGAATTTAAGAATACTGGGGGCGTGGCGTACGCCGCGCCCCCAGTAATCATAGGCTAAAAAACTTTTTACTAATCAACGGTCACGAATGTGAGCCCATCAGAGACAGGAACAGCCACAAGGTTAGAAACAACCACAACCTCGAGGGTGTTGGAGCCTGCTGTCAGGGCGCCGGTGATTTCAGGTGTCAGAACAATCTCGAAGAGACCGTCTTCCACGCCAACAGCCTTGCCCACGTGGGCAATCTGGTTGGCTGCATCAACCACCAGGAAGTTCACACTGGTGATGTCATCAAGGGCATAAGGAGCACCCTCGAAGGTCACCGAGACTTCGTAAACCTCTTCGTCACCAATGGTCACACGTGTGGAACCATCAAGTTCCACGGCGGGGATCGGTGCATTTGCAAAGCGATTCCAGCGGGAAGCCAGATCCGGGAAGAATGGGTTGTTGTTCAAAATAACAGTACCCTCAACCGGGAAGGCGCGCTGCAGGTAGTAGGGGCCGGTGCCAAGCCAGAAGTGCCCGTAACGGCGGTGCCATTCGGTCAGGTTCTCAAGGCGCAGGGCCACTTCAGCCTCATCAACATACTCGCTGAAGATTGGCTCGTAAGGCATACCGCCTTCTTCTGTCCATTGATCCAGCTTGCCTTTCATGATCTCGATCGTCGGGCCAGCGATGTAGCTCAGGCGGTCGACATCCAAATCGGCAGCTTTAGCCTGCGAGAAGACAGCTTCATGGTCGGCTTCAGCCAAAAGGCCGAGATACAGGTTATGCCAGGCGCCAGGGCCCTGATCGTAGTAAGGCCACCAGGTGCTCACGTTCAGTTCAGCATCCTGATAGTACACATCGGAGTAGGTTTCGATAACCAGTGGATCGGTGGAGATAATCTTGACGCCCTTGAATGAACCCAAGAACGAACGCAATGTCGGGGCAGCAGCCGCATCATAGATAGCGCTATCCTCTTTACCACGATCAAAGGTCAAGATGATACCCATTAAGATATCACCCACGGAGAACGGGCTGCCATCGTGCCATTTGACCACATCAAACAGGTCTTCCTGGTAGTAGGCCACGCTCTTACGCAGAGCGGTGACGGGGCCGGGGATTTCAACTTCTTCATCCTCGGCAGCAGCTTCAGCCGCTTCTTCAGCAGCTTCAACAGCAGCAGCGTGCTTTTCACCAACGGTGATGAAACGCATTTCAACAGGATCCCAGTCAGCCCAGGCATCATCGGGGACGAGAATCTCAGGGGCGTAGGACAGCTCAGCCCAATCCAGATTCTGGAATACAGGCAAGCCTTCTTCAACGACGACTTCAGCTCGGTCGATGCGGTTAGGCAGGTACAGACCGGTGAAGGGATCCGGGTATGTCGCAGATTCCGAGGTGCCGCGGATCAGGGTCATGTCATAAATCCAGTTGGAGCCAGCAATCGGGTTCCAGGGCTCGGTGAGAATGCTGGGCATAGCCATTGTCAGAGAGCCGCCCTCTTCGCCAGCGCGCTGGATGGTCAGCGCCCACAGGTAACCACCGCCCACGTTGCCGTACAGGTCAGCCGCAGCGGAGATGTTCTTCTGCTTGGGGGTAATGGAATTCTGGTCATACAGCCACAGGCGGGCGGAGTCTTTCATCGCCAGATCCAGAGCTTTTCCAATCAATTCTCCACGTTCTTCAAGCGAGGTGAAGTCCTGATAGGCAAGCTTTTCAGCAACATCGTAGAATTCCGGGTCGTTTTCATAATTCATCCACAGCGGAGCGGGCAAGCCTAAATCGGTGTAGAAGTAGGAAAAGTTGTCGCCCAGGTCGCGTGGGATCACAGTGGTGATCCAGCCGCCGGTGTAAATGTGGAACTCACCATCGTTCGGGTCGCCACTGTACCAGATCGGTGAAGCATCAGCAGCAGATTTGTAATCACGGATGACGGTGAAGCCAATGTCCTCAAGCTGGTTGGAAACGTAGTCACCAATTTGCAGGCGCTCGTCTTCGATACGGATCAAGACGCTGATCTCGACGGGCTCGCCTTCATAGGTCCACTTGCCGCCTTCCAGGGTTGCGCCCAGGGCTTCCATCTCAGCGCCGATCAGCTCAGCAGCCTTGTCTTTATCATAGGCATAGGCCAACTCAATAGCACGAATTTCAGCAGCAAAGGCAGCCGCGTCATTGGAGGCGCTGTTGAAGGTGGTCCAGCGGGGTGTGCCCAAACCACCAACGATCTCCTGCACCATGTAATCACGATCAATGAGGATATTCATGGCTTCGCGAATTTTCGCAACGCCGAAGGGGTTCAGTTTGCCATTTTCCCACACGGGGCCGGTGGTGTTGAAGCTCAGCTCGTTGTAGGAGCCAGAAGAAGCGTAGGAATCAAGATTCGGGGCAGCTTCAACTTTAGCGGCTGATTCGGGGTTGGATACGGTATAGACAAAGATGTCAATTTCCTCAACCTCGAGGCGGGTGATGGCAGCATCGGTGTTGGGCTCTTCAATCACGATGATTGTGTCAAACCAACCACCTTTGCGATCAGAGACTTCAGCGACAGGTGCGTCCTCAGCAGGTACCTCAACCTCAACGGGAACCTCAACCTCAACCGTCTCAACAACGGTTTCAACAACGGTTTCGATAATTTTTTCAGGTTCAACGACTGCGGCGGGTTCGCACGCGGCTAAAACCATCGCTAACGCCATAACGACGCCAAATACAGCTAATAGTTTCTTTTGCATTTTTTCTCCTTCTTAATAAATTAAATTTATTAAAAATCTAGTGGATCAACTTAACAATTTTGGTAAAACATTGATCTGATCGCAGCGGGGTTACATCACCTCCTTTAATTCATAATATCGAACGGACACAAATAAATAACTTGAGCAATTTTTTCTAATCGGCTAATCGGTAAGGATACCACAATAGGCGAGTTTCAAAACTCGCTTGAACATAAAATATAACACACATCCATTTTTTCGTCAAGAATTCGCAATGCCTGGAAAGTGCATCGGCGGGGCCAGTTTTTGACAGAAGTCATATCCACAGTTCGGTATTTTTATTATACTGTTTTAATTATAGGCCATGTTATCCTGAAGTTTCAATTTTATTATACACCGCTTGCAGAAAACCAGTTTAAGGGGATTTGATGCTAAATCAATCCATTAACTCCGCTGCTTATCAGCAGCGTAAGGCTGGCAAAACATTGCTTTCTTTCTGACAACATCCATCCCCTCCCACAAGGCCGTGAAGCGGGGTGCAGTGATCAGGGAGGGGAAAAGATGGGATTTATTTGGATTCGTAAAGTGCAAGAGCAATGTGCCCGCTGGATCTCAGCAAATACCAAGTTCCCAATTCTAAATGCCAGGTTATCCGTTCTTATTTCCATCCGCCAGGCGGGCAGCGCGCAAGGTGTTTTGCAGCAGCACGGCGATGGTCATCGGGCCCACGCCGCCAGGCACCGGGGTAATCGCGCCCGCGACTTCAACGGCTTCGTCAAAGGCCACGTCGCCCACCAGACGGTAACCGCTTTTACGGGTTGTATCTTCAATGCGGTTGATGCCCACGTCGATTACAACGGCGCCGGGCTTGAGCCAATCACCGCGCACAAATTCAGGCATACCCACCGCCGCCACCAGCACATCCGCCTCGCGAATCAGGGCAGAAATGTCCTTGGTGCGCGAGTGGCAGATGGTTACCGTGGCATTGGCTCGAACCAGCAGCAAGCTCACTGGCATGCCAACGATATTCGAGCGGCCTAAAACCACCGCGTTGGCGCCCGAAAGTTCAACACCGCTATCCTCCAGCAAGTACATTACACCCGCCGGGGTAGCCGGGATAAAAAGCGGCTCACGCCCTTTTTGTGCCAGGCGTCCGATATTAATTGGGTGAAAACCATCCACGTCTTTTTGCAGGCTGATCGTATTAAGCACGCGCTCTTCGTCCAATCCGGCCGGCAAGGGTAGTTGCACCAGGATGCCGTGGATGTCCGGGTCGGCATTCAGTTCTTTTACCAGTGCTTCCACCTCTTCCTGGCTGGCATCTGCTGGCAGCGTGTGCCCAATAGAGATGATGTCGGCTTCCTGGCAAGCCTTATGTTTCATACGTACATAAACCTGGGATGCCGGGTTTTCACCCACAAGCACCGTTGCTAAACCGGGCGCCGGCAACCCTTTTTCAATTCGTTCTGCCACCTTCTGTTTAACCTCTTCGCGCAGGGCTTCAGCGATGACCTTACCATCAATTAGTTTTGCTGGCATAAAACCTCCATTTTTAAAAATTTATTTCGATTATACCTGAACAACGATTATAATCGTAACATGAAGACGAACTCCGATACCAATCACAAGATGGTCGTGGGTATTGCCGGGGGCACCGGATCGGGGAAGACGACACTTTCAGACCTGATCCTCCAGCGTATGGGACACGAAAACATCGCCTGCCTGGCACATGATGCCTATTACCGAGACCAAAAACATCTCTCTGTCGAGGAACGTGCTCAGGCCAATTATGATCACCCCGATTCGTTGGAAACTGATCTGATGGTCTATCATATTAAGCAATTATTACTGGGTGAGGCAATTGAGATGCCTGTTTATGATTTCAGCACGCACAGCCGCAAGAAGGAAACCGTCCATGTGGCATCGAAGCCCGTGATTCTGGTGGAAGGTATCCTGATCTTTGTTGAAAAGGAACTGCGCGACCTGTTTGATATGAAGATCTTTGTCGACACCGATGCAGATATCCGCCTGATTCGACGGTTGTTAAGGGATATCCAGGAGCGCGGTCGAACTTTGCAATCGGTGGTTGATCAATACTTGCGAACTGTACGTCCCATGCATCTTGAATTTGTTGACGCTTCAAAACGCTATGCTGACATCATTGTGCCTGAGGGTGGGTTTAATGTGGTTGCGCTCGATATGGTCATCGCACGGTTACAATCGCTGTTACAAGGACACATGCCCCCTAATGGACAATAAGTCGCTAAACCCTCCCGAGGAGGGATCAGCATCACAACGCGCGTCACATCGTTTGTCCGAGCGGGCACTTAATGTTATCCGCGCGTTCATCTTGCTGGGTGTCATTGCACTGACAGTGATATTATTTATTTATCGCGAGCGTATTCAGGCGCTGCAGGGTCTGGGTTACCCGGGCGTTTTTTTGTTCTCAGTTTTAGCCAATGCGACCATCCTGGTGCCGCTTCCGGGCGTGGTCTTCACCTCAGCCATGGGTGCAGTTTTTCACCCCTTTTGGGTTTCTATTGCAGCAGGGGCTGGCGCGGCCCTGGGTGAGCTATCCGGGTATATGGCAGGTTTCAGCGGTCGTGCAGTGGTGGAAAAATCGCACCGCTACGACCGTGTGGTCGGATGGATGCGTAAATATGGTGACCTGACCATCCTGTTTTTAGCCTTTGTCCCTAATCCCGTGTTTGATCTGGCGGGCGTGCTGGCCGGAATGTTGAAAATGCCCGTGGGTAAGTTCTTGCTTTATTGCCTGGTCGGCAAGATTCTGAAAATGATGCTGTTTGCCTACGCGGGCAATTGGGTGATTGGGTTGCTGGAAGGTGTGTTCTAAGCTAGCATTTTTAATCATCGTTATTTAAACTCTTCAGAGAGGAACCATGAATATTCAAGCCATAGACCAATATATCGAATCGAATTTAGATGCAAGCGTCGCTGAGCTTTCGCGTTTGTGTGCCCAGCCCAGCGTGGCAGCCCAAAACCTGGGGATTGAAGACTGTGCTGAGTTGGTGGCGCAGGCTTTAAAACCACGTGGTTTTTCTGTTTCGATCATGCCGACGGGCGGATCGCCCGTGGTGTTTGCCGAACGTAAAGGTGGGGCAGATGCCACCCTGATCTCTTACAATCATTACGACGTCCAGCCGGCAGAACCATTAGAGTTGTGGGAATCGCCGCCCTTTGAGCCAACCGTGCGCCATGGGCGCTTGTATGCCCGCGGCGTCGCTGATAACAAAGGCAATTTCATCGCCCGTTTGCATGCCATCGACGCAATTTTAAACCAGGCAGACGAACTGCCCTGTAACATCAAATTCGTTGTCGAGGGCGAAGAAGAGATCGGCAGCGTGAACCTGGAGCCCTTTGTGAAAGCGCATCAAGAGCTGCTGGCCGGCGATGTTTGCGTTTGGGAAATTGGCGGGGTTAATCATGAAAACTCACCTATCCAGATGCTGGGTATGCGGGGCATCTGCTACGTGGAGTTGCGCGTTCGCACCGCCAACGGGGATGTGCACTCGGGCACCGGCGGCTCAATTTTCCCCAATGCTGCCTGGCGCCTGGTGTGGGCGCTGAACAGTCTCAAAGGTCAGGACGAGCACATCCGCCTGCCCGGGTTTTATAATGCCGTCATCCCGCCCACGCCACGCGAGAAAGAACTTTTAGTCCAGCTGCCGGATATGCGCGCCCATTACCGCGAAGTTTATGGTTTGGATGGCTTTTTAAAGGGTATTGACGACCCCTTAGAGCTGGCCATCCAGGCAGTTTATCAACCGACCTGTACAATTTGTGGGTTGACCTCAGGCTACCAGGGCGAAGGGAGCAAGACCGTGCTCCCAGCCGAAGCCAGCGCCAAGGTGGATTTCCGCCTGGTGCCCGACCAAAGGCCCCAGCAGGTGCTAACACAGTTGAGGGAACACCTGGACGCACACGGCTTTAGTGACGTCGAAATCGTCTTTTTAGGCGGCAACCCCGGTGCCAAAACCGACCCCGATCACCCGGCGGTGGGGATTGCCGTCAGGGCAGCTGAGGATGTTTACGATAAACCCACGGAGATCAACCCGATGATTGGTGGCTCTGGCCCTAACTTCATTTTCCAGGAATATCTGGGGGTGCCCATCATCTCTAATGGCGCCAATGATGCTGATTCCCGGGCCCATGCACCCAACGAATCGATCAGCCTGGATTTATACGCCAAAGCCGCCAAGCACTTTGCCCGCATGATGCTGCTTATGCGCGATTATTAGGCCTGGCCTTCAACCCGGTTAAAGCTAATACCGTACCTTTGTTAATCACCCTGCCGAATTTTAAAGGCAGCCCGGTGTGCTCGTTTACCTAAAACCCGATAGCAAGTAAGATGGATGAATGTGTTGTAAATCAAAGCTGAGGAGTAAAACAATCAATGGCAACCAGTGAAATTACAAAAAAACCGAACCCGATCATCGATTGGATTGTACGGCTGTTGAAGGGGATTATGGTGGGGGTTGGTTTTATCACACCGGGGCTTTCTGGCGGTGTGCTGGCGGTGGTTTTCGGCATTTATGAACCATTGATCCGTTTTTTGGGAAATTTACGGCATAAATTCCTGCAGAATTTCCTTTTCTTTCTTCCGGTTGGCATCGGAGGGATAATTGGCACGGTAGCCTTCTCGGCAGTTGTTGATCTGGCCTTTACCTCGCACCCGGCACTGTTCACCTGGTTGTTTATCGGTTTCATCGCTGGCACTTTTCCGTCCCTACTTAAAGCTTCTGGCAAGGAAGGCCGGGCCTGGTGGCACTGGCTCCTTCTGGTCGGTGTTACCATCGGCACCGTGTTCTTGATGGCTTGGATGGAGAATGAAGATTGGGTACAGCTTTCACCCTCGTTTTTCAATTGGGTGCTCAGCGGCGCGCTCATCGGTTTGGGTGTGGTGGTGCCTGGCCTGAGCCCTTCTAACTTCCTGATTTATTTCGGTCTGTATCAACCTATGGCGGCCGGGCTGAAAGCGCTTGACCTGGGCGTTGCGATCCCGCTAGCGTTGGGGGGCATACTGATCGTGTTCGGATTGGCCAAACTGATCGCCTGGCTGTTTAAGAAATTCTACGCGCTGATGTATCATTTCATCCTTGGCGTGGTGGTCGGTTCAACGATAGCCATTATCCCGAAAGGGGTCGCCGGTTGGGAAATTGCCCTGAGCGCGCTCCTGTTCATCCTGGGTGCGCTGGCCTCTTACGGCATGTCCAAGCTGGATGAAAAGTACGAGCGCGAGGATTTGTTTGGATAGGTTGCCTATCGCCCCACAGGAACCTGCATGACACAGTGATTCTATGTGCAAATAAAAACCTAATAAAAAACTCACGCCCTGTCCCCCCCTCTGATCATTGCGTTGTACGCTGTGGCCCTGTGCGAGGGAGGAGGCGTGCAAGACCGGGTACCGGGAACTGAGATAGAAATGTCTAATTTCAAAACCCCGTCATCTTCTTATAAAATTCTTATTGGTTGCAATTATATTAATCACAGAAACACCACATCAATCTGAAAGGGCGCTAATTTACCATGCCAGATAAAACCAAACCCACCGAAGGCCAACCGCTTCCATTTAGAGCTGAAACCCAGCAATTATTGAATATCCTGATTCATTCTCTGTACACCGAGCGAGAGATTTTCCTACGCGAATTAATCTCCAATGCCTCCGATGCTCTGGCGCGGCTCGACTTCATTATGCTTACCAATCGTGACGTACACGATCCCGACCTCCCGCCCGAAATCCGCATTCGCATTGATAAGGACGCCGGGGTTTTGATCGTGGAGGACACTGGCGACGGAATGACACGTGACGAACTGGCAAAAAACCTGGGCACGATCGCCCACTCGGGCGCGAAGGCCTTTGTGGATGCCACCCGGGGCAGCCAGGGCAACCTGACCGAGATCATTGGCCAGTTTGGCGTGGGTTTTTACGCGGCTTTCATGGTCGCCGATTCGATTCAAGTGACCTCACGCTCTTATCGGCAGGAGGCTCAACCTGCTGTCTGGGAGGCTGCTGGCGAGGATACCTACACCCTTGCCCCCGGAGACCGGGAAAAACGCGGCACAGCGGTGCATATCACGCTCAAGGAGGATGCCAGAGAGTTTCTGGATGAAGCCCGCCTGCGCCAGGTGATCAAACGCCACGCTGATTTCATTCAGTACCCGATCTACATCAACGATGAGGAAATGCCCATCAACCGCCAGACGGCATTGTGGCGCCTTTCACCCCGCGAAGTTGAAGCCGAGGCTTACGGTGAGTTTTACAAACAGCTCACCCTCGATTTCAACGACCCGCTGACACACGCCCACATGGCCGTCGATGCACCGGTGCAGATGTACGCCCTGCTCTACGTCCCTGCTGACCCCCATAACCTGGTGTTTTCACCACGTAAAGAGCCCGGCCTTAAGCTGTATGCCCGCAAAGTCCTCATCCAGGATTTTTGCACCGATCTGCTGCCCCCCTACTTCGGTTTTGTGCAGGGCGTGGTCGATTCCGAAGACCTGCCCCTGAACGTTTCGCGGGAGATGGTGCAATCCAGCGGGGTGATAGCTCACCTCAGGCGGTTAGTAACCGGTAAGGTTGTGGAAACCCTCAGCAACCTGGGAAAAAGTGATCCGGAAAAATACGGCCAGTTTTGGCAAACCTATGGGAGTTTACTGAAAGAGGGCGTGGCGATCGAGCAAGACGGACCGGAGAAACTCTTCCCGCTGCTGCGCTTCCATACCGATAAAGACCCAACCGGTTGGACCTCGCTGGAAGATTACCTGGACCGAGCCAAACCGGACCAAAAGGAGATTTACTATTTCCTGGGCGAGGATCCCAGCGCGGTGCGCTACAGCCCGCACATGGAAGCCTTCCGATCGGCGGAGATTGACGTCCTGGTGCTGACCGACCCCGTAGACCCCTTCATGCTGATGCAGTTGAAAGCCTTCCAAGACCGCCCACTGGTCAACGTGGCTGTGGCTGCTCCCCCCGAGGTTGAGACAAAAACGGCGGAGGATGACGCAACACCCACACTTGCTCAGGCAGACCTGGCAGACCTGATTGCACGCTTCAAAACGTTGCTGGGCGAGCGGGTCAGCGCCGTGCGTGCGGCGAGCAGGCTGTCGGCCTCGCCAGCCCGACTGGTAGACCCCGAAGGCGCACCCGAGCAATCCGTCCAGAGAGTGTATCAATTGATCGATAAAGACTTTGAGCTGCCTAAAAAAGTGTTGGAACTGAACCCCAAACACCCCATCATCATCAGGCTGGCTGCACTGCGGCCTGCCGACCCAAAATTTGATCTGGCAGCAGAGCAACTCTTTGAAAACGCCCTGCTGGTGGAAGGCTTACATCCCGACCCGGTCAGCATGGTGGGGCGCATCCAGGACTTGATCGCCCGTGCGCTGGGGGATGTTGAAGAAAGTTAAACATTGCGTCGGGGGTTAACCAAGCCATTCGACAATGGTGGCTTCCCCCTGCCCTACACCCACGCACAATGTTGCCAGCCCATAAAAGGGTTTGGGGACTGAGGCAGCCCTGCGGCACATTTCATACAGCAACGTGGTCAGGATGCGCGCGCCAGAGCAGCCTAACGGGTGCCCCAGAGCAATAGCCCCGCCGTTGACGTTGGTGATTGTGTGGGATAAGTTCAACCCCTGCAGTACTGCTAAAACTTGCACAGCAAAAGCCTCGTTAACCTCTGCCAGTTGAATAGCATCTATTGTTAAACCTGCACGCTGCAGTGCTTTTTGCGTGGCAGGGATCGGCCCGGTACCCATAACACGCGGCGCCACGCCGGCAGAAGCCATGCTGGTCACACGCGCCATAGGCGTATAGCCCAGCCTGGCGGCAGTGTCTTCGCGCATCACCAACAGAGCAGCTGCACCGTCGTTCAGCCCGGAACTGTTGCCGGCGGTCACAGTTCCCCCAGATTTAAAGGCGGGTTTCAGTCGGCTGAGGGCTTCCAGAGAGGTGTCGCGGCGGGGGCGTTCGTCAGTATCGAAGCTGATCGGGTTGCCCCGGCGTTGGGGGATCGATACCGGCAAAATTTCTTCGGCAAACTTGTTCGTGTCGATGGCTGCAAGGGCTCGCTGGTGACTGGTAAGGGCGAAGGCATCCTGTTCCTCGCGGGTGATACCCGTCATCTCGGCGATGTTCTCTGCGGTAACGCCCATGGCCTCGGCACCATAAGCTGCTTCCAGACGAGGATTGGTGAAACGCCAGCCCAGGGCCGTATCGTAGGCCGTCAGGTTGCCGCTGAGGCCTGATGGCTTGGGCAGGGCATACGGAGCGCGGCTCATGCTTTCCACGCCGCCGACAATGAAAACCTCCCCATCTCCGGCGCGAATAGCGCGAGCGGCCAGGTTAAGCGCGGTTAATCCCGAGGCGCACAGGCGGTTAATTGTCACCGCCGGCACTGTGGCGGGCAGGCCAGCCAGCAGCCCTGTCATGCGGGCGACATTGCGATTGTCTTCCCCGGCTTGATTGGCACAACCCAGGTAGATCTCTTCAATCAGGTGGGGGTCGAGATTATTGCGTGCAACAATCGCTTCAATAACCAGCGCGGCCAGGTCATCCGGGCGAATGGTGTTCAGGGCGCCTCCCAGGGCCCCAATCGGGGTGCGTAGGGCGTCGATGATCACAGCTTCGGGCATAAGTTTCTCCTGTGTCATTAAAAGTTTGTGTGGTTAAATTTTACCATCAGGCGAAGCGTTTATCCGATCAAAGCTCATCTGTACGCGGCGTGAGTAGCTGGTAAAAAACCGGTTACAATTAGAAACATAACGTCTATCTGTTGGCCACACAACACTTTGGGCCAGGAATTGCTCATGGATACTTACCTGGAGCACACCAATGCACTACTTCCCATTCACCAGCAGGTGTCGGGGTTCAACCCGGCTTTGCGCCAGCTTTACCCGATTGCTATTGTAACAGGGGATGAACTCCACATTTACGATGTGGCTGCAACCCCGGCGTGCTACCAATTTATAAAAACGGCCCCCATTCCCATGCCGCTGCCAAAAAGTGTGCGAGCCGCATTCCAGCTGGAGGATTATGGCGGCAGGATTGCTTGCGTGATCACTCCGGAAGTATTTGATTCGCCAGAAGGCTATATAACTATCCTGCACGAATTCGTGCATTGTTATCAATACGAAACCTGCGAGCAAGCCCTGAAAGGCAAGCTGGATATCGCCCGACAAGCCCAGGAAAAAGGCGACTTCATGTGGGAAATCCAGCATCCTTTTCCCTACCAGGCGGGGATCTTTACCCGAGCTTACCAGGAATTCCTGGCAGCTCTTTCCAGAGGAGATGTGAGAGAAATCCTGACGGTACGTCAGGAATTGCGCACCTACCTGGGCCGACACGATTTTGAATACATGATCTGGCAGGAGTGGAAGGAAGGATTTGCCCGCTGGATTGAGAATCGTTTGCAGGAAAAACTGGGGCTGCCGGAAAACCTCGGCGGGCTCTCGCCTCCTTTTAGCCGGGTGACTTTTTATGCCGGCGGGGCCAAACTGGTGGATTTTTTGCACATTCAGGATCCATTCCTGGTCGCTGATTTGGAGGAATTATTTTACCGAATTGGTTTGCCTATGAGATTAAATTAATGATCAATATCACCCAATAATTATGATAAGCATTGAGGCCCCGGAGGGGAGACCAAACCTGAATTAGTGTATACTTAAGCTGAAAGTCCTGAAAATATCTCACCTTTAGGACAAGGATTGTAATCCGAATAACGACAAAGGAGGCTTGTTAATGCCCGCGAAGGGATATATTGAAGTCAACGAATTGTATTGTAAGGCATGTGAGTTATGTGTAACGGATTGCCCTTTTGATGTATTGGCGCTGGATATGACCCGTTTGACCTCCAAGGGATATCACCCGGCTTACATGGTTAACCCAGATGCCTGTACCGGCTGCGGCATTTGCGCAGTGGCCTGCCCGGACGCTGCAATCACCGTTTACCGTTACGAAAAACAAAAAGCGGAGGCATAAGATGGCAAAAGAACTGATCAAGGGGAACACCGCTGTGGCGGAAGCAGCCCTGCGGGCGGGCCTCGAGGCTTATTTCGGCTATCCCATCACACCACAAACAGAGCTTTTGGAGCACCTTTCTTTGCGAATGCCTGAATTGGGGCGCGTCTTCGTCCAGGCAGAAAGCGAGCTGGGCGCCATTAACATGGTTTACGGGGCAGCCTGCACGGGCAAGCGGGTGATGACCTCTTCCTCCAGCCCGGGCGTCAGTTTGATGATGGAGGGCCTCTCTTACATCGCTGGTACCGAGTTGCCCGCTGTCTTTGTAGACGTGGTACGTGGCGGGCCGGGTTTGGGTAATATCGCCCCGGCTCAGGGCGACTATATTCAGATTGTGCATGGCGGCGGTCATGGCGATTATCGTGTGCTTGTCCTCGCTCCTGCCAGCGTACAGGAGGCCGTGGACCTGACCGGGTTGGCCTTCGACCTGGCGGAGAAATACCGCTCGTTGGTGTGCATCATGATGGACGGCAGCCTCGGCCAAATGATGGAACCCGCAGAGATCCCCCCTATGCAGCCACTCAAAACCGAAATCCCCGATTGGGCGGTGCGCGGTACGGACGGCGGCGAAAAACGCTTCCTGACCTCAATTAACCTCGACCCGCCCGACCAGGAGCGCTTGAATTACCGTTTGATGACCCGGTGGCAGGAAATTGAAGCAAATGAGGTGCGCTACAAGGGCTATTACCTGGATGATGCCGAGTTTGTTGTGGTTGGCTTTGGTACCGCTGGCAGGGTCTCCCTCTCGGCGGTGAGGGCAACTCGCGACAAGGGTATTAAGGTGGGCCTGTTGCGCCCGATCACCCTGGCGCCCTTCCCCAATGCTATCCTGAATGAATTAGCGGAAAAGGTTGAGGGCTTCCTGGTGGTTGAGATGAACGCCGGGCAAATGCTGGAAGATGTACGCCTGGTGGTGCGCGGCCGCAAGCCGGTTGAGTTCTTCGGTCGGATGGGCGGTGTGGTGCCCTTCCCCGACGAGGTATTGACTGAAATTGAGCGTCTGACGGCTGGCCCATTGACCACAGAGGGACACCCGCGCGATCGCTGGCTGGCTCGCATGGCTGAGGTGCTGGGATAAGGAGAAAATGATGATGGTTATGATGGATGTACCAACCAAGGTTGTTTATGAGCGCCCCGCGGTGCTTGACCCGCGCGTGACCCATTATTGCCCGGGCTGTACCCACGGTGTGGCGCACCGCCTGGTGGGCGAAGTGCTGGAGGAGATGGGCGAAGTCGGCAACACGATCGGCGTCGCCTCTGTGGGGTGTTCGGTGTTTGCTTACAATTATTTCAATGTGGATTTTGTTGAAGCTGCGCACGGGCGCGCCCCGGCCATGGCCACCGGCATCAAACGTTTGCTGCCTGAACGAACTGTATTTACTTATCAGGGCGACGGCGACCTGGCGTCGATTGGCATGGGCGAAATTGTAGGTGCAGCCTCGCGCGGCGAACTGCTGACCGTGATTTTTATCAACAATACCAACTATGGTATGACCGGCGGCCAAATGGCGCCCACCACCCTGCCCGGGCAGGTGACCACCTCTTCGCCGACCGGGCGAGATGTGACCCGCCAGGGGCACCCCATTCAGACATCTGAACTGCTAGCCACGTTGGAGGGCGCTGCCTATGTGGTCCGTCGCAGCCTGCATAACGTGCGCGAGGTACGACGGGCCAAGAAAGCTATCCGAACCGCTTTTGAAGTGCAGAAGAAGGGTTTGGGGTTCTCGCTGGTGGAATTGCTTTCTACCTGCCCCACCAACTGGGGCCTTTCAGCGGCTGAAGCGCGCGAATGGGTTGAAGAGCGAATGCTGCCTTACTTCCCGCTGGGTGATTACAAGATTTCACCGGCGGTAGCCGAGCTGGATCTATAAGGAGGAATCAGGTATGCAACAAGAAGTGATTATTGCCGGGTTTGGCGGACAGGGTGTGTTGTTTGCCGGTCAGCTATTGGCTTATGCCGGTATGGATGCCGGCAAAGCGGTGACCTGGATCCCATCCTATGGGCCGGAGATGCGCGGCGGCACTGCAAATTGCACGGTCGTTATCTCTGACGAGGAGATCGGTTCGCCTTTTGTGATGAACCCCACGGCGGTCATGGCCATGAACCTGCCCTCCCTGGACAAGTATGAACAACTGGTCAAACCGGGCGGCACCCTGGTGGTGAATGCCTCCATGGTCAACCGCGCCGTGGAACGCGATGACATCACCGTGGTCAGCCTGCCCGCTAACGACATCGCCGAAGCTCTGGGCAACAAGCGCGCGGTTAACATGGTCATGCTGGGCGCGTTGCTGGCCAATTCAGACATCCTCTCGCTGGAAGCAATTGAGGACGCCCTCGCAAACCACCTGCCCGAGCGGCATCAGCACCTTTTGCCGGCCAATAAAGCCGCCCTGGAGAAGGGTGCCGGATATAAGGCAGTGCCTGCGTAAGCGCTTAAATCGATTGACAGTTAAAAGAATTGGACTGCCCCACAAGTTCTGGGGCAGCTTTTTTTAGTATTAGGCATTTGGGAGCATGGGGGTAGGAATTAGGTGAGAGATGAAGCTTTAGATATGAAGTGTGAATAGTCCATCCTTCCATTTCATCGCAGAGCACACTGTCGTGGAAAAAGGGGTTGTCATCCCCCTCCCGCAGGGCAACGGAGCAAAGCGCAGTGGATAAGGGAGGTCTTTGCGTCTTGCGAAAGAGGGAATGGGTTCGCAAAATTTAAAGGCGTTGAGATTCCGGATCACTTCACGGTTTTCGATCGATATTCTCCCCTTCCTCCAGGGAGGGGGCAAGGGGGTGGGTCTTTATAGGCCACGGCAACAGCCGTTTTGACCCACCCCAACCCTCCCGCAGAGCCGCGGAGCAAAGCGCAGTGGCAAGGGAGGGCTTTGCATCGCGCAAAAGAGGGGGCAGGAGGCCTTATTAGCTTCGCACATAAAGAGAAACACTTTATCATTCAATTCAGTCTTGGGGTAAGACCTGAAAGATGCCATTCATCCAGAGCATATTCTCTGGCCTATCTGTAAAGTTAGAATTTCTTATGAGTAATGTTTTTATAATATTGCTTGACAAAACGTTAACCTTAATATAATATTATGGTTGTAAGTAGTGTATAGCTAATTATTAACCGCAATTTTGCTTGCAGCGCGTGGTTGTTAAAGCTTAGAGCCTTGCAGCGGAATCTCCGGCTTACACCTGGGAGGCTTTCAATGACTGCGCCGTTGCAGGTACTATAGCCAACCCTGCCAACACAACCGTTATTAACTGTTACACCAATGGTGCGACGGGAAAACTAAAGAATTTTGAAACTAGTGATTTTCTTGATGTTTCAGTCACAGTCAACACATTCGGATCTGTGGATTCCCAATTAACTCCGAATTCACTTCTCGGTGCCATACCTGCTGTAGGAACGGACGCTTATAACCTGTTCAATGGTAAAGCCAGTATTATTGGTGGTGTTAGGTTATACAATACGGAAAATTCCAAGGTTACGCTAACAATCTCTGGGCTTGACGCTGGAAAAACTTACACCTTTGCCACCACGGCCAACCGCAATCGTTCTGATTACACTGGGCGTATCTCCGGTTTTACTTTGTCCGATTTTGTGTCTGCGGATAATAAAAGCAGTCCGGGGGCAACAATCGATGGTATGATGACCAAATTTTGGACGGGTAATAATACTACCACCGGCTATGTTGCCCGTTGGGAGAATATCAGCCCCGGTGCAGATGGCAAGTTTGTGGTCACCATAACCAACGAAGGTACATCAACAACTGCTTACGGACCCTTTGTTTTTTACCTGGCAGAGGAGATCATCATTCCGAAAGCCGTCACAATCACCGCGGACGATAAGGTTAAAGCAGTTGGCGACCCTGACCCCGTACTAACTTATACGATAACTGAGGGGGCATTGGCTGATGGAGACGAGATTATCGGTGCCCTTACGCGTGAGCCAGGTGAAGAACCTGGCACGTATGCCATCACCCAGGGCTCGTTGGCCATTAATAATGGTGAAAATTATGACCTGACCTTTAGAGAGGGCACGTTAACGATCGAGCCCTACCAGTATTTCATACCTTTGCTCTATCGGTAGAACGTGGCGGTTGCAGGCGTGGTTGCCCAGCAGGTTTGTGAGACAAAGTCATTTATTGCCGTTGCAGATACCTACATCGGCGTCAAAGACACAGACACGGATATGACAAAGAATTATGGCAGTCAGGTAGATATGCGCATCGCCCGCACCACGTCGCCGAATGTAAGAAGGCGCGGCGGATTGCTCCAATTTGAGCTGGGCGGTGAAAATGGAATCCCCGCGGGAGCCACCATCCAAAAGGCAAGCCTGTTCCTATCCGTTAAATCGATAACCGCTGCAAACACCGAAGCGGACCATCCTTTATACATGTATCAAATGCTGCGAAGCTAGGTGGAAAATGGCGCCACCTGGAAGTCTTATGACGGGACTACAGGGCATGAATGGGGAAAAGATGGTGCCGCTGGCACAACCGATGATCGCGGCAGCGTCAATCTGTGGGAGGCTGCATACGACGCATTCAATACTGTAGGCGCCCCAACCACGGATCTAAATACGGCTGGAATTGCCGTTGTGCAGGGCTGGGCAAACAACCCCGCAACGAATTTCGGGGTGACCTTACAAAACTATCACGATAATGCGAATTTTGATATCACGTTCGATGCCAGGGAAGCTACCACAGCTGCTAACCGACCAAAACTGATCGTGACGTACTGCATCGGTGCCAGCGATGTCCCTACCATCACCGTCGCACCAGCCAGCCTGAGCGGTTTCACAACCATCCCGGGTACTCCCTCAGACCCGAAGCCCTATACCGTCTCCGGCAGCAACCTGACCGAAGGAATTGTCATCACAGCCCCAACTGGTTTCGCGATTTCTAAAAACCAGAATACCGGTTATGGCAACAAAATTACGCTTGATGCTAACGCCGCCGGCGCCGTAGTCGAAACAACTATTTATGCCCACCTGACTGGCGCAGAGGGCACGTTCAATGACGCTATCACCCATACAAGTAAAGGGACAGAACAGAAGGACGTTACCGTCAGCGGAGCCTGTGCTGAAATTACGCCCATCCCGCCCTGGACATCATACAACGACATGGCTGCCCCCAATACGCAGACCCATACGAATGCAACCTGCTTCTCCCTGGAAACAACGAATGGTGCGCTAAAGGACATCGACACCGGTGCTCTAACCGGCGTTACCATGACGGTGACCCAATCTCCACAAGCAGGCGAAACGGGTGAGCCCAGGGTACAAACCGACCGGGGTGCGATGCCGCCTGCGGGCACGGATGCCTACCAGGTTTTCAATACTTTCGTTGACCTGGAGGGCGTGATCGGGTCGGCCACAATCAATGAAGAGACATATTTCTGGGTGGATGTGACCTTTAGTGGCATGGACAATGACAAAACTTACACTTTATATCGACAACCAATCGTAATGCGAGTGATAAAGATGACCGTTTATCTCGATTCACCATCTCAGGAGTGGTTTCAGCCACCAATGCCAGCTCATCTGGGGTAGGCATTCTTTCCGGTTCCGATGGTCGCTCGGTTTACTTCCCCATGGACTACAACCCGAATGGGTATGTCGCTAAATGGGTGAATATCAAACCGAAAAATGGCAGCTTCACGGTACGCGGTGAACCGCATGTTTATGGAGAGAACAAGGTCGTTATCTGGGGCGCGTTCATGCTTCAGGAAGAAGCGTTCGTTATACCCACCCTGACCTTTGATGGTAACGGCGCCACCGACGGCTCGATGGATCCACAGACAGCCAGCACCCCCACCGCGCTGACCCAGAACGCCTTTACCCGCACAGGCTATACCTTCACCGGCTGGAACACCCAGGCAGATGGCAAGGGCACACCTTATGCCGACAAGGCAGAGTACAGCTTTGCAGCTAGCCTCACCCTCTATGCCCAGTGGGAAGCTAACACTTACACCATGAACTTTGATGGTAACGACGGCACACCACCAGTGCCAACATCGAAGTCGGTGACCTTTGGCTCTGCTTATGGAGAACTGGCGACGACCACTCGCTATGGACATACCTTCGCCGGCTGGTTCACGGATTCCACCGGCGGCACCAAGGTAACGGCGGAAACGATTGTAGAGATAGACGCAGAGCACACCCGTTGCCCGGTGGGTCCCCAACGATACTTATACCCTGACGATTAATATCACCGGGGCGGTTCGGTTTCAAAGAATCCGGACCAGAACACCTACGTCTACGGAGAGAACGTTGTGCTGACCGCCATTCGAGACCAGGGTTACACTTTCGCCAATTGGAGCGGCGACCTGACCGGAAGCAATAACCCGGCTACCATCGTCATGGATGCCGACAAGACCGTTACGGCAGCGTTTACAAAATTCCAGTATTTCATGCCCTTGTTCTTTCGGTAGATTAAACCTCTAATAATCAACTTTCAGGCTGCCCGCATCTGCGGGCAGCCTGAATTATTAAGCGCTACCCTCTTCAGTTTGAACAAAAGGGCTGTTAAGTTGGTTCAACCGCCACAAATCGTGAACAGGTCAAAGTTAATATCAATCCCCATCCATATATTCATACAGCAGGTTCAAATATCAAGTGCAACAGTAATTTTTTAAAAAGCCCATAGATGTGTCAAAAGCAACGCATTTTCTAAATCTGCAATTCAAACGATCCTCAATGAAATTGCTGACTTTAATGAGCAATGCGTTGAAGTTTGTGCCTTTCGATATGTGTTAACAGGTTAAGAAGCTTTTTCTTTGTGGCTTTTGTGCCCTGCAGCAGGTTCCGATCGCCCTTCCCCCTCCTTCCCACAGGGCCACGGAGCAAAGCGCAGTGGGCAGGGAGGGCGGTGTTTTGACCTACCCAACCCTCCCTGAAGGGAGGGCTTTACGTTGTGTGAAAGAAGGAACGGGTTTGCAAAATTTAGATCGCTATTCCCCCTCCCTCCCGCAGGGCCACGGAGCAAAGCGCAGTGGATAAGGGAGGGCTTTACGTCGCGAGAAAAAGGAAATAAGTTCACAGAATATAGAAACGTTTCAGGTGGTTTGGAAAATAGAAGGCTGCTGGGAAATGTGATGCGGACTCAGATCGCCCTTCCCCCTCCCTCCCGCAGGGCCACGGAGCAAAGCGCAGTGGACAGGGAGGGGGCCAGGGGGTGGGTCTCTATAAGCCGCGGTACAGGGCGCAGTGGACAGGGAGGGTCCCAAGGGGTGGGTCTCTATAAGCCGCGGTACAGGGCGCAGTGGACAGGGAGGGTCCCAAGGGGTGGGTCTAATCACCCATCACCCCGCACGCTTCACAGCCTCAATCAACGTTATAATTAGGGGGCCTTGCTGCAAATAAGCTTAAGAAATGGAAACACCTGATGAAAATCCCAATGTCCTCCCCGGAACTTAACGATGCCGACCGCCAGGCCGTGCTGGACGTACTGAACACACCGCAGCTCTCCATGGGCCCCAAAATCGAGGCCTTTGAGCGCGCCTTTTGCGACCTGACCGGTGCACAACACGCCATTGGCGTCAGTTCCGGCACGACGGGCCTGCACCTGTGCGTGCGGGCTGCGGGGATTGGCACGGGCGACCTCGTCCTGACAACGCCCTTCTCCTTTGTCGCTTCTGCCAACGTGATCCTGTTTGAAAAGGCCGTCCCGATTTTTGTGGATGTAGACCCGCTGACCGGGAACATCGACACGCACCAATTAGCACAAGCCGCAGAAGAGCTCAGCCTGGGGGGCGACCGGGCCCGAAAGTGGCTGCCCAGGCGGCTGCCCTCAGAGGTTGAAGGACGGCTGGGGCCTGTTAAAGCGCTTCTGCCCGTGGATGTGTTCGGTCAGCCCGCCGACTACGACCGGATCAACGCGATTGCCCGGGAGCATCGCCTGACGGTCATTGAAGATTCCTGCGAGGCCCTGGGCGCGGCTTATCAAGGCCGACCGGCGGGCACCCTGGGGGATTACGGGGTGTTTGCCTTTTACCCCAACAAACAGATCACCACCGGCGAAGGCGGGATGATCGTCACCGATGACAGCGCAGCGGCGGAGTATATGCGCGCGCTGCGCAACCAGGGACGGGCGCCAGGAGATACCTGGCTGCAGCACACCTACCTGGGCTATAACTACCGCCTGGATGAGATGAGCGCGGCCCTGGGGCTGACGCAGATCAAGCGGTTGGAGGCACTGCTGGAACGCAGGGCGCAGGTGGCCGCCTGGTATGAAAAACACCTGGCGCAAATCGACCGGGTTTCACCGCCAGGCCTGGAAGATTACACGTCCCGGGTGAGTTGGTTTGTCTATGTGATTCGGGTGGAGCCATCCATCAATCGCGATCGCCTGGCAAAAAACCTGGAAGAACGCGGCATTCCGGTCCGGCCGTATTTTTCACCGATCCACCTGCAGCCCTATATGGTCAAGGCTTTCGGCTTTCGTCCGGGCGATTACCCGGTAACGGAAGACCTGGGAAACCGCAGCCTAGCGCTGCCCTTTTCAGGGGCGATGACCGAGGACATGGTCGTTGACGTCTGCCAGGCGCTGGCTGAAGCGCTGAACGCGCCCGGGTCATCATCGTCGGGGCGTTAACCGCATGGAGCATGAATTCCTGCCGCCACGGACAACCGGCGCCCTCCTGCAGGGCGGGCTGCTGCTCCTTTTTGCGGGCGCTGGCGCGTTTTTCTTTTACAGCGCCGTACAGGAGCCATCCGGCGTGAACTTTTTACTGGCCATGCTGATTGCGCTGGTTCTGTTTGTGCCCCTGCCGCTGCTGGGTTACCGGCTGATGGCACTGCTGAATGGGGTGTATCTTCTCAACCGCGAGGGCTTGGCAATCCGCTGGGGTCTGCGCCGGGAAGACATCCCCCTGGATGCAATCGAGTGGATTCGGCCGGCCAGCCAGGTCGGCTTTCGGCTGCCCCTGCCCTGGTTGCGCTGGCCCGGTGCCATCCTCGGCCGGCGCATGGTGGCAGAGTTAGGGCACGTGGAATTCATCAGCTCCGATGCCAGGCAGATGCTTCTGGTGGCCACCCCCGACCGGGTGTTTGCCATCTCACCAGAGAACGCCAAAGGCTTCATGGCCGCCTTCCAGCGGGTGAACGAGCTGGGCAGCCTGATGCCCCTGCACGCCCAATCGGTTTACCCCAGGGTGTTCATCGGGCGGGTGTGGGAAGACCCTATCGGTCGTTGGTTGATTATTGGGGGGTTTGGGGTTGGCCTGCTCCTGTTGATCGGGGTTGCCATCGCGGTCCCAGGGTTGGGTGAGATTGCCTGGGTTGAACCCGGTACCACAGCCCCGGGCGAACGCCTGATCTTGCTGCCCGTCCTGAATGGGATAATCTGGCTGATCAACCTGGGTGTTGGGATGCTGCTCTACCGCCAGGGCGACGATCAGCGCCTGGCGGCCTTCCTGCTGTGGGGCACCTCGGCATTAACGGGCGTCTTGCTGCTGATTAGCAGCCTGGCGATTATCTTCTAAACCGGGCCGCTGTTGGTCGGGGACTACCAGTTATGATGACACCGAAATGACAGGACTGATCAATGCTTAATTTTCTCATCGGGTTATTCGTTGGCGTCGGGGTGGCCTACCTGGCTTACCGGGCATCTTCGCTCAACCGGAGCGGGGCGCTAACCGCAGCTGTGCTGGGGACCATCGTTTTTGGTTTGGGCGGCGGTGGCTGGGCGCTGGTCATGCTGACCTTTTTTATCTCTTCCAGTTTGCTTTCGAAGTTTTTCAGGGCCAAAAAAGCTGGCACGGAGGGCGATTTTGCCAAGGGTTCTAACCGGGATGCCTGGCAGGTGCTGGCCAACGGCGGGGTGGCCGGGGCGGCAGCCTTGCTTTACTTCCTGCTTAAAAGGTGCCTTCCAAATGGTGAACCCCTGTCTGTTCTGTGGGTGGCTTTTGCTGCCAGCCTGGCCGGCGCCAATGCCGATACCTGGGGTACCGAACTGGGCGTGCTTAACCCCCGGCCGCCGGTTTTGTTGACCACGCTGCGGCACGTGCCCCAGGGCACCTCGGGCGGGGTCAGCCTGCTGGGAACGCTGGCCGCGCTGGCGGGGTCTGCCCTGGTGAGCGGGATGGCCGTCTGGGCCGCCTGGATGGGGTGGGCGCCTGCGCGGGCTGTGCCGTTGTGGAAAGTCTTCGCGGCAGTTACCGCGGGGGGTCTGCTGGGCTCGCTGGTGGATTCCCTGCTGGGGGCCACCCTGCAGGCGATCTACTTCTGCCCAAACTGCGAAAAACTGACCGAAAAACACCCGCAGCACACCTGTGGAGCGCAAACCCTTCACCAGCGCGGGTTGGCCTGGCTGAATAACGATTGGGTCAACTTTATCTGCACGCTCAGCGCGGCACTGGCAGGGGTGAGCCTGTTTTTGCTTTTTTAATCGCCCCCTGTCAGGCGGGTTGGTAAACAGGCAGGCCGTTTTCCACTTTTATTATTAAACCTCTCAGGCATCGGGGTCATTGACGCCATTGACGCGCCCATTGGGGTACCTATCCCAGCGGGTAATGGCGGTAAGCCTCTACAGCCTGGTAGAGCGCCAGCAGGTTCTCCACAGGGATGCCAGCCTGGACGTTGTGGATCGGGTTGAACACAAACCCGCCGCCACGGCCGAAGATTTTCATCCGCTCGCACACCTGGGTGCGAATTTCCTCGGGGGTCCCAAAGGGCAGCGTGCCCTGGGTATCCACGCCGCCGCCCCAAAAGGTGACCCGCTCACCAAACTCCTCAACCAGGGTGTTTGGGTCCATGCCGGCCGCGGAGGTTTGCACGGGGTTGAGAATATCAAAGCCAGCCGCGATAAAGTCCGGGTAGAGTTTGACCACCGAACCGCAGGAGTGAATAAAGGTCTTCCAGCTGGTGTTTTCGTGCACCCAATCATTGATGATCTTATGAAAGGGCTGATAGAGATCGCGGTAGGCTTTGGGGGCAATAAACGGTCCGTTTTGGGCGCCGAAGTCCGTTCCGCTGACATACAGGATGTGGATTTTCTCGCCCACCCTGGCATGGATGCGTTTGAGATTTTCCAGCCCAATTTCGCATTGCCCTTCAAACACCTTCCAAATATAATCGCGCCGGGTGACGGTGGACATGTACCACTCGGTCATGTCGCGAATACCCTTAGGGTGGCGCAGCTGGATGCCCGGCACCAGGGCAATATCGCCGAACCCGGTTCCACCAAAATTCCCCAGCAGGGCTTTGTCGGTATGGGTGAACAGCCGCTGGGCTTCACGTTCGTAATACGCCAGGTCGGCATCTGAAATCAACTGGATTTCTTCCAGGTTTTCAGCCGGGTCCAAGCGGTCCTCTTCAATTGGCGGCTGGCGTACAACGGCGTCAAAATAAAACCCGCCGGCCGGCATCCGTCCGCTGGGGGGCAGTGAGCGGTCGCCTTCCGGATACATAAGTATGTCGCCATTGGGCTCGGGGTGGGTGTTAAACCCACCCGGTACCAGAACCGGCGTGCCGTCAAAGAAGGTCCAGGGTTTCCAATCTTCAAGCGGATAGCCAAACATGGTCTGCCGACCCCACAGGGGCACCACATCCGCGCCCAGGGCATCCAGCAAGTCGGGCCCAATCTCGCCCAGCATTTGGTAAGGCTCGCTGACCTTAACCGGCGTCCCCGGCGAATCCAGGCCCAAAGCCTGGCGCAGCTTGTAAACCGAGCTAACGTGCATCCCTGTTACCGGGCTGGCACCCAGGTCCAAGGGTACCCGGTCGGGTTCCTGGTGGTTGAGGGTCAAGCGCACGCGTTCACGGGAATTCATCGATCATCTCCTCGCTAAAGGCACGCTTAGCCTTCTGCAACGAGCTCGGCAATTTTCACCAGCACCGCAACCGCTTTTTCCATCGCAAAGGTGGGGATGAACTCGTACTTTCCATGCCCGTAATGCCCACCGGTAAAGAGGTTGGGGGTGGGCAGGCCCATATAAGATAGGCGGCTGCCATCCGTGCCGCCGCGTACAGGGCCCACTTTGGGGGTCAGGCCCACCGCCTGGATGGCACGAATGGCTGTTTCCACAATCTGCGGATGAGGCTCGACCTGTTCACGCATGTTGTAATATTGATCTTCAATTTTAAGGTCGATGATCTGCTCACCGTATTTGGCGTTGATATAATCGACAGCTTTGGCCAGCAGGGTCTTTTTCTCCTCGAACTTGGCACGGTCATGATCGCGGATGATGTAAGTCATGCTGGCTTCTTCCACCGACCCTCCGAATTGGAACAGGTGGTAAAAGCCTTCATATTTTTCGGTGTGCTCAGGGCGTTCAAAGACCGGTAAAAGTTCATTCAACTCCATGCCAATCAGCAGGGCATTACGCATCTTCAGTTTGGATTTGCCGGGGTGTACGTTGCGTCCGTGGATGATGAGCTCTGCACCAGCCGCATTGAAATTTTCATACTGAATCTCGCCAACCTCACCGCCATCGACGGTGTAGGCAAAATCGGCGCCAAACGCCTCCACATCGAAATAATCCACACCGGCGCCGACTTCTTCATCGGGGGTAAAGCCAATTTTGATCGTCCCATGTGAAATTTCGGGGTGATCGAGCAAATAGTCTACCGCGCTCATGATCTCGGCGATGCCGGCTTTATCATCGGCGCCCAGCAGGGTGGTACCGTCGGTGGTAATCAGGGTCTTTCCAATGTATTTCTTTAAATCCGGGAATTCCTCCGGATTCATGAAGATGCCCTTCTTCGCATTTAATGTGACGATGCCGCCATCGTAATCCTCGATGAACTGCGGGTTGACATTTTCCCCGGAAAGGTCCGGGCTTGTATCCACGTGGGCCAGGAACCCGATCACCGGCACCCCGGCACGCGTTGTGTTGGCTGGCAGCGTGGCGGTAACATAGCCGTATTGATCCATGGCCGCATCCGCCAGGCCGAGTTCAAGCAGCTCATCGACCAGGAGCCGCGCCAGGTCGAATTGCTTTGCGGTGCTAGGGTAGGTATCGGATTTATGGATGGATTGCGTGTCGATTTTAATGTAGCGGATAAAACGATCAATAACAGATGACATGGTTACCTCGCAGTCATGTTGGAAAGTGAAATGTGATGGCGGAATATAATGATTAAGAATTCAGAATTAGACATCAGATTTTTGTTTTTCAAAGCATTGTATAAACGCCGTGGCATTTTTAAACGGTGTGAAGGTTGCACAGGCTTCGGTTGCTTCCGTTATTATAATGCGTTTGAGTCCGCCCTGCTAAAAAAGGCAGCCTGTCCGCTGAATTCGTTGTATACTACCAGGACGAAAGGCCTGCCCCGGTATAACCTGGATAATAGGCTGAAAACCTGCGGAGCGTAATGAAAAATCAACCTCAGATGGAGCAAAAAGCAAAGGGTTCCCCCGGGTTGCTCGTGCTCGGGGCTGCGATCCTACTGTTGACAGCAGCCTGGGCCATTTTCGGATGTTCCTCCCTGAAGACAACTGAGCAGGGGTCGATTCCATCAAAGCTGTCATCTCACATGACCTATGTGGTGGTGAACATCTATCCTCACGACCCGGAAGCATTTACCCAGGGATTAATTTATCATGCCGGGCACCTGTACGAGAGCACCGGGCTGTATGGTGAATCATCCCTGCGCAAGGTTGATCTGGAAACCGGGGCGGTGTTGATGAGCATTGCGCTCCCCCCGGAAACCTTCGGCGAGGGGTTAACCCTGTGGGAAGACCGGTTATTGCAATTAACCTGGCGCGAGGGCCGGGGTTTCATCCATACCCTTGACGATTTCACGCCTGCGGGCGAATTTACGTATCCAACCGAAGGTTGGGGGTTGACCCAGGATGGCGTGCATTTGATTATGAGCGACGGCAGCCACCGCCTGTATTTTCTGAACCCAGACAGCTTTCAAATCGTAAAAGAGGTCGCCGTTTTCGACGGGGGTCAACCCGTTGAGCGCCTGAATGAGCTGGAATATATCAACGGCGAGGTGTTTGCCAATCTCTGGTTAACCGATGAGGTCGTCCGCATCGACCCGGTCACCGGGGCAGTCGTGGGTCGGGTAGACCTGAGTGGGCTTTTGCCCGCGGACATGCTCACACCCACAACGGATGTCCTGAACGGCATCGCGTATGATCCGGACGCAAACCGCTTATTCGTCACCGGGAAGAACTGGCCGGCCCTGTTCGAAATCCGCCTGGTACCATAGCTGATCAGCAATAAAAAAACTGCACCTCCTCGGTTGGATTTATTGTCCAACAAACGGGGTGCAGTTCACAGCGGGCTGTTTTTTATGTGATGCTTGCTTTACTTGTTTTTAGATTTCCCGTTGATCACTTCTTTTTTGGGGGCGCCGCTGATTTCGATTCGGCGGGGTTTAACTTCTTCTTTCTTGGGAAGATAGATCTGCAAAACACCGTTTTCAGTTTCAGCTTTGATCTTATTCACATCAACGCTGCCGGGCATGGAAATCGTGCGTGCAAAGGTACCGCAGCAACGTTCGCGCAGATGATAGCGGTCTTCCTGACTTTCTTCGTGCTCATCTAAAACCTCACCCCTGATGGTCAGGTTGTTGTCTGTAAAGGTTATTTCGATGTCATCCGGGTTGATGCCGGCCATATCCGCTTTAACAATAAACGCATCATCGTTTTCCACCACATCCATACGCAGTTTCAAAGATTCACCCAAACCAAGCCCCTCCTCGCTGTACAGCCTGTCAAACGCACGTTCCATAGCGCGATTCCAGCTTAACATTTCACGAAAAGGATCTCGTCGCATTAAATTAGCCATTTTTTTCTACCTCCATAGATCATCATTTAATTTACTTACAAGCTTAATATACGGAGAAAGCATATGAATTACATCAAAACAATATCAGCAAAATATTAAAAGAACTAAGATAATATCGCGCACTTTGTGATTGGAAAAACATCCATAATCACCCCCTTGTTGTTGCATGCCTGGTTTATTCCGTCGCGATCTTTTCAACCACCCAGAAATGAGATAGTCCCAAAACGCGTAGGGGGGTTTTTTCCAGCCATTGCAGGAACGCACGCAAGCCGTTTCCAAAGCGGGGAAATCGGGCGATGATGTTATCATAAGCCCCGAAGATAACAGTTTGTTGAATGATACAAACCGGTAAGTCGGAAAACAGGCGCTCCAGGTCTCGCCGGGTGTAAACATTGACATGCGGTGCTAACCTGTCGCGCCAGGTGCGCGGCAGATAGTTAACCAGGGGGATATTCCCGAAATGGTACACCCCGCGGCGATAAATGCCATGCGTCTCGAAGGGATAACCGCGGTTGGGGCAAAACAGTACCAGCCGCCCACCCGGTTTCAGGCTGCGCAGGATCTCGGAGATAACGGCGCGATCATCCTGAACGTGCTCCAGCACCTCGTGGCTCAGCACCAGGTCGAAGGCCTCATCCGGGAAGGGCAGGGTCTCTCCTCGGGCGTTGACCACCCAGTCGGCGTGAGTCCTGGCTTCCTGCAGGCGCTCAAACTCAATATCCAGCCCGAAGATGTTGTCCGTATAGTCTCGCAGGTGATGCAAGTACATTCCCACCCCGCAGCCGTCAACCAGCACAGTCTGCCTGACCCGTTCTCCGGCGGCATCCACGATCATCCCCAGGCGGCGCTTCTGGCCAGCCCGCCAAACATAAGAAGGCTCGCCGCGTAAAGCTGCTTTGTCCAGGTTGCGCACAGTGGAGGGGGCTTCTTGAGGGGGCATCGTTTAATCCTGGTCGGTCGACTCGGGGTCACGCACATGGGGCACCCAGGCCATGATGGTGGTGCCCTTTCCGGGTTCAGTGGTGATCTCCAAATCGCCGCCCACATTGCGGGCCCGAGTCTGCATATTTGAGATCCCGTGCCCAAGCGCCAGGTGAACGGTGTCCGGGTCAAAACCGCGGCCGTCGTCGTGTACTTCCATTAACACCCGGTCCGGTGTGGTCCAAACCATCACTTCCACTTTGCTGGCATAGGCGTGTTTGGCCACATTGGCCAGTGCCTCCTGACAGATGTGGAACAGGGCAATCGCCTGATGGTCGGGTAAGTTCTCCAGCCCCTCAGCGGGTCCGCTGAGGGATGCTTCAAGGAGCGAATTGACCTGAAACTCCTTGACCAACCGCTGCAAACCGTCCATCAAGTTCTCTTCAAAAAGCTGACGTGGGCGCATGTCCATGATGAAAGCCCGCAAATCCCGGATAGTGCTGTTGAGGTCTTCGATGGACTGGTTAATGCGGGTGCGGGCCTGGTCTGGGTCTTCTTCAAGCAGCAGTCGGGCATGTTCCAGGGTCAGCCCCACCGCATAGATGGACTGAATCACGCCGTCGTGCAGGTCCATCCCGATACGTTCACGCTCTTCTAATACAGCCAAACGTCGCCCCTGGATGTTCAGACGGACGTTTTCAATTGCAGTGCCCACCCAAGAGGCAATTGAAGACAGCAGCTGCTGGTCCATATCATCGAGCGGGTCCCGCCGATTGAGGGCAATGCTGAGCACACCCAAGACCTCACTGCGACTGGTGAGTGGAAAACAAGCCACCTGTGAGATGCCAGCGTCGATCAGGGCCTGGTTGCTGAGAAAGGGATCCTGATAATAGTGCAAGCCCACAATGGCGGGCTTGCCACTGCGAGCAGTCCGCCCGACCAGGCCTTCTGTCAGGGTGAATTCTGGCTGGCTCCAGACAGAATTTAATACCGCGCCCTGATAGACAACCCTTGAAAGGGTGTTTTGATATTCCTGTTTCAGAAAGATTTCACCAACGTCGAAATTGAAATAATTCATCACCCGATTAAGCGCCGTTTTAAGCAAATCGTCCAGTTCGGTGATCGATGCCAGGGAAGAAGCCAGGCTGTTAAGCAGGGCCAGGCCCTGGTTGCTGCGGGTGAGGGTGCGGTCTCGCTCGCGTAATTCAGTATAAAAGTGTGCGTTGGAAATAGCCACAGCGGCATAGGCGGCCAAGGTTTCGATCACGCGCTCATCATCGGGTGTAAAACCGTCTTCGGTCAGCTTGTCGGTCAGAAAAATTTGCCCCAGGTTGCGCTGCCCCAGGTAAATCGGTACGCCCAGCAGTGAAACAATCCGAGATCCCTGTTCCGGGAACGCAGAGACGCCAAATTCGGTTTGAATATCCATCACCCTTACCGGCCCGCCCGCGTCGGCAATGGCATCGACCAGGTCAAGATTGATGGGTGGGGAAGGTTTTGATAACTCCTGGTCTTCATCGATCCCGGCCGAGATGAACCGTTCGATCGATCCATCTTCCCCGCGGATCCCAATGGTTGCATAAGCGGCGCCTGCCTGTTCACAAGCAATGCGCGCGATGCGATCCAACAGGGAATCGATTGAAATATCCTGCACCAGCTCCAGGCTCACCATGTGCAGGGCGGCCAGTCTTTCTTCTAACTGTTCGCATGAAAGGGCGGTGTTTATGACCATTGTCGGCTTATTTTACCCCATTCGTGCACTTGTGTTTGACCTGTTAATCAGATTCTGATAGCTTTTGGGAGGGCCTTTCCGGTATATATTAAAAAGCAAAATTAATGTTTAAGAAAAATGTACCAAACAGGTTAATTCATGATACAACTTAATCAGGAGGTTGCTGCTGATGACTTCAAATTTAAACAATGAGGATAAATTTTACAACTTGAAGCCAACCGAACGCCTGGCGCGATTGAAAAACCAGTATAACTTATCAGCTGATGATGTGAAAGCTCTGAGTGGTGAACACGGTCTTTCGCTTGAATCTGCGGACCATATGATCGAGAATGTGATTGGCACCTTCAGTTTACCGCTGGGGATTGCTCAAAACTTTCTTATCAACGGGCGCGAAGTGCCCGTCCCCATGGTTGTGGAAGAACCCTCTATCGTAGCTGGTGCATCGTTTATGGCCAAACTGGCGCGCGGCAGCGGTGGTTTTTTCGCTCAAGGCGATGCCCCCGAGATGATCGGGCAGATCCAGATCTTAGACCTGGATGACCCACACGCTGCCCGGCAGACCTTACTGGATCAGAAGGCAGCTTTATTGGAAGAGGCAGCCCGAGTCGACCCGGTGTTGATACAACTGGGCGGCGGTCCCCGCGATTTGGACGTAAGGGTGATCCAGGATTCGCCCATTGGAGCGTTTTTAGTGGCTCACCTGGTATATGATGTGGTGGATGCCATGGGTGCCAATGCAGTCAACACTGCTGTAGAACGTCTGGCACCGATCATTGAGCGTATGACTGGGGGCCGGGTCCTCCTGCGCATCCTGAGCAACCTGGCCGATCGGCGCCTGGCCCGCGCCCGGGTGACCATCCGCACTGCCGACCTGGCTTTTGGGAAATTTAATGGTGAAACCGTGCGCGATGGCATTATCCAGGCCTGGGCTTTTGCTGCTGCAGACCCTTACCGCGCGGCCACGCACAACAAGGGCATTATGAACGGCATCGACTCGGTGTTGATTGCCACCGGAAATGACTGGCGGGCAGTGGAAGCCGGGGCACACGCTTTTGCCGCCCGGGGTGGACGCTATACCAGCCTTTCAACTTGGGGCAAGGATGACGCTGGCGACCTGATCGGCACTTTGGAAATGCCGATGGCTGTTGGCACGATAGGCGGCGCCACGCGGGTTCATCCGACGGCCCAGGCCAGCTTGCGTCTGATGGGGGTCGACTCGGCTGTTGAACTGGCTGAGGTGCTTGTGGCAGTGGGACTGGCCCAAAACCTGGCCGCTCTGCGCGCGTTGGCCACCGAGGGCATTCAGCGCGGGCACATGAACCTGCATGCCCGCCAGGTGGCGATTTCTGCCGGCGCGCGGCATGATCAAATTGACGCCCTGGTTGAACGTCTGGTTGCAGACGGGATGATCCGCGTTGATCATGCCGTAACGATCTTAGAAGATTGGAATGGAGAAGAACATGGAAAATAAAGATCATTCAGCCTTGCAGGTGGGCGGGCTCGCTCAAATTCCTTCGCGCCCGGTTGGCATTAGCGGTTATGGTGCTTATATTCCGCGTTACCGTTTGCCCGGCACCGAAATCTCGCGGGTCTGGCTCGGAGAACCCACGCCCGGCCCGGTTAAAGAAAAGGCGGTGGCTGGTCTGGATGAAGATGTGATCACCATGTCGATTGAGGCAGCTCGCAATGCCCTGGCGCGCTCGGGGATAGACCCCCAGGCCTTACGAGCAGTTTGGGTGGGCTCTGAATCGCATCCTTACTCGGTGAAACCCTCCGGCACCATCGTGGCTGAGGCCATCGGGGCCTCAGAGCATATCCAAGCCGGGGATTGGGAATTTGCCTGCAAAGCCGGCACCGAAGCCGTCGCAGCCGCCGTCAGCCTGGTGGGTTCGCACATGGCCGATTACGCCCTGGCCATCGGTATGGATACAGCCCAGGCCAAACCCGGTGATGTGTTGGAGTACACCGCCTCATCGGGCGGGGCGGCTTTCGTTATTGGACCGGCTGAGGAAGCCCTGGCGACCATCGATGCCCATTATTCTTTTGTAACCGACACCCCCGATTTCTGGCGGCGTGCCGATCAAATATATCCTGAACACGGCCAGCGCTTTACCGGTGAACCGGCTTATTTTCATCATATTACCTCGGCTGCCCAAACCCTGATGGAACAAATGCAGTTAACTGCGGCAGATTTCAAGTATGCGATCTTCCATCAGCCCAACGTGAAGTTTCCCCAGCGGGTAGGGAAAATACTGGGCTTTACACCGGAACAGATCAAGGATGGTTTGCTTTCCCCGGTGATTGGCAATACTTACGCCGGTTCTGCTCTGGTTGGGCTGACTGCGGTTCTGGATCTGGCAGAACCGGGCGACCGCATCTTGCTAACCTCCTATGGCTCTGGCGCCGGGTCGGATGCCTTTGTGTTTACCGTGCAGGAAGCACTGCCCAGGCGCCGCGGTATGGCGCCCAGCACCCAGACCTACATCGACCGGCGTACGGAAATTGATTACGCCATCTATGCCCGCATGCGCGGGAAGATAGCCATGAAATGAGGCTTTTATGGACAAATACTCTGGTGACGTGATCATCGCTGGTATCGGTCAAACGGCTGTTGGCGAGCACTGGGACCTGTCAATACGCGAGCTGGCGATTAACGCGATCCTGGATGCACGTAAAGATGCGGGCGGACTGCTGCCCGAAGTGCTGTACGTTGGCAATATGCTGGCCGTTTCAGCATCCCGGCAAGCCAATCTGGGCAGCCTGCTGGCTGACGCCGTCGGCCTGGTTGGCATTGAGGGTGTAACCGTGGAGGCAGCAGATGCCTCGGGTGGGGCCGCATTAAGAATGGCTTACCTGGCAGTCCGTTCTGGTGCGGTGAAGACCGCGTTGGTGGTGGGCGTGGAAAAATACACCGATTTGATTGGGGAAGCCGCTGAAGAAGCAGTGGCCCGTATGCTGGATGCCGATTATGAAGCCGCCGAAGGGCTGACCCCAGTCGGCTTGGCAGCGCTTTTGTTCCACCGCTATCTGCTTGAGTATGAAGCCGATCGGGGTATGCTGGCTGGCTTTCCAGAAACCGCTCATGCCAATGGCGCGAGCAATGCTAACGCCATGTTTCAAAGAGCGCTGCGCCCGGGCACCTATCAACAGGCGGCCCAGTCTGCAGATTTCAACCTGTTTGATGTGGCGCCCTATGCGGATGGGGCGGCGGCGGTGCTCCTCTCCCGGGAGGATTGCCTCCCAACCGGCTGGGAGCAACCACCCGTCAGGGTGATTGGCTCCAGCCTGGTTACCGATACGCTTTCCATTCACGACCGCCACCAACCGTTGGTCTGGGACGCAGCCCGATTAAGTGTTGAGGGCGCCTGCCGTATGGCAGGGGTTTTGCCCAGGGACATAGACTTCTTTGAATACCATGACGCTACCACCCTGCACGCAGTGCTCTCCCTTGAAGCGGCGGGATTCGCCTCTCAGGGTGAGGGCTGGAAGCTGGCTCAACCCGAAGTGATCGGCCTGAACGGGCAAATCCCGGTGGCGACTTTTGGCGGTCTGAAAGCGCGTGGACATCCCCTCGGGGCAACCGGGCTCTACCAGGCGGTGGAAGCCACCCTGCAATTACGCGGGCAGGCCGGGAAGAACCAGGTACAAAACGCCAAATTGGGGTTGATCCAGTGCCTGGGCGGGATGGCCTCCACAGCGGCCGCGCATGTGCTGGCAGTATAGTCGGGTAATCATGCCGGAGCGATGGTGTGCAAAAGCTGGGAACGGGGTTAAAGACAAAGCGCCAAGACCGGCAGCCAACGGCTTTATAAACCACCACCTGCACTTTCTTTAACCACTGTGCTCTGCTCCACTGTTTTGCAGAGGGAAGGGGAATTCCCCCTTAAAGAATGTTTTCTAATGATGCAATGGTAAAGCCCTTTCCATTTAAGGAAAGTCTTTTGCAAACGTAAGATCAGATTTACCTGAACCCTCATGAATTCTTGAGTAATGATACAATCGAAAAATAATTGATCATTAAAAGTACAGCGTGTTCTTTAAATCAAAGGAGTTTCATCAATGAAGGTTTTGATCACTGGCGGGGCAGGGTATATTGGCAGCACGATCTGTTCGGCATTGCTGGATCACGGGCACACCCCGGTGATTCTCGATTCGTTGGTTACCGGCCAGGAAGTATTCACCCGGGGCCGGATCTTTTACCAGGGTGATATTGCTGACCAGGGCCTGGTGAAAAAAATTTTTACTGATCATCCTGATATATTCGCGACCATCCATTGTGCGGCTCTGATTGTTGTGCCCGAGTCGGTGACCAAACCTTATGAGTATTACCACGAGAACGTGGTTAAATCGATGGATTTCTTTTACCAGCTGGCGACACTAGGCTATCCGCGGTTGGTGTTCAGCTCCTCTGCGGCGATTTACGATGTGGTGCCCGGTTTTATGGTTACTGAAGGTTCGCCCCTTAACCCTAACAGCCCCTATTCACGCACCAAGTACATGATGGAGATGGTCCTTAAGGATTTCTGCCACGCTTACGACTTGCAAGGAATCGCCCTGCGTTATTTCAACCCCATTGGCGCCGACCCGCAAATGCGAACGGGCTTGCACATCAAGGATCCCAGCCACATCCTGGGTCGGTTGGTGGCAGTCGCCCGTGGGGAAGCGCCGGAGTTTCATATCACCGGCACCGATTGGCCCACCCGGGATGGGACGGGCATTCGCGATTATATCCACGTGTGGGACCTGGCACTGGCACACATCCAGGCGGTTGAGCAATTTGATGCGGTCATCGCAGCAGATGCAAGCCCGGAAAGGCCTTATTCCGTCATTAACCTCGGCACCGGACAGGGCATCACCGTGAGGGAAATGGTGTCAGCCTTTGAAACCGTCCTGGGCCATGAGATCTCAAAGAACGAGAAACCCGCGCGCCCCGGGGATGTGGCCGGGGCGTATGCCAATGCTGATAAAGCCCTGGATCTGCTGGGGTGGACGGCCGAGAAGCCGATCGAAACAGGCATTGCTGATGCCCTCAGGTGGGGCGAGGTCCGGGATCAGGTTTTAGGATGGTAATCGGCTGCAATCTTTGAAATGTATGTGGTCGTTGAAAAAATGAATGATATGTGGAAAAGTTTTTCTCAAATTCGTCTATAATCAAGGCAGTCACAGATAAAAGGAATAAGCCTTATGAGTTTTTTACATACCATCTTCGGTCATCCCGCCATTCGGGCACTATCTTCAGAGCAGAAACGCGAGGTCAACCACCTGCTGGAAAATCTGGTTAAAATCGGCCAATTGGACGATTACCTCTCGACCAGCCCGGGTGGACAGTTTGACATCCGTTGTCACCATGTCGAGGCGCGTCGGATTGGGTTAAAATTACACCAAATCGGCGGTTTGGAACTGATGCAGGCCGCGCGCGCCCACGTTAATCGCAAGCTCAAAGCGGTGCTGGCAGAGCATCTCGATTATTGCTGGCAGAATATCGGGGAGTGGAAGGCCTGAGTAATTAGAAATAATCGGTTAGCGTGTGAACATCCCGCTTGCGTTGATCAACCGATAAGCGTTCGCGAAAAACCGGTTTAGAAAAGGAACGAGCAATGAACGACCAAGTTCCACCCCTTCAAGAACATCTGCCGCGTTCTTCGTACCACGACGAGAAGGCCGAAGAAAATCACACAATAGAAGAACTGAAACACGTCGAGAAGTCCTCTTTGGACACCTTAAGTGCAGTGGTCAGGGCGTTGATCCTGATCTGGGCTGGACTGGTCTTCCTGGCGTCCAACCTGGGCTGGCTGGAGCAACTCAGGCTATCATTGCATCTGCCCGGGGAAATTGAGTTCCCTGACTTCCATCCCTGGCCTGTGATTGCCCTGGGCGCTGGCGTGCTCCTCCTGATCGAAGCCCTCATTCGCGTCCTGCTTCCCGCTTATCGCAGCGACGCCGGTGGTAATTTACTTTTAGCAGCCGTCTTCCTGGGAATCGGCTTAAACGGAATTTTTAGCTGGCAGCTCGTTTGGCCGTTGGTATTAATCGCTTTAGGTCTGATCGTCCTGGGAAAAGCTTTAATCCAAAGGCAACGTTAATCTTTACACCGCACCAGATTGGGAATGGCAGCCATCAAACTGCCGGATTTCCCCCAGGCCTTTAAAGACGAGGATACCCACCGTCACCACAAAATACGCACTGAACAGGGCTGCCTCAGCCATGTAGCCCAGCGCAGGGACGATCAGAAACCCCAGCCCAACCTTGCCCAACATGGCAAAAAAACTTACCCTTAAGGGCAATTCTGCCTTGCCAAAGGCCAGCAGCAAGGAGCGGTCCCAATAAAAGATGTTGGCTACACCAAACCCGATCAAGAGGACCATTAATACCGCATAAGCCGGCGCATACACCTCTTTATAAATATAAATTGTGCGCCCAAACAGCGTCCAGGGTGAAAAGAGCAGCTGCCGTCCCAGCAGCAATAATCCAGCCGCGACCGTCCCTGTCCAGGCGCCCGAGATGACGGTTACCCGGATCAACAACTGTTTCAGCCGCTCCCACTCGCGGCGAGCAACATGCCGGGTAATTTCTGGGAAGGTGGTGGTGATGAAGGGGGTGATCGGCATGACCACCAGGTTGATCACAGCCAGTGCCACTTTGAAATAACCGGCGCCCAGGGTGTCAAAGAAATAGCTGACCCACAGTACTTCGCTATCGCGGGCGAGGATGGTGACCATGCCGCTAAAATTGGAGTTCACCGCAAAGCGCGCCATTTCCTTAGGCTCTGGCAGGTTGCCGCGCAACCCAGTACGCCACCAGCCTCGCCCCAGGTGCCTGGGCAGCCAGTATAGCGCCAGCAAAACCGGGCCAATCCCCAAAATCAGCTTGCCTGCCAGGTACACCAGCATGACAGCAAACACCCCGCCCTGTTTAAAAAACACCGCGGCAAACAAGCCCATGGTCACCAGGCTTTGTAAAAAATTGAGCAAGGCCAGCGATTTAAAATGCCCAGTCACCTGCAGCGCGCCAGTGGCAGTTTCGGTGATCACATTGCCGAGAATGGTGAGGCCATAGATGATAAACAGGGGTTGGGCAGCAAGGTCCTTGGCAAAGGTCAGCGCGCCCCAGCGAGATAGGGCGAGCAAGACCAGATAAGCCAGGGTAGAAGAAAGCAGTTCTGTCAGCCCGGCTACTTTGAGGGTCGCCGAAGCTTGCTTGGGTTTTTCATCGGCTAAAGCCCCGCCCATGTAACGCACCACAAAATCGCCCATGCGGAAGGATAGCAGACGGTTAATGTTGGTAACAAAACTGATAACCACACCCAATTCACCAAAACTGGCCACGCCTAACAAATTGGCGGTCAGGATGCTTAACACTGCACTGACGGCCTGGCTGGCAAATAAATAAGTAGAATTACTGACGACTTTTTTGAAAACGTTATCGTTGCCCCAGGTCCGGATATCGGAAAACAGCCCTGAGTTTTCCTTCTGTGCTCGTTGCGGGGAGGGTTCTTTGTTTTGTGCTCGTTTTGGCTTCATGGGGTTTCGACCTGGCTGGCCCATTCTCGTTCTGCCATATACCAATTTACCAGGTCACTGACGCCTTGTTCCAGTTTTATCTGTGGCTCCCAACCGAGGAGCGTCTTGGCGCGGTTGACATCAGCCTGGTTGGTATGCACATCCGCACGATGAAATGGTTCATAGCTGATTTGGGCGCGTTTGCCGATACGCGCTTCCAGCATGTGAATCAGGCGGTTGATGGTGATGACTTCGTGCCCGCCCAGGTTGATCACCTCAAACCCGAGGGGCTTCAACGCCTGGATCGTCCCCCGGGCAATATCATCCAGGTAGGTAAAGCCGCGCGATTGCTCGCCGTTGCCATTTACGATCACCGGCTTCCCCTCGGCAATCCACTGACAAAAGCGAAACATGACCATATCCGGTCGCCCGGCCGGGCCATAGACGGTGAAATAGCGCAGAATGGTTACATCCAGGTCATACAGATGGTGATAAGCATACGCCATAGATTCAGCCCCTTTTTTGCTGGCAGCATAGGGTTGCAAGGGATGATCAGTGTCATCCGTTTCTAAAAATGGCGGTTTCGTTTTTTCAGCATACAGACTGGAGGTCGAGGCGAGGATAAATTTCTGAATTGAACGCTGCCGGCATAATTCCATCAGGTTTAGGTTGCCGGTCATGTTGGTATCCACATATATCCAGGGATCCGTCAGGCTGGAGCGCACCCCGGCGCGGGCAGCCAGGTTGATCACACCGTCCATCTTTTCAGGCAGCCAGGTTTTGAATGTTTCAATTGAAGTTCGTTCCGAAATATCTGCCTTCAAAAAGTGGAAATTCGGGCGACTCAAGAGCCTTTTCAAGCGATAGTCCTTCAAGCGGATATCGTAAGCAGCATTCATATTGTCAACGCCATAGACATGATGACCGGCGTCGATCAGCATTTCTGCCACACGAAAGGCAATAAAACCAGCTGCACCAGAAATAAAATAATTAGCCATTAGAGCCTGACAACCCTGGGATGATCTTTACCCTGTTTGCCCAGGGCATTGCGGGTGTCCACAATCATTTGCGCGCTGGCGAGGATGGCTTCGTAATCATAGTCACGATGGTCGGTAATAATCACCACACAATCGGCAGTTTTAACCGCTTCCATCAGGTTGGGAACAGAGGACATATACAAACCTTCATGTGTGATTTGCGGGATGTAGGGGTCATGGTAAATGACATCGGCCTCTTTTTCTTGTAAAAGATGGATGACATCCAGGGCCGGCGACTCACGCAGGTCATTTATATTGGGCTTGTAAGCCACACCCAAAATCAATACCCGGCTGCCGTTGACCGGTTTTTTCTGCCGGTTAAGCGCGTCTTGAATTTTTCCCAGCGTAAAGCGAGGCATGCTGGTGTTTATTTCTGATGCCAGCTCGATAAAGCGGGCGGTGTAGTTTAACGATCGCAACTTCCACGAGAGATACAAGGGGTCAATGGGGATACAATGCCCGCCCAGGCCCGGCCCGGGCGTGAACTTCATAAAACCAAAAGGTTTGGTGGCGGCTGCGTCAATGACCTCCCACACATCAATCTTGAGGCGGTCACACATGATGGCCAGTTCGTTGACCATGCCGATGTTAATCATACGGAAGGTGTTTTCGAGCAGTTTGGTCATCTCGGCGACTTCACAGGTTGAAACTTGCACAATCGTCTCGAGAGCCTGACCATACCAGGCAGCAGCCACTTCGCCACAGTCGGAGCTGATGCCACCAATGACCTTGGGGGTGTTGATGGTTGTCCAATCTTCCCGGCCGGGGTCAACCCTTTCCGGTGAGAATGCCAGGAAAAACGATTCGCACACCGCCAACCCACTGATTTCTTCAATCACGGGCAAAATCATCTCGCGGGTTGTACCCGGATAGGTGCTGGATTCCAGCACCACGACCATGCCCTCATGCATGTGAGGTGCCAGAGATTTCGATGCAGCAGCAATAAAAGATAAGTCCGGATCGCCAGTTTTACGCAAGGGCGTGGGCACACAAATTGAAACGGCATCAACCTGGCTCAAGCTGGCATAATCGGTGCTGGCTGAAAGCAAACTCGCATCGATTAACGCTTTAAGGCGCTCAGGTTCAATATCGAGAATATGGCTCTCCCCATTGTTGACAGCTGCTACTTTCTCAGCATTGGGATCCACGCCTACCACGGTGAAACCTGCCTCGGCGAACACCACTGCCAGGGGCAGCCCTACATACCCAATGCCCACCACACCAATGCGGGCGGTGCGATCCTGAAACTTTTGCAGTAGTTTTTCTTTAATTGACGGCATGCAGTGCTCCTTGATCATCCAGAAGAAACAGAAAGCTTATTTTATCACAGATGGATACGCCCATACATTCTTAAAAAAGGCTGAGTTGTTCTGGCTTGTCGAAATCCTCCGTATCTTCACCCTGGGGCTTAGCACTGGTTGCCTGGCTTTCAGCAGTGGCTTGACGGGCAGCTTGTGCTTTATCAATTAAAAATGGTAATTTTTTGAAATCTTCTTTGACCACGCTGCGCAAACTGGGTTGATGCAAGGCGGCGGCCGGGTGATACATGGCAACCACCATACGTCCATGAGACCAAAAATCGCGGCCGTGGATGCTGCTGATCTTTCCCTTGTCGATAAAATAGCCCATCGAGACACGACCAAGAGTGACGATCACATCCGGGTTAATCGCCGCAATCTGGCGTTCGAGGTAGATTTTACAGGCATTCAGCTCTTCAGGTTCAGGATCACGGTTACCCGGTGGACGGCATTTGACCACGTTGGTAATAAAAACCTCTTCCCGCGTGAACCCTGCATCGCTTAAGAGTTCGTCTAAAAAGTTTCCAGCAGCGCCGACGAAAGGAAGCCCTTGCTCATTTTCATGAAAGCCAGGCCCTTCGCCAATAAACATAATCTGGGTATTGGGTGTACCAACCCCGGGAACCGCATTTTTGCGGGAAAGATGCAACGGGCAGCGCGTGCAAACCCTGGTTTGCTCTGCAACTTCTTTTAAGATTTCTTCAGGTGTCAATGCGTCCTCCAATCAAAAGAATAACACCTCACAATATTATCGGCTTACCAATAAATCGGCAAGCTTTTCAGTTACCAGAGGATTTAAAGTCATCAAAAGAGCGTCTTCGCCGCTCTCTTGATAATACCCTTTTCGTATACCCACCACATCAAAGCCAAATTTCCTGTAAAGATGATGCGCTATCAGATTGCCAGCCCTGACCTCGAGCAGTGCATGCGTTGCCCCAAAACGGATGGCCTCCAATAAAACCTTTGCTAAAAGTTTACGAGCGATAGAACGCGCCCGGTAATCCGGGTGAACAGCCAGTGTGCCGATATGCGCTTCATCGAGGATCAACCAGACGACAGCATCTGCCACAACCTTTGGGGGTTGATTTTCCTCGACCCATTCTGCGACCCAGCACAACGCCGACTGATTGTGTGACAGAGCTTCAGCGAAGGCCTTTTCTGGCCAGGGCGTATGGAAAGAGCGTTGCTCAATGACGTTAACGTGTGCTAAATCTGCTGCGGACATGGGGCGCAATCGAATGCGACCCTCATCGTTCATGACTTTCATCTCAACCGGGTATGGCAGGCGCGGTGCTCAGATAAATCGGCGCCAGGCTGGCCGGGTCGTCAACCTCACCGGCCTGCAGACGCGCCCAGCCCAAAGCTGCCAGAAAACCAGCCCGGCGCAAACAGCGTTCGGGCGGGATAAGAATTGCATTTTTCCAGCGCCTGCCGATGATGGCGCGAGCTTCGGTAGAGAGTTCCCCGCAAATAAGCGTGGGCGCTTCAATTGTTTTCACCAATTCTTTGGCCTCAAGCACATCTGGCTTGCCCTGAGCAACCCATTCATCATCAACAACCTGGTAGGTCGCACAGGCTAACCGCTGGCGGCCTGCATGTAAGACTGCGATCATCGGGCGTTTGTCCAGGGGTTGGGCTTTTGCAATCACATCCAGTGAAGGAATGCCCACAATAGGGCTATTGACCGCGAGCGCGATACCTTTGATCAATGACATGCCAATTCGTAAACTGGTAAAAGAGCCCGGCCCCACAGCCACTGCCAGCCCGATCAGGTCCTGCTGGTTGATGCCCGTTTGTTTAATCAGACGCTCAAACGCAGGTGCGAGTTCAACGGTGTGATGATGCTGACTCTGCCAGGTGGCTTCATAATGTAGAAAAGTGCCATCAAACAAAGCCAGGCTGATCCATGAGGTTGATGTATCAAGGGCAAATAACACTAGAATACTCCATATACCTTGCGACGCAGATTGGCAATCATGGTTTCATAACGGGCACCCCGGGGCGTGAACAACATGATGCGATTTTCCGAAGACGCAAACCTGATCTGGATCCACAGGTGCTGAGCAGGCAGGGCGGATTCGATCCGCTCAGCCCATTCAATGACGAGGGCTCCCTGCGTCAGCATACGGTCAAGGTCTAGGGCGTCTGCTTCCTGTGCGTTTTTCAGCCGGTAAGCATCCAGGTGGAAGAGCTGTTCCTGGTCGGGACGCTGGTATTCGTTCACAAGGATATACGTCGGGCTTGTAACGGGGTCCAGTGTGCCCCAACCCTGACCAATGCCCTGAACCAGGGTGGTTTTTCCAGAACCCAGGTTGCCCTCCAGGCAGATAACATCCTCACGCCGAAGGTACCCACCCAGGTGAATGCCCAACCGGCGGGTTTGTTCGGCGCTGTGGCTGAAAAATTCGAAACTGCGGTCATCTAAGATCGGCATAATTTCTTATAGTATCATATCCGATTTAAGATTGATCTTCAATCTTAAGTCTCTGAGTGTGGCTCTTTGAATTCATCCTGTGCAGGGGTGGCATCTGCTTTTTGAACAATTTTTTTAAGTCGGTTTTTCAAAGCGCGCCGATCGAGCAAGACACGTCGTCCACAGGTGAGGCATTCCAGCCCAATATCTGCACCAAGGCGCACCACGCGCCACTCGTATCCTCCACAGGGATGCGGCTTTCGAAGACGCAAGACATCGCCAAGGCCCAGCTCTGTTAACATGTTTCGATTATACCATCCAGCAGGGCGGGACATGAATTATGAATTTGTTTTGTTTCAGAGTTTAAATGATTTGTGCTCCTGGCTCGCAGGCTTCAGCCTGGGGCTTATTCGGCATCTCTTGCAGCTTTTTTGGTCAGCAGTTCCTGCAACCGGGGATGATCTGCGTAAAAACCACGGTATTCAGGGGGTAGCAGCGCAGCAATGCGGCACATAATTTCATCTGTGTTGCGGGATAACCAGGTCTGGCGGTCGTCGCGGTCAATTTCAGGCAGGTAATAAGGATTGCCCACGCGGATGGTCACCGTTGGGCGTTTAAATCTTAGCAATTCTCCGTAGATCAGCTCAATGCCAACAATACCGATTGGCACAATTGGAACGGACGCTTGGGCCGCCAGCACTGCGGCGCCTTGCTTACCTTCTAACAAACCCACCGCTCCATGACTGCGAGTACCCTCAGGAGCAATCCCCACCACCTGTCCCTTTCCAAGGGCGTTGATAACCTCGCGCAAGGCTGAAAAATCGGTCGACTCTCGATCCATCCAGATAATGGCGCCAAGCTTGGGAAGAATCCAATTAAAGAAAGGTTTTTTCTGGTATTTGTCAGCCACAATCGCCACCATATCCTTGCGTGTCGGCAGAGCCATTAAGAAGGGGGCGTCCAACCGGCTGATGTGATTGGTGGTTATCAGCAACCCGCCTTCTGGGGGGATACGCTCGACATCGAATACTTGATAGCGGGTGATGGTATTGATCAGAAAGGTGACGAATTTGAGCAAAGGCTTTTCAGACATTGGTTGCAGTATCCTTTCTGCTATGGTTAACCCACAAGGACCCATTCAGTTTCATACTACACCCTTTTCTTGGGGCTCCTTTTCAACCAGGGGCCGGAGCGTGGGCTTTTACTGGCGCAAGTGAGTATTAATTAAAATCAAACCAATCACTGCAAGTACCAACAACAGGGTCATCGGGGAATTAAACAGCAGCGATTGACCCAGCGTGGGCTCTGTGTTTAATATCAAGAGGGGCACCACGCCTGTGATGACCGCCAGGATATTCCAGGCGCCGTGCAGGATAAACGCACTGAGGGTGGTCAACCCCAAAGCGAGCCATTTTCCATCGCGCCAGGCAAGCGCCAATCCCCACCCGAGTATACCTGAGGCGAGCATGTGCAGCACACCCGTGCCCGCTCGACCGATGGCCATAAACAACCACTCTTCCGCCAGGAAAACATTGGTGAAAAAGAGCACATTTTCCATTAAAGCAAAACCTGCGCCGCATAACAACCCGCCCACAAAACCTTCTTGCGGGGTTATTTTGCGACCAGCCAGCGTCCATAGTGCGATGGGTTTTATTAATTCTTCAATGATTGGAAATACGCCACCAAAGATTGCCAGCCCCCAAAAAATAATGCCCGGCTGCAGAAGGAAGGGTTTGAAAGCGTCAAAGATGGCGTCAAGGTCTTGCCCTAAGTTTGTCACCTGTTCAGCCAACAGCAGCAGTTGTTGTTCAAGCTGCGGATTGGCATAAAAGCGCAAGCTTAACCCGATGGCAGCCATGCCACCGAGAAATAGTGCCGCCAGCAATTCGATGATAATCACCAGCATGGGTACCAGGGCGATGCTGAACCCAAACAGGCGCCATTTCCTGATTTGTGGACCGCTTGCCAATCCCGTTTGTGCCAATGTGAAAATCCAAAGGATGGGTATGCCAGCGACCAGGAGGTTGATGGGTCCCAGAAAGATCGCTGCCATCTGTTCCATCCCCGCCACCAGCCAGCCAAGGAAAACCACCACTGGCCAGATCAGGATCACCCAGCGCAAGGCCTTCCCTAAAAGGGGGGCATGACGGTGCGGCCATGCTGAGGTTGGTTTTCCTCGCAATTGATTAACGCTAATCAGCACCAGCGGGGTGAGTAATAACGCACTCAAAACCGACGTCCATGCCAGCAACCCGATCGTGGTGTTCTCGACGATGTTTCCAGCCGGATTAAAAAAGGAAATCAGCCATAAAACCCCCAGGGAGAAAGCCTGTACGATAAAAAAAAAGCCCCCCAAAGCACTGATCAGTAAGGTCAGTATAATTCGCCAGTCTTTTCCCGGTGCCGTCTCTTGTCTCATCAATCCGCTGTCCTTCAGTGGTTAATTCTTAATGATTTCAATCCTGTGGATGATGGTAGCATCCTCAAATCCGACGGCAGTTTGAGGGTCTCGCAGGGCAATTTCGTCTAACATCGCTAAGCTCTTATCGGTCACCTGCCCAAAAATTGTGTATCCGCCGTCCAGATTGGCTGCAGGCGCCAACGTGATGAAAAACTGGCTGCCGTTGGTATCTACCCCGGCATTGGCCATCGCAAATAAACCCTTGCGGTCAAAAGAAAGGTCGTTGTCGGTTTCATTGACGAAGGTATAACCCGGGCCCAGCACGCCCAAGCCCGATGGATCACCCGCCTGGGCAACAAAACCCGGCAGAACCCGGTGGAAATAGATGCCGTCATACCAGCCATTTTGCGCTAAAAAGATGAACGAATTCACAGCAAGCGGGGCGGTACCAGCAAAGAGTTCGATCTCAATTTCGCCAGCGCTGGTGTCCAACCTGGCCAGGTAGTTAGACTCCGGTTGAATAACCCAGTCGGGGCACTGCAGATAGCCGCTAAACTCGTAAATCCCGATTAATCCAAACAGGTTGGGGTGATTATCGCGATAAATGCGATCGTTAACCACGACAGTGGGTGTGTAATTCATGCCGAGGGCAAAGCGTTCTTCAGTGGTCTGTTCCAGCCAGGCTCTTTTTTCCAGATCAAGCAGGTCGGTTTTAAATTGGTTCACATCCAGCTCTAACACTTCGGCGATTTCCTGAAGCCAGTCGATAAATTCTTCTTCAGTTAATTGGTACCAATCATCTTGAAACATAAACAGGTTATCGTGCATTTCCCAAAACTTACCCTGGGCACCGGCTGCTTCAGCAGCCATCCCGGAGATATAGGCTTTATCATGAATGGAAGGTAATGGCAAATGCCTAAAAACCAGTTGAATGGCATTGGGGAAATTCTCGAACAAGAAATTTGCCATTTGTGAAAAATTCACACAAGCCGGGCATTGAAAATCGCCATACTCAAATATGATAATCGGAGCATCCGGGTTGCCCCGCACCCAATCCTCTTCACTCAGCGGGGGAAGTTGGTCAACTACGGCCTGATAAAAATCCGCTTCGGCTGAAGTTTGGTAATCATATATCGTTGTACAAGGCATACGGTCTGTAGTGATTGCTAGTGCACTTTCTACCAGTACGGGCGCTTCAGCAGGCTTGGCCGTCTGTGAGGTGCAGGCCGAGATAATTAAAACGCCCAAGATTAATACCAATAAATTTTTCTTTATCATTTATTTTTTTCCTTGTTGCGAACATAAGCATTGGCTTGCATGACCGTAGGCAAATTTATAAAAGCGTTTAACCGGCTTCCAACCGCGTTAAAAGCGCTTTGCGCAGCGTTTTTTGGACGCTCTCCATATCTTCAGTTGCGTCGATAATCACCCATCGCCAGGGCTCTTCTTCAGCCAGGGCAAAATAACCCTGCCGGACGCGTTCGTGGAAAGCCTGTTCATAGGCATCCAGCCGATTCCATTCTGTGCTGTTATTCAATTTACGAGCTATCCCCATTTCAACGGGCACATCAAGCAGCAAGGTCAGGTCCGGTTTCAAGCCACCGGTGGAGAAATCGATCAGCATTTTCAGGGTGTTCAGGTCAGTCTTGTGGCCAAACCCCTGATAAGCCAGGGTGGAATCGCCGTAGCGGTCACACAAAACAATTTTTCCCGCGGCCAGGGCGGGGCAAACCAGCTCGTCCACATGCTGGGCCCGGGCAGCCAGGAACAATAGAATCTCAGTGCGGGGAATAATAGACCCATTTTGAAGGTTCATCAGAATCTCTCGAATCTGGTCACCAACGGACGTGCCACCCGGTTCACGGGTGACGATGACATCATAGCCTGCCCCTTGTAAGAACTTTTCTAACGCAGGCAGCTGGGACGTCTTTCCGCTGCCATCGGGTCCTTCTAAAGTGATAAACATGGTTATTCTCTAAAAATCCTCACGTGGCGGTTAGGTTCTCTGCCATAAGAATGGGAGACCAGGTCAGCCTGGCGTGCCATTTCGTGCTGCAAACGGCGAATGGCGGCAGAGGCAGGCGCCAGGTCAACCCAACGTTCGCCATTCAACACGGCCTGAATGGCTGCTTGGGTTTGGTCGACCACGATGCTTTCCTGGCCGGTACTTTCTTCAACACTGATCAGGTTAAACGCATCGACTAAAAACTGTTCCATTTGCTGGCTGGTATTGGAACGCAACACAAAGATAGGCTTGCCGCGCTGTTCTGCTTCAACGATAGGCTGCTGACGTTCCCGGTAATAGCGGCGCAGCGTCAATAAGATGTCCGCCTCCTTCAGATCGCGCACAATTTGGGCCGGCACATTGAACTGCTTGGCCGCCTGGATCAACCGATTACGCGCCACCCCAAAGGGGTAGATGTTGATCGGCTTTAAGGGTTGGGTTTCCGCTGCAGCCATGGCCGAGGTGTCCTCTGTGACTGCTGCTGCCGGCAGGGCTGCGCCGTTGCGTTGATTGCCCGATGAGCGGATGAAGGGCGCCGTTTCCCGTTTGTTTGCCCGGCCCAGGGCTTGAGCCGCGGTGCTGATCTTAGGCACGGCTGGTTTTTGGATGTGAATTCGATCCTGCTCGTCGCGGTAGCGGATTTCCGGCGGGAGTGGATAGCCCCGTAAGAGCGCATCCACCGCCGTAGAGACATCGCTCTGCACAGCAACCCGATCTCGATCCTGGATCTCAACCAGGACTTCAAAGGTCGCGGGCGCGCGACGCTCGAGAACGGTTTTCTGGGTGCCGCGGCGGCGAGCCTCTTCATCCGAAAGCGTTACCGATTCAATTCCGCCCACCAGGTCGGATAGGGTGGGATTGAGCAGTAAGTTCTCGAGGGTGTTGCCATGGGCAGTGCCGATCAGCTGCACCCCGCGTTCTGCAATGGTGCGCGCGGCCATGGCTTCCAGTTCCCTGCCGATTTCATCAATCACAATTACCTCGGGGTTGTGATTTTCCACCGCTTCAATCATCACCTCGTGTTGTAGCGAGGGCTTAGAAACCTGCATTCGGCGGGCATTCCCAATAGCCGGGTGGGGGACATCCCCATCTCCGCCAATTTCGTTGCTAGTATCCACGATGATCACGCGGGTGCTTTCCGCCAGGATCCGCGCCGCTTCGCGCAAAATCGTGGTTTTACCCACCCCTGGGCGCCCGAGTATAAGGATGCTGGCGCCCGATTCGATTAAATCTTGAATGATGTCACTGGTGCCATACACCGCACGTCCGATGCGGCAGGTCAATCCGACCACTTCCTGGCGCCGGTTGCGGATGGCTGAAATCCGGTGCAGAGTGCGTTCGATGCCGGCACGATTGTCCGCATCAAACTCGCTGATGGCGCCCGTGACGGCTTTGATATCCTCATAGGTCATGTCGTTCTCGCTTAAAACGACTTCCCGGTCTACAAACCGCGCTTTCGGCTGTCTCCCTAAATCCATGACCACTTCTAACAGGTTTTCACTGTCATCTAATTCACGTACAACCACAGAGATCTGGCCTGGCAGGACGTCCAGCAGCAAATCCAGGTCATCGGTAATTTTTTCGTGCTTTTGCATATTTTATTAGTTTTCTTTCCCGTTATTGTGCTGCCAGGGCGAGTAACCCCGGCACAATGTGTAATTTTATCCCAAATTGATTAATATGGCTTCAGCTTCTCAGGCCAGTCTCTGCATTAATCCTGGCAATTTCTAATGGGCGCGATGGGCAGGGTGGGCTCGCGATTGCCATTTTCAACGACCGGATAGGCGCGTTCGGCCTTAACCCGTTGGCGGCGAACCATATACCGCATCAGCAAAGCTTGAGTAAAACAGCGTTTGCTGGAAAGTTTGCACAGGGCGTGTTCTAACCAGGGCTGATAAGAACGTGCAGTAACGTAGACCGGCCGCCCATAGGTGTCGGGCAGCGCCTGCAACATCTCGGACAGCAAGTCGGTTGGATCGACTTTGATGAGCGGATGGACGATGGGCAGGACCCATATACCAGCCGGGCCATAAACCAGGTCAGCGTAGGCCTGCAGGTCGCCTTTTTGATCCTGATAAACCAACCCGAGCGCCTCCTGACGGGTCAGGGGTTCCCCCGGTTGAATTAACGACGGTACCACGCTGTGGTAAAGGTTGCGCATTGCCGGGATATCTGCACTTGACCAAATGCGCCAGCAGGTCGGTTGACGTTTAATGGGTTGCTCGGGTAAAGGGCACAGAAACACAACTTGCGTGGTCAGAACTGAAAACCCTGCCTGGCGAAATTGCGTAAAAATTGGCGAGTCGATATCGACATCGGCGACGACTTGCTTGGCGCCCCAGCCGCCAGCATGTTTTACCAGTCCTTCCAGCAAGAGAAGCAGGCAATCTGAATCCGCCTCTGCTGGCGCAAGCAGGTAATTAAGATGGGCACTGCTCCTCTTTGAGGACTGAAAAATTTGGGCAATGCAACGGTCTTGCGCTGCAGGCGATTCGCAAACGCCAGTAAAGAGATGATCGGCAGGATGAATTGCGAAAAGGAGATGGGACAGTGAAAGGGGATTGCCCCGGGTAAGGTATAGAATATTATCCAGACAGGTGAGATCTCGGCGATGGCGAAATAGGTAAAGCCAGTCAGACCAGCGGATTGAACGCACACTCACGTCCTTGTTAAAATCGATAAAAATTAATCAGGCCGGAACGCCCTATAAAAGTCTCCTGGGACTGGCCGGCTTGGGGTTAACTTTTAGAATTTGCAATACCTGAACCTGCTCGTGAAAATAGAGCACCGTTGTTCAAGAGGTTAATTACCGGCGCTGATTACCAGCCGCGGGTGGAAAGCAGGTCAGAATCGGGAAGGTCCGTCACCTGACGCCCCACCATCGGCTCACCCAGGTTACGGCTGATTTCAGCCAGAATTTTCGGGTTGTCAAAATGGGCGGTGGCTTTGACAATAGCCTCTGCACGTTTAGCAGGATCGCCGGATTTAAAGATGCCAGAGCCCACAAAAATACCATCCACACCCAATTGCATCATTAATGCGGCATCAGCTGGGGTGGCAATGCCGCCAGCAGCAAAGTTGATCACCGGCAGTTTTTTCAGCTGGCGAACTTCTTTGACCCGTTCAAAAGGCGCGCCAATTTCCTTGGCATAGGTCATGAGTTCTTCTTCAGGCATATTCTCCAAACGAGCCATCTCACCCAAAACGGTACGGGCATGTCGGACGGCTTCAACCACGTCGCCTGTGCCCGGCTCGCCTTTGGTGCGCATCATCGCTGCGCCCTCGCCAATTCGGCGCAGGGCCTCACCCAGGTTGCGGCAGCCACACACAAAGGGTACGTTGAAAGCATGTTTGTTGATATGATAGGCTTCATCAGCGGGGGTTAACACCTCCGATTCGTCGATGTAGTCCACGCCGAGGGATTCCAGGATCTGGGCTTCAACAAAATGCCCGATACGACACTTAGCCATCACCGGGATGGACACGGCCTCCATGATCTGGAGGATTAACTCCGGGTCGCTCATACGGGCAACACCACCCGTAGCACGAATGTCCGCCGGGACACGCTCCAACGCCATGACAGCCACAGCACCGGCATCTTCAGCGATTTTAGCATGATCGGGTGTAACCACATCCATGATCACCCCGCCTTTTAACGTCTGGGCCAGGCCTCGTTTAGCTTCTAATGTTGTGACCTGTTGATCCATAACACCTCCAAAAAAAATTAATTGCCTGACAAAATTTTACCACACGCAGGGGTTGCAGACAATAAACGATGAAGTTGACCAAATTAGAGCGATTAAGTTCAATCCGTTTAAGGGCGTTTAAAGTCCATCGATGTACCGGGTATTGTCCAGTGCATGGTTAACCTTTTGCTGCGCAAGTGGCTGCACCTCATGTGTGTTTTGGGGCGCTAATAAGGCTTCTTGGGCCGCTTCAATCTCCTCAAGCGTAGCGCGTCGGGTGATGCTCCACTTTCCGCAATGCTCACAACGGTCATATTTACCCACGATCATATTAAATCCCCAGAGATGGCGCGGAAACGGTCGTCCACACTTTGGGCAGATCGCCGCGCCCAGCAGTCCATAATGCGCTGTATGAGCGATTGCCCCCTTACGTTTAGGTTGACGTTTCAACACCAGTACATTCACCAACCCGTAGATCATCAATCCGAGGACGAAAATTGCTGCCATACCGCCAAAGATCAACCCCATGCTGCGCCGTTCTTCTGTTGGGGTCACAAAATTCACACGCACAGATGAGACGGTCTCTACCTGCCCATTCTGCAATGTTATCCGTGCACCAAGCCAGTGCTGCCCAAACCCATAGCGATCTGTGTGGAATTGAAATTTGAAAGGCGCTTCCTCAACCAGAGATAATTGCTCATCGTCGATTAAAAACTCAACCGAAATAACCTGGTTGAGATCGCCTCTGAGGCTGATGGTGAAATTGCCCCTGATGTTGCTTCCCGCGCCATAACCAAAGTTTTTTCGTAGGCTGATTTTAAATTCATTTTCTTGAGCGGAAACGGGCCGGGCAAAAACCAGGCCCACAGCGGCGATCAATAAAGCCAGGTTGAGCCAGTATGTTCTTTTCAGCATGATGAGTCCTTACTTCCAGCGAGTGAGAATCGTCTCACGCTGAAAGATGCTGACGCCCAGGTAAATCAATCCAATATCGACCAGCACCAGGCCCCCGATAAAACTTAACATCACCAGCAGGTTGATGACGATCACTCCGGCCAGCTGGGCAAGAAGCGCTGCCAGAACCGGGACAATCAACAAGACAGATATTTGTTCAGCCACGCGGGGATCGTTTACTCGCGAAGAAACAAACAGGGAAAAATTCACTGCGGCAATCGCCATCAATGGCCCGGCAACCAGCACTGCTAACAGCCAGGTTGGGCTGATGATGTAACGAATAACCGGAGCAGAAACACCAATCAGCGGCAGTGCGATCAAAAAAAGCCCAAAAGAAACCCATCCAGCCAGGATTGCAGGGATGGCAGCAGCCAGGCTTTTCCCTGCCAGCAGCTCAAAGGTAGAAATAGGCGTTGCCAGCAATGGCTCCAGGCTGCGGGTGGTTTTTTCTCCGACCACGCTGTAAGCGGCAATGGTGACCGGGATGATCACCGGTATCATCATAAACAGGAGCATGAACATATTGATCAGGTACACCTGCATGCAATCGCCCGGGGTCATATCTGCAGCGCAAAAGGATAGGAGCGCCGGTGGAAGTTCAGAAAAATCATCTGCAATTTCACCCCCCATGCTTTGCCCGGTGAAAAACAACATGAGCACCGGCAAAGCCACTAAAAACAAGGGTATGAAGATCATGGTGAACAGGACCATCTTATGCTGAAAAACTTCCGCCCATTCTTTGTCAATAATTGTCCAGATGTGTTTCATGACTCGGTTACCTCGGGTTGATTTTCTCCCATGGTTTGCATGTAAATTTCTTCTAACGAGTGCCGTAATTCACCGACAAACTGAACATCAGCCCCTGCGGTCACCAGGGTACGAATAATTCGGGGATTTAAGTTTTCCGGGTCTTCGGTAGTAATCACCAGTTTGCTTTCAACCTGTGAAATATCTTGAACACCGGGCAGTGCCTGAAGTTGCGGCAGCCAGGCGGGGTCCACCTTTCGTAAGTGAATGACAACTTTCCGCCCAAAGAATTTTACACGCAGGTTCTGGGACGTGTCGACCTCGATCAAGTGAGTTCGAAAGAGACCGATCCGGTCGCACAAGCGATCGGCTTCGTTGAGGTTGTGAGTACACATAAAGATCGTCCGCCCCTGAGAGCGCAGTTCTTCGATAAAACTGCGCACCAGCAAGGCGGCTTCCGGGTCCAACCCGCTGGTAGGCTCATCAAGGAACAGCAACCGGGGTTCATGCAGCAAAGCCCGGCAGATCGCCAGCTTCTGACGCATCCCTTTAGAGAAACTACCGACGGGATCATCGCGGCGTTCCCACAAGCCAAGCATTTGCAGGTGTTTTCGAACCTGGCTTTCTACATCTTCAACATCGTACAGCTTCGCATAGATGGTGAGGTTTTTAAAGGCGCTCAAACGTTCATACATCCCGGGGTTTTCCGTCAATATTCCCACATTACGGCGGATATCCTGGTTACTTTCGCCCAGTGGATAACCGCACACCCGGGCTGTGCCGGTTGTGGGTGCAATCAGGGTGGTGAGCATGCGAATCGTGGTGGTCTTGCCTGCCCCGTTGGGGCCTAAAAAGCCGAACACCTCGCCTTCCTGGATATCCAAATTCAATTCGACCACCGCCGGGATATCGGCGCCCTTTTTGATCTTAAAAATTTTCGTTAGGTTTTCAGTTTTAATCATAGGTTTTCACAAATAAGTTGAGTCTTGCTTACCCTGGCGGCTCAATTATAACTCAGGAAAAAGCCAGCCAGTAAGCTGCAACCCCAAAGGCCACCGCCACATTAAGGGACGCTTTTAACCCCACCATCGGCACCGAAACCACCAGGTCGGCGATTGCCAGCAAGCCAGGGTCAACCCCCGCCTGCTCATTTCCTACCACCAACAAACACTGCTCAGCGCTCAGCGCGCCCAGGTTGACTTCAAAGATGGGCTGCGAATCCGGCGTGGTTTCAAGTACCAGGAGGCTGTACCCCCGGTCACGCAGGTTTTGTGCCAGGGTAAGCCCGTTATGGTGCTGCGACCAGTTAAGGGTGGTTTCTGCACCCAGGGCAGTTTTGTGGACAGCCGGATTTTCTGCCGGACTGGGTGTGATACCGCACAGGTAGAGGTGGTGAACGCCCACACCATCCGCTGTGCGAAAGATTGCCCCGGTGTTATGTGCGCTGCGAATGTTATCCAGCAACACGCTGAAACAACGGTTGGGATAAACACTGCGGGTAACGCGCCCTTGCTGCTGAATGGGCGTTGCCGCACGGGTCATTGGCGCGCCGCAGCGGGGGCAATATGTGCCTTTGTGCACTGCGGGGTCAATTGGCATGCGCAGGCTGCACTCAGGGCCTGTGCATTGTCGAATTTCATACATATTTTTGCTTCAATCCACGAATAATATTGGGTTGACATCTGCCGCGTCAGGGTTATTTTATCGCAAATTTTGGTGGGTTTATCATTCTCGGCTGGCTGTATTTTTCCCTCACGGGGGGTTAAAAGCCAAACGCCTGGGTGAGGGGGGCACCCAGACGCTTGACGTGGGTAAATATAGCATAAAAACCTATGCATTGCAAGATTAACCAGGTTAAATGTATGTTAGAGTATTTGACTTTTTATTTCCCGATTGTCATGCTTTTGTGGCGAGCGTTCGCGAGAGACATGCGCAATCAGAACCTGGGTCGGGAAGTCCTGGTCTTGCGTGTCGACCAGGTAGCCAGGTGACCAAAAATCTTTCAAACTTTGATCAGTCCGCAAAGCCGGAAACGCCTTGAAGATCTGTTGCGAAGTCCACTGTCGGACAATCGCCAGCATTTTCAGTGTCAGGCATTCGGGAAAATCCAGCAGGGTCCACTTAAGATAATCGGGTCGAATTGAAAGACGCTCCAATTCCCATCCATAAATCGCACTCAAAGCTGGCATCCAGGTTCGCAACCCCAGGGCCAGATCTCCTAAAAGATAATGTTCCTTCATTCGCGGGACCAGATAGAATGTTGTATCAAAGACGGTGGTGGCCAGTGCCGCCAAGGTATCTATTGAGGCAGGTCGTTCATCGGGTTGGCAGGGGGCGTGTTCCTGTATGCCCGTAAGCGCCAAACCTGCCGGGCGGGCTGGCGGGGGTTCTTCTTTTAATTCAGCGCGTTTACCGATCAGCTCCACCTGGAAAATACTGGCCAGGTCATCTTCGCCAGTCATTTTCGGTTCCAGGGGTTGCCAGGAGGGATTTGAAGGAAGGTCAGTCCGGGCAGACCGTGCTGTATGTGCAACACTCCAATTATCCTGTGTTCCTTTAAACTCGTCCGACTTTTCCGTCACCACATCATCCTTGTTATGCTGAGAACTGCATGCCCTCCTGCCCGCCAGTCCGCCCGGTTGGCATGAGAGGTACCTTGCAAGGAGTGTTCCAACCTCTCATCTCCAAGTTTCTCGACAGGTTCGTTAACCCGCTGTAAGCGCCGCTTTAGCTCCTGTTCTTTTTGCCCTTTAATAAAAGGGCAGTTTTATACTGTGGTCGATTAGCCACGCAGCGTCGTTTTCCAGGGCGCCGATGAAAGCTTTTTAATCGTTTTCAATGATGCCATCATTATACTGGAAGATAAGCACCCCCAAGACGCTTGAGTACAAGCGTCTCAAGTCCGGTGTGTAAGCCTGGTTTTAAAAAACACGCTCTTGTTCTTTTCCGGGGCACCTAACACACCTGCTTAAGCTCGGTGGATTCGGTATAATTAGCCCATTGTATTCAAGGAATTAATTAACTATCTTCAAAATGATTCGGTTTTAAGGAGAATTCATCTGATGAAAGAATATGACGTAATTGTAATTGGCGCTGGCCCTGGCGGGTATGTTGCTGCCATTCGTAGTGCACAGCTTGGAAAGAAAACCGCCATCATCGAAAAACGCTTTCTGGGTGGTGTGTGTTTAAATGTTGGCTGCATCCCCTCGAAAGCCCTGCTTAAGAACGCCGATATTGCCCTTATCCTGCGTGAGCGGGGAAAGGAATTTGGGTTTAAGGTGGAGAACCTTGAGCTGGATTATAGTGTCGCCCACGGTCGCAGTCGCAAGGCCTCCGAGCGATTGGTGCGCGGCATCAACTTTTTAATGAAAAAGAACAAGATCGATGTACTGATGGGTGCGGCAAAACTAACATCCAAAGACACGGTGGAAGTCCGCCCCGATGAAGGCGAGGTTGAAACCCTCAAAGCCAAAGACATCATTATTGCTACCGGCGCGCATTCTTTCACCGTTCCGGGTGTAGAACTGGATGGTGAAAAGGTCGTTGATTATGAAGCTGCCATCTTGCGCGACACGCTGCCCAAATCCGCTGTAATCATCGGTGGCGGTGCCATCGGTGTTGAATTTGCTACGATCTGGAACGCCTATGGTGTTGAGGTGACCATCGTTGAAATGCTGGATAGCCTGCTGCCACTCGAAGACGAAGCAGTGAGCACAGAGATTGAAAAAGCCTATAAAAAGCGCGGCATTAAGGTGATGACCGGGTCCAGGGTGCAGGATGTAAAAACCCGTAAAAAGGGCACCGTCGTCACCGTCGAGACCAAGGACGGTCAAGAAACCATCGAAGCAGACCTGACCCTGGTGGCGATTGGGTTCAAGCCCAACAGTCAGGGCTTAGGTTTGGAAGAGATCGGGGTCAAACTGAGTGACCGGGGGCATATTGAGATTGATGAGCGCATGGCGACCAATATTGAAGGCATCTGGGCAATTGGCGATGTGACTGGCAAGCTTCTGCTGGCGCATGTTGCTTCAGCGATGGGAGTTGTCGCTGCAGAAAATATTGCCGGCGTCGAAACCGCGGTTCTTGATTACGATATGATGCCCCGCGCCACCTACAGCTACCCACAAACCGCTTCCTTTGGATATACCGAAGCTCAGGCCAAGGAAAAAGGCTACGACGTTACTGTTGGTGAGTTCCCCTTCCAGGCCAGCGGCAAAGCGCTCGGGCTGGGCGATTACCAGGGTTTTGTGAAAGTTGTCAGCGACAAAAAATATGGCGAAATCCTTGGCGCACAAATGGTCGGCCCGGATGTCTCGGAACTGCTGCCCGAGCTGACCCTGGCACAACGCTTTGAGCTAACCACTCACGAGATTGCCCACAATGTGCACGCGCATCCCACCCTGAGTGAGGCGATTATGGAAGCAGCGCAAGGCGCACAGGGCAAGGCCATTCACATGTAAACACTTGTGGATTAAAATAAAGATAACAGGCGGACCACAATCCCCAATAACGCCCGTGCAACAGCATGGGCGTTATGGATTCGGGGCAGGTCGTTACATGTGGGGTTGCTTGAAAAAATGTATCCTGTGGGTCACGCTAAAAGCATGACGATATTTTGGGTTGCGCGTTGACGTCATACGGGCGCCAGCGGGGCAGCGTTCAAGCTACACCACCGTTAATTTTGATCCCTCCAGGGTTTTTTCCACCTCTATTCGTGTGGGAAAGACCTCCTTAAGCTCGTCCAGGTGTGTGATGATTAGAATTTTCTCAAAATCGTCCTGTACCTGGTTAATAGCTTCCACCAGTCGTTGCCGCCCCTGAGCGTCCTGGCTGCCAAAGCCCTCGTCAATCACCAGGGTTTGCAGGCGTGCACCTGCCCGGCGGGCTAAGACCTGGGATAGTGCCAGCCGAATGGAGAAATCTACCAGGAAAGCCTCTCCGCCTGAGAACATTTCATAGTCCCGTTCACCAATACCGTCGTTGATAACCATATCCAGGGTTTCTTTACGGTCTTCCCGCTTGGTGTCTTTGTATTCTCGTTGGGTTTCAAAGTTGAAGGACATGCGCCCATTACTGAGGCGTGAGAGCAGCGCGTTAGTGGATTCTTCAATCTCTGGCAGGGCCTGTTCGATCAATAAAGCCGGAATACCGTCCTTACCAAAGGCAAGTTCCAATTGTTTATGATCTGCGATCTGCTGGGTCAGCGCCTCCCGCTCTTCCAGCATCGCAGATTTACGCGCTTTGAATTTTTCTAAAATCACTACATTCTGCATTGCCCGGCCCACATCTTCACGCAACCGATTTTCCTGCTCCTGGATGTCGTACAGGTCTGTTTCAGCCTGGGTCAGGTTGGGGATGGTGGCTTCGACTGCCGCGTACCTGGCTGCAGCCTCGTCACGAGTGGACGTCATTGCATCCAGGTTTGCTTCCAGCTCGACCAACTGGCCTTCCAAACCCTCGATTTCACGTTCAATGGGTGCCAGGGCAGCCCTGGCTGTCTCCAATTGCCGGAACTTTTCCTGAGTTTCTCGACCCATGCTTTCGACCTGGCGCAAGCTCTCATGCGCTTCCAGGTCGTATCCCAACTTTGTCAGCTCGGCGTCAATCTCAGCCAATCGGGCGCGTGCCTCCAGGGCAAAGGACGCCGTCTCCAGTGCAGCGGTGATCTGCAGCAGGCGTGGCTTGCCCTTGGCTTCCCAAGTTTCCTGTTGCACATGTAACTCCGCCTTTAAAAGCTCAATCTGGTCTGCCTGACGGGTGGCCTCTCGCAGGGCAACCTCTGCGTTATTCAGGTCGGCCAGTTGTGAACCAATTTGGTTAAGCTGCGCTTCAAAAGTTTCCAAAAGCTGCTTATTGGCCCGAAACCGGTCGCCCATCTCAACCCCGGTGTGTGTCAGGTCTTGAATCAGGGTCTCCCGTTCATCGGCATGAAGCGATCCGCCGCACAGGGGGCATTGCACGCCTTCGGCAGCTTGCAACTGATCGATGCGCGCTTTAAGCGCGTTCATCTCATTAAGCAGGCGCGGGTTTTCCGCTTTTGCTTCGGCCTGCTGTTCCTGCAGGCGTCCCGCCTCTTCCTGGAGCGTTTCCCTTGCTTTCAGTTTCTGTTTGGCCATAGCAATTTTTTCTTGGGCTGCGTTTTCTTGATGCTTCAGCGTTTCCATTTCAGAAAGGTTTTTTTGAAGCGTGGTATGTTGTTCGGTCAGGTTCGCCAATGCCTCCCTTAGGCGAGCTTCTTCCGCCTGGATAAGGCGCAGGGGCTCGTGACGCAAGGCGTCGCGCTGACGAAATTGCCCGGCAAGTTCTTCCATAGCTTCCAGGGCAGTGTGTGCTGTCTGCCAATCCTGGTATGCTTTTTCGATCGTTTCTGCAGCTTGAAGCGTTTGGTCGTGGGCCTTTTTTTCCGCATGTCGATCGGTCAGGGTCTTTATTATCCGCTGCTGATTCTGGGAGATGGCTTCCATCTGATTTTGATAAGCCTCCAGCATGTTGCCCTGCTCAGCGAGGGCAGCGCGCATTTGACGGATGTGATCCAGGGCAGACGCCCGTTCCTGACGCTGTTTAGAGGTGGTCGCCAATTGGATTTCCAGGGTTTGTAAACGCTCTTTGCGCTGAGTTTCTTCATTAAGTTCATTTTGAATCTCGCTGATGCGGTCTTCCAGGGCTTTTACGTCCTTTTCTAAACCGCGCCGTTTCAGGCTGGTGGCATCCCGGTAAGTTTCAAAAATCTCGAGCCCCAAGACGTTGTTGAGAATCCGTTTCCGGTCAGCTGGTTTGGCGGTGGCAAATTGATCTGCTTTGCCCTGTAGGAAAAAGGAAGCGTTCGTGAAGGTGTCAAAATTCATGCGCAGCGTTGTTTCGATTTTATGCTCCGTTGCCCGCAGGGTGCGTTCAGAGAGAAGCTTCCAGCGGCCGGTTTCTTCCGCATCTGACCAGATGAAAAAATCCACCACGGTGGGCTTACCGCGTGGGTTGATACGCTGTACCCGGTAGCGAGCATTTTCAAAATCGAAATCGAAGGTGACCGCGGCAGTCTTCACCGAGGGGTGGTTGTTGATCACGGATTCATCGCGTTTACGCGCCTGACCAAACAGCGCCCAGGTGATGGCGTCCAGCAGGGCAGACTTTCCCGCCCCATTGGGGCCCGAGATGCAAGCCAGGTTGAAGTTCGTGAAATCCAGTTCAACGGCTTCACGGTACGAAAGAAAGCCTTCTATGCGTAATTTTACAGGGATCATCGCCTCATCCTACCAGGATATTGGAACTCTTGTTTCCGTATTTTACGATAGCTTTAAGGGGCTGGCAAGCATAAAATATTTTAGCAGCCATAAACCAACCGAAAGAATTGACAACACTCAAGCCAATGGATATACTTCAATCAGCTAATAACCGATAACCTTCGGGGCAGGGTGAGGGTCGCTGACCCAATTCCCGATCGGTGGTAATCCCGAAAAAGGGAGAGCCCACGAGCGCCATCCAGGGCGCATGAACCGGTAAAAAGCCGGTGCCGGCGGTGATAGTCCGAATGAGAGAAGATCGGTGCGTCCTTTGGATGATGATCCCTGCCCCTTATTTTAAAACCGGGGCTTTTTTAATGAAGACAGACAGAAAAAAAGAGCGTTCCTTCCAAACAACAGGCTTGCTTTCCCGCCTGACGTACTTGATGGTGTCTCTGGCGATTGGGCTCCTGATCTGGCAGGTTGCGACCTCGCTATTCGGTTTGCCGACCTTCATCCTGCCCGGGCCAGGGCTGGTTTGGCGTCGCTTTTTACAATCCCTGGTTAGTGGCCAATTGCAACGGCATACCCTGACCACCCTGTTTGAGGTCCTGGCCGGATTGTTTATCGGCGGTTTTGCGGCGACCAGTTTGGGTTACCTCTTGGCCAAATCCGCCTCCTTAGAAAAGCTGCTTTCGCCTTACCTGATAGCCAGCCAGTCCCTGCCGGTGGTCGCTATCGCGCCGCTGCTGGTGATCTGGTTCGGCCCGGGGCTCTTTTCAAAAATTCTGGTATGCAGCTTAACAGTCTTTTTTCCAATTTTGATTAACACGGTCGTAGGTTTACGCGAAGTCCCCCAAGACCTACGCGATCTGATGCGTACTTTAAAGGCCAGTTCGCCCCAAAACTTCTGGAAGTTAGAGGTCCCCGCAGCCCTGCCGATTTACCTGGGCGGTTTGCGCGTTGGCGCCACCCTGTCGGTGATTGGCGCAGTCGTTGGCGAGCTGGTGGGCTCGGACCGCGGGCTGGGTTTTTTAATCAACGTCGGACGCGGGCAGTATGATACGGCCCTGGTGTTTGTGGCAATTTTTACCCTGGTCGTTCTGGCTATGGTTTTGTACGGCCTGGTTTTATTGATTGAAAAGCAATTGTTGTCGTGGCAATCCTGGCGTCAGGAAGCCTGATAGTTTACGATGTAATAAAAAGGAGCATACTTTGATGAAATATAAACCTGCCCTGGCTCTGGTAACCCTGTTGGTTTTCTTGAGCCTGACATTGTCCGCTTGCCAGGCTCCCCAGGTGCATGAACCCGTTGGCCCAACATCGACGCGATTGACCCTGGGGTATATCCCGAATATTCAGTTCGCCCCCATTTACGTCGCGATTGAGAAGGGCCATTTCCTGGAGGCGGGCTTTGATGTACACCTGGAATATGGCAACGAAGCGGATGCGATTGCCCTGATTGGTGCGGGTGAACAAACTTTTTCTATTGCCAGCGGAGAGCAAGTACTGCTGGCGCGCGCCCAGGGTTTGCCCGTGACCTATGTCGCGGCCTGGTACGCTGATTATCCCGTCGGTGTGGTTTCATTAACAGATCAAAAAATCAGGGTGCCAGAAAATTTGCGTGGGGTTAGCATTGGGCTGCCGGGATTGTATGGCGCCAGTTATATTGGTTTCATGGCCTTGCTGGATGCCGGCGGGTTGACCGAGGATGATGTTAACATGCTTTCGATTGGTTTCAATCAGGTGGAAGCCATTGTCACCGGGCAGGTAGATTCCGCGGTGATTTACCTGGCCAATGAGCCGGTGGTATTGCGGTCACAGGGCTATGACGTGGACGTGGTACGCGTCGCTGATTATATGCAACTGGTTTCCAATGGCCTGGTGACACATGAAACTGCCTTGGCAGATAACCCCGAAATGGTCAAGGCCTTTATTGGCGCAATGCTCCAGGGGATTGCTGATACGGCTGATAACCCCATTGAAGCCTACGAGATCAGCGGAAAATACGTGGAAAATCTGTCTGAAGCGGACACCGACCTGCAACGCCAGATTTTGGCTGAATCGATTGCGCTATGGCAGACTGAGCGTTTGGGCTATACCGAACCGGCGGGTTGGATCAATATGCAGCAGGTGCTGCTTGACATGGGTTTGCTGACCGAAACTCAGGACCTAAATAAGGCCTTCACCAATGAATTCCTCCCCTGAAGCAGCCTTGAACGTCCACAACCTGGGCGTGATCTTCCGGGATGCCAGCGGCGTGGTGCATGCGCTGCACGACTTGACCTTCAGCCTGCCGCCCAACGGCTTTGTCGCGTTAATTGGGCCTTCTGGCTGCGGCAAAAGTACCCTGTTGAGGGTTCTGGCGGGGTTGGTGTCGCCCACTGCGGGTACAGTGCGCTATAACACCGCTCAACCCAGGATCGGTATGGTGTTTCAAAAGGCAAACCTGATGCCCTGGCGTCGGGTGATTGACAACATCAGCCTGCCCCTGGAATTAAAAAGGTTGCCCCGGAGTGAAATTCTTGCCCGTGCTCAGGATTTAATCCGACTGGTAGGGCTGGAAGGCTTTGAGCGTGCTTATCCGCGCGATCTCTCGGGTGGAATGGCACAGCGCGTGGCGATTGCGCGTGCCTTGATGCAGGACCCGGATATCCTGCTGCTGGACGAACCCTTTGGCGCACTGGACGCCCTAACGCGGGAACGGATGGGGGATGAATTGCTGCATATCTGGCATGCTCATCAAAAGACCGTGGTGTTGGTGACCCATTCCATCCCCGAGGCAGTCTATCTTTCAGACCGGATTCTGGCGCTCTCCGCAAGGCCGGGCAGCATCATCCTTGACATGCCGGTGGATTTAGCGCGGCCGCGCACACCCGAAATGCGTTACTCAAAGACCTTCCAGCAGCTAACGCATCAACTGCGCGACACCCTCCAGGAGGCTAACGGTCTGGTCACCTGAGGTTTATGGCTGGCTTTACCAGGAGCAAGACAAAACAGCATTTTTTGAAATACTCGCCCATTAACTGTGCGGTACACAAAAGACCCTCGGCATTCACTGTCCGGGGGTCATTCATTTTTTCACCCTTTTCAACCTCCAGGATACAGTAGCAGGTTGGCCTTTATGAGGCTACAGGCGCGTCGTGTTCAGGTGCACGTTTAACGCTCAGCAGACTCATCACGCCCAGCCCTAACAACGCCGAGATAAACACAACCAGCAGCATTGGGTAGCCGCCGTAGCGATCAAACACCTGCCCAAGCAATAAGGGCAGCAGCATCATCCCCAGGCTGGACCCCAGGAAAAGCAAACCCGTGATTCGGCCAGTCATGTTCACCCGGGTTTTGGCGAAGGATAATAGCGTTGGGAAAAGGGTCGCCGTGGTCAGGCCAACCCCGGCAGCGCCGATCCAAACCATGACCGGGTCCGTCGGCCAAATCAGAAAAAAGATTAAGACCAGCGTCAGGAGGGCAAAATTGAACAGGATCATCGTTCCCGGGGCAACCTTCTTTGACACCGGGATGGCGATCAGGCGACCCAAGGACAAACTCGCCCAGAACAAAGCGTTGATCATTGAAGCTGTGGCGGTATCTGCAATTTTTAAATCAGAAACATAGGTGAAAATCCATCCGCTAAAGCCAATCTGGACGCCCACCGCAAAAAAGATGGTCAACATCAACAAAATAATCGTTCCAACGTAGCCCACTTCTTCTGTGCTATCGGTTTGATTCGTTTCAGGGTTTTCAGGCGAGGGAGTCGTTGCCAGGCCCAACAGCCCCGGAAAAAACAAGAGCAGCAAAGCCCAAATGGCCCAGGTCAGGCTGCCGTTAGTCCAGCCGAGGACAGTGGTAATAATCAACGGGGTACAGAATGCACCTACGCCAAAGATTAAGTGTACGGCATTTAAATACGGGCCCACCTCGGATTGAAAAATCCAAACCATGTTGATATTTTCACCTACATCGATGGCCCCGATTCCCAACCCAAAGAAGAACAGCACCACCAGCAGCCCCGGGAACCAGCCCACCATTGGGATCAAAAAGCCGGTCAGTATCACCGCTGCTAAACACAGTACCAGCAAGCGGTGCGATTTATACCGGTCAAAAAAACTGCCGCCACCCAGAGAACCGACCAGGTAGCCCAGGTTTTGTGTGGTAAAGGCAAAGCCCATCTGCCCCACAGAAACATTCGCATGATCAGCCAGGAAAGGCAACAGCGGGCCGAGCATCGAAACGCCAATGCCAACAGAGAAATAAACGACTGCGTAAATCAGAAAACGCCTGGCATCCAGTGGATTAAGATTTGAAAATAAATTAGATTGTTTCACAAAGGCTCCTTGGTTCTTTGTTTCAATAATCCTATCATCAAAGCCCAAAAACAGTCTATGGCCTCACTACACCTGAATTAGAAATTAATAGATTACGTGTCATTATTCAGCGCAGCTAAGTGGCGTAAACTGCATAAGAACACCAGGAACATCAAGGGGGTAGTTGTCAGACCCAATAAAATATTACGTATGCACTTTTGCGAAATTTTTCATTTTTTGCAGGAGTTTCACAATACTTAAAACGCAAACCGTCACCCTCATAACACGGCTTTACGCTATTTTCCCTTCCCCCTGCAGTGATCCATGTGACGGCCACGCCGGGACTATGACCTGCCAGCTACCGGATCTACTTTTAGGCGCGCACCCTACTTTTCGCCCTCAAACCACACCTCAACCTGTACTGGCTGCACCAACGGCAGTGCGGGCAGGTGCTCCAAATAAGCATCATCGGCCGCTGCCTGGCGCGCCGCGGCCTCGGCAGGGGGTGCTAACAAAGCCGTTATACAAGCCGCGTCGTAATCGGGATCGGAAAAGCCGGCAATGTTCGTACCGATCCAGCTGTTGGCCGCATGCGGCACAACCGGGCTGGTATACAGCGCACAACCCGGCGCAGGCGAGGGCTGCCAGGCGATCAACGCCAAATCGAACCCGCGTCCAAACAATGGCCCCTCCGGCCCAGGTGCGTAGAGCTCCTCAATCGGCAGCGTTTCCACCGTCACACCCACACCACACGCTGTCAATAACGCGGCGATCCCCGCGGCCAGGTCCTGATGAAAGGGTGTGGGGCCCGCCAGCAGCGTCAGCGTCAGTGGTGTCAGGTTAAACACACCCAGTGCATCTTGCGCCTGGCGCGGTGTGGATGGGTCACCATCGTGATCGTGCCAGCCAGTTTGCTCCAGCAGGGCTACGCCCGCCACGGGATCGTAGCTCAACCCGGCCAGTATGGCGGGCTGCGTCCCGGTTTGTTCGGCCAGTGCGGCGGTATCAATACACTGCGCCAGGGCCTGGCGTGTGCGCGGGTCAGCGAAAAAGTCTTTTCGCTGCGCAAACACGGGGTTGGCCAGCGCGTCGTATTCAGCTGGGCGGATGCCAAACACCAGCTGCGTCGAGGTGCTGTCAGGTTCAATCCACAACTCGTAGCTGTCCGAGTTCCGAATGGCATCCAGAAGGTCGGGGCGTTCCGCCAGGTTAAAAGACGCATCCAGCACGTCACAGGTCCTCGCTTGCAGCGCGTCCCAGGCAGCCCCCGCGCCGCCCTCAACCCGGCGCAATATCACCTGGTCGACACCCGGGAAGGCTGCTTCTGTTGCCGGGGTGTGCGGGTTGCGCGTTAATCGCAGCTCCTCTACACCCCATTCCGCCAAGGCAAAGGGCCCATAACCGGGCATGTCCGCGCGCCATAGCGGGTCGGCAGCGATGGCCGCGCCCTCCGCATTCTCAGCAAAGCGATGCGCCGGCAGAGGCGCCCAGAAGAATTGTTCAATATGCTCCGAGGCAAACCCCGGGTAACCACGCCAGGTCAGCGTGTGAGCGTCCCAGGCACTGAAGGTTTGCGTATAGGTCTCTGCCCAGCCGAAGGCAGTCCCAGAAGGATCACTCGCCAGATGGTAACTGAAGACAGCGTCGGCCGGGGTGACAGGGGTCCCGTCGCTCCAGGTCAGGCCGTCACGCAGGGTATAGTCAACCACCATCTGGTCCATCTCCAGCGGGTCTAACCCGTTCCAGGTGATAACACAGGCCTCCTCTCGGCAACCACTGGGCCATAGGCGAACACCCTCACCCGCCATCACCAACTGGCCCTGGGTATCGATCACCATCTGCCCGCGCCGAATCGACACCGCCTCCAGGCGCAGGTCGCCATTGTCCTGGGACGGGATTCGCTCCAGCAGCAAAGGAATCAGTTCTCCGTCAATTTCGTTCAATGCCGGAGGAAACAGCAGGTCGGTCAGCCGGCGTTTGGCAGCGGTAGCCGGGCCACTGTAAGGGAAGGTTGTCTCTGGCAGGCTGGCGGTACAAATCGTCAGGATAACGGGCGTTTTATCCGTGGGTGTGGGTGCTGGGGTGGCAGTGGGGTCGGGTATGGTCGCGGGGTCAACGGTTTCTGGTGTTGGGTTTACGGTCGCTTCGCTGCAGGCAGTTAAAACCAGGGTCAGCAGTACGGCCAGCATGAGGGCTCTTTTCATCCATCCATCCTTTCAGGGGCGGTTTGGTCCGCATCCTGCTCCTCGTCTTCGGCAAACGCGTCCGATTCATCGCCAAAACGCAAGCGCAAATAGGAATGATAGCGCTGGGGTGCCACCTGCCCCGCTTCAACAGCTGCCAGCACAGCACAGCCAGGCTCGTGCGTGTGGGTGCAGTCTGAAAATTGGCAATCAGCCACCAGCTCCCGCATTTCCACAAAATAAGCGTCCAGCTCTTCCGGTTCGGTATCCCACAGGGCCAGGGAGCGGATCCCTGGCGTATCGGCCACATAACCGCCTCCCGCCAGCGGGAAAAGTTGACGCACGCGGGTGGTGTGGCGCCCTTTCGAGGTAACATCACTCACCGAACGCACTTGCAAACCCAGGTCGGGCTGGATGGCGTTCAGCAGGCTCGATTTCCCCACGCCCGAAGGACCGGTGAAGGCTGAAAGCTTGCCTTGCAAACCTTCTCTCAGTGCGTCCACGCCCTGTCCGGTAAGCGCAGAAATAAACATTAGCGGATAGCCCAGGTCGGCATACAAACCAAAAGTATTCTGGGCATCGGCCATGCTTACCAGGTCCACCTTATTGGCCACGATCAGCGCGTCCACCCTTTGCTTCTCGGCGATCACCAGGAAACGATCCAACATGCGCAAGCTGGGCGCAGGTTGGGCACAGGCAAATACAATGACAATCTGGTCAGGGTTAGCCAGCAGTATCTGGCGAAATTCACGCTTCAGGCCCGAGCGCACGCGGGCCAGCTCAGCCGTTCGGTCGTGCACGGTTTCGATCACACCGCGCCCTTCTTCATGAGGGGTGATGCTCACACGGTCGCCGATCGCCACCCGATCGCCTTCCTGTGCACCCTGTTTCAGACGGCCGCGTAGGCGGCAGGTGAAGTCACCGGCATCCGTGCGGACCACCAGGAAGCCGGATTGAGCGCGAATGACCAGTCCTTCCAGCATCTCAGTCATAAGGGTCATGACTCGGATTCAACCTCATCCTCTTCGGGCACTTCATCCGCTTCGCTCCCTTCTTCACTGATGGGTGTCTCGGTGGGGAAGGGCGTATTGGTGGGAATCAGTGTGCTGGTGGGGGCTGGCGTGGGCGAGGCGACCACATAGGGGTAAGCCTCCCAGGGGAGAACCCGGCCAATATCAGAATAACCCGAAAAATACAGCGAAACAGCCCGCCGGAAGACCGGTGCAGCCATCTCAGAACCCTCACCGGCGTTTTCCAGTAACACCACCACGGCAATGTCGGGACGATCGGGGTTGTTCATCTGTGTGTAGCCCGCAAACCAGGCATGCGAAACGCCAAAGGGGTTTTGGGCGGTACCGGTTTTACCAAAAGCGCGGTAACGCATGGTTGCCAGCTGATTGTGGGCGGTGCCGCGAGCGTTGGTAATTACCGCGCGCATCGAATCCTGGATGACGGTCAGGTTCTCCTCCGAGACCGGCAGGCTGCCATTCACTTCGGGTTCAAAGGTATGGGTCGGGACACCGTTCTCAGGGGTAATCGCATCAACCAGCGCAGGCCGATAGAGCGTGCCGCCATTGGCCACCGCCGCGAGCAGAGCCGCTACCTGCAAAGGCGTGGTGGTCATTTCGCCCTGACCAATTGCCAGCTGGACATTTTGCTCACAGTTGGTCACCTGTGTTGGGATGTTCCCGGGCTGCTCTCCCACTTCAATGCCTGTTAGTTCGCCCAACCCAAAACCATGTGACATTTCAATCAGTGCATCGGGTTTACCAGCCAGCATGAGCTCCTCGCCTATCACGTAAAACCACGGATTGCATGAGCGCATCAACCCTTCGGTTAAGGTGAGGTCACCACTGGGCGGCAGTTCTTTTTCGAGAGTCCAGTCGGTCAGCTCATTACCGCAGGCCATGATGGAATGACCGCAATAAATCTCGTCGTTCGGGCCAAACACGCCGGTTTCCAGTGCAGCCGCCATACTGATGATTTTAAACACTGAACCCAGGGGATACTGACCATTGGTGACCCGGTTAAAGACCGGATCATTAGGCAGTGCGTAGGGGTTTTGGGCATACATAAAGTTTTGATTGTTAATATCAAACAAATTGGGGTCAAATTGCGGGTTAGAAACTACAGCCAAAATCCGGCCGGTATCCACTTCCATCACCACGATCGCCCCACGATAATTACCCAACGATTGCTGCAAGCGGTATTGCAGGCCCGGTTCAATGGTGGTGGTGATCGATTGTCCCGGTGAAGCACCGCGCTCAGCCAACCGGGTGATAATTTGCCCATCCGGATCTTTTAAATACAGTGTCGCGCCGCGCGTCCCTGCCAGTACGTCTTCAAAGGCCCATTCCAGGCCGGTAGCCCCAAAGCGTTCGTTGGGTGAGTAACCCAAACGCATATAACGATCCACGTCCTCACCAGAGATATAAGACAGGTGCCCAATGGTTTGGGGCGCCAACCCGCCATCGAAATAAAAACGGGAAGAATAGTAATTCAGGTACACACCGGTCAACAGGGTCAGGGCACGCATATTCGCGTCCACTTCGGCGCGGGTGGTCTCGCCCAAAACGACATAATCGAGGGGCAGGGCGTTTTCTACCATTTCAACAATTTCATCAATCTGATAGACCGTCAGGTCTGCCATGGTGTTGTAAAACAAGGTCATCAGGTCGCGGTTGAGGTTCCCGGGGGTGAAACCAATCGCTACAGCCTCCTCTTCGGCTGCAATCGGCGCGCCATTGTTGGCGTAAATCGCCCCGCGCACGGTAGGTTGGCGCACAATTTCAAGCAGATTGCCCCCCGCCAGGTCAGGCATAATCAAACCATCGTGCCATTCAATCCGCCAGACATCGTCCTCGCGCACCAGGGACATCTCCAGCTCGCGTGTAAAGGTGCCAAAAAAATTTGTGTTGTAATTCACCTGCAACCTGACCAAAGCCGTGTTGGGGTTGGTTTCCTGTGAGAGAATCTGATAGGCGATTCCATCATCAAACAACAACGTCAGGGCAATGGCAGCATCATTATATCGGGCGATAAAGTCTTCTTCTGCCAGCGCACCGCGGCTATCGATTGAAAGGAGCCCATACATACCGATGTAATCATCTCTGCGCCAGGCGTCCATGAAGGTTTCAATCGCATCATCAAGGTTTGGGGCAGGGGTAATAAACACCTGCGGGTTTGGCAAGGTGGCCGTTGCAGTGGTGACTTCTTCAATGTCTTTGTCACCTAGGCGCGGCGAACAGCCAATCATTGCCACCAGCACAATCACAATGATCGCGAATTTAAATCTTTTCATGAACGGTCTCCAATAGATGTGAAACATACGTCTCATTCAATCAATTAATGACCACTGATTATACTGTGTCATTCCCCGGTTGTGAAAGCATCGTCAGGTTCCTGTTCAGGCTTGTAAAGCACATAAGGCTCGCTTTCCCAGGGCAAGATGCCGCCCGGGTCTCCCCCATCAGAAAAATATAGCGCCACCGCCCGCCGAAAAAGCGGTGCGGCCATCACCGAGCCTTCACCGCTGTTTTCCAATAGCACCACCACGGCAATGTCGGGACGATCGGGGTCATGCGCTCGGGTATAACCAGCAAACCAGGCATGCGACGTGCCGGTAGGCGTTTCTGCCGTGCCGGTCTTGCCCGAAATAGGGGTTGACAGCCCCTCCATCGGTCGGTAGGCGGTGCCCTGTGGTTCTTCCACCACCATGCGTAGCCCCTCGGTAACAGCGGCCAAGGTCTCGTCCGAGATGGGCAGCGTCCTCTGCAGGTCTGGCACGAAAGTGTAAGTCTGTTCCCCCGAAAGGGTACGCAGGTTTTCAATCAGGGTGGGTCGATAAAGGCTGCCGCCGTTGGCTAAGGCTGCAAAAAAAGCCGCCACCTGCACCGGGGTTACCAGCACCTCGCCCTGTCCGATCGCAATTTGAGCACTGTTCACACAGGAGCCTGCTACCAGTGGTATGTTGCCGGGCGCTTCAACGATATCAATTCCCGTTGGTATGCCCAGTCCGAAACTATAAGCCATTTCCGAGAGAAAGCCATCCTTATCGTCTGTGAACAGGCTTTCCCCAATGCGGTAAAACCAGGGATTACAGGAGCGCATCAAACCCTCCACCAGCGAGAGGTCGCCGCTGGCTATGCCATAACTTTGAGTCCAGTCGTAAAGGGTGACGCTGTTGCACACCCACAACGATTGACCACAAAAAAACCGCGACCCGGGGCGGTACAATCCCGATTCAAGTGCCGCCGACATCGAGATCACCTTGAAAATCGATCCTAAAGGGTATTGACCCTGCGTAGCGCGGTTGAACAGGGGCTGAGAAGGCGCACTGAAATAAGATTCCAACAGGCTGCGATCAATTTCGGTCAGGTCAAAGGCATTGGGGTTAAAGTGCGGGTTAGAGACCAGCGCCAGCACCCGGCCGGTGTCCACTTCGATGACCACGACGGCGGCCCTCAAATCGCCCAGCGAGGCTTGCAATCGCATTTGCAGGGTTTTGTCTAATGTCGTGGTGATTGATTGGCCGGGGAGGGGCTCCGCAGTTGCCAGCAGGGAACGAATCTCACCGCTGGGACTGACAACATACAAAGACCCACCGTGCTGGCCAGCCAACTCCGATTCGAAAGCGGCTTCCAGGCCCGCAGCACCGATACGATCATCCTGACGATATCCGCGGCGAAGGTATTCATCCAGATGCTCTTCGGGTATGAATAGCATATATCCCAAAACGTGGGGTGCCACGCCGCCATCTGCATAGACCCTCGAACGGATCTCACTAATGCGCACACCGTTAAATGCCCGCAGGGCATCAATATAGGGTGCAGCCGACGCCAAAGAAAGCGAGACCACCGGCAAGTACCAATCCTCCGGGGTGGATTTAACCAGCTGAGCCAGCGAATCAGGGCTGTAAAAACTGATCTCCGCCAGGGTAGCCAACAGTCCTTCCGCCTGTTCGGGCAAAATTTCACCCGGTACCACCCCAATGGCAAGCGCGGTTTCATAGGTCGCCAGAGGCGCTCCAGAACGGTCAAAAATCCGTCCGCGCGAGGGTTGCTCATGTACAAACGCCAGCTGGTTGCCACCGCGTAAATCGGGCAGAAGCATGCCAATTTCCCATTGAATTCGCCAGCCGTCCTGACTGCGGATGAGAACAGCCGTTGTGTCAGTTTCAAGGCTCCCAAACAGCCGCGTTTCAAAGTTCACCCGGTAAGCCACCTCTGCATGGTGCGCTTCTGCCAGTGAAGAAAGCACCTGGGTCTGCAGGTTTTCCAACGTCATGGTCTGAGCTGCATCCTGATAAACCCGGGTAAATTCATCCAGAGAGACCCCATCCTGGCTCAATGAGCTCAGGCAGGCATACATCGCCGGGTAATCCTCAGCCGTCCAGGCCGTTAAAAACACGCCCAGCGTCTGCTGGGCGTCCGCTGCCGCAGCAATATCACCTCCCCCGCTCCAGGTAGGGTACCCAACCTGTTCGCTGCCCAAAGGCAGGCAACCTGCCGTCAAGGTCATCGCAAGGAGGGTCAACCAGGCAAAGATGAACAAGCGTCGCACGCGTGGTTTCACTGCATCACCTTTGTGCCATCCCCAAGATTGTGTTGTAAACCGTGCAATGATGGCCTAAATATGCCTGGCAGCGCTCGGGCAATCCCCTGGATAGGTCCAGGCCAAAACCCTGTAATCCAACCGCCAGGTGACACAGCGGCAAACCCATTACCGAGGCATAACAGCCGTCTAAGCCCGCCACCGGGTGAAAGTCCGCGTTTTGGATGCCGTACGCGCCAGCCTTATCCAGCGGATCTCCCGTAGCAACATAAGCGTCGATTTCAGTGTCAGTGTAGTCCCGCATGTGCACACTGGTGCCGCACACATCAGCAAAGGAGCGTCCGTCAGAAGCCGCCACAATGGCAAGGCCCGTAACCACCTGGTGCTCCCGGCTGCGCAATTTTCGCAAGATCTGGCGTGCTTCCGCCGGGTCAGCCGGCTTTCCCAGCAGCCTGTCCCCATCCATCACAATCGTGTCGGCGGCAACCACCAGCCCGACCCGCTTCTTCACGATAAAACGGGCTTTCTCACAAGCCAGACGGCGCACATACGCCAGCGGAGTCTCCCCGGGGCCCTGCTGCTCATCGATATCGGCGGGGCTAACTTCAAAGGGCAACCCTAACAAACCCAGCAGCTCGATTCTACGGGGGGAGTTTGAAGCGAGGGTCAATCTACGCATCACGATTCCATGATAAAGGAGACGTTATTCACGATTGGCATGAACGGCTCTGGCCAATGCCCTCAAATGCTCGGGGCTGGTGCCACAACAGCCGCCAATCACCCGGGCGCCAGCCGCCACCCAACCCGGAACAAGGTCAGCCATTTCCTCGGGCGTCACAGCATATACAGCCTCGCCATCCATACCCACCTCGGGCAAGCCAGCATTGGGCTTGAACCAAAGCGGTTTTTCCGTGGCAGCTCTCAACAAGGTTAAAGCCGCCAGGTTATCTTCCAAGCTACGGCCACAATTAATACCCAGCAAGTCCACGTCCAACACGTCGATTTCTTCAGCCATACGCTCCGGGCTAACGCCCATCATGGTGCGGGTCCCGCGATCATAGCTAAAGGAACACACCAGCGGAATCTCGGTATCAACAGACCGCACCGCACGGACCGCAGCGCTGGCTTCATTAATATCGTACTGTGTCTCAACCACGATCAAATCCGCTCCCTCCTGACACAGGATCGCCGCCTGTTCCCTGAAATCAGCTTCGGCTTCCTCAACCGTTACCTCGCCAAAGGGAGCCAGCATCTGCCCCAGGGGGCCGATCGACCCCGCTACCAGAACATCGTGCTCAGCAGCGGCGTCCAGCGTGATTGCAAGCGCTGCGCGGTTGATCGCCTCGAAGTGCTCCGCCAACCCTGATGCCGCCAGTCTATGGCGTGACGCGCCAAACGTACAGGTCAGCAAGATTTCAGCCCCTGCCTGGATGAAAGCCTGGTTGAGCGCCCTGATCTCATCGGGTGCTTCAAGCACCCACAACTCTGCTGCGGCGCCAATCGGCAAACCCCGCTTCTGTAAATTTGTGCCGGTGGCTCCATCTGAAATCAGGACCGCACCAACAGCTAAACGCTCGAGAAAAGGTGTTTTCGCCATCGCATTCTCCATTTGATACGAGCAAAAATTACGTCTCAATCGATCTGATCGAGTTTAATCAGCTTCCCTGCGGATCTGAAAGCTGTCAAAATCACGGGCGACATGTACAGCCGGAAAGATCTTCTGAGCTTCGCTGAGGATATCACTTCCTCGGTAGCGCCGGGAAAGATGTGTCAGGAACAACTGTTTTACCTGTGCCCGCTGGGCCAGTTCAGCCGCCCTGGCAGCCGTCAGGTGATCAAACTGTACAGCCAGGTCGGCTTCGCTTTCTGCATAAGTGGCTTCAATCACCAGCGCATCTACCCCCTGAACATAACGGTGCAGTTTTTCAGTGTTGCCTGTGTCGCCCACAATCGCCAGGCTGGTGCCCTTTTGGGGTTCTCCCAGCACCTGGTCTGGATTAATCACGCGTCCGTCCGGCAGGGTGACTGCCAGCCCGTTTACCAGGTCGCGCCGCCAGGGGCCCGGTGGAATAGCCAGGGCTTCAGCTGCTGCCGGCAGAAACGGGCGGCGGGTACGCTCTTCAAAGCGATAACCCAGCGAATGAGAGCCGCGGTGCTCTACAGGGAAGGCCGTGATTGTAAACCGCTCCGTCTCCCAGAAGGTGCCCGGTTTAATTTCATGCAGAATCACCGGCGGTTTGCCCTGGAAACCCCGTAAGACCACGCTGAAGATCAGGTCGTGCACGCGATCGAGGGTATGGCGGGTGCCGTAAATTTCAATCTCCTCAATCACGTCCCAGCGTAAAAAAGTAGACACCAAACCGCCCAACCCCAGAATATGATCCAAATGGCCATGGGTCAGCAAAATTTGATTCAATCGTTTAAAACCAACACCAGCCCGTAAAATCTGACGTTGGGTGCCTTCACCACAATCCACCAGGAAACGAAATTCTTCATGCTGAATCAATAATGAAGACAGCCCACGGTGTACCGAGGGCGCCGAGGCTGATGTTCCTAAAAAAACAATTTCAAACAAGGGCAGTTCCCGTCAACAGAAGCCTTATTCGGTGCCCAACCCGGCAATCATGCGCAGCAGGCCCAGTAAGCCCAGCCCAACTTGAATGCCTTCACCCGCTGATAACTTGGGGGCTGTTTCTTCGGTTTCAGCCTTTTTAATCAACAAAAGGGCGGATACAGCGCCCGCCGCTGCGCCGATAATAACGCCCATGACGATTGTTTTTGTCTTCCATTTTTCTTCCATGCTCACATTCCTTCCCAAAAAATTAAAGTTTCCTGAATTCCCTTATCAAAAGGTCTGCCAGGCTTTTTCTGTGCCCGGACAGCCAGCTCAATCACGGCGCTGGCCGAAAAGGGCAGCGATTAACCCCGGCAGCCTGGCGCTGAAACCCCTGACGGAAATGATGGGGGCGGCCAGCTTGTCCGCCGCGTTGATGACCAAACTTGAAGTCGAGCGGGCATGATACTGAATAACCGCGGTATAAGCTGGCAAAATGTTCAGCAGCCTGGCCAACAGCCACACCATGGCAAACAAGATCGCCGCTATGATCACAGCAACCAGCAGGGCTGGCAACAGCAACCAGATGGTGGAAACATCCGCCCATTGTGAAACAGGCCCGCCCGCTGAAGAGCCCACGGCGGCGTAAATCACCATCCCAAGCGCTGCCAGGACGAATACGCCCCCCAAGCCAACCGGTAAAAGGATTTGCCAGAATCGTTGCTTTCGGTGACGCGAAAAACTATCGCTCGGCAAAATTTCTTCTGAATGTGTGGGTGTTTGTGCAGTCATAGCCCTTATTTTAACATGAGTTGGGCAATTAACCAAAACAAAGCGGATATTTTCTGACACACAGGAAATTTATAAACATTTGAGGCATGATCTTGCGCAAAGCCGGTAATAAAGCTCATCCGTTGAGCCCATTGATACTTTCACAAAGCAAATATTAGAGAATTTCATAACACCTTTATTAATCGCGTTTTTATTGTATAATTATTTTAAGGTATTAAGTCTTCTGACTTAATCGACAAATTTACAAATGTTCATCTGCCGCCCGAATAATTAGCGGCTACGATCGAGTTATCAAAGAGAAGCGTACGAGATTTTTTCGCCGGCATCCCGCCTGGCATATTGTTGATGATGACGTCGGTTTTGAAATGAGAAGCAGCGGCGCAATGGGAAGTTTTACCCTGCCATCATCAAGATTAGAGTCAAGCATACTGTTGAGGATAAATGTGGCCTGTAATTATATATCGGTCATTAAGAACGACCATATAATGCCAAACACGGGTTAGAAAAACCCTTTAGAAACGTCTATCTTTAACACAACGATAGCCAATCAGGGACCCTCACTGATAAGACAGCCGTAGCCACTATGGGCAAGTTACGGCTGTCTTTGATTTAAGAAAGGTGAAATGGACCGAGAGATAACGTCCATCAAAGTGCAAAAGCACAACCAGCAGAGGGTTAATGTCTATCTGGATGGTGAGTTTGCCTTTGGTCTCTCTCGCTTCGTTGCCGCCTGGTTAACACCTGGCCGAAAGCTTAGCAAAGCCGAAATCGACCGGTTACTTCAGGAAGACACCTACGAGGTTGCCTTCCAGAAGGCCCTGGGGTTTATCAATCATCGCCCACGCTCAGTGGAAGAAACACGGCAGCGTTTGCTGAAGAAAGGTTTCAGTGACGAGGTGGTTGAGGTTACCCTTGAAAAACTGGTTCAGAAAGACTGGCTGAATGACCTTGACTTTTCACGCCAATGGATTGAGAACAGAAACACTTTCCGACCGCGCAGCCATCGGCTTTTAGCCTACGAATTAAAGCTTAAGGGCATCGCAGATAACACAATTACCCAAGCACTCGAGGATTTTGTGGGTGATGAAGACGCCATGGCTTACAGGGCTGGTTTGAAAAAAGCACAGCAATGCCGTAACGAAGCCAGGCCAGATTTCATGCGGAAGGTCGGCGGCTTTTTAGGCCGGCGGGGTTTCCGGTATGAGATCGTCAAACCTGCCGCTGAGCGCCTGTGGGCGCTTGTCTCACATCCAGAATCGGGGTGCTTTGATGATACAGAATAAATGGAGTAATGATGACAACAATAAACACTTTAGAATTGATTATCCTGATCGTCGGTGCATTAGCACTGGGTATCGTGGCAGGTTATCTCATCAAGCAATCCATGGTGACCTCGCAACGCAAGGCACAAAACCTGAAGGCTGATCACATCCTCACCGAAGCCAAAGAAAAAGCTCGCGAGATTGAGATCGAGGCCAAGGATAATGCCCTGAAAATTACCCAAAAATCCGAAGATGAACTCAATCGTCGTCGGTCTGAACTTAGCAGAGAGGATGATCGCCTGCAGAAACGTCGCGAGGAACTGGATCTGCGCCTCGAAAAGTACGAGGAACGCGAATCTCGCTTGAACAAGCGCCAGTCCAGTATTGACAAGCGTGCCAATGAAATCGACAAGCTCTATGAAGATGTCCTGGCGGAATTACAGAGCGTCTCTGTCATGACCCGTGATGAAGCGCGAGACGTCCTCCTGGCTGAAACCGAGAAAGAAGCCCGGGCAGATATGGCTCGCATCATCCGCCAGATCGAAAGTGAAGCGCGTGAAAAAGGTAATACCCGTGCCCGGGAATTGATCGCCGATGCGATCCAGCGTGTCGCCTCCGAAAGGGTTGCTGAAGTGACCACCTCACTGGTCAACTTACCCAACGAGGAAATGAAAGGGCGCATCGTCGGCCGCAATGGGCGCAATATCCGCGCTTTTGAGCAGATCTCTGGCGTTGACGTCATTGTTGATGACACGCCTGAATCGGTCACCGTCTCCTGCTTCGATTCGGTCCGGCGCGAGGTCGCTCGGCGTTCTCTGCAACGCTTGGTGCTCGATGGGCGCATCCATCCGGCCAATATTGAAAAGATTGTCAAAGAAGAAAACGAACAGATGGACGAAGATATCGCCGAAGCGGGCGAACAGGCCGCTTACGACGCCGGTGTGGCTGGCTTACATGACGAGGTCCTCAAGAAGCTGGGACGCCTTAAATTTCGCACTTCCTACGGCCAAAATCAGCTCGCACACGCCGTTGAGACCGCTAAGATCGCCAGCGTGATTGCCGCAGAACTGGGCGCCGATGTCGAGGTGGCCAAAGCCGGCGCCCTGCTGCACGACCTGGGCAAGGCCATGGATCACAATACGGAGGGCACCCACGCACAAATTGGCGCCGAGTTTGCCGCTCGCCATGGGGTCAACGCCAGGGTCGTCAACGTCATCGCCTCTCACCATCACGAAATTGATCAGGAATCGGTCGAAGCCGTGATTGCCGAAGCCGCCGATGCCATTTCCGGTGCCCGGCCGGGCGCCCGGCGCGAGGATTTGGAACAATACATCAAAAGACTGCGAGCGCTGGAGAACATCGCCAACAGCTACCAGGGCGTTGATCGCAGCTATGCCATCCAGGCAGGGCGTGAAGTTCGCATCATTGTCAAGCCCACCGAGATCGACGATGTTGAAGCCAACCGCATGGCAAAAAATATCGCCCAGCAAATTGAAGAGACCATGCAGTACCCCGGTCAGATCCGGGTGACGGTCATTCGAGAGAGTCGGGCAACCGAATACGCCAAATAACCTGTAGTGACAAAAAAAGCTGCCATTCAATTCAGGCAGCTTTTTTTATTTAACAGGGTTTTTCTCAAATTCCGTTTGTTAGAAAAACAACCCTGGTTTCTGTTTATAGGAATGGGTTGTTCGCCCGCTACGGCGAGGGCACGCTCATATCGACTGGTGGAGAAGCTATCGGTTCAACCCGGGAAGCCGCCACAACTCGATCGTTTCATCCCAGCGTACGACGGCTAAATGCCCTCCGTCGGGCGTGAATGTTAACGCGGTCGGCATATTGTCAGGCGGAGTTATGGTCTGATTTAATGTGTATTTCAACTCCCCGGAAGTTACATCCCATATAGTTGTGGCCTCGTGAGATGCAACTGCTAATAACCTGCCATCGGGAGAAAAATTTAGGTCCTTTACGCGTTCTGGCACAACAATATCGCGTATCGCATCACCGCCATCAACTGTAATCAGTCGAATCAAGTGTTCACCGCTATCCTTTACTGCATAAGCCATTTCACTACCGTTTGGCGAAAAACGAAACGCACCATTTGCTATTTGGTCGGCATCAAATTGCAGTGACTGGATGACTTCATTTTTCTCAACATCCCAGATATAGATGGTGCCGCCCCAGTGTGTTGCTGCTAGCAGTTTACCTGATGGGTGATAATCGATGGTGATCAGCATATCATCAAGAGATGCCTTGTTTGCAGGGTCAGGATTTTCAAGAGTGGCCGTCTGGGTTAAATCGTCAAGCTCCCAAATCCAAACGACCCCATCGCGATTACCTGTCGCTATATGAAGGCCATCAGGAGAAAACGCGAGGCGGCTGTTGTACCCGCTTCCAACGGTCTGCGGTTCGGCATTGTCCGTAAGTTCCGTGAGTTGCACGCCGTAATATCCCTGGCCTGCACCTA